>Ga0210398_10005737_pt1 | contig 11530 bp, 9 predicted proteins | sample IncBWC4OmetaG_FD_161047 | JGI IMG/M metagenome (GOLD analysis project Ga0210398, IMG submission 161047) | Forest soil microbial communities from Barre Woods Harvard Forest LTER site, Petersham, Massachusetts, United States - Inc-BW-C-4-O | ecosystem: Environmental > Terrestrial > Soil >... | reverse complement strand
CGTTTTCGTCAGCAACCCCCTCACCTGGCTGCCCCAGGTGGCCGGCTCCCTCTGGGTGGGGGCGAAGCTCCTGGGGCTGGATTTGATGCCATTCCTGCACGCCATCAGCCATCACACCTTCTGGGCGGAAATGAGCCTGCTGTGGGCACCGCTGCTGCTCGGTGCGCTGGTTCTCGGCTTGATCGCCGCCGTATCCGGGTATGTGCTGGCGCAAGCCGTCTGGCGCGCCCGAGTCGTCTACCAGCTGCGGCGCCGTCGGGCACGCTCAAGCGGCCGCGGCGGGGCGCTCGACTAGGACTCCATCCGCGAGGGTCAGTACCCGGTCGAGGCGCGCGGCCAATCTTTCATCATGGGTCACGATGACCAGGCTGGTGCCGAGTTCACGATTGAGCTCCAGCATCAGCTCGAAAACCTGCGCGGCATTCTTACCGTCCAGATTCCCGGTCGGCTCATCGGCCAGCACCAGTTTCGGCCGGGTGACCAACGCGCGGGCCACGGCCGCGCGCTGGCGTTCCCCGCCGGACAGCTGTGATGGACGATGGTTGAGGCGTTCAGCCAAGCCGACGCGGGACAGGAGCGCACCCGCCTCACGCTTCGCATCGCGGGGCTGCATCCGCCGCACCAGCAGGGGCATGGCCACATTCTCCAACGCGGTGAATTCAGGCAGCAGATGATGAAATTGGTATACGAACCCGACGGCGTGATTGCGCAGGCGCCCGCGCTCGGTATCGTTCAGCTGATTCATCGCGGCTCCTGCGATGCCCACCGTGCCGCGCGTGGGCAAATCCAAGCCGCCGAGCAGCTGCAGCAGCGTCGTCTTGCCGGAGCCGGACGCGCCGACGATGGCGATGCGCTCGCCGCTTCGCACATGGATGCTCGCCCCGCGCAGCACCTGCAGCGTCACGCCGCCCTGGATGAATTCCTTCACCAGATCCACCCCCTCGAGCACGGTATCGTTTGAAGTCGGCATCATCTAACCCTCAGTCGTTTCGCAAGGATTCGGCGGGCAACAGGCGCGCAGCACGCACCGCCGGATACACGGTGGACACGCATGCAAGAACGAATGCAAATCCGCAGATGCGCAGCACATCGGTCGCGTGTACATGCGCAGGCAGGTCGCTCATGAAGTACACACGGGCGTCGAGGAATTTGAATCCGACGACCGCTTCCAGCGCGTGCACCAGTTCCTGCAGATTGACCGCGACGAGCACACCCAGCAGCACGCCGCCCAGAATGCCGAGCATTCCGATCAGGCTGCCCTGTACGATGAACACCGACAGGACACTGCCGGGCGAGGAGCCGAAAGTGCGCAGGATGGCGATGTCGCGGCGTTTGTCCTTGACCACCATGACCATGGTCGACACGATGTTGAAGGCGGCAACCGCCACCAACAAGGAAAGAATCACGAACAAAATGCGCTTCGTGATCGTGATCGAACGAAAGAAATTCACGTGCTCATTGGTCCAATCCTGGATCTCGACGCCGCCTCCGATGGCGATTGCGGCCGCACGCGACACGCGCGGCGCGGCATACATGTCGGCAAGGTTCAGGCGGATTCCCGTGACATCCTCGCCCATGCGCAGCAGTTTCGCCGCGTCCTGCATCGCGACCACCGCGATCCGCCGGTCGTACTCATACATGCCGACCGACAGGATTCCCGCGACCTCGAAGCTGCGCATCCTCGGGATCACGCCGATCGGCGTGACATCGCCGAGCGCGACGATGAGCACCACGCGATCCCCGACCTTGACGCCCAGTTCCTCGGCCAGAGCCTTGCCGAGAATGACCCGATAACTGCCTGCGGATAGATCCGCGATTCGGCCGCTCAGCAGATGCGGAGCCAGGTTGACCACGTGCGCTTCCGATTCGGGCACGATGCCCCGCAACAGCACACCGGAGGACTTCTCGCCGTGGGTCATCAGCCCCTGTTCTTCGATATACGGCGAGGCACCGACGATGCCCGGGAAGCCCTGGAGTTTGGCGATGTCCGCGCGCCAATTCGGAATGCGTCCTTCGATGCCCGAGATGGTCGCGTGCGCCGTCAGGCTCAAGATCCTGGTGCGCAGCACCTCCTCGAAACCGTTCATGACGGAGAGCACCACGATCAGGACCGCAACGCCGAGGGCCAGCCCGAGAATGGCGATGCCTGCAATCAGGGATACGAACCCCCGGTGCGGCGATGCGCGCAGGTACCGAAACCCCAGGAATCCTTCGTACCAGTAGCTCTTCATTCGTATCGCAGAGCCTCGGCGGGCTGAGTACGCGACGCTTGGGTAGCCGGATACACGGTCGCCACGAAAGTCAGAACGAGCGCGGCCACGGCAATTCTCACGACATCGAGAGGATGCAATTCGCTGGGTATGCCGGAGATGTAATAGACGTCCGGGTCCATGATGTGGAACCCCAGATTCGACTCCAGAAAAGGCACGATCACATCCACATTCAACGCGAGCGCAAGTCCGAGGCCCACACCGAGCGCCGTGCCGATCCAGCCGATGAGCACCCCTTGAGTCATGAAGACGGCCACCACGCCTCTCGGACTCAACCCCAGTGTGCGCAGAATCGCAATGTCGGTGCGCTTGTCATTCACCACCATGACCAGCGTCGCCACGATGTTGAACACCGCGACCGCCACAATCAGCATGAGCATCAATCCCGTGGTGGTCTTCTCGATGTGGATCGCGCGAAAATAAGCTTCATTCTCTTCGGTCCAATCACGCACCTGGAGCGGCGGATTCAAGCGCGCAGCCGCAATGCGCGACAGCCGGGGCGCCTGGAGCACATCATCGAACTTGAGCCGGATGCCGGTAGGACCCGGCAGACCTCGCAGCGCCTCGGCGTCGCTCAAACTGATCAACGCGAGCACGCTGTCGTGCTCCTGCAAGCCGACTTCAAAGGTCCCGACCACTTGGAATTCCTGCAGGCGCGGCGCGAACGCCCCGCCGGCGGTGTTGCCCGGAATCATGACGGTCACCGTATCGCCGGCCCCCACCTGCAGCTGGTAGGCCAGCATTCTTCCCAAGATGATGCGATTGGAGCCGGGTTTAAGATCGCTCAGCTTCCCCTCGCGCATGGCCTCGTCGATGGATGAAACGCCCGGCTCCGATTCCGGGTCAATGCCGCGCACAATGGCCCCGCTCATCGAGGATTGCCGGCTGAGCATGGCGTCGGTATCGATATAGGGTGCCGCGCCGGTAAGGCCCGGAGAGCCCCGCAGCTGCGCTATTTTGGCCTGCCAGTCCGATATGGCGGCGCCGCCGGAGCTGAGCGTGGCGTGTGCGGACAGGCTGAGCAGGCGGCCCCGCAGTTCCGCCTCGAAGCCGTTCATGACGGAAAGGACGGTAATGAGCGCGGCAACACCCACGGCGACGCCAAGCAGCGACACCCAGGTGATGAAAGAGACGAAAAAGCTGTGCTCCCGGGCCAGCGAATAGCGCATACCCACAAAGACAGGCAGAGGTTGGAACATGCGCGGTGACTGACCCTCAAACGGACCGGTTAAATGGCAATGCAATCAGAGTGTTAATTGAGTCAAGTATTGGTCCATAAAGCCAGTGGTATAGTTTCAGGGGGCGCCTTCTGAGGTCCCAAAGGTCATCATAGGATATCGGTAACATATGAGGTACGCCATGAAGTATCGAATTCTGCTGCTAGCCGCGGTGCTCGCCAGCGGCCTCGCCGGAGCCGAAACCATTGCCGTCGACAACGGCATCGCCGTCAAGCCATCCGACGTCCCCACCCCGACCCGCGGTATGACCATGGACCAGGTTGCGAACAAATTCGGCGCACCCGCGAGCAAGGTTCCCGCGGTCGGCACGCCGCCGATTTCGCGCTGGGAGTATCCGGGATTCGTCGTGTATTTCGAGCACGAGCATGTCATCCACAGCGTCGTGGTCAATTCCTAAAGTTTATTAACGCGTAACCGCGCCTAGGTTCGCGTAACATCATCCGCTCTTGAGGACCCACCGCGACTTCGTTCGCGGCGGGCGTTTTTTATTCTCGCCATTTGCCGATGTCCCTACTCAACCCAATCCTTCCCGGCAGCGATGCCCGCCCCGTCAAATGGGGCCAATTGTATGGGGCGGCTCCCGCGCTGGCGCTCGCCGAGGCCGCGCCCAATGCCTCAGGTCCTTTGATTGTCATCGCGCGCAGCTCCCGCGAAGCGGAAACCCTGAGCGATGAGATTCGATTCTTCGCCGGACCCAACTTGAGCGTCCGGGTGTTCCCTGACCTGGAGACCCTGCCCTACGACAGTTTTTCCGCGCATCCGGACATCACCTCGGCGCGTCTGGCCACGCTGGCGGAACTGCCGCGGGCGCGGCACGGCGTCTGGCTGGTTGCCATCGACACGCTGCTGCAGCGGTTGGCGCCGCGCAGCTACATCGAGGGATATTCGCTCAAGGTCCATGTGAACGAGACGTTGGATCTGGAGGCGCTGCGCAAGCAGCTGGCGCTGGCCGGCTATGCCGCCGTCACCCAGGTCGTAGCGCATGGCGAATTCGCCGTGCGCGGCTCGCTCATCGACGTGTTTCCGATGGGCTCCGATACGCCCTACCGCATCGACCTGCTGGATCGCGATGTCGACAGCATTCGGCGCTTCGATCCGGACACCCAACGTTCGCTCGACAAGCTGGATCGCATTCATTTGTTGCCCGCTCGCGAGACGCCTTTGAATCCTGAGGCCGTGCGCGAGTTCCGGCGCCGCTACCGTCTTCGATTCACTGGGGACCTTTCCGAACAGGCGGTGTATCGCGACGTCAGCAACGGGATGGCACCGGGAGGCATTGAATTCTTCTTGCCGCTGTTTTTCGAGCGCACGTCGAATCTGTTCGAGTATTTGCCGCCCAACAGCACCCTGGTCGACATCAACGATGCCACCACCTTGAGTGGAGGCCTGTGGCAGGGAATCGTCGATCGGCACGAACAACTGCGCCACGATCGGTACCGGCCCATCATGGACCCGGCGGAGGTCTATCTGACCCCCGCCGAATTCACCGAACTGCACGCGCCTTGGGCGAAGATCGAGCTTCACACCTTTGAATGGCCACCCGAAACCGCAGGGCCATTCCAAAATTTCGCGAGTGCCGCGCCCGCGACGGTGCGCATCGACGCCCGCGCCGAGCAGCCGGCGGCCGAATTGGTGTCGCATCTCGGCGCGAGCGGCGCCAGAATTCTGCTGGCGGCCGAATCGGCCGGCCGCCGCGAATTGATCTTGGATTTGCTCCGCAGCCGCGGCGTCGAGCCCAAGCTCTTCGAGAGCTTCGCGGCATTTCAGGCGAGTGGACTCAAACTCGGCATTGCCGTGTCCCCCGGCGCGGCGGGTCTCACGCTCCAATCGCCGCCGCTGGAAATTCTGACCGAAACACAGCTGTTCGCGGATCGCGCACGTCAGGAGCGCCGGCGGCGCCGCACCGAGCGCGATCCGGCGAAGATTCTCAAGGAATTGTCGGACCTGCGTATCGGCGCGCCGGTGGTGCACGAAACTTACGGCGTCGGGCGATACGTCGGATTGCAGACGATGGACATTGCCGGCTACACGGGTGAATTTCTGGTCCTGGAGTATGCCGACGGCGACAAGCTCTATGTGCCGGTCCAATCTTTGCACTTGGTCTCGCGTTATACGGGAGCGCCGGCTGAAACGGCGCCGCTGCACAAGCTCGGCGGCGAGCAATGGCAGAAGGCGCGCCGCAAGGCGGCTCAGCGCATTCGCGACGTCGCCGCGGAGCTGCTGGATCTGTATTCCCGGAGAGCCGCAAGGCTCGGCACCCGCATGCTCTCCGGCGAGGCCGAATATCGCGCATTTCAATCCGGGTTCCCCTTCGAAGAGACTGCGGACCAGGCGGCCGCCATCGAACAGGTGATCGCGGACCTGAAATCCGACAAACCCATGGATCGCGTCATCTGCGGCGATGTGGGCTTCGGCAAGACCGAAGTGGCCCTGCGCGCCGCATTCATCGCGGTACAGGCCGGTAAGCAGGTCGCGGTTTTGGTGCCTACGACCCTTCTGGCACAACAACACCACACGACGTTCGTGGACCGAATGGCGGACTGGCCGGTCCGCATCGAGAGCCTGTCGCGCTTCCGCACGAACAAAGAAGCCCAGGGGGTCGTTGACGGGGTCGCCGCGGGCACGGTGGATATCGTCATCGCCACGCAACGGCTGCTGCAAGGCAAGATTCGCTTCAAGGATTTAGGCCTGGTCGTCATCGATGAGGAGCATCGGTTCGGGGTACGGGACAAGGAAAAACTAAAAGCACTGCGTACCGAAGTCGATGTGCTCACCTTGACCGCCACCCCCATTCCGCGAACTCTCAACATGGCCATGGGCGGCCTGCGCGACTTGTCCCTGATCACCACGCCGCCCGCCGAGCGTCTTGCCGTGAAGACCTTCGTGCTCGAGTGGAATGAAACGGTGGTGCGCGAGGCGGCGTTGCGCGAAATCCGCCGCGGCGGGCAAATCTACTACGTTCACAACACCATAGAAACCATCGAAAAGACCGCGCAGGCCATTCGCGAACTCGTGCCGGAGGCCATCGTCGCCGTGGGGCACGGCCAGATGCGAGAACGCGAACTCGAACAGCTGATGCTGGATTTCTATCATCGGCGATTCAATGTCCTGGTCTGCACCACCATCATCGAGAGCGGCATCGATGTGCCGACGGCCAACACCATCATCATCGACCGGGCCGACCGCTTCGGTCTGGCACAGATTCACCAATTGAGAGGCCGCGTCGGCCGCTCGCACCATCGCGCGTACGCCTACCTCATCACGCCGCCGCGCAAGGTGATGACGGCCGATGCGCTCAAGCGGCTCGAAGCGCTCGAATCCCTCGAAGAGCTTGGCGCCGGCTTCACCCTCGCCACGCACGATCTGGAGATCCGCGGCGCCGGCGAGCTGTTGGGCGATGAGCAAAGCGGCCAGATCCAGGAGATCGGCTATAACCTGTATATGGAGTTATTGGAACGCGCCGTCTCGGCACTGAAATCCGGCAAGCAGCCCGATCTGGAGCGGCCGTTGGATGCCGGGCCCGAGGTCGAATTGCACGTGCCCATGCTGATTCCCGAAGACTATGTGCCCGATGTGCATTTGCGGCTGATGCTGTACAAGCGCATAGCCGGTACGCCCTCGCGCGAAGAACTCGACGAGCTGAAGGTGGAGATTATCGACCGCTTCGGACCGATACCGCTCTATGCGCAATCCTTGTTCCGCGCGACTTACCTCAAACTGCGCGCCGCCGCACTCGGAATCCGGAAAATCGATGCCGGCGCCAGCAACGGCTACATCCTCTTTGATGAGCAGACTAAGGTCGATCCGAAACGCGTGCTCAAGCTCATCCAGGGCAAGCCGAAGGAATATCGCCTCGATGGTCCGCTGAAGCTGCGCTTCGCCCACATTGCGCGTACCGAAGACGCGCTCTTCGTCCGCGTGGAGCAGCTCGTCGATCAGTTGGGGTGACGGGTCGCCCACCCGCGCATCCCAAGGGCGCGGCACGCCCCGCGTGCCACGCCCGCGCCGGTTGGCTACTGGATGGCGCCCAGAAAATCACCCTTGCCGATCTCCACGCCGCTCTTGCGCAGCAAGGCATAAACCATGCTGGCATGGAAGTAGAAATTCGGCAGCACAAAATCGTTGACATAGCTCAACGCCGTGAACTTCCACGCCCCGCTGGGAAACTTCAGTTCGATGGCACGGCTTTCGTCGCCGGCCACTTTTGCGGCGGTCACGGTCTTCAAGAAATCCAAGGTTTTGCCGATTCGCGCCTTCAATTCCGGCAGCGTCGTTTCGGTATCTTCGTGCTTGGGCACTTCCACCCCGGCCAGACGCCCCGCCGCGCCCTTGGCCGTATCGCAGGCGATCTGCACTTGGCGGCTCAAAGGATGCATGTCGGGGAAAAGGCGCGTCTGTGCGAGCACGGTGCCGTCGATTTTTTTTGCCGCGGCATGCGCCGCAGCCTTGTCCAGAATCGCGGACATATTGGTGAGTCCGCGCGTCAGTGCGGGAATCGAAATGTCATACAGGGAAATCGCCATCGATATATCTCCTAAATCTCAAGGCGCGAAGGGGGCGTCACTTTAGCTAAAGACGCCTCTCTTGAATAGCGCCTGTCTCGAGTAGCCTTGAATAGCCGGGCGCCGGAATGCGTTAATATTGCGCACGCCATGCTGCCCTTCTCCGAAGCTTGCGAGCGAAACAAGGCGCCCATACTCGAGGTGTTGCGCGTGGCCTTTGCCGATCGAACGCAAGTGCTGGAAATCGGCAGCGGCACCGGCCAACACGCGGTGCACTTCGCGGCGCATTTGCCGCATCTGACGTGGCATCCCACTGAACAATTGGCCTACCTGCCCGATCTTGGCGCCAGGGTGAAACTCGAGGGCCCGCCCAATCTGCGCGCCCCCACCGTTCTCGACGTCAATCAAACCGTATGGCCTCTGCGCGCCGCGGATGCGATTTTCACCGCCAATACGTTGCACATCATGGCGTGGACGGAAGTGGCGGCACTGTACCGGGGGCTCGATGGCGTGCTGTCGCGGGGCGGCGTCCTGTGCGTGTATGGCCCCTTCCGCTATCACGGCCGCTACACGTCCGATAGCAACCGGGACTTCGATCGCATGCTGCAGGAGCGCGATCCTCTGTCGGGTGTGCGCGATATTCGGGACCTCACGGCACTTGCAGCGCAATATGGCTTGCGGCTGCGCGCCGATCACGACTTGCCGGCCAACAATCGATTGCTGGAGTTCGTGAAGGACTAGGGGCTACAGCCGCAGCAATGCCGCAAACAGCGCCCGCTGCTCCAATTTTCCATCGTAACGTTCCCCATTGATGAAAAACGTCGGCGTCGATGCCACGCCGCTGCGCATGCCGCCCATGAAGTCGCGCTTGACGCGCGGCCGGTAGCGGCGGGCATCCATTTCCGCCTCGAATCGAGGGATATCCAGTTTCAGCTGGTGCGCCAGCGTGTGCACCAGATCCGAGCCCAGATCGGCCTGGTGATCGAACAGAGCATTGTGCATTTCCCAGAACTTGCCCTGTGCGCCGGCTGCCTCCGCCGCTTCCGCGGCATACTGGGCGTAAGGGTGCATCTCGTTCAGCGGCATGTGACGGAAGACGAAGCGCAGTTTCGCACCCATCTTTTCGGCAATGCCGGCCACCATGGAATGGACGTCGGCGCAGTACGGACACTGATAGTCGCCATATTCAACCAAAGTGACCGCGGCATCTTCCGGGCCCTGCGCATGGTCGCTTTTCCCGACAGTAACGGAAAGGCTCATCGCAGCGCAGACCCGCAGTCGGCATCCTTGCCGTTACCGCGGTCAACCAGGACCAATTTGGAATCGTGTGCATCGATGCCGACCGCAGGATGCGCCAGTGTGCCGCGAATCAATATTGGCGACCGCAACCGAAAGAACCGCGTGCTCTTAGGATAGCCGCGCAACACGAAATCCAGGGTCTCGGTATCCAAATGGGCGGCGCCCTCGCCGACGATCAGGACAGGATCGGTATCGAGCAACAAACTCATGGCCGTGAGCGTGCCGCCGTGGGCCTCGAGACTGGCCACGCCGCAGCGCACGGGTACCTCTTTCTTGTTCGCGGCGAGCAGCAATCCCAAGCCTCGAAGATCGATACCGGTGAGCTCTGCAAGGGAATCGCGCACCGTGCCGCCCGGCAGCGTCGCCTTGATGTTGCCCTCGGCGCTTGCCGCGAACTCGTGCACGGATCGGCCGTGGCCCGTGAGCTTGAGCCGCAGCCCGAGGGGGCCCTCGAGAGCTGGAGTAGCGGTGCCTTTGCGAACATATTGCCCCAGTTGCAAGTCGGTGATTTGCACTCTTAAATCGATCGCGGGAATGTCCTTTCGCGCATCGATCTTCAATTGCGCGTTCATTTTGCCATCCAGCACATCGGCCGACAGCGGATTCACCGCCAGAACGCCGCGATCGACCGTTATCGCCGCCGCCACTCCATTGAACGTCAGGCGGCCTGCCGCCACGCGCCGTGCTCGAAAGCTCAACGTGGCCGTCATCGGGCGCAGCGCGCGAGCATCGGGTGTCGCAGTCGATAACAGCAGCGGCTCAGGCGATTGCGGCTGCGGATCGCGGCCCGCGGCGCGCAGTCCCAAGTCTGCCAGGCGCAGCGACTGAGAGGTCAGATCGGCGTCCATACTCATCAGCCCCTTCTGCAGCCGGATCGATACACTGCCGTGGATATCGCTTTGTCCGGACGCGACGGCAAGATCGCCATACGACGAAGTGTCGCCATGCCGCGCGAATTTGCCGGACAGATGATAGGCACCGGTATCGATCAGTTGGGTGCCGAGAAGATAATAAATATCCCTGAGATCGGCGCCGTCCCCTTCGAAAGACGCCTCCATATTGAGCAGGTCGAAAGCTTTGGAAAGCGCACCCTTGGCGCTGAGATGCGAGCCGCTGGAACGCTCACTCACCGTAAAGCCGTAGGGCTTGTCGCGGCTCGCGCTGCGCAGCGGATCACCGAGAAGTTCGAAGCTGACCGGCCGGCCGTTCAGCTGCCCCTTCGCCTCCATGCGCAAGGTCGGTGCCCCCTGCGCCCCGGGAATATCCTCGGCGCTGAGCGTTCCGTCGAACTGCCGGTGCTTTTGTTCATCTTCCATCCGCAGGTGCGCATCGACCATGGACACGGCATGGATGATCGGCAACCCCGGAGATACCTGCTCATCGGGGTTCTTCATCTGCCAGTTGGCATGGCCCGGCACGTCGCGAAACATATTCAGCGTGGCCCCCTCGATGGCAAGACTCGCGATCTCGATCCCGCGGCCAAGGCGAGGCGTTTCAAACACCACGGTGATCTTTGCCGCCTGGACGGCGATGCCGGGCGGGGTCCAAGGAGGGTTTCCGATGGTGACCCGTTCGGCGACCAGCCGGGGATTTCGGGAAAAAAGGCTCAACCGCAGCGGCCCATCGACACGGATCTCTCGCTGCGCTTGGGCGGCCAGGAGTTTCACCAAAGGGCCTTGAACATAACCCGCATCCAAGGCGGCGGCGACCAACAAGCTCAAGGCGATGAGCCCCAAAAGGGTCCACAGCAGCCAGGTGAAGCCGCGACGCAACAGGGAAATCCAGGTCATGTCGCATTAACGCACAAGACAGTCTCCACATTTGGTGGCATAATGACACTGAAACGTAGATTCCGCGTCCCACGAGCGCGGGCAATACCATGGCGAACCACAGGGGAAGGTCAACGACTATGAAGAAGACTCGTACATCTGTCGCGGCAGCGGCGTTGATTGCGGTCGCAGGTTTGAGCTACATCGGCCTAAGCGGCGCAACGGCGAGTTCGGCTGCGAAAGCTGCCCCCGAGGTGGTTCTGCCCGCTACGGTCGATGACTTTCGGCTGTCCGATCAAAACCTGCATTCGCATGAACTGCGCCAGCTCGGAGATGCCAGCGCGATCGTGCTGATCACGCAGGCGAACAGCTGCCCCGTCAGCCGCAACACCAGTGCTGCGGTGAAAGCGTTGCAGGATGAATACTCGGCCAAGGGCGTCGAGATTTTCATG
>Ga0210398_10005735_pt1 | contig 11536 bp, 6 predicted proteins | sample IncBWC4OmetaG_FD_161047 | JGI IMG/M metagenome (GOLD analysis project Ga0210398, IMG submission 161047) | Forest soil microbial communities from Barre Woods Harvard Forest LTER site, Petersham, Massachusetts, United States - Inc-BW-C-4-O | ecosystem: Environmental > Terrestrial > Soil >... | reverse complement strand
CAGCGAATTAGTGCGTATGTGAAACAGTTTGTCAAGATGGAAAAGATTGGAGAGAAGAGAAAGGTCTGGGCGTGCGGGGAGAAGGCCGCTCTCGCCGCTGCCAAAGGTTTCCTTGAGGTTGCAGCGTCGGCCTGGGAATTCTCGCCAGAGGTGGCGCCGCGAGTGCTCAGGATTTTCGAGGAGTGAGGGCCTTTTGCGGAGGGCAGGGCACGATGAAGCTTGCGGAGGAAGGCAGCCCGTAGTTCTGAGACGGCGCTTTTCCAAAATGGGACAGGCAGTACTTTCGGGGTGAAGCCCGGCGTCCAGCGTATTGACGTTGGAGCGGGGAGGGCCTTTGCTACTTGCTGTGGGGTGAACCTGGTCGCCGCTGCATTTGGGTTTGTGGGGTTTTCCGCGGGCTGGGCAGTTTTGTTCTGAGACGGAGCCGAGGACTGAGAAACGGAATCGAGGACTGAGACGGAATCGAGGACTGAGACGGAATCGAGGACTGAGACGGAACCGAGGACTGAGACGAGGACTGAGGACTGAGACGGAATCGAGGACTGAGACGGAATCGAGGACTGAGACGGAATCGAGGCCCTTCCAGGGTCCGCTGCTTCCTGTGGGGTGCGCGGTTCCGGGCTGACAGTCTGCGGGCTCTTTTTGTGGCGTGCAGTTCGGGTCTGGAGTTCGCGGATCCTCTCCGCGATCTGCAACTCCTGGTGGCGGTACGCGGATCTGGTCGCGGTGCCGATCGCATGAGCGAAGGAAGTTCTCAAATTCGCCGTCGAATCGCGTTGGAGGTTTGATGGGCCAACCGCAGGTTGTGGTGGAAGCTCATAATCAGGAAGTACCAGAAGTGGAGAGTGCGATGAATCCTAAAAAGGCGATTTTGATTGCGGGCGCTGGGATGGCGGGCGCGGGGCTGTTGTGCGCGGGAACGGCGGCGGCGGTGTTGGTTCAGGGCATTGGGCGGCGGAAGGCTCGGCGGCTCAACGGAAAGGTCGTGCTGATTACGGGGTCGTCGCGCGGGCTGGGGCTGGCGATGGCTGAAGAATTTGGCCGGCGGGGGGCGAAGCTGGTGCTGACGGCGCGCGATCCGTGGCAGCTGGAGCGGACGCGGCAGTCGCTGGTGGAACGCGGGGCGGTCGAAGATGCCGAGCAGGTGCTGACGATCCCGGCGGATCTGCGCCAGGAGGAAGAGGCGAAGCACATGGTGGAGCAGGCGACGGAGCACTTTGGGCGCATCGACGTGCTGGTGAACAACGCCGGTGTGATCACGGTGGGGCCGGTGGAGAACCAGCATGTCGAGGATTTCCATGAGGTGATGGAGTCGAACTTCTACTCCGCCGTGCATTGCGCTCTGGCCGCTTTGCCGCAGATGCTGAAGCGGAGAAACGGGACGATTGTGAACATCGCGTCGATCGGCGGCAAGATCGCGGTGCCGCATATGCTGCCGTATACGGCGAGCAAATTTGCCACGGTGGGATTTTCGGAGGGGCTGCATGCGGAGCTGCGGGCGAAGGGCGTGCATGTGCTGACGGTGTGCCCGGGACTGATGCGGACGGGTTCGCATCTGGGCGCGCAGTTTGGCGGAGACGCGGCGCGCGAGTACCGGTGGTTCAGCCTGGCGGCGAATCTGCCGGGGATTTCAACCAGCGCGGCGGCGGCAGCGCGCAGGATTGTGCGCGCGGTGATGGCGGGCGAGACGGAAATTGCGATTACGCCCCAGGCGGTGGTGACAGCGCGGCTGGCTCAGCTTGCGCCTGAAATTGTGGGGCTGGTGATGGGTACGGTGAATCGGCTGCTGCCGGCAGCGATTGCCGGAGAGAAGCAGGAATTGCAGCGCGGAGCGGACGTGCGCGGGCAGGAGCTGAGTCCGGTGGGGTTCCTTGGAGATGCTGCGGCGCGGCGGTACAACCAGAACGGGTGAGCGGAAATTTCTGCAACGGCCGTTCAGACGGTGAGGCCGAGAAAGCGGAGCCGGGCGCGCAGCCGGTCGAGGCAGGACTGGAGGGCAGCCGCTTCGTCCACAGTGAGAGTGAGAGCCTGTTGGCGCCGGACGATGTCCTGCCAGGCTTGATGACCCGCGGCGAGGGCTTGCGCGACGGCCTCGCGATCGTCACGCGAGGTGGTGAGACCGACGGCGGCGAGGGCGAACTCAGCCTCGCGAAGAAGTTGCTGAACGGCGCGCTGGTTGGGATTGTCGGCGGACATTGGGTTGTCTGCAGAGAGAAAGCCCGATCGCTCGCCGGCGGTGCGGGCGACCCTCAGTGGTGAAGAGAGGATCGCAGTTCGCGGCTGGCACGGATGTGATGTGGATCACTGCGTTGGCGGTCTTGACAATGGCTGGGGGCGGGGACTAAGGTTTTCGCCAATACCGTTAACCTCCTTAAGTTACCCAGGTTGTAATACTTGTGCATCGTAGCCCGCTGCTTCCGCAAGGATGAGCGGGCTTTTTGCTGCCTAATCGGGAAATCCTGGGACGGCAAGGGGGGAGGGTGAAGAGGAGCCGGGGCGTGAAGGGTTGGGAGGCCTCCCGTTTGTGGTGAAACCTCCCAAGGTCCACGCACCGGCTGAGAGCGGCCGACAACAGGTGCAGCAAGTCGTGCGTGAGAGGGCCAGGCGCGGTGTGAGCGATGAGAACAGGGCCGACGGCCAGGCTTTGCTCCAGTGACAGCCATTTTCGCCTGCGAACCGGGGTGGGGATGTGATGGCGGTCACGGGGCAGGAGTGCGGGCGCGGATTCTTTCGGTACTAAGGTTTCCCACTTATGGAGTGATTCCTTCGGTTGTATCTTCAGAAGGGAGCCGGTGTGCCCGGGGGCCATGATCACGGGCCTGCGCGCTCTTAGGTTGCTTACGAAGGAAGATAGAGCGATGACCTAGCCGCTGGTGCCTGCCGGGTTGTGGAGAGCCGATGACTACGATCGGCGGGCACAGCTATGGGGCGCAGCGCATCGGTGAAGGTTAGAGGAGTGCCGGACGGGAGCGACCGGGTGAGGGGCAACACAGCGGGAAGCCAGGAATCCGAGTACCCTGTTCGAGAGATGGACACGAAGGGTGCAGAGGGGAAGGGTGGTTTGCCGGGAAGCGGGCGAACGAAGAAGGCCGACCCCGCTGTCTATTCGCAGATGCGGAGGGCAGCGCTGGAGAAGCACTTTTCGCATCTGGCGCGGGAGGCGGTGCACCTGGTGCTGATGGACTGGCACGTGGACAAGGGGACGGTGACGGTGGTGGCGGCGGCGGATGGGTCGGCGAGCCTGTATCTGAGCAGTGGGGGCGGGTTTACCGGTGGCGGGCAGAAGTTCGCGGAGATTCGCGAGGCGGCGCTGCACGCGGTGGCGGTGGCCACGAGTCTGCGCTACCACTTTGACCCGACGGATTCGACTCCGCTGCCGTCGTTGGGGGATGTGACGTTCTACGTGACGACGGGGACGGAGGTGCGCCGAGCGGTGGCGCCGGAGGCGAAGCTGCGCGCGGGGGCGGATCCGCTGGCGGCGCTGGGCGGGGCGATGCAGAAGATTGTGACGGAGTATCGGCTGAAGTTTCCGCGGGGCGGGGTGGCTCCGGGGGACAGGGGACAGCGGATAGGGGACAGCGGATAGGGGACAGGGGACAGCGTTCAGCGTTCAGCGGACAGCGGATAGGGGACAGCGGGACAGCGGACAGCGTTCAGCGGATAGCGGACAGGGGACAGCGTTCAGCGGACAGCGGACAGCGTTCAGAGAAGCGGCGGACAGCGTGCAGAGCGGGGTGAGTTTGTGGGCAAATCCTATCGTGACCTCATTGTCTGGCAACGCGCAATCGAGCTTTCGACCACGCTTTATGAGTTGACCCGGGATTTTCCACGCGAAGAGATTTATGGTCTGACAAGCCAGCTACGCCGGGCGGGTGTAGCCGTGGCGAGCAACATTGCCGAAGGATGGGGCCGGGGCTCGAGGCCTGACTACAGAAACTTCCTGTGCATCGCACGGGGATCTGCGCTCGAGGTGCAAACGCAACTGGTGATCGCAGGGAAGCTGGGATTCGGCGAAGTAAAGAGACGGAAAGAGGCTGAGGGACTCGCGACCGAGGTAGGCAAGATGCTCTGGGCCATGGTCGATAAGCTATAGGTCGCAACAGCGAGTAGCGGACAGCGGACAGCCGACAGCGGACAGCGGACAGCGGACAGCCGACAGCCGACAGCGCACAGCGCACAGCGCACAGCGGACAGCCGACAGCCGACAGCGAACAGCGCACAGCGGACAGCGGACAGCCGACAGCGGACAGCCGACAGCGAACAGCCGACAGCGCACAGCGAAACTGTCAGGCCTCAATCTCTTCTCGGGGGCAACCCCAGGTCAGGCGATAAACAAACGCAGATTGGTCACGAACTCACGTCGCTCTGTCCGCTGTCCGCTGTCCATTGTCCGCTGCTTTCTCTTCTCGGGGGCAACCCCAGGTCAGGCGACAAACAAACGCAGATTGGTCACGAACTCACGTCGTTCTGTCCGCTGTCCGCTGTCCATTGTCCGCTGCTTTTCTGAACCCTTTCCGCCGCCGCTATTCCTGCTGCTCTATTTGGGTGCGGTGGCGGGGGATGCAGCGGCGGCGGTTTGTGGGGCGGCGTCGAGGTGGTATTTCGTGAAGAATTTCCAGGAGCCTTCGTTGACCTGGTCGAGGACGTTGCCGTAGCTGCCGGAGGAATTGGAGATGATTTTGAGCTCGAAGGGAAAGCCGGCTTTGACGAAGGCGTCGTGCTGGTTGCCCATCATGCGCAGGTCGTGATCGGCGTCGTTGTCGCCGACCCAGTCCTCAAAGGGCTCTTTGCGGGGGGCGTGGGCGAAGAGCGAATAGTTGGTGGGGTCGAGGATGGCGGCGTGGACGGCGGTGGCGGCCCAGTAATTCGAGTCGTAGATGCCGATGGCGAGGGCATACACGCCTCCTCCGAGGACTCCCCAGAGATAAACGCGGCTGCGGTCGATGGGATGTTTTTTGGCGACCTCGTCGACGACCGCGTGGAGGTAGGCCGGACCGTCGGTCTGGGAGTTCCAGATGGTGTTATGGAGCGATTCGGGGGCGATGATGATGAAGCCCTGCTGGGAGGCGAGGCCTTTCCACGCGCTGATGACACTGGAGGCCCAATCGCCCTGGTCATGAAGGAGAACGACGGCGGGCAGAGGTTTGGTGGGATCGGCGGCGGAGGGGATCTGGTAGCTGTAGACCCGCTGCTGGCCTTCAAAGGTGAAGGAGCCGCCTTCAGGCTTGTCTTTGCTTTTGGCGCAGGCGGGCAGGGCGGCAAGGAGGCAGAGGACGAGGAGCGGGGTGAAGCGATTCATTTCGGACTCCGGGGAGGTGGCTGGTACGGATCGCACAACATCTTATGCGGAGAGGGCCGGGAGGTCCAGATAACCGAAAGCGTTCAGCGTCGAGCGATCAGAGCCTTTACAATCCAGGAACGAGGGCGAAGAAGCGCGGATGGTGAATCTGTTCCGCAGGAAAAAAGAGGATGAGGGGCGGGACCGGCCGACGGTGCTGACGGGGCCGAGAATTCCGCGGCACAGCAGCGGGTGGGAAGCGTTGCAGAAGCATCTGCGCGCGGAGAACGGGCTGCGGGTGCTGGACATCGGGCCGACGTCGCCGCAAAACATCAATTTTCTGACGGAAATGGGCCACAGCGTGTACATGGCCGATGTGGTGCACGAGTCGCTGCGCGCGGAGTGGAAGCTGCCGCCGCTGGAAGAGGGCGAGCCGCCGCGGTTCAACGTGGAGGGATTCTTCGAGCAGAATCTGAATTTTCACGGGCGGCAGTTCGATGTGGTGCTGTTGTGGGCGACGCTGGATTACATTCCGGAGGGGCTGATCGAGGCGCTGGTCTCGCGGCTGAAGGATGCGACGCTGCGGGACGGCAAGGTGCTGGCAATTTTTCACTCGAAGCCGACCGGGCCGTACACGGCGTATTGCCGCTATCACCTGACGGACACGTCGGAGATCGAGATGCAGGAGTCGGAGCCGTATCCGGTGCAGCGGGTGTACACGAACCGGAAGATCGAGCAGTTGTTCAAGGGATTCTCCGGGAGCCGGTTCTTTCTGGCCAAGGACAATTTGTATGAGGTGATTTTGACGCGGTAATTGGCCACAGGGTGCAGGCCACGGCTACTTCCAGCCGTTCGTCGGCACAAAAGCGCGCCCGCCTGGACATTAATAAATCAATTTGAGCGAGAACTGAATCTGCCGCGAGGTTCCGGCGGTCTTGCTGATCTCGCCGAAGCCCGACCCCATGATGGTGTTGGCGGGCAGCCCCATGTTGACGATGTTGAAGACGTTGAAGAATTCGGAACGGAACTGGACGTCGCCGCGCTCGACACCGCTGGCGCGCCGCCCAAAGGGCGTGTCCTTGATGACCGCGTAGTCGAAGTCATAGTAGGCCGGACCGCGAAAGGTGTTGCGCCCCAGCGTCCCGAATCGCCCATCGTTGGGGCCGGTTCCGCCTGGCACGCCGATGGGGATGGAAAAAAAGGACGCATTCCCCGCGCCTTTGCCGAAGTAGTCTTCGCGCGGCCGCGTGGAGCTATGCGCCGTCGACAACTGCGGCTTCGCAATCTGGTCCGGGCGGTCGGCGCCGGCTGTGCCCGCTCCGGTCTGCTGGATTCCGGAATACACGGTGAAGGGCGAACCGCTGGTGATGGTCGAGATGCTCAGCAGCTCCCAGCCCGCCGCAAACTTGCGCATGCGCGGCCCTTCCATTCCGAGACTCTGCACATGCAGATCCTGCGCGGCGCTGACCGAGAACGCATGGGCCACATCGAAATTCGATGGACCCTTTTCCGGATGCGTGTTGAACGGATCCTGCGGCAGCGGCAGCGCCACGGCGCCGGTCGATCCCGTGCCGCCGATCACCGAGCTCGTGTCGTCGAGAGATTTCGACCACGTATAGCCCGCCTGCAATCCGGGGCCGCCGTGCTTCACCGTGCCGGAAAGCGAAGTTTGCAGCGCGTTGTACGAGGAGTGCGACGTATTTGTGATCACGTTCTCTAACCCGAACCCTCCGGTGGTCACGCCGGAGCTGTCGAACTGCGTATACGGCGCGAACCCTGGTTCCGCGCCCTGATAGCCGTTCGGAAACGAAGCGCGCGGCAGGCGGAAAGACGCTGTTCCTACATAGCCGGCATCGGCGGTCAGGCCCAGGAACGTCCGCTCCAGACCGAGCGTCCACGTCTGCAAAAAGCCATCGCCAAAGCGGCGGTCGATGGCGCTCAGGGTCAGCAGCGACAGCTGATGTCCAGGCGCCAGCGCGGCCAGATCGTTCTGGTAGCGGTTCACATCCATGACCGTGTTGGCGGGGACCTTTTTCGGGTTGCCGCTGGCGAAGACGTTCTGCCCGGTGGGCGTATAGGTCTGCGGCAGCTCGCCGGGTGTGATCTGGAATCCGTAAGCGATCTCGCCGCTGCGTGACGCGTTGACCCTCGGATAGACGGCAAAGGGCGTTGAGCCGGTCAGGAAGTTGTCCTGCCAGATATTGGGCGGGATCACGGTGATGGCGCCGCCTGCGTGCACGCGCAGCGCGTGGGGCGCATTCCAGTCCACCTGGATGCGCGGCCCCCAGCCATTCCAGCCAAACTGATAGCCGGGCTGCGGATTGATGAGATACTCCTGCGGCGTTCCCGGCGGTGGCGTCACTTCGAGAAAGCTCGAGGTGCGGTGCGCGCGCTCGGTGATCGGCGAATACACTTCATAGCGCAAACCGTAGTCCAGTGCCCAACGGTCATTGATCTTCCACGTGTCCTCGACGTAGACGTTCACGTCGTTGCGATTGATGGCCGCCGGCCCGATGTGCGCGCCGTTGGAAAAATAGGGCGGCGCCACCGCGACCGTGTAGCTATAGGGGTAGCCGGTCAGCAAACTGGCGAGCGTATTGGGCAGGGGGTCGCCGGGATTCACATTGTGCGTCCCGCTTTGCGATGGAATGAAAACCGGCGAATACACGGTGCCGCCGCCAAAGTCATATTCGCCGTTGGGGCTGGTGCCGAAATAGGTCGTATCGCGATTGAGCCGCGCCTCAACGCCGGCCTTGATCGCATGCCGCGCCTTCGTCCACGTGAAATTCTGCTGGCCCTGAAACAGATTGCCGAAGGCCGACATCACCGATCCCGCTGCGGTGTCGAATCCTTCATACAGGCCATCGGTAAACTTCACCGCGGGATCGGTATGGTTGGGGGTTGGAAACGAGGGTGTCGTGCGGGTGATGCTCAGCACCGACTCCCACAGGAAATGCGGCGACTGCGTGCGGGTGTAGCGGAACTCGACGTTGCGCTGCCGGTCGACATACTGGACGGCAAAGCTGGGATCGATGGTGGTCTGGTCGGGATTCGTCGTCGGCCCGGTGAGGTTGTCGTAGTTGAAGCGGGCCAGAAACTGCCCCTTCTCGCCCAGCTTCTGATCGATGCGGATGGAAAACTGATCCGCATTCGTCGCCACATTCGAAGGCGCCGCGTACGTCCGTGCTCCATACGCGCCGGTGGGATTATTCGGCAACGGATAGCGCGCCAGCACGGCGGCAATCTGGGCGTTCACCGGAACGGTCAGGGTGTCGGTACTTCCGTCGGAGTAGGTGACGACGTCGTTGCCCGCGCGCTCGGCTGCGGTGGGCATGGGCAGCACCTGGGTGGTGCCCAGCACCTGGCGGAATCCCTGATACTGGCCGAAGTAAAAGGTCCTGCCGCGGCCATCATATATATGTGGCAGCAGCACGGGTCCGCCATTGGTAAAGCCAAACTCGTTGCGCTTGAAGGGGGGAATCCGGCCTGGCTCGACGATGGAGGGATAGTCAAAATAATTGCGCGCATCGAGCGCGGAGTTGCGCAGAAACTCGAAAAACGATCCATGAAAGCCGGCCTGGCCCGACCGGGTGATGATGTTGGTGAAGCCGGCCGCACCGCGCCCGATCTCGGCGGGCATCCATCCGGAGCTGGACTGCAGGCCCTCGATCGCATCGACGTTGAAATTCGTGAAGGTGCTGCCGCCCATCTCGGGATCGCTGATGTCGGCGCCGTCCATGGCGAATACCGCCTCGACGCCGCGCTGTCCATTGATCGCAAACTGCTGGGTGAAGTTGGTGGCGCCGTTGGCGTCGGTCATGGTGCCGGCGGCGAGCAGCAGCAGCGTGCTGAAGTCGCGGCCGTTCAGGGGCAGAGAGCTCACGGCCTCGCTCGACAACTTTTCTCCGCCGCTGGTTCCGGTTCCGGAATTGCCCGCGGCCACGGCCGCGCCTGCCGCTGCAGAGGAGGCCGGCAGCGCCGCCACCGTGACGGTGTTTTGATCTGTAACGGTGAGTGTGACAGGAGTGCCCGGCAGCTCAACCTGGACCGCGGCCGTTGCCGGCCGTCCCTTGACCCGGATCACCAGCGCATAGCGACCCGCGGGGACACTGACGAAGCTGAAGCTGCCGTCTGCCTGCGTGGTCGCCTGCTCGACGCGGCCCCCCGGACTGGTCAGCTCGACGACGGCGCCTGGAACTGTGGGTCCGGTGGCGTCGCGCACCACGCCGCCCCAGCCCGGAACCGCGGCCGTCTGGGCGCCGCACCATGCCGTTGCCAGCCAACACCATGCCGCGCAAGCGACGAGAAACCACAACCCACGAGCCCGCCCGCATCCCCGACCGCTGCCTGTTCCCACATCCCCTCGCATTTGGCCCAACCCAATCCGCCAGCCTAACAGGGGAAGGGAATTTCCGCGCATCTGCAGAAGGCCGACCCCACTCAGCCGCCTAGTATAACGTTTTAGTAGAGGGTTTTCGTCCACCTGGGCGATTTTTTCTGCCCATTCGTCACTGACGTGTCCCATGCTCGAACGCGCCTGCCAGGAAGAGGCCGATGTTGGGGTGAGGACCCGCGACCCTGGCGGCCTGACTCATCCTGCCCTGACCGCTTCTCTCTCTGTCGTCGGTTTTCTGCCTGACCACTGCTCCGCTGATCCCGGATGGAACACCGTCCGTCATCGCGGAGGTGAGCGCAACGAGGCGAAGGCCCTACAATGCTCGAATCCCTATTGCAGAGGTCTGCTCGTGATGGCTCTCGCCCAGGACGTTCGCTTTGCTCTCCGCATGCTGCTCAAGTCCCCCGCGTTCGCGATCATCGCGGTGCTCACGCTGGCTCTCGGCATCGGGGCGAACACCGCGCTGTTCTCCGTGGTCAACGGCGTGCTGTTGAACCCGCTGCCTTACGCGCAATCAGGCCAATTGGTCGCGATCAACGAGCGCAATGGCACCCAGCCTCAGGCGCCCATCAGCTACCTCAACTTCCTCGACTGGCAGAGCCAGAACAGCACCTTCTCTTCCATGGCGATGTATCGCCACGAGGATTACAACTTCACCGGCCACGGTCCCGCGCAGCGTGTCAACGGCTTCATGATCTCCGCGCAGTTTCTCTCGACCCTCGGCCTGCATCCCGCCCTGGGGCGCGACTTTAACCCCAGCGACGACCACCTGGGCGCTGCTCCCATCGTCCTGCTCAGCGACGGATTCTGGCATCGCCAGTTCGGCGGCTCGCCCACCGTGCTCGGCAAAGTCATCACCCTCAACGGCGCGGATTACACCGTCGTCGGCATCCTTCCCCCCAGCTTCCTCTTCTATGGCACCGATCGCGACGTGTATATTCCGCTCGGCCAGTGGAACGATCCCTCGTTCCGCGATCGCCGCGTCGATGAGAGCGCGCACGCGATCGGCCGGCTCAAGCCCGGCGTCACTCTTGGCCAGGCGCGCGGGGATATGGACACCATCGCGCATCACCTCGCCGTCCTTTATCCCGAGGCGGACAAGGACGTGGGCATCTCGCTGGTCTCGATGAAAGAGGACATCGTCGGCAACGTGCAGCCCATCCTGCTGGTGCTGCTGGCCGCTGTCGGATTCCTGCTGCTCATCGCCTGCGCCAACGTGGCCAGCCTGCTGCTGGCACGGTCGATGGCCCGCTCGGGCGAGTTCGCGCTCCGCTCTGCGCTGGGCGCCAGCCGCGCACGGCTCATCCGCCAGCTCCTGACCGAAAGCGTGATTCTCGCGGGCATGGGCGGCGTGCTCGGACTCGCGCTCGCCTGGCTGGCGACGAAAGCGATCGTCGCTGCTCTGCCCGCAGAACTGCCACGCGTGACGGAAGTCTCTCTCGATGCGCGCGTGTTGCTCTTCAGTCTCGCGGTCTCGCTGCTGGCCGGCATCGTTTTCGGCCTCGCGCCCGCGCTCAAAATCTCACGCGCCGATCTGCAGGACGTTCTCCGCCACTTCGGCCGCGGCTCCGCCGGTGGCCGCCACCGTCTGCAGGGACTCTTCGTCGCCGCGGAAGTGGCGCTTGCCATCGTTCTTCTCATCGGCGCCGGGCTCATGCTGCGCACCTTCGCCGCGCTCTGGAAGGTGAACCCCGGCTACAATCCCGACCACGCCATCACCTTCTCGGTCTCGCTGCCCTCGAACGCCAAAACCACGCCCGCGGAAACGCGCGCGCGCCTGCGCCAGTTCGAAGCCGCCATGCGTGCGATTCCTGGCGTTGAAGCCGTCTCTGTCACGCTCGGCTCGCGCCCCATGATCCATG
>Ga0210398_10005734_pt1 | contig 11537 bp, 13 predicted proteins | sample IncBWC4OmetaG_FD_161047 | JGI IMG/M metagenome (GOLD analysis project Ga0210398, IMG submission 161047) | Forest soil microbial communities from Barre Woods Harvard Forest LTER site, Petersham, Massachusetts, United States - Inc-BW-C-4-O | ecosystem: Environmental > Terrestrial > Soil >... | reverse complement strand
AAACAACGAGCGGTCGTGCATCGACGCACATTCCTTGAAGTTCGCGATCGATTCCGCCGGAACGACGGAGATGCGAAATCGCGCAACCGCGTTGGGCGAGAGGATTCGCGCCGAAAACGGTTTGGCATCGGCTGTTGCGATTATCGAATCCCTGATCAATCCCAGGGCGGCGCTTCGCGGCGGCGCAAGGCCGAGCTGATGCTAGCTCAGTGTTGCCAATAGACGTTGGGCAGCCTTCAAACCTGGCGTATCGAGCCCTTCGCTGAAGCGGTCGTAGGTCTCAGCAAGCGCCTCCTGAGCCTCTTCGCGGCGACCTTGTCGGAATTGCAGCCGAGCGAGGCTCATCGATGCGCGCAGCCGCCATGATAGCGCCGATCGCTGGTCGGCCAGCTCGATCGCGCCACAGAACGCTGCTTCGGCTCCTCGCTCGTCCGCGGTCGGTGGTCGACGAAGCGATAACCTCCGTCTGGCGCCGGTCCCGAGTTGCCCATGCCGACATAGTCCGGCGCGGGACAGCGTCCGAACCGAGATTTGAAATAATGTTCCGCCATAGATATGATGGCGTCGGGTTACCGTGCAGAAACACGATGGGATCGCCCACGCCGACGTCGACATAGGCCATCGCGCCGAGCACCTCGACGTATTTCCAGTAGGAAATCTCCTCCGTGGAGATGGCGGGATGTGACATGAGGAACCTCCTTTCGTCGATCCGATCGCTGAGCCAGAGCGTCGGGCGCAGGATCGGTCGCAAGCACCAGCAAACGATATTTGACGCGATTGCCGCCGCTATGTTGAGTAGGGCATGGCTCATACCGGCGGAGACGAGTTCGCAACCGCGGGGCAAATGGAAGCGTGGATGCGCAGGCGCCGGTTGCTGCCGCCAGCCAAACGCATTGCTGGACGTGACTATCGTCGCGCGCTGGACCTACGCGATGCACTGCACAACTTCCTGGGACGTTCTCCCCAGGACCGGCGGCGGGATTCAGACGCAGCGCGTAGGCGGACAACCGCGAGCAGGAATTTTCCGCTGACGCTGGTGGTTGCCGACGAGGGCTCGGTCGCGCTGCAGGCTGCACCAGGTTCAAGCTTTGCTTGGTCATGGCGGAAGTGTATGGCCTGGCCAAGACGGATCGACGCGCGCGCTTGAAGACCTGTGCGTCGGAAGAGTGCCGTTGGATTTTCTTCGATCGTTCCAAGCTTGCCAACCGGCATTGGTGTTCGTCTGATTTGTGCGGCAATCGTCAAAAGACGCAAACCTATCGAGGCAGGCATCGCGAACCGGCTTAAGCGCGGAGCCAATGTTGGCTCACGTTTATGCCGGTCCATTGCGACGCGTACGGGATGCACTACCCGATCACGGCTGCTCGGGATATCTGGAACAACCCTGCGCCGACGGCAATCGCGCCGATGGCTTGGGCGACGCGCTCACCGCCCGGTGCGATACGTTCGATGGTGATGGCTGCCGTCACGACAGCCATCGCGCCGAGGTCCATGATCCCGACGACCAGGAGGATCGCCATCAGATTGGCACAGCAGTAGCCGCAGCGGATTCCGAGGCGCAGGCCATGCCGCCAAGCCGTGCCGGCGCCGGCCAGCATCGTATGGCAGCACCCAGGTGCCCCGCGCCAGCATGCAAGGTGACGTGCCTTCCACGCGGTGAACTGGAGCGCGCCGGCGATCACGACCACCAGACCGACGGCGATCGGAGCGGCGCGCGCCAGTGCCGGCTGATGCATCGCGACCGCCGTTAGCGCGATGCTCAGCGGAAAGGCGGCCAATCCAAACGCGATCCACACGAAGAAGTACCCTGCGCCTACCAGCGCGGTCAGCCTCCCCAGACGCGTCTCGCCTGTCCTGCCGACGGCGTGGCGGTAGCGCAACAGCATTGGCGTCACGGAGGGCAGCATCATCGCCACCATCATCAAAACCCACATGCCGAGGAATACAGCCGCTGTGTCGAGCCACGTCAGTCCGCACATCGGCATCCACGCCATCGACATCGTCCAGCCGCCGGGCATCGGCATCTCGCCCATCGCCGACATGGACTGGCACCAGATGATCGTACCAGCCGCGCTGGTGGCAAAAAGCAGAGCCGAGATGCCGAAGAAGGCTCGCTGACAAACGCGGGTTGATGCGGCCATGGCCTGCGCTTTCCGACTTCGCAATAGTATTAGCTTGCGTCGCGCTTTCGGAAGGTGGCTTCTCCAGCGTCGGACACCTCGACCCACTTCGGGTCAGGCGAGGCCTCGGCGGCGTAGTTGTCGTGCCAGTTCCACCACTTGTACGGCGGGGTCTGGGGATAACCCTCTGGCGAGTCCTCCCAAGTCTCCTGACGTCCGAGCGCCGTCACGTCGAGGTAGCTCCAGGTGGTGCCCATCGCCTCGTCGCCGCGGCCATTGATGAAGTAGGTTCGGAACACGCGCTCGCCGTCGCGGATGAACACGTTATGGCCGTGCCACTCGTCCACGCCGAAGTCGGTGTCGAAGCTGTCGGTGATGGTGTACCACGGCATCTTCCAACCCATTCGTGCCTTCAGGCGCTCGATGTCCTTTTGTGGCGCGCGCGAAACGTACGCGAGCGTTGTGTCGCGCGCGTTCAGATGGGCCAGATGCGAGACCTGATCGGCGCCCAGAGAGCAGCCGCGGCAGCCGTGGTCGGGCCAACCGAACACTCCGGGCTCGAAGAAGGCCCGATAGACGACCAACTGCCGGCGGCCCTCGAACAGGTCGAGCAGGCTGACGTTGCCTTTGGCCCCTTCGAATTCGTACGCCTTCTCGACGGCCATCCACGGCATCCGCCGGCGTTCGGCGGCCAGCGCGTCGCGAGCGTGGGTGTGCGCCTTCTCCTTCACGAGGAGAAGCTGCCGCGCAGCCTCCCACTCCTGCTGCGACACGATCGGGGGTTTGTTCATCGCGACTGTCCTTGCTTGCTAGCGGCGCACCGATCGGCGCGTCGCGCTTGATTTGACGGGGGTTTCTTCGATGTACGCAGCAAACTGGCGCTCGAGCGCCTTCACGGTACTGTTGCGCCAGCCTTCCGCAACCGGCTCCGACATGGGGTCCGGGAAGATTTCCTCCTCCCCCTTCTCCAATCCGTCGAAGATCGCTCGCGCCGCAGAAGCGGGAGAGGCTTTCGGAATGTCCAAGCCTCGTGTCATATCAGTGTCGAGGGGGCCGGGCAGGACAACATGGACGCTCACGCCTCGTCCGGCCAAGAGAGCACGCAACGATTGCGAGAGGGAGAACGCGGCGGCCTTCGAGATCGAGTAGAGGGAATCGAACGGCACCGCCGCAACCGACGCCAATGATAGAACGTTGACAATGGCACTTCGGGGACGCGCCAGTACCGGCAGGAAAGCCATGGTCACGTCATATGTGCCAAATAGGTTGACCGCTAGCAGCCGTTCGAGCGCGGCGCGGTCGCTCAGGTCGTTCTGGAGCGAAATGCCGGCATTGTTGATGAGGATATCGATCGTGTCGACTTTCTCGACGGCCGCACCAATCTGCGCTGCATCCGTCACGTCCAGCGTGAGGGGCCTGACGCCGCGGTTGGCGTGCACAAACGGCTGGCGCGCGCCGGCGTAAATCCGTTTCGCGCCTCTCCTCAAAGCCTCCTCGACGAGCGCCTTGCCGAGGCCCCGATTGGCTCCAGTCACCAGAACTGTTGAATCTGCGATCTTCATTGCCCTGTCCTAGTGCTTGTCGCGGCGTCGCTCAGTGCTGGTCGTACTCGTCATGACGGTGCCACCAGACGCCGGTCTCGTTGCGCCCATCAGGAGCGCGGTCGAGCCAGTGGTAAACGCCGAAGAATGGATCCACGCCGCGGGCGTAGGTGGAATAGGTGTGATAGACGGCGCCGTCATCGAGTGCGAACGCGCTCATGCCGGGTCTGTCGCGGTGATAAGCGGGCACGTCAACACCGCACGCGGCCGCGAGTCTGCCTTCCGCCGGGTTGCCACCACCCTCCTGGCCATCTCGCCAGCGAAATACGTCGCTCGTCGGCCTCTCGTGCCGGTAGTTGTATTCGGCGCCCTTGCGCTGTTGCTCCTCGGTGATCCAAACGCTGAACTCGGAGTTGAAGTCGCTGCCAAACGACGAGGCCCAGGGAAACGCCCACCCCATCCGCTGCTTGTACGCCTGCAGTTTTGGCAGCGGCGCGCGCGAGACCGCTGAAAGGGTGACGTCGTGATTCGCCAGGTGGACGACGGAGCCGTTGAAGGCATCCGCGATCATCGAACACGAGGGACAGCCTGCCTTCCAATCTTCCCCAAACATGAAGTGGTAGATGAGGAGCTGCGATCGTCCTCTGAAGAGGTCTGCCAGCGACGCGCTCCCTTCGTCGGTTTCAAATTGATACTCCTTGTCGATGCGAACCCACGGCAGCTCCTGCCGCCGTCGCGCCAGCTCGTCGCCGCGCCGCGTCAGTTCCTTCTCTGCCTGGAGAAGCTCGAGCCGCGCTGTAAGCCACTCTTCACGTGTTCCCGTCACGTGTTTTGTCATCGTTCTCGTCTCCTTCCAGCCCAGATCTATTTTCACTCACCGCGCCTGGCGCGGCTCAGGAGGGTAAACATCAGCACTCACATCCCTGCGGTATCGTTTTGCCCAGCGGCACATGCCTTCGAGTGGCGCGATGATTGTCCACCCCAGTTGGGTCAAGGAATACTCGACAGCGATGGCCCTGGAGCTTGTCACGCGCCTCGCGATGAGCCCTGTGGCTTCGAGATTGCGAAGCGTTTGGGTAAGCATGCGCTGCGAGACGCTTCCGAGATGGCGGCGCAACTCCCCGTGTCGATGAGGCCTTCCTTTGAGACAAAACAAAATCTTAGGTGTCCACCGGCCAATAAAGATCGGCGCGGAACTCTCCGATCCTTGTGCTTTGTTCATGTGTGTCGCCTTGTGATAAAGCGCAATTAGGAACACGCGTGTACCCATGCGTTATTAGCGCGCGCCGGCTGTTCACTTCAGCGTTAGCTCCGGTTTCGCGTTGTTCGCGTGCGAGGCTTGCCATGCGGCCATTGACGCATTCTTGACTTCGAGCGCGCGGTGCCACGCCGGCAGCGCGGCGAGCGCAGCGTACCAACGTACAACTTCAGGAAATTGCTTGACCGGAAGCTGCATGCGTTCTGCCGACGGCACCAGTCCCGCGACCGAAAAGTCAGCAATTGTGAGGGCATCGCCTGTCAGCCAGGCGCGTCCCTTCAGGGATTCGTTGAGCACGGTCGCGAAGCGTGCGAAGTTTTGCTGGCCGCGTGCGACAAACGAAGGGTCGGGCGGCCCGAGGCCAAGTACGACCTTGGAAGCCGTCTCATAGGCGACCATCCCGACAGACTCCGCATCCCAGTGGGCGCTCTCCCAGGCAAGCCAGCGCAAAACGTCAGCCTGCCCCTGCAAGTCGGAGGGCCAAAGCCGGCTCTGCGGCTTGTGGTTTGCGAGGTAGAACAGAATTGCATTCGACTCCCAGAGCACGAAGTCGTCGTCTTCAAGCATGGGCATCTTTTGATTCGGGTTCCTCGCGGCGTACTCTCGCGTGCGTTGCTCGCCTTTACTCAGATCGACGGGTACGATCTCGCATTCGATGTTCAGGTAGTCTTTGAGCGCGACTATGGCGAGTACACGCGCGGACGGTGGAAAGATGAATAGTCTCATTGGGTGTTCCTTTCCGGCGATGTTCACCGGTTGAAGGCCTCGTCGCGGCGTTTGGCGGAAGATCGAGGAAGTGGCAGGCGCGGTTCAGCGCCCGCCAGTTCCAAGATCGTCGGAATACCCAGCCTTCAGGCGAGGCCACTGGGTGATGGGGCGTCCATCGACACGGTAATTGTGCTTGCCTTTCGGCCGTTGTGGCCAGCCGGCCGGCGAGTCCTCCCCCGCCTCCTGCCGCCCGTAGACGGTCAGGTCGAGCAACGCGTAGCTATTGCCCATAACCTCGACGCCGCGCCTGGTGGTCCAGTATGTCTCGAAGACATTGGATCCTTGTCGCAGGTAGCAGACGATGTGCATCATGCCCACCCGACGTCCAACCAAGAGAGTGTCGAGTGAATCCTGGGGTGCCGAGTACCAAGGCATCTGGAAGCCCATGAAGTCGCGGTACCGAGCGCTCTCTTCGTACGGGCCCTGGCAGAACGTGGCGTAGGTCACGTTGCGGGAATGAATGAAGGACAGCTCACGGACCTGGGATGTATACAAGGTGCACCCCTCGCACTGCTCCGGCGCAGGGTGGCCGGCGTGCCACATGAAGTAGTAGGCGATGAGCATCCGGCGTCCCTCGAACGCATCCAACAGCGTCACTGCGCCACGTTCGCCAATGAGCGGTGTGGCACCATCGACCTCGACCATGGGGAGGCGTCGGCGCGCGGCTGCAATGGCGTCGCTTTCTTTTGTGTGCGCCTTTTCTCGAACCCGCAAAGCGTCCAGTTCGGCCTGGAAGGTACTCCGATCGACTACCTTAGGGGCTCCTGGTTCATCTTTCATGAGGTCTTGCATCGTTCTCTCCGTTAGCTTCCTCGTTCGTGTCCCCTAACTTAGTTGCCTTGTATCGAATGGTGGGAGTGACAAGTGTGGCGGGATTCCGATGGACTCGCTGATCACGGCCGCAGCGCGTGCACTTGCGGCGGGCGATCTTCTCGGCGCACTGAAACGGGTCGCGTTGCGCGACGATCCGTCTGCACTCGCGCTTCGCGGCATCGTGATGGCGCAACTCGGCGATCTCGTCCGGGCGAAGGCACTCCTGCGGAGTGCGGCGCGCGCGTTCGGTCCGCGAGAGGCCGTGGCCCGCGCGAGGTGTGTCGTTGCCGAAGCCGAAATCGCACTCGTCTCACGCGACCTGGGGTTTCCCCCGAAGGCGCTCGACGCGGCGCGGGTAACGCTCGAAGCGCACGGCGACCGGATGAATGCCGCACATGCGCGGAACCTCGAGATCCGGCGCCTCCTCCTGATCGGGCGTCTCGACGAGGCGGAGCGTACACTTGCCGAGCTTGACCCTACGCCCTTCCCGCCCGCGTCGAGGGCCGCCCACGAACTGGTCGTCGCGGCGATCGCGATGCGACGTCTCCGGACGCAGATGGCGCGCGCGGCACTCGCTCGGGCCGACGGAGCCGCGTGCGACGCGAATATCCCTGCGCTGACGGCGGAGGTCGAAAGCGCATCCCGCGTCCTGAACACGCCCGCGGCGCGCCTGATTACGCGTGGCGGCGAGCGACTGTTGCTGCTCGAGGATGTTGAAGCGCTATTGGCGTCGGAGGCGCTCGTGGTGGACGCGTGCCGTTATGTCGTGCGTGACGCACGCACGGTGGTCTCGCTCGCAACGCGCCCAATATTGTTCGCCCTTGCACGCGCGCTCGGTGAAACCTGGCCCGGAGATGCGTCGAGGAGCACGCTTGTCGCACGCGCCTTCAGGGCAAAGCACGCCGATGAGTCGCATCGCGCGCGGTTGCGGGTGGAAGTCGGGCGGCTTCGCGTGGAGCTTCGTACGCTGGCAGACGTGAGCGCGACAACGCAAGGCTTTGCGCTGGCGCCACGCCGCACACGCGAGGTCGTTGTGCTGGCGCCGCTCGTCGAAGAGCAGAATGCGACGGTACTCGCCTTCCTCGCGGATGGCGAGTCGTGGTCGAGCTCGGCTCTGGCAATTGCGCTTGGAGCCAGTCCGCGTACTGTGCAGCGGGCGCTCGACTCGCTGGCGGCAGCAGGCAAGGTGCAATCGTTAGGGCGCGGGCGCGCGCTTCGTTGGATGACTCCGCCGTTGACGGGATTGCCGACAATTCTGTTGCTCCCCGGTCCACTGCCGAGCGACTAGCCCTGCCTCAGCGCCGATAGCGCAGCGCGTTGACCAGCAGCGCCAACGCTGGCGTGGGTTGGCGGCGGCTCGCGTAGTAGAGGTGATAGCCCGGGTAGGGCGGACACCAATCGGCGAGCACCCGGATGAGACTCCCATCGGCGAGGTGCGTCTGCACCGTGTTCTCGGGCACGTATGCCAGGCCGAACCCGGACAATGCTGCATCGAGCATCGGGGCGGTTCCGTTGAACACGAGCTGCCCTTCGACCTTTACCCTTATCTCGCGCCCACCCTTCTCGAACTCCCAGGTATAGAGGCCGCCATGCGTTGGCAGACGCAGGTTGATGCAGGCGTGCGTTGTCAGGTCCTGGGGCGTCTTCGGCCTTGTCCGTTTGACGAAGTATGACGGCGCGCCGACGACCGCTGAGCGCATGTCCGGCCCGATCCGCACAGCGATCATGTCCTTCGCCACCATCTCGCCGGAGCGAATGCCGGCGTCGAAACGTTCGGCAACGATGTCTGTCAGGCCGTAGTCGATCACGATCTCCACCTTGATGTCCGGGTAGTCTGGCAGCAGCTGCGCCAGCGCAGGCCAGAGGACCGCTCGCACAGCGTGATCGTGCGCGGTGATGCGGATTGTGCCAGATGGCTTGTCGCGCAGTTCGCCCAGCGCGGCCATTTCCGCCTCGATCTCGTCAAGGCGCGGTCCTGCGGTGCGCAGCAGGCGCTCGCCCGCCTCGGTCGGCGCGACGCTGCGCGTGGTGCGGGTCAGCAGCCGGAGGCCAAGCCGTTCCTCAAGTCCACGGACGGTGTGACTGAGAGCGACTGCGAAACACCAAGCTGCGCGGCCGCCCTGGTGAAGCTACGTTCCTTCGCGACCGCGACGAAGGCGAGAAGATCATTGAAGTTTTCGCGCGGCATTCATGAGCCTGGATCATAAGCGTATGCGTATCATAGCATCTAGTCGGATAGCGCTGGAGCGGTAAGATCAGGCCATGAGCAAATTCGATGCGGACACTCTGCGCGCATTGCGTGACGTGCAGGAGCCTACGATCCGGACCGACAAGCACCCCAAGAGCGCGGTCGTGATATGGGTGGTTGTCGATGGTGACGACGTCTTCGTGCGTTCGTGGCTGGGCACCAAGGGCCGTTGGTACAAGGACCTCGCGACGGGCGGCCCCGCCACATTGGAGTTTGCCGGGGGCCGGTTGGCGGTGCACGCGATCCCAGCGAGTGACGGTGCCTCGGTTGACCGGGCCAGCCGCGAAATCCTGCGGAAATATCGGCACAGCAGTCATGCGCAGGAGATGGTGCGTGCCGAAATCCTGTCGACGACGCTGCGGCTTGAACCGCGTTGAACCGCCGCCGCGCTGGCGCCGACACTGACTGTCCCAACAACACGGAGCTACACAACCATGGAGATCAAGCGAAGCGGTTCACAGCCATCCGGCAAGGGACCCGAGGACTACTTCAGCGGCTCGGTCCGGATCGACCCGCTGTTCCAGCCGCCTGATCCGGCGCGCGTTCGCGGCGCCAGCGTCACGTTCGAGCCGGGCGCGCGGACCGCGTGGCACACGCACCCGCTGGGTCAGACACTGATCGTCACCGCCGGTTGCGGCTGGGTCCAACGCGAAGGCGGACCGGTTGAGGAGATCCGGCCCGGTGACGTGGTCTGGTTCGCGCCGGGCGAGAAACACTGGCATGGCGCGACGCGAACCACGGGAATGACGCATATCGCGATCCAGGAAGCGCTGAACGGCAAGGTCGTCGACTGGATGGAACATGTGAGCGACGCGCAATACCGAGCCTGACGGCCCCGGCAGGAGAGCACGCAATACAAGAAAGGCAAGTCGGCAGCGGTGGCCTGGAGATTTCGGCCATCGGCCTCGGTTGCATGGGTATGGGCGCCAACGAGGGCCCACAGAAGGACCGCGGCGAAATGATTGGGCTCATCCAGGCGGCCGTCGAGCGCGTGTCCTTCTTCGATACCCGCGGAAAGCTACGGTCCGTTCACTAACGAGGAATTGGCGAGGGTCCGTGAGTTCTACGCGGCAGCCGCAATCCCTGCCGACTCGTTCGTGCGGGCGGTTGCCTTCGCCTTCAGCCAGCCGGAAGATGTGGACATCAACGAAATCGTGTTCCGGCCGACGCGCCAGGAATTCTGAACGGAAGGATGGAGAAATGCCCCACGTAATCGTAAAGCTGTACGCAGGCAGGTCGGAGCAGCAGAAAGCGAAGCTTGCGGAGGACGTCACCAAGGCCATCATGACCGGTGCGAACTGCACCGAGGAGGCGGTCTCGGTAAGCATCGATGTTGCGCCGGACGATTGGACCGAGAAGGTCTATAAGCCGGACATCGTCGGCAAGCCCGACACCATTTACAAGAAGCCCGGATACAACCCTCTTTGACCGCCGCAGGGACATCAGGGCCATGGACGGCATTCTGACCGTCATTTCGGCGAAGGCGGCGGCAGAAGCCTGGCTCCGTGATTTCGGTGCTGCCCTTGCCTCCGGTGAGGCCACGCGTATCGCAGGGCTGTTCGCCGATGACTGCCATTGGCGCGACATCCTCGCCTTCACCTGGGACCTGCGTACCTCCTCCGGCGCCGCGTCCATCGCGCAGCGCATGGCCTGCGCCCTCTCGCAAACGGCGCCCCGCGCGATGGCACTTGCCCCTGGCCGCACGCCGCCGCGGCATGTCACGCGCGCAGGCGTCGACACGATCGAGGCGATCTTCGCCTTTGAAACTTCGATCGGTCCCTGCAACGGCGTCGTGCGCCTGGTCTCCGAAGGCGGCGGGCAGCGCGCCTGGACTCTGCTGACCACGCTGGACGAGATAAGCGGACACGAGGATCCGGCGAACGGCAGGCGTTGGCAGGACGTGGACTGGAAGCGCAACTTCGGCGGGGAGAACTGGCTCGATCGGCGCAAGCGGGCTCGGGCCTACGCGGACCGTGACCCCGCAGTGCTCGTGGTAGGCGGAGCGCAGGCGGGCCTGTCTATCGCAGCACGACTGACGCTGCTCGGTGTAGATACGCTCGTGGTGGACCGTGAGGCGCGGATCGGTGACAGTTGGCGTCGCCGCTATCACGCGCTGACGTTGCACAACGAGACGCGCGTCAACCACCTGCCCTACATGCCGTTCCCACGGTCCTGGCCGGTGTTCATTCCCAAAGATATGCTGGCCAGCTGGTTCGAGATCTACGCCGAGGCGATGGAGCTCAACGTCTGGACGCGGACCGAACTGGTTGGCGGGATCTGGGACGAGGCTGCCGGCTGTTGGGACGTGCAGCTCAAACGCGGCGACGGGACAGAGCGACGCATGAAGCCGCGCCATATCGTGTTCGCCAACGGGGTCAGCACCACGCCGATCATGCCGGATCTGCCAGGTCTCAACGAATTCCGCGGCACAGTGCGGCATTCCGGCGATTACGGCAGTGGGCTCGACTGGCAGGGCAAGCGTGTGCTGGTGCTGGGGACCGGCACCTCGGGGCATGACGTGGCGCAGGACCTTTGCGTATCCGGGGCTGCGGAAGTGACGCTGATCCAACGCAGCCCGACACTCATCGTCAGCCTCAAGGAGGCGCAGGCGCCCTATGCGCTCTACGATGAGGACGTGCCGTTCGAGGACCTCGATCTGCTCGCCATAGCCTCTCCGTTTCCTGTCTACCGACGCTCACACCAGCTCATCACGGCGATGAACCGCGAAGCAGACCGGGAGTTGTTGCAAGGACTGGAGCGGCGCGGCTTCCGCCTGATCTTCGGGCCGG
>Ga0210398_10005733_pt1 | contig 11538 bp, 8 predicted proteins | sample IncBWC4OmetaG_FD_161047 | JGI IMG/M metagenome (GOLD analysis project Ga0210398, IMG submission 161047) | Forest soil microbial communities from Barre Woods Harvard Forest LTER site, Petersham, Massachusetts, United States - Inc-BW-C-4-O | ecosystem: Environmental > Terrestrial > Soil >... | reverse complement strand
CCTAATATCGCGCCAAACGCAGCATGCGCCAGGAGAACCGAAATTGGAGTTTGCACTCCATAATTGAGCGCCATGAAACCGGGCGGTTCAAGTTGCCGGTTTGCGTTGAGACCGTGCTGCTCGCTTGCCATTCTCGGGTGGAGCCCAGGCATCAGCGACATTCCGACAGTCAAAACTAACAACGCGTGCGCCAGTCCCAGGAGTGCGCCGAACCACCAATTGGCCATGTGCCGCGCCTCGAACACGAGCACGTACAGGATGGAAAAAACCCAGCCGTTCCCGAGATGGATCATGAAACCGTAGACTTTTGCTTTTTCCCGCTGCGGAGTAACAAAGGTTCCAATCAGGTACGGCAGATTCATTCGCGTAAACCCAAACCCTTGGCTGGCCGACAACAAAGTCGATAGGGCCAAGGTCGCCAGGAATCCGGACAGCAACCAGCTTGTCCAGTTCACGAGCGAACCTCAGAAGCTGAATGCTCGGTTGCTGCCGGCGGACGATGCGCCAGTTGCCGCTCCCCTTTCTCTCTTTGGTCAATCGATAGCGCTGCGCCGATTAGCCCCACGTGGGTGAAGGCCTGAGGAAAGTTTCCTAATGCCGAGCCGGTGCCCGCATCGATTTCTTCGCCGTATAAGCCCAAATCGTTTTTGTACTTTATCAATTGCGCAAACACTTGCTGAGCCTCTTCCAGTGACCCTCCCCCCATTGCCAGATACTCCGCCTCCCAGAAGCTGCAAATCGCAAACGTGCCCTCCGGCTTCACTCTCTGATAGCGGAGAAGTAGCCCGTCTGGCGTGCCTAGATGTTGCCGGATAGCGCGGTGGGTGGCGCGCATCCGGGCAGACTTGGCCTCTTCGAAGCCATACCAGGAAAGCAGAAGCAGACTGGAATCCAGTTGATCGCTGTCGAGCACACTCACATAGCTCTGCATCGGTTCGTTCCATGCGCGTTCCTCGATCTGGCGCCGGATCTCGTTGCTAATCCGCTTGTAGTTCTCGACCGGGGCCCCGTGTAGCATGTCGCGCTCACCCAGACGGATCAGCCGATCCACTGCCGTCCAGCACAAAAGTCGCGAATGCGTATGATTCTGGCGCCCGCACCTGGGCTCCCAGATGCCTTCGTCAGGCTGATCCCAGTTCTGCGCGACATAGTTCCCGAAGCCGATCAATGCTCTCTGCATGTCACGGTCGAGATGCCCGCCATGAAATGCAAACTGAGCCGCGGCGTCGACCACCTCCCCGTAGACATCGAGCTGGAGTTGATCTCTCGCCGCGTTTCCAATGCGGACTGGCCGCGAATCGCGATGTCCGCTCAAGTGTTCCAATTCACGTTCCACCGGCGCCTTATCGCCATAAAGGGAATAGAGAATTCTCAGCCTGGGTTGGGTCTGCGAGGTTGCCCGCAGCAGCCAATCAAGGAAGTCTTCGGCTTCATCCCAATAATCCAACTCCAGCAATGCGCGGATGGTGAACGAAGCATCCCGCAACCAGCAGAAACGATAGTCCCAATTCAAGTCTCCCCCGAGAAGTTCTGGAAGGGAGGTAGTCGGGGCGGCGATGATCGCTCCGGAGGGGGCGTAACTGAGCAGCTTGAGAGCCAGGGCGCTGCGTACCACCGTGTCTCGATATTCTCCGTCGTAAGCAGCGTGGCGGCCCCAATTTTGCCAGGCCTTCACGGAATGCTCGATGCGGTCATCGAGCGACGCATCAAGCGGCGTAAGCACCGCGGGGGCCTGTTCAGAGTAACTGAACGAGAAGCGCAGGCTCTCTCCCGCATGCAGTGCGAGGCGAGCATAGGCGGTCCCGTCGGCGATGGTCAGAGCCACGCTACTCCGCAGCCAGTAAACCGCGTTGCCCACCCAGAATCTCAGCCCCAGTTTTCCACAATCTCGAATCTGCACTTTGCTCTTGCCATAGTCCGCCATGGGCTTGAATTCAATTTCAAGCTCCAACTCACCTCTATCGCAGGTTATTTTGCGCAAGATCTCATGATCCGGCAGCAGGATGCTCTCGCGAGCAGCGCGGGACGAACTCGGCATCAGGTCCGTAAGAATTGCGCTACCCGAGTGATTGGTAAAGCGAGTTTCAAGGACATTCGAATCGGAAACGTAGTGTCGTTCGACGGCCGCTGAACCAACCGGAGAAATGCGCCAATGCCCGCCGCAATCACGATCGAGAAGGGCCGCGAAGATGGAGGGCCTATCGAATCTTGGCCAACAGAGCCAGTCGATCGAACCCTGTCGCGACACCAAGGCTGCGGAGCGGCAGTCGCCGATGATGCCGTAATCCTCTATTTGAGGCCAAGGTGGGCCAACGGTTTCAGCCGCGTTTTGCGGATCCTGGTCGGGGAGGAGTCTTGCAGTCTGGCTATCTTTCTGCACTTCTAATGGATGCATTATCCGGCATTACGTTGCTATGACTGCCGCAAACGCGGGAAACATCATCCCTTGTAAGCGGTTAAGATATTGTAATGTCTATCACTGCGGCAGAGGCGCGGGATGCGCGGCGAAACATCGAATCGGTTGCCCTGCGCACGCCGCTGATCCGGTGCAACGCGGACGCGCCTGCGAACTTGTATCTGAAACTGGAAAATCTGCAGCCGATCGGCTCATTCAAAATCCGCGGAGCCGCCAACGTCATGGCACGGACCCCGCGCGAGCGCTTGGCTCGCGGAGTTTTGACTGCTTCCGCCGGCAACATGGCACAAGGTGTGGCGTTCTGCGCCCGGCGAATCGGGGTTGGCGCCACCATTATCGCTCCTGACAGCGCTCCCGCCACCAAGATTCGCGCCGTCGAACGCATGGGCGGGCGCGTCATCAAAGTTCCTTTTGCCGACTGGTGGCGAACTTTCGAGACTCGTTCCTACCCTGGGATCGAGGCCACGTTCATCCATGCCTTCGATGATCCAGACGTCATGGCGGGAAATGGCACAATCGCGCTGGAATTGTTGGAAGACCTGCCTGATCTAGAGGCTGTCGTGATTCCCTGGGGCGGGGGAGGATTGTCCTGCGGCATCGCCGCAGTCTTGCGAGAGCTTGCTCCTCGAGTACGCATCTATGCCGCCGAGATTGAAACGGCTGCTCCACTGGCTGCGTCGCTGGCTGCCGGGGAGCCGCGACAGGTGGAATATCAGCCCTCGTTCGTCGATGGTATAGGCAGCAAGATGGTATTCCCTGGTATGTTCGATTCCGCGCGCAACCTGCTGATTGAATCGTTGGTGGTCACTCTGACGGAAGCGGCGGATGCCATGAAGATGGTGGCAGAGCGGAACCGAATTATTATCGAAGGTGCCGCGGCTTGCGCGGTTGCGGTTGGTCTGTCGGGCCGTGCGGGCTCAGGCAAGATCGTAGCCATCGTGTCGGGCGGCAACATCGACCTGGACAGGTTCGCTCAACTTGTCAACTAGCATCGCTTCTTCGAATCCCTGGAGTTTGCGGCGGCTCTGGGGCGTCGCCCTCAGGCCTCGAACCGAATGAGATTCCGTTCTCAAAAAGCCCTTAACACGAAGAGGCGATTTAGGGACTTGAGCCGGATTGTCTTTGCAGTTGGAGCTCCTTGCCGAACCCATGATGAGCATAGTCGGGAACCATGTCTTGAAGGATAAGGTCCTTTTTGCAACTGAAGAAGGATGTGGACGACGAGCGTAGCTAATGAGAAGAAGCTGGCCAGTTAATCGCGTGACGGACAGAACCGCCGACTCGAGATGCACCGCTCGCGGTTTTAAAAACAAGTTGCCAAAGCGGCTTTGCCAACTCCACGCGCCTGGTCAACTTCGAGAGTTTTATATCCGCACCCTGAAGCGCCAGATCAGCCGGGCCAGACTTCGCATGTCATGCTCTACAAGGAACTTCATCCGATGGCAACTCGGGTCAGCCCGACAGCCTGACCTGGATTGGGGCTGCAACCCTTAGTCCGGCGCGGTAAACTGGGACTGTTTCGCACTGTGATTAGAGATTCCGCAATCCATGCATTTTCTTGCGGGCTAAAAGCGGACAGAGGGATGTGGCCAGCCGCGAACACCGTTTCGACTTTTCGAAGGTGTTACCAACCAATCTTGTGACGCAGGGTTCGCTTTCCTGGGCGAGGGGTTGACTTCGGGATTACCTCCACGGGAACTTCTGTTCTAAAATCGGATGTGGCGAATGATCCTTCGGGTGACTTCGAGCGGACCCGCTAGTCATGCCCGTTCGGGTGTGAGCTGATACATAATGTTCAAGGCTTTATTACCGAGGCGCATATGTCGAAACGAGCCTTCATCGTTGGTTTAGCCGGAGTATCTGGAACCGGCAAGTCAACTGTGGCGAAACACGTAGCTTCCCGCCTCAACGGCCATACGGTTTCGATGGAGAGGTATTCGTTACCAGCGAATGGGCTTTCGACGGAACAACGGTCCAAATTGAACTACGACGAGCCGGATGTGATCGATGTGGAGCTGTTGCAACGCCACATTGCTGAATATTCCGCTGGCCACAACATCGAATCTCCCGTCTACGATTTTGCGAACCACATGCGTGTCCTTGGGTCCAGCGAGCGCGTCCCGGCCTCGCCTCTCCTGATTGTGGAGGGCATTCTCGCATTGCACTTTGTTGAGTTGCGTTCGTACTACGACCTGTCGATCTATCTGGAAGCACCGAACGATGTATGTTTTCGGCGGCGACAGGTGAGAGATATCACGGAACGCCAACGGTCACTGAACCTCATCCGCTGGCAATGGGAAAACACGGTGATGCCAGCGGTGCAACGATATGTGCTGCCGAGCAAGCGATTTGCCGACACAGTCATCGACACAAGCCCGGATCTGGTGACCGTTCAGAGAAGACTCGAAGAGCTGATTCTGCAAGGGCGGCCCCGTGCAGCAGCCAACGTTGGCGGAGACCACTAAACACCTTACTTGGCGATGAGTCGCCATTCTACCGATTGACAGCCGCGTGATCGGATGATCGACGTCGCGGAACATATACGCCCATCATCGGACCCCTTCAGTCTTAAGCGGCACCAGATCACGGGCTTCGCCTAATTCGGCGAGCTTCTCACGAACCTCTTGGGCTCGCTGTATCTTATATCGACCTGATGCGGCAGGTCGGCAGCCTGTTGCAAGAAACCCTAGACCTTCTATCGTGACTTTCTGCGAACCAAAATGTCCGCGTCGCATATAGGACAAACTGCGTCAAGGAGGAACGCATCGAATCATTACAATGAAACCGATTCACCGTTTTCCGAATTCGCATGGTGCATTTGATTCCCCAACCCGCCATTTGGCTTTTTGGCGTAATTTCGCGAACCTGGAGTAATATGCTGCAAACAATCAAGTATCGTCCGACCTCTCGCTCGCGTGGCGCCGTTAGGTCGATGGTTGCAAGTGTGGCGCTAGCTTTCATTGGCGGAGTAGTTTTGTGGGCGCAAAATTCGATGCCGCCCCAGCCGCTGAAAACTCCGGGACAACAAAGTTTACAAGCCTCGCCGAATACCTTGCCGCCGATGCAACTCGATGGCGCTGCCGTGCTGCATCACCTGAACCAGGTCATCAGCTGGTACCGTCATTCCACCACAGGCGTGCAGTCTGTCGGATTGTCCAGCGACGCCATCTATCAGGATAATGCGCAGAGTCTCGAAGCTGAGGCCGTGCGGCTCGCCTTTCAGTCCGCCAAGGCCGAGGCCGAGATGATCCGGGTCCAGCAGAAAATCAGCGGTGCAACGCCGCCGTCCGGCGAATCCACTCAGCAGCAGAAATTGGCTGAGATGCAGGCAAAGACTTCTTCCCAGATCGCTCAATTGCAATCGCAGCTCGAAAATCTGGACGCGCAGATGGCTAAAACACCGGCTGCCCGGCGAGGCAACCTCACTTCACAGCGAGACGCCCTGCAGGGCCAATTGGAACTACAGAAGGCTCTCCTCGATGCCATTCAAAAAATGGCGGCGTTCGTGGAAACCAACGGGGAGATCGCCGGTGGACTCGAAGGCAGTATCAATCAGCTGGCCCGATCGATCCCAGAGGTTCTGGGTTCGAGCACAAACCCGCAAAAGACGGTCGGTGCGCCTATGCCGGCTAAACCTTCGCTGGCCAACTCCGGCGGTCTGATCAGCGAGGCAATGACGCTGTATGACTACATGAGCGCGGTGCACAGGATCGCTGGAGCCATCAACGAAACCAACTACGCGCGCGAGGCGGCGGACCAGTTGCGGACCCCGCTCCGAAACGCGTTGCGGGCAACCATTCAGCAGAGTCAGAACCTGGCCAATCAGCCGCCAGCCACCGATCCGCAGCAGCTTCAAACCGAACGGCAAGACTTCCATGATCTCACCGAGCGCTTCAAACAGCTCTCCGCTGCGCTTCTCCCACTCAGCCAGGAAATCGTCGTGCTCGATGATAGCCAGACCAATTTTGACGAATGGCGCAATTCCATTACCCGGGAATCGAAGTACACTCTTCGTTCCGTACTGTTCCGAGTGGGTGGAATTGTCCTGGCGCTGGGGGTGATTCTGGTTCTCTCGGAAATCTGGCGCCGTATCACGTTCCGGTATGTAAGTGAACCTCGCCGCCGCAGGCAGTTTCTGGTCATGCGCCGGGTAGTAATCGGTTTCTTAATTGTGATTGTCCTGACTGTGGGCTTCGTCAGCGAATTCAGCTCTCTGGCAACATTTGCCGGATTCATCACCGCTGGCATCGCCGTAGGGTTGCAAGCCGTCCTTCTTTCCGTTGCCGCGTATTTCTTTATTATCGGCCGGTATGGCATCCGGGTCGGCGACCGAATCAGCGTTGCTGGCATCACCGGCGACGTTGTCGATATCGGTCTGGTGAGGCTGTACCTGATGGAACTGGCGGGTACGGGATTGGATTTCTATCCTACGGGACGCATCGTTGTGTTCTCAAATTCCGTTCTTTTCCAGACCGGCACACCGCTCTTCAAGCAGATTCCAGGAACCGAGTACGCATGGCACGAAGTCGTGGTGACGATTGCGCCGGACGGAAATCATGAGGCAGCGCAGGAGAAGCTGGTGGCGGCCGTAAACGCTGTCTATTCGCAACATCGAGAGGAGATCGAACGCCAGCACTACGCCATCGAGCGCCATGTCGATATTCAGGTGGAGGTGCCGCGCCCAGAGGCACGTCTTCAGTTCGCGGATGCGGGGCTGGAACTGCTGGTGCGCTACCCGGTAGAGATACGTAAGGCGCCGGACATCGATGAGGAGATGACAAGAAAAGTCCTGCATCTGATCGAAACCGACGAAGCGCTGAAAGCTGCCGTCTCGGGTAACCCGAAAATCCGCTCGGCAGTGAAAGGATGAGACGGTGGGTACAGACTAAAGCGAAAGATGGACCTCTCGGCATACGACCTAAAGGAAAACTCTTGCCCGTTTACCATTTTCAACGTATAACCCGCTTGATGTAGATCGGGGAACATAATAACGCCGCCATTCGCACCGCGAGGAGAAGCTCTCGCGTGGCGATACCGCCCGGAGCTTAGGTCGAACCATGCTGTGGGTTACGGCCGGCCGTTGCGGCAACTATATCCATCTCTAGGAGGATCCATGAAAAAGAGGATATTCGCGTGCGCAATGAGCGCATTGTTGCTTGCAATCACCAGTTGGGCAGACGACAAAGCAAAGGACGAGGATCGTCTGAAGAATGCCAGCACGGTGCTGACAGAGATTCTGAATATTCCAGACGACATTCCTCAAGATCTCCTCGATAAGGCCGACTGTGTAGTAGTTTTCCCATCGGTCCTCAAGGCCGCGTTTGTTGTCGGTGGTAGTTACGGCCGCGGTGCGATGACCTGCCGAACGGGCGAATATTTCAACGGCCCCTGGGGCGCGCCCTCAATGATGGCCCTTGAGGGTGGCAGCGTCGGCTTTCAGATCGGCGGGCAAGCGACTGACTTCGTCCTTCTCGTGATGAATGACCGCGGCGCAAATTCAATCTTGAGCAGTAAAGTCAAGCTCGGAGGGGATGCATCGGTAGCAGCAGGACCAGTCGGTCGCGACGCGTCGGCAGAAACCGATGTCTCGATGCGCGCTGAGATATTGAGCTATTCACGCGCGCGCGGCCTATTTGCTGGCATTTCGCTTGAGGGATCGACCATCCGACCGGACAAGGACGCAAACCGAAGAATCTACGGGGAGACAATCCCGGCGAAAGATATTGTGATTGCTCACCAGACGAATGTCCCTCCCGCAGCACAGGGCCTGGTCTCCACGCTTAACGCCAAGACGCCGAAGCACAAGGCGTCATAACGTAGTTTTGAAAAAAGTTTTGCCGCTGGAAGTGGAGGCACCCGATGCATCTGGCGCGGCAAAAGCTACGATTGCATTGGCGGGGTCGCGGTGCCTGCTTCAAACGCGCCTTGAGCGCAGAGCATTCGCGGAGCACAGCCTTCCCCTACTCATCCGTCTTGCTGGTTTCCAATCAAGCGGCAGATGGGGGATCGTTCGGGGGATGGGCGTACCGGGACCGGAAAAGAGAAAACCCATGAGGGAGAGAATTTGCCCGATCTCAGGCCCGGGTAGCCTGTCCAAGACCGGTGCGGGAACTCTGCGCTCGTGAAATCATCAGGAACAGCGGAGCCGACACGGTGGAGTATTTCGACGAAGTCGTGAAGCCAAAAAAAGGTGTCACATTCCGTGAACCAGCAAAATGGTGGCGTAACCACCTCCGACAGACGAGCTGAGGTTTTCCCGCGTTTGCACCGCGGGATGGGCGGCCAAAGAGACCTGTTGGGGAAGTTCGGGGATTTCAGTTGGAATAGTGGTTGCTGTGACAGCCAGCCTTTCGTGGACTTGCAATCTCTCGAACACACTCAGACCACAGAAGAAGGCAAGTTCAACAAGCGCCGGATGACACCGATGTCAGGCCGAATCTGATTGGGAGAAACGTCTGCTTCATCGCGCCCCTCCCAACCAAGGAGCAGTGCTTCCACCATTTCCTTGCCGTCCGGATCACGAACAGCCTCCAGCGGCGTGCGCCCACCCAACGCAGGGATCTTCTCATGAACCCAGCTTTCGACTTGCTTCTGCATGGTCGCTTGCAGGAACTTCCTGGCTTCCGGATCGGCCAAGATCGCCTCCATCTCGGCCTCGTGCAATTCTGCTTCCTCTGCATTCACCGGCGTATTTTTCCGCATCTGTTCGAGCGTTTGGGCGAGTGTGCTCTCGTGAGCCACCATAGCTCCAAGCCGCTTCTCAATCTCTTTGCGCAGCCGTTTGGCGCGATTCTCCGAGTTCACCTCGGCGATCACATGTCCCTCGGAAATCTTAATGTGGCCCAGGATAGTGTTATCCCAGGTCTTAAACTTGCGGTTGCCTTCCTTGATCCAATCGATGTCCACTTTCCGCAGCTTCCCGTCGTCGCTCAGTTCCGCATCGTCGAGCAACTCCTCACGGGAATGTCCCACAGCGAGCTGGGCTAACGCGTCGAACGCCGCTTCCGCCGATTCGATCCGAAACGTCAGCGTGTGAAACAGCAGCGGGTCGCCGTCCGTATTGCACAGCACCGGCGGAGCGAATAGCCGGTCCCGAATGTCCAAGTAGGTAGCGCGAATCAGATCTGCATATCGCAACAGGTCGTGCGCAGCCAGATAGCGATTCTGTTTGGCGATTCTCTTCTTCAGTGTTTTGCGGAGTTCGATGACGTCGATCTTTTTGTCGGGCGGAATGCAGATGGGCGCCATACTGCCGAACACGTCAAGTTCCGGCTGGCGCCAGATCTGGGCAAAAAGCAGGTCTCCCGGTCGTAAGTGTCGCGACCCCGATCGCTCGACGACTTCGGTTTCTCCGCCAAGCAGAACATCCCGCACTCTCACGCGCTCACCGGGTTCATTCCAAACGACCTCGTAGAAGCTCAGTGGCTGTGTTGTAGCCTGCTCCAAAAACATCCGTTGCATCGCGGTTAGCTGCTTCGACTTCTCCAGCATGTACCAGCGAGCCACTACGCCGCCCTGCCTGCGCGCGGTGTTCCGCCGAGCGTCCGGATTCCACTGGAACAAGAAATAGGGCATGAAGATCTGCCGTTCGGCTGCGGCCTCTTCCAGCGGCTTCGGAACGTCACGCAAGTTGAAGTCTTGCCACGCCTCATTGATCCGTTCCCCGAACTTACGCAAGGCAAACCTGGTGAGCTCCCCCGTCAGACGGTCCGACTCTTCGTGCTGCCGCGCCCACACGTGGTCGATAGATGGAGCGTAGCCGGGCAGGCAGCAGTGTTTGTACTTCTTGCCGCTACCGCAGGGACAGGGATCGTTTCTTCCGATCTTTTCACGCGCATGAAGGGGCATAACGTTGCTAAATTATCGCGCCCCGCTCTGTGAAAGCAAGCCCAGAAAACTGCACGCAAGCATCATCATTCGATTCGTCTTTTTCCCTAGCTAGCTAGCTAGTGACTCAATAGGGAGACGCCATGCGTTTGCAAGCAAAAACTCGGGTATTTCCTTCCCTTCAGCGGGGACTGAACGGATTCGACGTTTCCTGCAGTTTCCCATCTCCGGGGCTCGGTTCTGGATCCCCACATCGGTGACAGCCCCGCTTTCCACGCAATCGGATCCACAATCTTGTCGCTAAACCCTGAGGATGTAATCGCGCTCCTTTGACGTTGGCCGACATCGCCTATCCGAGCGAAGCTTCCATCGTCTCGGGTTTGGCGACAGTACAAAGTCACGTCTCGACAACGGTGAACAGGGCGGCAAGTGACCTAGCCAGGCTCTCGAGGGCGGCTTCGTTTGGCAGCGTGACAGTAAGTCGCGGGCGGCCCTGCTCATCGCGCTCCAGACACTCGGCGAGACGCGCTTTGAACTCGCTTGCCTTTTGCTCTGCACCGTTCGTTGGCCGACGCTGGGGGATCATTTCGCCGAGGAATGCGAATGCGGCAGCGACGAGTTGGCCTCCAGCCTCTGCCACACGCGAGCGGCGAGCGAGGCGCTCTGCCTCTTGCTGCTGGCGCTGCTTTTCCGTCTCGTCTACCGCCGCGTGTGCCCTCGCGCCGAGCAGCACCTCGAGGCGCTGCTTCAGTTCGTCGATGCCGGAGGCGAGTGCGACCTCCCGCACATTGGATTCCATATCCAGCGCGGCGAGAGCCAGGTCATGTTTGGCCGAGAGGGTCGCCAGCAGCTTCTCCTCAATCGTCCCTTCCGTCACGAGCACATAGACCTGCACCGGGTTCTTCTGCCCCATCCGGTGCGCGCGGGCGATGCGCTGCTCGAGAACGGCTGGATTCCACGGCAGATCGACATTAATGACGGTATTCGCCGCCTGGAGGTTGAGTCCCGTCGAGCCCGCGTTGGTGGTGAGGAACACGCGACAGGTCGGATCGTGCTGAAACTGGTGCACCAGCTGCTGCCGCTTCTTCTGCGGGACGGATCCGTCCAACCTTACGTAATCGAGCTTGAGTCGCGTGATCTGCCGCTCGATCATAGTGAGCATCGTTGTCCATTCGGAGAAGAGCACGATCTTGCGATCGTCCTCCGCGGCCAGCTCTTCCAACAGCTCCTGCAGCCGCTCCAGCTTGCTCGAAAAGCCCGGAGCATGCTTGTCCACGAGAAAGGTGCTGTCCGCA
>Ga0210398_10005729_pt1 | contig 11542 bp, 11 predicted proteins | sample IncBWC4OmetaG_FD_161047 | JGI IMG/M metagenome (GOLD analysis project Ga0210398, IMG submission 161047) | Forest soil microbial communities from Barre Woods Harvard Forest LTER site, Petersham, Massachusetts, United States - Inc-BW-C-4-O | ecosystem: Environmental > Terrestrial > Soil >... | reverse complement strand
CAGGCGGCCTTGAGCCAGCACGGCATAGGTGAACTGCTGGTTGCTCTGAGCCGGCTCGCCCCCGACCTGGCCAGCCGGATTAACGGTGTTCTGTGCTTGAAGCGCGTTAACAATATCCGTGACGGTGATACCCAGCTTGGCCAGCTGGTCAGGCTTGACCCATAGCCTCATGGCGTATTGCCCCGAGCCGAAGACCTGCGTCTGGCCAACACCGTACAGGCGTGCGATAGGGTCGTTGAGATTGATGTAGGCGTAATTGGCCAGGTAGTTAGAATTATGGGTGCCCTGCGGCGAGTATAGGGAGATCAGCATGAGCGGGGCAGTGGTTGCCTTCTTTAGCGTGATCCCGTAATTGTTCACCTCCGGGGGCAACTGACCGTTTGCGAGTTGCTGGCGCGATTGCGTGAGTATCAGATCCATGTTGGGATCCGTTTTCAGATCGAAATCGACGAGCAACGTTGTTTGCTGGTTCGCAGTAGCGTTTAGCGAATACATATAGGTCATGTTGTCCACGCCACTGACTTGCTGCTCGATGGGTACGGCGACAGCTTGCTCGAGAGTTTTTGCGTCTGCACCTGGGTAGTTGGCTTGCAACCTGATCTCAGGTGGAGCGATCTGCGGGAACTGCGCTACCGGCAAGGTCACGATGGTAATCACGCCGACTATGACCGTGAGAATCGCAATCACGATCGCGACGATGGGCCGTCGAATGAAAAAGTTCGCCATGGCTTAACGTTCCTCCGTCTCTTTGTAGGGCGTGGGATTCACCAGCTCGCCTTCTTTTGTCTTCTCCGCACCAACTGCCACGACGTGTTCTCCCGGCTTCAGCCCGGATGTGATCACCCAGAGCGCGCCCACTCTCGGCCCGACCTCCACGGTGCGGAGCTGCGCATGATTATCGGCGCCAACCACAGTGACCTGATACGTTCCTTGCTGCTGATTCACTGCCGCCTGCGGCACCAACGATGCTTTTGGCAGATATCCTGTCAACGCGCGAATGCGCGCGTACTCACCTGGCCGCAACAAATTCTTGGGATTCTGAAATTCGCCGACGATCTGGATGGTTCCCGTCTGCGTATTCACCTGGCGATCAGCGAACACGACCCTTCCGGGATACGAGTACGTAGTCCCGTCAGCCAAGATCAACTGCAACGGGATCCGCGACGCATGCGTCAGCCAGTCCACAGTGCCGGGTGCCCCACCGTCCGCCATACGCAGATATTCCTGTTCGCTAATGGGGAAATAAACTTTTATCGGACTTACTTGCGAAACCGCGGTGAGCACGGTGGATGGTCCCACGAGATTCCCGACCTGCACAGTGTTGATGCCGGCGATGCCGTCAATCAGCGAAAGAACTTTCGTGTATCCCAAATTCAGCGAAGCCTCTTCGACCGCAGCCTGGTTTGCCTCGACAGCAGCCTGTGCCCCGCGAAGCGCCTGTGTGTCATTGTCGAGCTGACTCTGAGGAATAGCGTGAGCTTCCGCCTCGGGAACGTCGCGCTTCACATTGAGCTCAGCGTTGGCCATCTGCGCCTCGGCCTGAGCCAATTGTCCTTTCGCCTGATCAAGCGCCGCCTGAAATGGTCGAGGATCGATTTCGAAGAGAACCTGGCCTCGCCGGACAAATCCGCCTTCCTGGTAGTCAAGGCGAATCAGATAGCCACTCACATGGGGTTGAATCTGGGCGTTGACGTACCCTTCGAGCGTTCCTACCCATTCCCCCTCAAGCGGTTCGTCTTTCTGGATGACTGGAGTTACTTCCACCACGGGAGGAGCAGGGGCGGCCGCGGAAGCTACAGGGCGTTCGCATCCGGTGCCCAGCGCCATCACGAATACAAGCACGATCAAGAAACCGAGCAGAATCGAAAAGCCGCGTTTTCGTCGAGCGTTCAGGTGCTCAAGAATGTGCTTGATGTAGATGCCGCTTGCCGTGAATTGTGCTCCATTTCTGGCCAGCAAGCGCAACAACCGCTCACCGCTCTTGTCGATGAACGTGACTTCATTGAGGTCAACGACACAAGCGCGTCGCGCTTCCGCGCGGTGGTTTTTCTTCCAGCACGCTCTGAACTCTTGTACCCACAGGTGGGTAAGCCGGCCATGCAGAATCCATCGCTCTTCCGCGGGTGTTTCACTGAATGTGATTTTCAACATGCTATTCTCCTCGGGGCGTGTCAGTAAAAAGAGTCTTTGCGGTTCCAAGCACGATTGTGTTGATGTGCATGTCATTTGTTTTTCTGGCTCCCATCGTTGAGCTTGTTGTACTTCTCCTGAAGCTCGCGTTCCGCCTGCCGCCAATCGTCCAGGTCGCAGCCGTGAATTCCGCCGCGCTCGATGTGAATCTCAAACGCTTGATGTCGGATTTCCGCTAGGGTTGGGCCGTTCTGGCCTTTCAGATTTTGTGATTTCATACTTCTTGTCTCCCTCACAACGTGTTCCTGGTTCAACTGCCGCGCTCTGGGCCACGAATCCAGACAGGAGTACTCCGGACCCGTGACCACTGGAGTGGTCTCGCCGTTAGAACCGAACGACGAAACTGGCGGAGGGCTGAGCTGAGTGCGTTGTCGCACCGGATACAGAATTGCTAATCCAAAGTCAGGTCTGGGATGTACGAGGCTGACCTCAACTCCCGCCCTCCAAAGAAACTCCTTTCGCTGCTGGCTTGCGCCCTTAACAGATCCTCCGCAATGGTGGAAGCAGGCATGTCTTGCTCGAAGGCCGCACCGATGGCTGTCCCAAGCTCGCGACCAGCAAGACCAGAAGCAGCGCCAAAACCAGCGCCACGATGCCCGTCACGAGATAGCGAAACGCGGCCGAAGCGTACTTCACTACCGAAAACCCTCCGCATGGTCGCTGATTAATCCCGCCCACCTGTTCACGCATTGCGAGCTAGCCTCTTGCACATATGAACCTCGGTGCCCCGCTGTTGGAACGAAACCTCGTCCATCACACACTTCATGAGCCGAATGCCACGACCATGCTCCGCTTCGAGATTTTCGACAGCCACGGAATCGGGAACCGTCTGCGCATCAAACCCTTGCCCCTGGTCTGAGACGATCAGCGAAATTCCCTTTCCAACCTTGCAGCGGCAGCGGACGTGAACTAATTTGTGAGCATCCAGCCGGTTGCCATGAACGACTGCATTGCTCAGAGCTTCGCGAAGCGCCAGTTCGACGGCGCATTCTTCGCCGGTGATGCAGTGCGAGCCTTCGATCAGCCGCATCAAGCGGTCCACCAACGGCGAAATGGCCTTAAGTTCACTGGGTATCCAAGCGTCGACTTCCAGCAAGCTTCCGCCGCGTGTGCTAGGCAAATGCGCTCGCAAATCCGTGCATCCGTTCGAAGCTTCCATTCGAGACATCATGATCCTCGTATTCAACCGCGAGCCAGCCAGAGCGCATACCGCACGGAATGAAAACGCCCAAATCCGTTGCGGTGGCGCAGCGAGCGATACCACTGTTTCCATTTGCCGATGAAACTAAGATTCGAGAACATGCGATTTCCTCCTCTCACCTGCGTTCTCGTCGGACGCCCATCTCATTTTTTTTTGCGCCTTCCATCGTTACTCCTGTTGTATTTTTCCCGGAGCTCGCGTTCCGCCTGCAGCCACTCGTCGAGGTACTCGTCCAGGTCGTAACCCTGACCGCCACGTTCGATGTGAATCTCAAGCGCTCGCCGACGGACTTCGTCCAGGGTTGGCACGTTCTTGCCTCTTTCTTCCTGCACGTCTGACCCAATATCGGCTGGCATGTCCTGCGCGTTCGTGGCCAGATTTCATGATTTCATGTCCTTACTCCATCCAAAGAATTCCTTGACTTCAACTGGTCCCCCGGGTCACCACATATCTCTCTCGCTTGGTTGAACCTCACTTCAAGCTCCGAGCTGCCACAAAAAGACGATTCAATGCGGACGATCCGTGCCTATCGGACCGTCTGGACCAATGAAGCAGAGAAAAACCAGAATTGTCACTGCAGCGATCAACAGAAACGTGACCATTGGCGCCTCCTTTCGCAGCAGCGCTAATTCCAGGCGCAGGTCAGGCGATCTTGCGAAGTGCGCTCGGCGCCTTCAGCAAAAATTGAAATGCCGTTTCTCGACACGCGACGCGGTCTCACGTGGCGGGTCAGTGCTTTAGCTAACTTTCTTCTCGCGTGGAACACGCGAGCTTTAACAGCGCCGATCGAGACACCCAGGTGTGCAGCCGTGTCTCGATTCGATAGCTCTCCTAGTTCCCGTAGCTCGATGGCTTTGCGCATTCCTGGCCTCAACTGCCGTATCGCTGCTGATAAGATTTGCGTTTTCTCTCTCTGCAGAAATCTAGTTTCAGGGTCGGGACCAGCATCAGCTAGCTCCAGGGCGTGTGTTGCTTCTTCATCGCCGCTCGAATCATCGATCAGCACCTCGCGCAGTCCTCGTCGCGAGCGTAACAACATCAGCGCTTGGTTGATGGCGATACGCGTCAACCAAGTGGATAACGACGATTTCCCTTCGAACTTCTGCAAGTGGACGAATGCTTTTTGGAAAGTTTGCTGAACGACGTCTTCGGCGTCTTCGCGAACCCGTGTGTAGCGGAACGCAAGCACAAAAATCTTTCGCTGGTGGCGGTTGAAGAGCGTTTCAAACGCCCCTTCATCTCCACCCTTGGCGGCAGCGACGAGTTCTTCCTCCGCAGTTAAATCACACGAGGCAGTCACGCCCGGTTTGCCAATCTTGTTCAGAACTCGATCCAGCATGGTGCTTCACCTCTTGAATGCGACAGCGAGGAATTCAACATTGCCTCTCGCCCTCGCGCGGACTAAGTGCAAGATCCAAGCCAAATCTGCGAATGCCTAAGTGGCTGAATTTTCAACGGGAAGTTGGATCCGCAGGTGTCAGAAGTCAGAAAAGTCAAAAATGTCAGACCACTAACATGCGGACTGCCAGTCAAATTGCGATTGCAAAGCGGGAAGAATCATCTGCTGGGCCTTCGCTCGTAAATATATGAACCGACGAGGAAAGAACATGCAAACCAGGTCGCACGAACTGGTGCGCATATTGGGCGGACATTTGGGCGTGCAGTTGCACATACACGCTGCTGAGGCGCTGCTCGAATCAAAGTCTCGCCGCCAATCGTCTGCACTGTTGCTGCAGAGCAAGATGACGGAGTTGAGCAGCAGACTCTGAGCACGCAAATACTGAGAGGCTAAGCTATGACGCAAAAAGAAATTCGTGTAGGAATCGTTGGTGCAAACGCCAAATCAAGCTGGGCGAAGGTGTCGCACGTTCCGGCGATCAACGGTCTTCCGGGCCTGAAGCTCACGGCGGTCGCAACGCGCAACGAGCAGAGTGCACGGGAAGCGGCTGAAGCCTTCGGTGCTGAGCGCTGGTTTTCCGATCCATTGGCAATGATTGACGATGACCGGATTGATGTAATAACGATTTCCGTCAAGGTGCCCGAACACCGCGAACTCGTTCTGGCGGCACTGGATGCTGGCAAAGCGGTCTACTGCGAAGCGCCTCTCGGACGTACGGTCGCGGAGGCTGAAGAGATGGCCGGCGCGGTAGGTTTGCTTCATACCGCAATCGGATTGCAGGGACGTTTGAATCCGGCGGTGCGCCGTGCAACTCAGTTGATTTCTTCCGGAAAGATTGGACGGCCGCTAAACGCGAGTATTGTATCCACCAATGTCGGTTTCGGGCCGGAGCTGCCTTCCAACTATGATTATTTCAATAAAAAATCCTCTGGCGCAAACCTGCTAACCATCAATGCGGGCCATACACTCGACTTGTTGGAAGCGGTCCTGGGACCGATCATTGGGGTTGACGCCCGTACCGAGATTCTCTGGCCCGTCGTCAGACTGACGGACGCAGGCGAGGAGAGTTTGCGTGAAACTGCCGATCACGTCGCCGTTCTCGGAAAGACCCAGTCCGGTGCCGTATTCACGGCCGACATTCACGGTGGTGTAGCACCACAGGATACTCGCTCCAGCTTTGAAATCGGAGGATCGGAGGCTTGGCTCAGCCTTACTAGTGATCACCCCTACGGCTTCCAGGCTGGGGACCTCAATCTGACGTCGAACATCCCATTCGCAAAACCCGAGGAGGTTGCAGTCTCCGGTCGCTTCATGGGCGCAGCAATCAACGTAGGAGAGGTCTACGCTCATCTTGTCCGTGATTTGCATGCGGGCGCCTACAACACACCCGGCTTTGACCACGCACTTCACAACGCCCGTCTCATCGAGGCTGTGAGGCGCGTCGCCGAACGAGGCGAGCAGCAGAAAACCTTACTTCCTGACAGAGCTGGGTTGTTAACTCAGGCGCGGTGAAGCACGTTGCGGAAGACGTGTACCACAACAGCATCGAGAACCTCAGCGAGCACTCGACTGACAACGTACTAATTCTCATCGATGCGAAGAGGTTCTGAAACCGGTGCTTAAGCTAACCCGACAATCCGATCGGCTTGACAGGCAGATATGGAAGGTCCTCTTGGTCGCAGGACTCGGCCTGGTCCTTGCGCAGCTAGACGCGACCGTCGTCAACGTTTCGCTCGCCAGTCTTACGATCGACCTGCATAGCACCCTGCCCGTGATCCAATGGGTCACCAGTGGATATCTTCTTGCGTTGGCCCTCATGCTGCCGCTGAACGCTTGGCTAGTCCAGCGCATTGGCGCCAAAAGGCTCTACATCATCTGCTTTTCCGGATTCACGCTCTCATCTGCACTGTGCGCGTTGAGCTGGTCCGCGAACTCCCTGATCGGGTTCCGCATTCTGCAAGGCATGAGCGGAGGACTGATGGCACCCCTCGCACAACTCATGATCGCGCGTACCGCGGGTAAACATTTCATGCGCGTGGCGGGCTACGTGGCTGTGCCGGTTTTACCTGGGCCGGTTCTCGGCCCGGCGATCGCGGGAGTGATCTTGCAGCATGCGTCCTGGCATTGGCTCTTCTTGATTAACCTGCCGATCGGTGTGCTCGCGGTTGTGCTCGCGGCCCTATTCCTTCCCAACGACAATGACGCGGCAGCGAGCGCAAGACAACTCGACCTGACGGGTTTTCTCCTGCTTTCACCCGGCTTAGTTCTGTTTCTGTACGGATCAGATCATCTGTGGGAGCATGCTGGCATTGTTGCTCTGCTCATCTCTATTCTTTTGCTTGCAGTTTTTCTTCAGAAAGCCTGGAAAAAGGGAGGGCGAGCGCTAATCGATCTTCAGCTCTTCCGAACCCGAGTCTTTTCTGCATCGGCGGTGGCTCAGTTCACAAGCAATGGATTGTTATTCGCAGGACAGATGCTGATACCCGTGTACCTGATTCGCGCGGTAGGCGAGTCACTGAGTACTACCGGCTGGCTTATGGCGCCTTTAGGTTTGGGGATGATGTGTACCTATCGATGGCTGGAGAAGCTGACGCAGCGCTTTGGCGTCAGAGGAACATCCGCCGGAGGCGCAGTCATCGCGTTTGTGGGCACACTGCCCTTGCTCTATTTGAGTTCCCAACACTGCAATGTTTCTGTTCTCGTGATTACGTTGTTCATACGCGGAATGGGAATAAGTGCCGTCGGGGTTCCGCCGATTTCTGCTGCGTATTCGTCAGTGCGGAGGGAAGAATTGCCGATGGCGACGACCTCTCTGAACATAGTGCAGCGTCTCGGGGGGGCCACCCTAACTACTCTTTGCGCAACGGTTCTGGGATGGCGGCTCGCCGCCGTTCCTTCGCAGGGGGCCGTGTCCAGCGCCTTCACGGCCAGCTTTGTCCTACTCTGCGGCCTTCATGCACTGTTGATTCTGGCCGCAGTCAGGCTGCCGCTCTCGCTGCAGACGAGTGGGCACGACCGAGGGCGCGCGAGTTTAAAGCTAAAGTCCGTTTGATGTGAAAAAAAATTAATCCCGTGCGCTTCTTGCGCATCGAAGTCATATGCATCAGATCCTAATCTTGCTGAGTTTAGGGTTTTTGGCTGTTTGGACTATCGGTCCATTCGCGTTTTTCATCGTTTATCACGTTCCACCACTCCGCAGATTTTTGGGACTCGATGCTTCCATTAAGTGAGTTGAACAAGCCCGGGAGCACTCCGAAAAAATTGGAGCACGATGCTCGACGCCCCCCCACGAGCTGCTGGCATGGTTCGCCGCAATGTTGACGGGCGCAACCTTCCGATGAGGGTCGGCCTGAGGGCATGCACAAAACTTGTGCGCAGTAGTCCAGTGACGATTTTGTTCTGCACAGCAACGGATACGGAATCCGCTCCCGCCACAGCTTCAGCGGTGAAGCACGAAAAATGGAATCTTCCAAGTGGCCGCCTGCATCTATCGAGTGGGAGCCAAATGGAGCAAACAGTTCAGAGAAGGTCCAGCACCGTGAACAGTCAACGACATGCCTCAGAATTCTCGAAGCTGCGCATTGCGCAACAAGCCTTGGCGTCTTTGCTAGCGCTGGTTTTGTTATGCGCAGCGCACCCGCAACGTCTCGTCGCCCAGGACGCCCAGGATGGGCAATCTCCGACGCAGGCCCCGCCCGGCGCCCCTTACATGCAGCAGACTCCGGAACAATTAGAGCAATTGGTTGCGCCTATCGCCCTCTATCCCGATTCACTGGTAGCCCAAATACTGGCGGCCTCGACGTTCCCCGAACAAGTCGTCGAGGCCGACCAGTGGGTGCAATTACATCCCGATTTGAAGGGCGACGCTTTAGCCCAAGCCGTGGACCAGCAGCCTTGGGACCCTAGCGTCAAAGCACTCACTGCGTTTCCGTCGGTTCTCGGTAACATGGACAAAAACATCTCGTGGACGTCGTCCCTCGGCGACGCTTATTACAATCAAGAACAAGCCGAGATGGACGCCATTCAAGTGATGCGGCGCCGTGCGGAACAAGCCGGCAATCTCAATTCCACGTCGCAACAAACCGTAACCACCACGGACTCCGATGTCGAAATCGAAGCAGTTGACCCCGAAGTTGTCTACGTTCCCGCATACGATCCCTGGATCGTGTTCGGAGGTCCGATTGTGGCCTGGCCGGGTTGGTATCCGTATCCGGGCGTTTGGTATGACGGCCCGTCCCTGTTCTTCGGAGTTGGCTTCGGCATTGGCTACTACGGAGGTTATGGTTGGGGCTGGCATCATTGGGGGACCGATTGGCATCACCGAGTCGTAATTCATGATCACGATAGGTACTACTCCCGTAGCAACACCTTTTATAACCGGGACAACTACTATCGAGGCGGAGACGCGCACGGCGGAGGTAACCGCGACCTCGGCGCGGATCGTGCCCGCAGCAATGAAGAGAGTAGGCCACCCAGCGAGAACGCCCGCGAGCGAGGCGACGAATCCAACCGTCCCGGCGCAACGGTCAGCCCTTTTGCAGGAAACAACAAAGCGAGTCGAGGATACGCTGAACTCCGCGGTCAGAGCGGTACGCGCTCGGGCGCCTTCAGCGGTTACGACCACGGCGGAGAGACAAGGAGCTATTCATCACGCGGGAGTGCCAGCTTCGGCGGCGGAGGAGGGGCGCGTGGCGGCGTTGGCAGGCATTGATAATCGAAGTTTTGCAGATTCCTAGTATTTCGTGAAATTTATAGATGGAGAGAAGCCACATGGGGCGTACAAAGCTGAGCTTCGGTAAACTTGATTGGACCAATTTTCTTGAAATGGCTGCTGTCGGCATTTTGTTGGCAGGGGGCTTTCCAGTGCGTTCCGTGGGGCAGCAACAAGAGAAGAAGACGTTTTCATCGCCGGAGAACGCGATCAACGCACTCGTCACGACAGCGCAGAATAACGACGAAGAAGCGATGCTCGATATCCTCGGACCGGACGGAAAGCAAATCGTCTCGTCGGGTGACGAAACCGAAGACGCCCAGAATCGCGCCAATTTCGTGCAGAGATACCAAGAAATGCACCGTTTGGTTAAAGAACCGGACGGAACTGTTGTTTTGTACATCGGAGCGAAGAATTGGCCGACGCCTATACCCCTCGTCAACAAGGGTAGTTCGTGGTATTTCGACACCGATGCAGGCAAGAAAGAGATTCTGTTTAGACGAATCGGCCGCAATGAAATATCGACCATTCGTGTTTGCCAGGAGCTCGTGGCGGCGGAAAAGGAATATCACTTCGCAGAGCACGCCGAGTATGCCCAGAAAATCTTCAGTGATGAAGCGCAGCACAATGGTCTTTATTGGAAGGTTGCTGAGGGCGAGCCCCCGAGCCCTATCGGGCCGCTGGTGGCGTCAGCCGTTGCTCAGGGCTACGCCAAAACCCGAGACGGCGCTCCGACTCCGTACCGCGGCTACTACTACCACATCCTGACACGTCAGGGAAAAAACGCCCCGGGCGGTGTGAATCGTTACATCGTAAACGGCAAAATGACCGGGGGATTCGCTTTTGTGGCCTATCCCGCGGAATACAGGTCATCCGGCGTGATGACCTTCATCGTTGGCGTGGATGGAGTGGTGTATCAGAAAGATCTCGGTAAGAAAACCGAAGTTCTCGCCAAGGTCATGAAGGAATACAACCCGGATCCCACTTGGCGCAAAGCCGAAGACGAGCCGCCACAAACCACAGGGCGCAGAAACCCTAGATAGTACTTTCGGCCTTCTCCAAGGTCATCCGAATTGGCGGGGCTACCTCCATCACATTGGGTTTGATTCTTCCGGGGAGGGTTGTTTGCATCTCATCTTCGCTGGAGCTGCGACAACGTCAACCAGCGAAAGTGGACCAGAGCGGAGTCAAACTTTGTACCGGCAAATGTGACGTGGGCCAGGCACTGCATCTCCCGTCTGTCGGTGCGTGCCGGGGTTCTTCGTTACTGCAAGTAGTTTGAAGTCGCTGTCCAGCAAAAGCGCCGCGCAATTTGGCTCGTCCGCACCCTTAATTTCCAATTCCCAATTCTGGCCCACTTTCCTTACGCTGCCGAGAGAGTTGTAGAGATAGCCCTGCCCGGAGAATTCCAGTCTTTTTGGCCGAAAGAAATCAGCCCCAAGCTGTCGGTCGAGATTTGCCCTTTCAACAAACTTCGTCGACGCGAAACCAACCCCGAAAGGGTCCGCATCCTGCCAGTGCTCCGCGACGTACGACCAAGCGTCCTTTCGTGCGCGGAATTTCAGATTGGAATGAAACACTTCGACGCCTCCATTCCTAGACCAAAAATCTATCCACTGCCCATCTTGTAAGAGCAGGACGTGATATTGCGGGTCTTCAGGGCAAGCTCCGCCCTTTCGGGGTTTCTCCATCATCGCGACGGCATGCTCCTTATCCGTAAAGCCTCCGCTGGCGCGCAAGAGAAACTCTCCTGAGCCTGGCCTGTAAAGGCCCCGCACTGCCAGATAGCTGGGCTTCCCTTGCCATTCGGCCACGAGCAGGCGGTCCCACACTTCATATTTCATCCCGTCCGCCAATGTGGCTTTGCACATGTGGTCCCAGTCGGACAGATACCTAGGCTCCAGCGTTTGCGCGCTCAGTGGCACCGCCATCAGGACCAACGCGGACAAGAGCTTCCACAGGATTTGCATCTCTCACCTCTGCTGTACGAAGCCTCACCCGAGGAGACAGACAGGTGACCTGCATGATATTAGAACGGTTA
>Ga0210398_10005727_pt1 | contig 11546 bp, 8 predicted proteins | sample IncBWC4OmetaG_FD_161047 | JGI IMG/M metagenome (GOLD analysis project Ga0210398, IMG submission 161047) | Forest soil microbial communities from Barre Woods Harvard Forest LTER site, Petersham, Massachusetts, United States - Inc-BW-C-4-O | ecosystem: Environmental > Terrestrial > Soil >... | reverse complement strand
GCGAAAAACTCTTCGCCGTCTTTGCGGGTCAGGTTGGCGACCGACTTCAGCTCGCGCTCCTCCCAGAGGATACTGTAAGGAAAGCTGGGAATATCGCTCATATGAATGCCGGCGCAGATCACGCGTCCACTCTTGCGCACCGCACGCAGCGCCGCGGGCACGAGCGCACCGATCGGCGCATAGATAATGGCGCAATCCAGCGCGTCGGGTGGCGTTTCATCGGAGCTGCCCGCCCAGCGCGCGCCGAGCTTCCGCGCAAACGCCTGCGCGGCGCCATCACCCGATCGTGTGAACGCGTAGACATCACGGCCCTGCCACCGCGCCACCTGTGCGATGATGTGGGCGGCGGCGCCGAAGCCATAGAAGCCGATATTCTTGCCGTCGCCGGCCATTTGCAGCGAGCGCCAGCCGATCAGGCCGGCGCACAATAACGGCGCGTTGGCAACATCGTCGCCGACATCGGGCAGCCGGAATACGTAGCGCGCATCGGCAACGACTTGGGTGGCATAGCCGCCGTCGCGCGTATAACCGGTGAACAGGGGATGATCGCAAAGATTCTCCCGGCCTTCGCGGCAATAGCGGCAATGGCCGCAGGTCTTGCCGAGCCAGGGAATGCCGACGCGCATGCCGACCGCAAGCGCATCGACTCCAGCGCCGACCGCGTCGATGCGGCCGACAATCTCGTGGCCCGGCACGATCGGCAATTTAGGGTTCGGCAATTCGCCATCGACGACATGGAGGTCAGTGCGGCACACCCCACAGGCGGCGATCCGAACCCGCACTTCCCCGTCGCCCGGTTCGGGATCGGGCCGCTCGACCAGCTGGAGCGGTCCGCCGATCCGCTCGAGCACCATTGCCTGCATCTTAAATCAGCCTCCGGCCCCCGGCGGCCACGGGCGCTACCAATAAGGGCGACTGCCTTTTCGCGACTTCGATGCAAATAACTGCGGCCAATTCAGACTGCAAGGCGCGAAGCCTCACCGGCCAGATGTTCGACCAAAGGCTCGCAAGCCGATTTTCTTCACGCTGGCGATAGCCCCCGCCGAGGCCATTCCTGCCGGCTTGCGGCCATGCGGGACGATCGCTGGTCAAAGTCGCAAGGAGGCTATAGTCAATTGGCCGCAAACGGGCATCGCCGTCCTTCATCGGCGAAACGCACGACAGGGAGATCAAAGCGTGATTGCCGTTGCCATCGATATCGGCGGCACATTTACCGATTTGGTTGGCTTCGATGATCGTGCCGGACGCTTTGTCGACGCCAAAAGCCTCACGACGCCGGCCGATCTGGTCCAGGGCATCATCGATTGTCTGCACAAGAGCGGGCTTACCGCGAGCGTGATCGATGAGCTGATTCACGGCTCGACCATCGCCATTAATACGCTGATCGAGCGCACCGGCGCCAAGACCGGCCTTGTCGTCACCGCCGGCACGCGCGACGTTTACAGTATCGGCCGCGGCAACCGGCCGGAGGCTTACAACCTCTTCTTTCATCGGCACCGTCCGCTGGTGCCGCGGCATCTCACCCGCGAGGTTGCCGAGCGCGTGTTAGCGTCGGGCGCAGTGCACGAGAAGCTCGATCGCGAAAGCGTCGAAGTGGCGGCGCGCGCGCTCGCCGCAGAGGGCGTCGAGGCGGTCGCCGTCTGCTTTCTGCATTCCTACGTGAACCCGGATCATGAGCGCGCGGCCGGCGACATCATCCGCGCCATCCTGCCGGATGCCTACCTTTCGCTGTCTCATGAGATTCTTCGCGAATACCGCGAATTCGAGCGCACCTCGACTACGGTGGTGAACGCCTATGTCGGCCGCAAGGTCGGCGGCTATGTACGCGACTTGAAGGGCAAGCTCGAGGCGATCGGATTTAAGGGCAATCTGTCCATCATGCGCTCTAATGGCGGTGTGATGACGCCCGAAGTTGCACAGGAGCGGCCGGCGGCGATGATGGAGTCGGGCCCAGTCGGCGGCATCATCGCCTCGGCACGGGTCGGCGAAAAACTCGGGTACGGCAACGTCATCTCTTTCGACATGGGCGGCACCACCGCCAAGGCAAGCCTGATCCGCGACGGCGAACCGACCATGGCACCGGGCTATTACGTCGGCGGCTATGCCAGCGGCCATCCGGTCATGGTGCCAATGATCGACGTAGTCGAGATTGGCGCCGGCGGCGGCTCCATCGCCTGGCGCGACGAGATCGGCGCGCTGAAAGTCGGCCCGCAGAGCGCCGGCGCCGACCCGGGTCCGATCTGTTATCGTGGCGGCGGCACCGAACCGACCATCACCGACGCCAACGTGGTGCTCGGCCGGCTCGACCCGCATAACTTTCTCGGCGGTACCATGGAATTGGATGCCGATGGCGCGGCGCATGGTATCGAGGACAAGATCGCCAGGGCCCTCGGCATGACGGTGACCCAAGCGGCGCAGGCCATTCTCGAAATCGCGGTCAATAAAATGTCGCTCGCGGTGCGCGAAGTATCGGTGGAGAAAGGCTACGACCCGCGCGATTTCGTCCTGGTCGCCTCCGGCGGCGCCGGTCCGCTGCACGTCCTCGATATTGCGCGCGAACTGCATATCCCGACGGTGATCGTGCCGCTGTTCCCATCGCATTTTTCCGCGCTCGGCATGTTGCTCGCCGACGAGCGTCACGATTTCATTCGAACCTACTACGCCGATCTCGGAGCAATCGATTTCGAGGACTTGCTGCGCGTGCACGACGAGATGGCGACGGAGGCGGAGGCCGGATTACGTCATGCGCGCGGCGCCGTGCGGCAAATCCATCTCGATCTGCGTTATACCGGTCAGGAATTCACTTTGCCGGTGCCGGTGACGCTGGCTCAGCTCAAGAAAGGCGACCGCCGCGGCATCCGCACCGCCTTCGACCGTCTTTACGAGCAGCGCTACGCCCACCACTCGCCGGAGGAGCCGGTGGAGATGGTCAATGTCCGGCTCGCCGTTATCGGCAAGCGGCCCAAGCTGAAATTCCCGCGCAAGCGCGCCGGCAAGCTGCCGCCGGCACGTCGCCGGCCGGTCTATCTGGGCAAAGCCGACAAGCCGGTATCCTGTCCGGTCTATGCGCGCGAGGCGCTCGCGGCCGGATCGCGCGTAAAAGGCCCGGCGCTGATCGAGGAGCATGGCACCACGACGGTGCTCTATCCGGGCGACAATTGCCGGGTCGCCCCATCCGGCGAATTGATCATTGCAGTAGGACGCGGACGATGAGCCGAAAACCGCCTGACAGGAAAGCCAAGGCCGCGAAACCCACGCGTCGCGCGCACGTCTCGCTCGACCCGGTGACGCTCGAAGTTATTCGCAACGCGCTGCCGGCGATCGCCAACGAGATGGCCGCCGACCTGCAGCGCACCTCCTACAATATGATGATCTATGAGGTGCGCGACTTCTGCACCGCGCTGGTCGATCCCAAGGGCCAACTGATCTCGCAGAATGTCGGCGGCGTTTCGCACTTCGTAGCGGACCTTGGCGTCATCATCACCGATGGAATGAAACGGTACGGCGCTAAGGGTTTTGAGCCAGGCGATGTGATTATCACCAATCACCAAGCCGTCGCCGGCCAGCATCTCAACAACATCGTCATTTACATGCCGTACTTCTACCGCGGCGAGCTTCTGATGTTCGCCATGGTGCGCGCGCATTGGATCGACGTCGGCGGCACCTCGACCGGCTTCGGCGCCGGCCCACAAGTCGCGGATCCCTGGCTTGAGGGCATGCAACTCGACCAGCTCAAGATCTACCGCAAGGGCGCGCTCGACGAAACGCTCTACCGCGTCATCAAGGACAACATCCGCTTTCCGGAATCCTCGCTCGGCGACATGAAATCGCAGATGGCGGCCTGCCGCCTCGCCGGCCGCCGCATGGACGAGCTGTTCGACAAATACGGCCGCGACACGATCTTGGCTGCGATCGTGCGCATTTTCGATGAGACCGAACAGAAGTGCCGCAATGTCGTGGCGCAGCTCCCCGACGGAATCTACGAAGCCTCGGCCTCGATCGACGACGATGGTGTGCGCAAAAGCGAGCGCGTGCCGATCCATGCCAAGGTCACGGTCAAGGGCTCGTCGATGACCATCGACTTGTCGGCCTGCTCCGCCGAGCGCAGGGCCGGCATCAATTCGCGCACGCTGGCCGGCGCCCGCGTCGCCTACAAGGCGCTGACCGGACCGCTCGATCCGGTGAACGAAGGGTCGTTCCGCGCGCTCGACGTGGTCATCCCGGAAGGCAACATCATGATGGCGCGTTTCCCGGCGCCGATGGCGGGCTGGAGCGCGATCGTGCCGACCGTGGTCGACTGCATCGTCGCCGCGCTGGCGCCGGCGATGCCCGACCGGGTGCCGGCCGGTCATCACGGCCTCCTCGGTGGCGCGGTGGTGTTTTTCGGCATACACCCAAAGACCGGACGGCGCTTCGTCGTGCAAAGCCTGGAGGGCGGCGGCTGGGGCGGCCGGCCCTACGAAGATGGCGAATCCGGCACGGTTTCGGTGTGCCAGGGCGACGTCCGCAACGGCTCGATCGAGGGCATCGAGCTGAAATGTCCGGTGCTGGTGGAGAGCCGCGCGCTGCGCACCGATTCCTGCGGCGCGGGCAAATACCGCGGCGGCCTGGGCATCGACATGAAGGTGCGCAATCTGGTCGAGGGCTTGTGGAATTTCGAGCAGACGCGGCGCACGCAGTGTCCGCCCTGGGGATTGCGCGGCGGCACGCCCGGCGAGACCGGCGGCTATCTGTTGCGGCTGCCGGATGAGGCCGATTTCCGCCAGCTTGCCGGCGCTCGCTTGCCGGTGCCGCTCGGCGCTGCCGCGATCGTACGTACCGGCGGCGGCGGCGGCTGGGGCGACCCCTGCGACCGCGATCCGGCCAAAGTGGTCGACGACGTGCGCGAGGAGTTCATTTCGCGCGACGCGGCGCGCGGCCTTTATGGGGTCGTGATGCGTGACGATTTCAAGCTCGACGCCGCCGCAACCGACGCGCTGCGCGGCGAAATGCGGCGAAAAGCCGGTCGCAACGGCGGCGCCGCAAGCTAGAATAGGAAGCGCGCGTCACACATAAGATGCGGCGGGGATAGGAACGGTCACATGATGGGTCGGGCAAATCCAAGGCGCGCAGCGCGCGGCCTATTGCTCGGCTTGACCGGGCTCATGGTGCTGGCGTTCGGCTTTCCGGATTCCGCCCATGCCGAGATGTTGCGGGTCGGCAAGGCCGGCCGAACGGCATTCTCCTTCGTTCCGGTCGACGTCGGCAGCCAGACCGGCATCTTCAAACGCAACGGCCTCGATCTGCAGGTTGCGAGCTTTGGCGGCGACGCCAAGGTGCAGCAGGCGATGGCGGCGGACAGCATCGACGTCGGCTTGGGTTCGGGACCGGGGCTGGCCTTCATCGTCAAAGGCTCACCGGTCAAGGGCATCGCTGCCATGGCCGGGCCGCCGCTGATCTTCGCGCTGGTGGCGCGCAACGACGGCGACGTCAGATCGGCCGACGATCTCAAAGGCAGAAAAGTCGGCATCTCCACCGTCGGCTCGATAACGAGCTGGCTCGTTGATGAGGTGTCGCGGCAAAGGGGCTGGGGCGACGACGGCATGACAGCGGTGCCGATCGGCGAGGACGGCGCGCGCGTTGCCGCGTTGAAATCCAAGGCGATCGACGCCGCCGTCGTCAATCTCGCGGTCGCGCTCAACTATGCCGATCACGGCGACGGGCGTATCATTCTGCGGTTCGGCGATATAGCGAAGCATTTCCATGCCCACGTGATCTTCGCCACCGATAAGGCGATCGCGGAGCGGCCTGACGACTTGCGGCGTTTCCTGAAGGGCTGGCTCGAAACCATCGCTTTCATGCGCACCAACAAGGACGCAACCGTCAAGATCGCCATGCCGGTGTTGGACACCGACGCCACTCTCACGGCCCAGATCTACGACGAACTGATGCCGATGTTCTCGGACGACGGCCGTTTCGACCCGCAGGCCCTGGCGGTGTTGCGGCGATCCTTTGTCGAGATGAAGACGCTGCCGCAGGAACCGGACATGAGCAAACTCATCACTGAGGCGTTTCTGCCCGCACAATAAAAACACTCCAACCTCGGGCGATCGGAGGAGAAGTAACAGTCATGCGCAATTGGCTCGCCATGTTCAAACCGCTGCACCAAGTCGTGGCAGTGGCCATCATCGCCGTCGGCATGGCCGGCATCTCCGCCACTGCCAAGGCCGACGACATGCTCCGGGTCGGCAAGTCGGTACCGGAGCCGTTCTCGTTTACGCCGCTCGATATCGGCATGCAGAAGGGCATCTTCAGAAAACACGGCCTCGACATCCAGGAGACCGCGTTCGGCGGCGACGCCAAACTGCAACAGGCCATGGCCGCCGACAGTATCGACGTGGGTATCGGCTCGGGCCCAGCAATGGCGTTTATCGCCAAGGGCTCGCCGGTGAAGGCCATCGCCGCGATGGCCGGGCCGCCGCTATTACTCGCCATCGTGGTCCGTCCGGACGGGCCGAAAACGGCCGCCGATCTCAAGGGCAAAAAAGTCAGCGTTTCCACCGCCGGATCGCTGACTTATTTCCTTGTCAGCGAAACATCGCGCAGTCAGGGCTGGGGCCCCAACGGCATCGACATCGAGCCGATGGGCGCCATGCCGGGCCAGATCGCGGCGCTCAAGCGCGGCGATATCGACGGCATCATCATGGACGTCGGCAACGCGTTCGAACTGGAGAAAAAGGGCGAAGGCCGCATCCTGGTGCGTTTCACGCAGATGAAGGATTTCATGATTCATGTGATCTACGCAACTGACAAGGATATCGCCAGCAAGCCCGACGATTTGCGCAACTTCCTCAAAGGCTGGTTCGAGACCATCGCCTTCATGCGCGCAAACAAGGCCGAAACGGTGAAGATCGCGGGCCCCATCACCGGAAAAGACGAAGATATCACCAGCCGCAGCTATGACGAGATCATGCCGATGTTCTCCGACAACGGTAAATTCTCGCAGGCGGCCCTGGAAGGGCTGTCGCGGTCGTGGATCGAACTTGGCATGCTGAAAGAGCCGCCCGATCTCAAAACGCTTTACACCGAGCAGTTCCTGCCGAAATAGGTGTGGCGGCCCGGTTCGTCTAACATTGAGACCGCATGGCATCCGCGCAGCCCGCCATCCGCGTCAACGGCGTCTCGCATCAGTTTGGCGAGCCGGGCGAAGCACGTCATGTGCAGGCGCTCCTCGATACGTCGCTCGATGTCGCGCGCGGCGAATTGTTGTGCCTGATCGGACCTTCGGGGTGCGGCAAGTCGACGTTACTCGGCGTTATGGGCGGACTATTTGCGCCGACCACCGGCACTGTCGCGGTCGCTGGCAAGCCGGTGCGCGACCCGATGCCGCGCGATCTCGCTTTCGTGTTTCAGGAAAGCGCGCTGTTTCCGTGGAATACGGTGCTTGAAAACGTGGTGCTTGGTATGACGTTCCAGGGCGTCGCCAAGGCCGAGCGCGTTCCGCGCGCGCGCCGTGCGCTGGAGGCTGTCGGTCTCCTCGACTTCGCCGGGCATTATCCGGCTCAATTGTCGGGCGGCATGCGCCAGCGCGCCGCGCTTGCGCGCGCGCTCAGCCTGGAGACTGACATTCTGTTGATGGACGAGCCATTTGGCGCGCTCGACGAGCAAACGCGCATGGTGCTCGGCGAAGACCTTTCGGTGCTGCTCTCGCGATCGAACAAGACCATCGTCTTTGTCACGCACAGTCTCGGCGAGGCCGTGTTTCTGGCCGATCGCGTGGCCGTGTTCTCGGCGCGGCCCGGGACGATCAAGCAAATCATCCCCGTCGACGAGCCGCATCCGCGCAAACCGTCATTCATGACAGCGCCGAAATTCCACGCGCTACGCGATCAGCTCTACGGCCTGCTGCATGACGAAATCCGCAAAGCTCTATCGGAGAGTGCGCAACCGCGCCGCCGCTATGACCAAGCCGTCTCCGCCGAGAGCGACGGGGAGCACACATGAACGGTGACGACAAAAAGAACGCGTCACACCGGCTATCGAGCCGCCTGGTGCAGGCGGCATTCCTGGCAATCGTGCTGCTGCTCTGGTTTCTGGCCACGACCAAGTGGGGCGTCAGCCGCATATTGCTGCCCAATCCGGTCAATGTCTGGCATCAGCTTGTCGATATCGTCGCCTCCGGCGCGTTCATTCCGGACCTGCGTGTGACACTCGGAGAGCTCGCGGCAGCCTTCGCCATCGCGATGTCGCTTGGCGTCACGATCGGCTATCTGATCAGCCGCTCGCGATATTGGATCAGGGTGTTCGAACCCTTGCTCTCGGCGATCTATGCGATCCCGATCATTCTGTTCCTGCCGCTATATGTCTTGCTGCTCGGCCTCGGCCCGGCGTCGAAGATCGCGCTGGGCGCCACCATCAGCTTCTTTCCGATTGTGCTCAGCACTATCGCCGGATTCGGCTACGTGGATCGCCGGCTGTTGACCGCGGCCCGCTCGATGGGAGCGAACAATATTCAGATGTTCCGGCACGTGCTGCTGCCCGCGGCGCTGCCCGTGATCCTTGCCGGACTGCGCCTGGGTTTCACCGTCGCTCTCCTGTCGGTCATAGCGAGCGAAACCATCGCCTCGTTCGCCGGCCTCGGGCATCACATCGTCGACCTCGCCGAGAACATGGATACGGCGCGAATGTTCGCCTATATCGCGGTCGTCATTGCTATCGTGGCGTTTCTCAACGCCGTGGTGTCGAAGATCGAAGGACGGGCACGATGGCGGTGACCGGCGCGAAGACCGCACGTCCCGCCGCCGGGCCGGCCGCCGCCTGCTTTCGGCGCTGGCTCATGCGCCACCCTGGCGTCGCTCGCGCTGGCGTCGTGATCCTGCTCGTCGCCGTCTGGGAAATTGCGGCGCGTTTTTTCCTCGACCGCGATTTCATCAGTCCGCCTTCGACGGTATTGGCGTCGCTCGGCGAGTTGTTCCGCACCCCCGGGGTACTGTCGGCGCTGTGGCTGACATTATATGAGATTACCATCGGCTTCATCTTGTCGGCGATTATCGGCGCCGCGATTGGCCTTGCCGTCGGGCTCAACCGCTTCGCCCATCAAAGCTTCATGCCGATCATACTTTTGCTCTATGGCTTGCCGCAGATCACCATCCTGCCGATATTCGTTCTGGTCTTCGGTATCGGCGTCGCGTCGAAGATTGCTTTCGGCGTCAGCCATGGCATGTTTCCGATCATGATCGCGGTGGCGGCCGGCGTGCAGAAGATCGAACCAGTGTATTTCAACAGTGCACGCTCGATGGGCGCGAGCCGCTGGCACCTGCTGCGTTACGTGATCTTCCCGCACCTGGTTCCGAGTTTCTTCACCGGCCTCCGCCTCGGCATGAGCGGTGTCCTGCTCGGCGTGCTGCTGGCCGAACTCTACGTTTCCACGGCGGGCATCGGTTATTTCACCAGCATCTTTACCCAGAACTTCGATGCCACCAAGCTGATCGGCCTCGTTTCGGTGCTGGCGGCGATCGCGATCGCCCTCAACGAGTCTGTTCGCCGTATCGAGCTGCATTACGCGCGGTGGCGGGACTAAGCGGCATATCCGGGAAAAGGAAATGACCAAACTCAGATTGACGGTGGCCTGCGGCGACTACGACATCGTGCGCCCGCTTAAGGAGGGAACGGTGGAGGCCGACGGCCTCGAGCTCATTTTTCTCTCCGAGATGGGACCGCGCGAACGGCACTGGCGCATGGGCCGCAAGCACGAATTCGACGTCTGCGAAGAGAATGTCGGCGCCTATTTCATGATCCGCGACCAAAGCGAGCCGCTGACCGCCATTCCGGTCTTCCTGCATCGCCGCTTCCGCCACGGCTTTGTCTTCGTCAACACCGCGGCCGGGATCAAGACGCCGAAGGATCTCAACGGCAAGGTGGTCGGCGGCACCAATTTCCAGCCTGCCGCCAGCATCTGGATCCGCGGCATCCTCGACGAGCATTACGGTCTCGATCATCGCTCCATCACCTGGCTCGTCGACCGCTCCGAGGACGTCGCGTTCAAGCCGCCACCCGGCTTGCGTATCGAGATGAAGAAAACCGACAAGCCGCTGAGCGACATGCTCGCCGACGGCGATATTCCGGCGATGATCTCGCCCACTTTGCCGCGGCCGTTCGTCGAAGGCGACAAACGCATTGCCCGCCTGTTTCCCAATCACAAGGAGGTCGAGCTCGCTTATTTCAAGGACACCGGCATCTTTCCCATCATGCATGTCACCACGGTCAAGCAGGAGATCGCCGATAAATATCCGTGGGTGGCGACCAATCTGGTCAAGGCCTTCGAGCAGTCGAAACAGCTCGCCTACCGGCGCCTTGCCAATCCGCGCATGGTGCCGCTCGCTTTCGTGCGCACCGCGGTCGAGGAGCAGGAGGCCACCCTCGGCAAGGATCCGTGGGCGTATGGTCTCACTGCGGCCAATCGAAAGAACTTGCAGACGGTGCAATGCTACTGCCACCAGCAAGGCTTGATCGGCGCGATTGCCCCGCTTGACGAGCTGTTCGCCGATACCGATCTCGGCGACGCCGGCGGTAGCGAAGAGTTCTGATCGACCATGACTTTCGAGCAACGCCTCGCCGAAATCCGCGACCGGCTATGCGCGACATCGCTGGAGCGCGTCGTGGCGGTGCACGACGGCGCGCATTTCATCGAGAAGCCCGACCCGGTCAAAGTGCTGACCGGATTTAAGGCGCTCGGCCCGGCCGCGGCCGTGCTTGATCGCGGGGGCGCAGTCAGCCTTGTGGTGTCGCCGCGATGGGACGCCGAGCGGGCTCGCGAATGCTGCCCCGACGCGAAGGTCATTCCTGCCGACGATGTCATTGATGGAATCGAGGCCGCGCTCGGATCGTCTTCCGGCGAAATCGGCATCGCCGGACTGGCGGCGGCGCCATACAGCATCGGCAAGCGCTTGACCGAACTCTTGCCGCGCGCGCAACCGGCCGACGCCATCGTGTTCGAACCGGCATGGCGCAAGATCGATACCGAGCTTGCCTATGCACGCGAGGCAACACGCATCGCCGAGCTTGGCTTCCAGCATTTGCTCGAGCTGGCGCGTCCAGGCATGAGCGAGGACGAATTGGCGAGTGAATTGCGCTGGCACTCGAAATCACTCGGCGCGGAGGACAATTTCGTCCTGCTCTGCGCCGGCCCGCACAACAGAGCGGTGGCGCCGTCGAACGGCAGGCGGATGCAGAAAGGCGACATTATTGTTTGCGAACTCACCCCGAGCTATCGCGGCCAGCTCGCGCAAATCTGCCGCACCATCGTGCTCGGTCAAGCGCCGGCGCTGCTGCGCGAAAAATACGATCTGGTGGCGACGGCCATGCGAGCGGGGTTCGCCGCGGCACAACCGGGCGCGGTGATGGCCGACGTCTGCGCCGCGATCAACACGGTGCTGAAGGCGGAGGGCTACGGCGAATTCTGTCATCCGCCGCATATCCGCCGCCGCGGCCACGGTCTCGGTTTCGGGTCGATCGGGCCGGGCGACGTGGCGCTCGACAACAAGATCATGCTCGAGCCCGACATGCTG
>Ga0210398_10005726_pt1 | contig 11546 bp, 9 predicted proteins | sample IncBWC4OmetaG_FD_161047 | JGI IMG/M metagenome (GOLD analysis project Ga0210398, IMG submission 161047) | Forest soil microbial communities from Barre Woods Harvard Forest LTER site, Petersham, Massachusetts, United States - Inc-BW-C-4-O | ecosystem: Environmental > Terrestrial > Soil >... | reverse complement strand
CTTCGTCGATGCGGGGTTGCGCGCGCGGCATCATTTCAGCTCGGCGAACAGCATCAACATCGGCCGCTTGCTGCCGCAGATGGTGTATTACGCGGCCTCGAGTCTCGAGGTGCAGCGGCGCACGGGAAAGAGCGCCTCGTACGTCATCCCGGCCGGCAATCTCGGCAACGCCTTCGCCGCGATGTGGGCCCGCGCCGTGGGTTTTCCCGTCGGGCGCATCATCCTTGCGCACAATGCCAATCGGACGGTTCCCGATTTTCTGCGTGATGGCGAGTGGCGCCCCCGTCCCAGCGTGCAGACGCTCGCCTCGGCGATGGATGTGGGCAATCCCAGCAACATGGAGCGCGTGCACGCGCTCTACCCGACTTTCGCCGCGGTGAGCGAACACCTGAGCGCGGAAAGCGTGGATGACGCTACAATTCGCCGCAGAATCGGAGAGGACTTCATGCGATTTGGACGCGAATGGTGTCCGCACACCGCGACAGCGGCAGAGGTGTACCAGCGCTTGAGCGAGCGCGAGCGCCGCGACAACCCGTGGATTCTCGTCGCGACCGCGCATCCGGCCAAGTTCAACGACATCGTGGAGCCGATCATCGGCAAGTCCGTCGACATCCCGCCCGCGCTGGCGCGGCTGCTGGCCCTGCCACGACAGTTCACCGGTATTGCGCCCTCTCTCGGGGCGCTGGCTGCGGTGCTCGGATGAACGATCTGCACATCGATCCGGATTGGATCGCGGCGGGCGTCGCGATCGCCCTCGTCGGGGCCGGCGGCTATGTGGCCGTGGGCGCGTATCAGCGTCGAGCGCGGCGCAAGCAGCTGCTCGCACGCTTAGATCGCATTGCCTACGAGTCCGCCCATCAAGTGCTGGTGCCCGACGGAATGGGCGGCTATATCCATATCGACCATTTGCTGCTCACGCCGCGGGGGCTCCTGGTGCTCGACACGCGCCGCGTCCCGGGCCTCATCTTCGGCGGCGATCAGATGAGCGATTGGACCGTCATCGGGCGTCGCCGGTTTACCTTCGACAATCCGCAGCCCGCGCTCTACGACCGCCTCGCCGCCGTGAAGGCGCTGGCGGGAGATTTCCCTGTCGAGGGGCGCCTCCTGTTCTCGAACATCGGCAAGTTCACCAAGGGGATGCCCAAGTACGTGATGATGCTCGACGGTATCGAGGTGGAATTTCCGCAAGTCGACCGCAGTCTCAAGGGCTCCGCCGCGCTCGAGCCCTTTGCGGAGGTTTGGAGCCGGGTGGTCGCTCAGCTCAAGCCGAGCCCGCATTTATTCACCAACCTTTAGTTTCGTCTCCGCTCGGCGGCATCGAGCCCGAAGAGCCGCACGGCGTTTTGCGTCGCTGCCTCGGCCACGCTCGCGAGGGATTCGCCGCGCAGCAGCGCAACGGTCGCCGCGATGTGCGGCAGGTAGGCCGGCTCGTTACGCCGCGACTTAGGCTTTGGTGTGAGATCGCGCGGCAGAAGATACGGAGCGTCGGTCTCCAGCAGGAGCTGCTCGCGTGGAATGCGCGGCACCGCCTTGCGCAAAGCGCCGCCGCGGCGCTCGTCGCACACCCAGCCGGTGATGCCGATCGACAGGTCGAGACCGAGATAGGCCTCGAGCTCCTCGGGACCCTCGGTGAAACAATGGGCCACCCCGCCGCGCAGCGCCGCGCGGTGCTCGCTGAGAATGGCCGTAAAGTCCGCGTGCGCGTCGCGTTGATGGAGGAACACGGGCTTGCCCGTACGCGCGGCCAGCTCGAGCTGCGCGAGGAAAGCGGCGCGCTGCGCCGGCCGCGGCGAGAAGTCGCGGAAGTAATCGAGCCCGCATTCACCGACCGCCACCACCTGGGGCAGCGCCAGAAGCTCTTCGAGGTTCGCCTGAAGCGCCGGCTCGAGCGAGATCGCATGATGCGGATGCACGCCGGCGGTGCTCCACAACATGCGGGGATGACGCGCGGCGAGATCGGCGGCCGCACGCGAGCTGGCGAGATCCGTGCCGGTCACCACTTGACGGGCGACGCCGGCTGCGACGGCGCGGCCGATCACCTGATCGAGGTCCGCGGCGAAGCTCGAGTGGGTGAGGTTCGAGCCGATGTCGATCAATTCGTGCGCCAAGAACTGCCACCTCGTTGTGTTATCTTCGGCGCGTATCGTACACGCGGCGGGTGGGAGAGGGAGCGCGCATGCGGTCAGTGAGAGGTCTGGGGATGGTGCTGTTGTTGTCGCTGGCGGCGACGCTCGGCGCGCAGGAAGGCGGCGACCTGCAGGCGCAGATCCTCTACGCCTACCAGACGGAGGATCTCGGCGAGCTCGGCAACCTGGCGCAGCGGCTCGGCAATCAAGTCAAAGCGGGCGGCGCGGATGCGGCGCTTCGCTATCACCTCGCGCATGCCGAATACCGCTTCGGGCTCCTCGCCTTGCGACAGCGGCGCAAGGCGGCCGCCCCCGCATTCTCCGAGTGCGTCGATCAGCTGAAGTGGGTGCTCGATCAAGACGCCAAGTCGGTGGAGGCGCTCGCGCTGCAGTCGGCCTGCTACCGCGAGCTCGCCAAGGAGCGGCATCTGGAGGCCGTGCTGCTGCGGACCCGCGCGGACGAGAGGCTCAAGTCGGCCGTCGATCTCGCGCCGCGCAACCCCCGGGTGCTGTATCTCGTGGCCATGGAAGAGCTGGCGGGATCGAAGCCCAACTCGGCGCAAGCTCAGCAGGCGTTCGCGACTCTGCTTGAGGCCGCCCAGCTGTTCGAGCAATCCTCCGCCACGCGTGCGGACGTGCCGGGTTGGGGCCACGCCGAGGCGTATCTCGCGCTCGGCACGCAGCTGGCGGCGCGCGGCGACGTGCTCGGCGCGCGCAATTGGATCGAGAAGTCCCTGATCGTTGCGCCCGACTATAAGGCGGCGCAAAAGCAATTGGCGATGCTGGTCCAGCGCTAGCCGGCGCACGACCGCCGCTCGCGTCGAACCTGGTATCATCGCAGGCGATGAAGGCACAGGGAACGCAACTGTCGCTGTTCCAGGCGCGCAGCACCGGAGAGGCGTTTGCGGTTCGCGTGAGCGCGCGTGCGCGCCGGCTCACGGCCCGGGTGCACGTCGGCGGCCGCGTGGAAATCGTCGTGCCGGTCGGCGTCAAGGCGCGGGCGGTGCGCGATTTCGTGCAGCGCTTCACGCCCTGGATCGACCGCAAGGTCGCCGCCATGCAGTGCTTCGCGGAGCCTGCGGCGAGCGTGCCCACACGCATCGATTTCGCCTATACCCAAGAGCATTTTGACGTGCACTGGCAGCAAGCCCCGCGGCGCGAGCTCATCCTCGAGGCAGGCAGGCTCTCGGTGCGCGCGCCGGACACCGACCAGGCGCGGCAGAAGCTCAAGGACTGGCTGAAGCAGGCGGCCCAAGAGCGCCTCACGCCGCCGCTCCTCCGGCTCGCCGGCGATTTGAATTATTCCATCGATCGGGTCGCCATTCGTTGCCAGCGTACCCGCTGGGGCAGCTGCTCGACGCGCGGCACCGTGAGCCTGAATTGCTCGCTCGTGTTTCTGCGGCCGGAGGTGGTGCAGTACCTGTTCGTCCACGAGCTCGCGCACTTGAAGCACATGAATCACTCGCCGGCCTTCTGGCGCCTGGTGCAGACCCTCGAGCCGGACTACCGCCGGCTGGACCGCGAGCTGCTTGCGGGCTGGCGCACGGTGCCGCTCTGGGTATTCGGAACCTAGCCGTGAGCGAGACCAAGCCTGCGGCCAAACCGTTCGTCGATCTGAGCGACGAGCAGATTCACTGGGACCTCACGAATTCCTTGAGCTACTCCCAGTATCTTGGGCTGGAGAAGCTCCTCGACGCACAGCACCCTTTGTCGTACGAGCACGACGAGATGCTGTTCATCGTCATCCATCAGGTCTCGGAGCTGTGGATGAAGCTCTGTCTGCACGAGCTCAACACCGTGATCGACTGCGTGCGCCGCGACGATCTCGGTCCGACGTTCAAGAGGCTGGCGCGTGTATCGACCATCCAGCAGCAGCTGCTGCAGGCCTGGGATGTGCTCGCAACGATCACACCCTACGATTATTCGGCGTTCCGCAACACGCTCGGACGCTCGTCGGGATTTCAGTCGGCGCAATACCGGCTGCTCGAGTTCCTGATCGGCAACAAGAACGCGGAGCTCATCGAGGTGTTCCGCACGGACCCGCCGGCCTACGAGATGCTCGAGCGCGCGCTGCGCGCACCGAGCTTGTACGACGAGGTGCTGCGCCTGCTCAGCCGCCGCGGTCTCGACGTGCCCGCGGAGGCGATCGACCGCGACTTCTCGCTCCCCTATCAGGCGAGCAAGCACGTGGCGGCGGCCTGGCTCAGCGTGTATCACAACTCGGTGAAAGACTGGGACCTCTATGAGCTCGCCGAGCGGCTCGTCGATCTCGACTACAAGTTCCAGCTGTGGCGCTTCACGCACGTGAAGACGGTCGAGCGCATCATCGGCTATAAGCGCGGCTCCGGCGGGACGAGCGGAGTCGCCTATCTCAACAAGGCGCTCGATCTGAGGTTCTTCCCCGAGCTTTGGACCATCCGCACGTCCATGTAGGTAAACGTGGCCGAATTCCAAGATCGACTGCAAAACGTCAACGTCGCCTCCAGCGACCTGCTGGCGACCCCCGAGGAGGTGAAGCGCCGCTTGCCGCTCACGGCGCGCGCGGCGGAGACGGTGCTGCAAGGCCGCGAGGCGGTGCGGGCCATTCTGGAGCGCCGCGATCCGCGGCTGTTCGTGGTGGTCGGGCCGTGCTCCATTCACGATGTCACGGCGGCGCGCGAGTATGCCGACCGGTTGAAGGCGCTCGCAACCCAAGTCGCGCCGACGCTGCTGCTCATCATGCGGGTGTATTTCGAGAAGCCGCGCACGACGGTGGGATGGAAAGGGCTCATCAACGATCCGGATCTCGATGACTCGTTTCACATCGAGAAAGGGATATTGCTCGCGCGCGAGTTGCTGTTGCACGTGGCGGAGCTCGGGCTGCCGGCGGGCACCGAAGCGCTCGATCCCATCATGCCGCAGTATCTGTCCGAGCTCATCACTTGGACGGCGATCGGCGCGCGCACGACCGAATCGCAAACCCACCGCGAGATGGCGAGCGGCTTGTCCACGCCCGTCGGCTTCAAGAACGGCACGGATGGCGCGCTCGCCACCTCCATCAACGCGCTCGAGTCGGTGCGCCACCCCCATCATTTTTTGGGTATCACGCAGCAAGGCCAGTCCGCGGTATTCCGCACGCGCGGCAACGCGCACGCCCATCTCGTGCTGCGCGGCGGCGGCGGCCGCGTGAACTACGACGCGGTGAGCATCGCGCTCGCGGAGCGCCAGCTCGCGCAAGCGAATCTGCCGACCAATATCGTGGTCGATTGCAGTCACGGCAATTCCAACAAGGACCCGGGCGTGCAGCCGCTGGTCGCGGAAAACTGCGTCACGCAGATCCTCGACGGTAATCGCTCGATCGTCGGTCTCATGCTGGAGAGCCACTTGAAGGCGGGCAATCAGCCCATCCCCAAGGACCTCGGCACGCTGGAATACGGGGTATCGATCACGGATCCCTGCATGGACTGGCAGAGCAGCGAGGCGCTGCTCTTGAAGCTGCACGCGGCGCTGCAGAACCGCCCACGGTAGCGCGGGATTGCGGAGCGCGTCCTCTAGGGCCATTCCCCGGTCGGAATACCCGCGCGAGCCGCGCCGCGGCGCGCCGCCGCGTTGCCGTTGACGAGCAGCGCGCGCTCGGCGAGCGCGAGATGAGGGATGTCCGAGAGGCTGTTGCCGTAAGCCGTCACCGGTGCGTGCGGATAGTCCGCACGCAGCTGCTCGAGGCAGCGCACCTTCTCCGCGCCGTGCCGGTTGGGCGTTCGCAACGCGCCGTCGAGCCGCTCGCCGTCCCAGCGGACCTCGGTGCAGAGCGTGCGCTCGAAGCCCAGCAGACGCCCGATGAGGGGCACATAGAGATCGGGGCTCGCCGAGAGCAGCACCAGCCGATCACCGCCGCTGCGATGCGCCTCGAGCGCTGCAAGCCCCGCCAGACGGAACGCACCCCGCGGCTTGAGATCTGCAACGAACCGCTCCGCCCATCCCTCGACCCGGGTGCGCGAATCGCCGGCCATCACGGCGCGGATGGCGCGCGATTTCAAGAGACCGCGATCACGCCCGCCGAGCGCATAGCGAAACAGAGCCGGCACGAGGCACCACTGACGCGCGAGCCGTGCCGGGTGGCGCGCCAGGTAGCCGCAGAGAAACGGCAAGAGCGTATCCCGATGCGTGAGGGTGCCGTCGAGATCGAAGAGCGCCACGGCACGCGGAGCGGCGAGCGGGCGATCGACGGCGCTTGGGGCGGATTGGTTCAGAGAATTACCAGGGAATACGGGTATTTATGTGTATTATCTCGAACGTGACTCGAATCGCTCTGCGCCGCATCGCTGAGCGCATTTTGCCCCAAAGGCCGACGACAGGGGCACTAGAATGGCGCGCCGTGTCAGAACGAGCGGTGGCGATGACCCGGCCGCGGCGCGCGCCGGCCGAGCAAGGTTTGATACATGAGGTAAGTCGATGACGAATGCAGAGGTGAGATGGGGGCGCGGGAGATTCGGCGCCGGAGCGCTGGCGCTCGCATTGCTGGGATCGATGAGCGCGAGCGGCGCCCGAGCCGCGGGCGCGCCGGCTGCGCCGGCGACGGTTCCCGGGTTTACCTACATCAAATCACTCGGCGGCATCGACGAGTACCGCCTCGACGCCAATGGCCTGGCAGTGCTCATCATGCCGGATCACTCCGCGCCCGTGGTCACCTTTCAAGTGACGTATCGCGTCGGCTCGCGCAACGAGGTGACCGGCACCACCGGCGCGACGCACCTGCTCGAGCACATGATGTTCAAGGGCAGCGAGCGCTTCAACGATGCGAAGGGCAACAGCATCAAGCAGTACCTGGAGCACGTCGGCGGACAGTTCAATGCCACGACCTCGTTCGATCGCACCAATTACTTCGCGACGCTCGGCCGCGACGACCTCGACGGGTATGTGGCAATCGAGTCCGATCGCATGCGCAATCTGTGGCTGCGCGAATCCGACCGGCAAGCGGAAATGACCGTGGTGCGCAACGAGTACGAGCGCGGCAAGAACGACCCGAACACCGTCTTGATGGAGGAGGTTTCCGCGGCGGCCTATGTCGCGCTTCCGTATCACCACCCGACCATCGGCTACAAGAGCGACATCGAGCACGTCCCGATCGAGAAACTGCGCCAGTTCTACGACACGTTCTACTGGCCGAACAATGCCACGGTCAGCGTGGTGGGCGACGTTGAGCCCGCCGCGGCGCTCGCGCTCGTGCAGAAGTATTACGGCGGCTACTCCCAGTCGCCCCAGCCCATCCCGCTGATGTATACCGAGGAGCCGGCGCAGGTCGGTCCGCGCCGCGTCGTGGTGAACCGTCCGGGCGAGCTCGGCACCGTGGTCATCGCGTACAAAGTGCCGAACGGCCGCGACGCGGATCAGCCCGCACTCGAGATGCTCGACGGCATCTTGAGCTCGGGCAAGAGCTCGCGGCTCTACCACGCGCTGGTCGATGGAGGCCTCGCGCTGAGCGCCTCATCCGATACGGATCTGCGCCGCGACCTGTCTTTGCATACGGTGTATGCGACGCTCGCGCCGGGCGCCTCGCACGAGAAGGTGGAGCAGGCGCTGCTCGCGGCGGTCGAGAAAATCAAGACCGACGGTGTGACCGCGCAGGAGATCGCCCGCGTGAAGCAGCAAGTGCTCGCCGGCGAGGCTTACAAGCGCGACGGCACGGCGGCGGCCGCGAGCGAGCTCAATGAATGGATCGCGATCGGCGATTGGACGCTGTACGTGACCTTCCCGCAGAAGGTCGAGCAGGTCACCGCGGCCGACGTGCAACGGGTCGCGCGCGAATACCTGGACGAGCGTCAGAGTACGACCGGTTGGTTCGTGCCCAGCCCGGAGAAATCACGATGACCGCGCGCCGAGCCTTCCCCGGTTGGATTCTCGCCGCCTGTACGCTCGCGGGCGGCGCGCCAATCGGCGTCGCATCGGCCGCGTCGGCAACCGCTCCGTCGAGCGCTGCGCTTGGCAGCATGGCCGCGCGGGGACATCGCGCCGCGACCGCCGGGATCGATGTCGTCACCTATCCCACGCACGTGCGCGATGTGGTCGTGGTGTTGGGCGCGCTGCCCGCGGGCGATGCGATGGCCGGCGCGGGCAACGCCGCGGTGCCCTCGCTCACCGGCATGATGCTCGACCGCGGCACCACCAAGCTCGATAAGTTCGCGATTGCCGAACGGCTCGAGGACGTCGGTGCGAGCATCTCCTTCGGCGTGGGCACACAGAGCCTGGAGATTCGCGCAAAGTGCCTGCGCAAGGATTTGCCCATGGTGCTGTCGATCCTGGCCGCCGAGCTGAGAACACCGGCACTTCCCGCGGCGGAGCTCGCCAAGGCGAAGCAGCAGCTCATCGGCTCGCTGCGCGAGTCTCTGCAGAACACGGGCGCGCGTGCCCAGGAGGCGTTCTCGCGCGCGGTCTTCCCGCCCGGCCATCCGAACCGCCCGCATTCCGTCGAGGATATGCTGAGCGCGACGCAGTCCGCGACGCTCGATGAGATCAAGGCCTTTCATGCGAAGTACATCGGCCCGAAGCACCTGACGCTCATTTTCGCGGGCGATGTCAACGACGCGGCGGTGCGCCGCGAGGTGGCCAAGGATTTCGCCGGCTGGAAAGGCGGGGAGGACTATTTGCGCTCAGGGCCGCCGGGTACGGCGGCCGGCGAGGTCCCGTCGCGCGTCATCGAAGTGCCCCTCAAGGACAAGCCGAGCACGACGATCGTGCTCGGGCAGGCGGACGGCATGCGCTACCGCGATCCCGATGCGCTGCCGCTGCGCGTCGGCACCGCGATTCTGGGGCAGGGGTTCACCGGGCGTCTGATGGGAACGGTTCGCGACCGCGAGGGACTCACGTATGGCATCGGCGCCGGGGTGAGCGCGGACAGCATCGTGGAGGGCGCATGGAGCATCTCGGCCACGTTTGCGCCGACGCTCCTCGATCATGGCGTCGCCTCGACGCGTCGCGTGCTCGAGGCGTGGTGGCAGGATGGCGTCACCGAGGATGAGCTCACCGCTCGCAAGCAGGGGCTCATCGGCGGGTATTTCGTCGGACTCTCGACCACCGGTGGACTCGCGACCACGATATTGACCACCATTCAGCGCGGCTACGACTTGAGCTGGCTGGACGGCTATCCCGAGGCCGTGCGCGCCATGTCGCGCGAGGACGTCAACCGCGCGATCCGCACCCATCTCGACCCATCGACCATGGTGCTGGTCGAGGCCGGCAGTGTTGCTGCGCCGGCTAAAGGCGACGAGCAACCGCCGCCGCCGCGATGAGGCACGGCGGCGGCGGCGCGCGTTAACGCCTGCGCGCTACGCGGCCTTCTTGCTCGCGGCGAGCTGCCGCAGCACGTAGTGCAGGATGCCGCCATGCCGGTAGTAGTCGAGCTCCTTCGGCGTGTCGATGCGCAGCCGCGCCTCGAACTCGCGAGTCTTGCCGCCTTCGCCGTGCGCCATCACGCGCACCGTCTTGGCCGCACCGCGATCGAGTCCCACGATATCGAATGTCTCCTTGCCGGTGAGCTCGAGCGTCTCGGCGTTCTCGCCGTCCTTGAACTGCAGCGGCAGCACGCCCATGCCGATGAGATTGGAGCGGTGGATGCGCTCGAAGCTCTCGGCGATGACCGCTCGCACACCGAGGAGCATCGTGCCCTTGGCCGCCCAGTCGCGCGAGCTGCCGGTGCCGTATTCCTTGCCGGCGAGGATCACGAGCGGCGTCTTGTCCGCCTTGTATTTCATGGCGGCATCGAAAATCGACATCTGCTCGCCGCTCGGGATGTGCACCGTCACGCCCCCCTCGGTCCCGGGCGCGAGGAGATTGCGCAGCCGGATGTTCGCGAACGTGCCGCGCATCATCACCTCGTGGTTGCCGCGCCGCGCTCCGTAGGAGTTGAAATCCGCGGCGGCCACGCCCTGCGCCATTAGATATTTCGCGGCTGGGCTCGACTTGGAGATGTTGCCGGCGGGCGAGATGTGATCCGTCGTGACCGAATCGCCGAGAACCGCCAGCGCCCGCGCGTCTTTGATATCGCCGATGGCGGCGGGCGTCATGGTCATGCCGTCGAAGTAGGGCGGATTCTTCACGTACGTGGACTTCGCATCCCAGGCGTAGATCTTTCCTGCCGGGGTCTTGATGCCGCGCCAGCGCTCATCGCCGCGGAACACATCCGCGTAGCCCTTGGTGAACATGGCCGAGTCCACCGAGGCGCCGACCGTCTGCGCGACTTCCGCCGCGCTCGGCCAGATGTCCTTCAAGTAAACCGGCTTGCCGTCCTTGCCGGTGCCGAGGGGCTCGGTGGTGATGTCGACCTCGAGGCTTCCCGCGAGCGCGTACGCCACCACCAGGGGCGGGGAGGCGAGGAAGTTCATCTTGATCTCCGGGTGAACGCGGCCCTCGAAGTTACGATTGCCCGAGAGGACGGAGCAGGCGACGACATCGCCCGCTTTCACGGCCTCGGAGATTTCGGGCTTCAAGGGTCCAGAGTTCCCGATGCAGTTATGTACGGCAATATTTCCGGCGAGGAACGCCTGTACCTCGGGCACGGCAATGTCGAACACTGGTCGGCGTCCCGCGGTGCGACGGTCGATGATGCGCAAGCTCAAGGCCGGGAGCGTCAGCGACTCCTTATCGAGACAGTAGCGTTTCGCGCGATCAAGCGATTGACGACCGCGCAGCGCGCCGAACCAGTGGCTGACGCCGAGCTGCTCGAAGAGCTGTGCAGGCGAGGGGAACCCGCAACTCTCACGATGCAGAGGACGGAAGGCACGCGCCGTCGCCTCCGGCAAACGCGAGAACCGATCACGCCCTTCGAGCAGTGAGTAGTGCGGAAAGATCGGGGTCTCGACCTCGGCGAGCTCGCGCGCGGCGACCGATCGCCATCGGCCGAAGGGACGTTGGGTCGGGTAGCGGGACATGCGGTCGAGTCGATCAGACATCCACAACCGCTGGCGGTTGATGGTCGCGAGCATGCGCCAGTAGACGGCTGCCGCGCTCGCTCGCAGAGTCTTGTCGACACAGTAGCGATAGCCGATGCGCTCGACGAAGGAAAGCCCATCCGGCAGCTCCAACCGGATTTCCCGTCGAGCGATCCCGTCCTGCGCACTGGGATAGTTCGAGGCCGAGCGGCGGGTGGGATATTCGCGGACTACGGCGCCAGCGACGTCGACCCCGCAGCGGGACAGCAGCTTGATGATGTGCTCCATCTTCTGCTTCGTGGAACCGACGAACTCGGGTTTGGAGCTTTGCGAGTACATGGGCGGATTCAAGCTCGCCTGGTCCGTGGTCTTGCCATAGCGATGCAAGGAAGGCGCATGTCCGTCCGCACCGAAGGTGCCACCCAGGAATTCGCGCACCACCGCGACCGGGCACTGCGGCTTCAACAAGAAGTCCGGCAGGAACGCGGCCTGGTCGATGCGCCGGCCGAGGCGCACC
>Ga0210398_10005725_pt1 | contig 11549 bp, 5 predicted proteins | sample IncBWC4OmetaG_FD_161047 | JGI IMG/M metagenome (GOLD analysis project Ga0210398, IMG submission 161047) | Forest soil microbial communities from Barre Woods Harvard Forest LTER site, Petersham, Massachusetts, United States - Inc-BW-C-4-O | ecosystem: Environmental > Terrestrial > Soil >... | reverse complement strand
GGGATGCTCGGATGCCGCCAGCAATCGTGTCCGTCCATGATATCCAATTGTTGCGCGTCGGCCTCCAACGGATAGCCGCTTCCCGAATGACTGTGGTCCGCCGTCGCGATAAGCGGGCATTTCACGCCCAACGTCTCCCGCAAATAGGAACTCATGTCCTTGAAAAAACCGGACTGCAAGTCGGAGAAAAACCGGCACTCCGCGTAATACCGTTCCTTCGGCGCGTTGCGTATCGCCGGACCTTTCAACCGGGGAACGGGCTGGTCCGGACCAACACCGGCCAGGGCGCGGAACTCCGCGACTTTTTCCGGCGCGACATTTTTGAGCAGCCAGGCGTTGAACAGGTCGGTCAATTCCTGGTCGTAGGCGTTGTTCCCGCTCCAGCCGATGCCGATGCCGTCTTCGTTCACAATTTCCACAATTGCGATGCCCGGCTCGTCCACATAGGCCTTGTGGGTGTACGGATTGACATGCGTCAGCAATTGTTTGGCATAATCTTTTTCCAGTTCAATCAAACGCTGGTCGAACAGCAACGGCCCCTTGCCTTCGCGCAAGGCCGGAACATTGTCTCCCGGCTTGAACTGCCGGCCTACGTTCAAATTGAAATCCACGTAAATCCCGCGCTTCATGATTTCCGCGAGAAAAAAATCCTCGTTATCAAGCTGCGCCGCATCGAAGTGCTGGCTGTCATCGCGGGTCCCGTCAATCATCCCGCGCGGCGCGGCGAGGTCAAGGAACTGCAGACGCACGAGATTTACGCCATACCGCGCGAGGGCGGATGCCCACATCGGCGCATCTTCCTTGGACGGAATTTCGGTGGAACCACGACTCCACTCGGTGATGTTAAATCCCCAAAAATGAATGGGCTTGCCGTCTCCCGTGACCAGTTGGTCTCCCTGCGTCTTGAGAAATCCATCCTTGCCCGCCGGGGCTTCCAGCAGGAAGGACAAATCAATGAGCGAATTTGTAGCATGCCGGTGATCAATGGCAAACGGCTTGGGCTCAATCCCCGCCGTCTCGAAAGGCGTGGTCGGTCCAAATGTTCTTTGGAAACCACCACGCCGACCGCGAGGAGGAGCGTTTACGTTATTGGTTCCAGTTGCATTGTTAGTGCCGGTTCCGCCCGTCGGCGCGCCGTCTTGCGCCCGGAGCGGAACTGCGGCCAAAAGCGAAAAAAATAGAATCCGTGAGGACAACCTCGTTGCGGCGCGCAAGACGCGGACACTGGTTGATTCTTGAATGTAAATTGATCCAGCAAGCATGAGATTTATTTTTTATTGGTTGGTAACCGCAGCGGCGGGAGGCGCTGCCGGCATCGCCGCAGTATTCGTCGAAGGGGCAGGGGACTGAGGCGCAACCTCGGTCGTCGCCGTTGGTGCTGGCGGCGGGGGTGGGGGAATGGACGGCATCGGTTGCAGGCCGAGAACGTACATCGCGGGCAGGGGATAGCCACGGTTGTCAAAGAGCGATCTCGGGCCCGGTCCGCGTCCGCGCCTTCCTCCTGCTGAATTGGTGGAATAGGTTCCTTCCGGCGCCCAATAATTTACGCCGATGCCCCGGCCATCCGGAGCATCTTTCACTGTCCTGACGAGATCCGCCAGAAACTGTTTCTGTCCCTCGGGTGTCAACGTCCACACCTGGTTCTTCGCCGCAGCGGCCGACCTTGGCCGTCCGCGGCTGTCATAAGCGGTTTCCACGACCATCACGTCCTTGTGATAAGCGTTGATGGTTTCGCGCAAATTGTCGCGCAGGTTGTCCAGCGTGCCGTGGTAGTCCGGATAATAACTCTGACCGATGATGTCGAAGTCAACGTTGTTCGTCATGAGATGATCGAAGTACCATTTGGTGACCGGCCAGTCACCGCCGCAATCAATGTGCACAATGATGCGGACCTTGTCGGCGGGAGTGGTGGCCGAACGCACGCCGGCGCTCGCGGCCTTGAGCACGCGGATGAGATGGTCCCACTGTTTAACATCGTCGTACGGCTCCGGCGGTTTTATCACCTGCACATCGCCATCGTACACCTTCACGGTGGACACCGGAACCTGCACCTGCGCATCGGGCCACAACGTGCCCCCGGTGATCTCATTGCCAATCTGCACAAAATCCGGCGTGGCCCCGGCATCTTTGAGCGTCTTCACCACGTTCGACGTGTAGTCTTCTGTTTGTTTTACGAGCGCGTCGAAATCAAGTTTGGCCCACGCCGCCGGCTTGTTCTGTTTCTGGGGATCGGCCCACCAGTCCGAGTAATGGAAATCCAGCATGAACGTCGCGCCCGCGTCCTTGATGCGCTTGGCGAGCTTCGTGGTGTACGCCAGCCCGTTGACGCCATTGCGCGGATTGACCCAAATCCGGAGACGGAAGCACGTCCAGCCGTTCCTCATGAAAATCGCCAGTGGATCGCCCGGCCTGTCTCCGTCCATGTAAATCCCGCCGCCATTCTCAACCTGCGTCAGTCCCGAGATGTCGGCGCCAAGATAAAATGGCGATGGCTGGCTTGCTGCTGCCTTCGCAGCTTTAGAAGGATCCGTCGCACACCCGGCGATAATAGCGAGGACTGACAGGGCACAAACCAACGAGCAAACTTGAGCACTACTTGAAAATGCGCGGTGAAGCCGGGAGCTGAAGCGGTGCGCACGATCACTCAAACCATTGTCGACCAATATATTGTGTAATAACATGTTTCAAATTTAATAGGTTGTCAGCCTTTAAAGCAGCCTGGTCAAGAATGCCAATAAAATCGCTGTACTTTGCTCTCTCGCCTGGCATTTTCTGACGTTTCCGTGGGACGGCTATGGCGTCATTTTTCAGGGCTTATTCTCATCATCTCAAGGATCCGGCTATATGCCTAGCCTCACAAATGTAAGGGTTTATCCCAAGGCCAGTTAAGAGGCGGCCATGAAGGATTCCCATCCGTCGGAAATGAGACCGACGTCAACCCCGCAGAACCATACGTTTGTGAGGCTAGTAAAACCTCAGAATAAGGGCATAGTTTACGAAGAACCACTGAAAGTCCGGCAACGTGCAGCACGGCATGGCCCCTGCGTGCCATTGAATGTAACAGAACAATAAACAAAAAATGATCTGTCAAACATCCCAAATTCTGAAGTCGGAAACACAAAATTCACGCCCACGGCACAGGGGTTTTACGCTCATTGAATTATTGGTGGTGATTGCCATCATCGGCATTTTGGCTTCCCTCCTCCTGCCGGTTCTCTCCGCCGCGAAACTTCGCGCGAAACGTACCCAGTGCATTTCCAACCTGCATCAATGGGTGGTCGCTTTTACCCTTTATGCCGGGGACAATGCCGACAGCATGCCGATGGGATGGAACAATGCCAACGGCGCTTGGATGGTGGCATTGTCAAATTTCAATGCCAATGCGCAGGTTGATTTCTGTCCCATGGCAACGGTAACGCGCGATACGTTGCCCAATATGTGGACCGCCGTCGGCCCTAATCTGGCCTGGGGAACGATGGGGAATGGCGCTTATCCGGTCATGACTCCGTGGGGCCGGCAGGGCATGGCTGGCAGTTACGGCATCAACGGCTGGATGTATAATCCTCCCACGCCGCCGGCAACCCCCGACGAGTACTGGCGCAAACTGGGAGCAACCGCCCAATACGGAGCGGGGAATGTGCCGGTATTTGCTGATTGCATGTGGGATGGAAGCGACTGCACACCCATGGATATGCCGCCCACTGCACCCAATGTGGAGACGGGTAATGGAGGTATTTCGGATTTTGCCATTCTCCGGCATCCCAACAGCAAATTTCCAGAAAACATCGCTTTCGCTGATAATTCAATCCGGATTGTGGGAATAAAGCAGCTTTGGTCGCTCAAATGGAGTCCTGATTTCGATACAACGTACGCGGCCTCGCAACCGCAAAACAGATTTTGGCCAAAGTGGATGAACGGCTACCAATAAGAAATAACTGGCGTCTCATCCCGCCAAATCATCCGATTTTTAAAACAAAATTTTCATCGCCCATTGCACACTTCAAACCCAACCCAAAAAACCAACTCCAACCTGCTATGAAAAGAATTCTTACAATCGCGATGCTGTTCGGCGCGGCGCATCTCGCCTCGGCCGGAAGCACAAACATATACGTTGAGAACTGGGGCACCGGCAACGCAATCAGCACAGTTGCCCAGGTCGGCTGGACCGGTGTGGCAGGTTCCGCTCCGGCCTTTACGTCAGGACCCTATCTCGGCGTGTACGCAAACTCGGATGGCCCGATAGACGCGGGCACCGGCGCGCCATTGCCGGTAAACACCGTTTATTTTACGACGTTGACCACCCCGAACCAGGTTGGGCCGGGAATGTTCTATACCACAGACACGGGCGGCGCCGGCGCCGGCGGCAATTCCTCGTTCACGGACATCAATCCGGTGGGCCTGACAAACCTGTCCCTGAACGTTGAAGTCTCGGGCGGCAACAATGCCACCAACTATTTTGCGGTTTTGGTGGGCGGCCAGTGGTATGTGTCCGCGACGCCAATCGTTGGCCGGGGAGCCGGCGGCGACGGCGTGTTTACCAATGCCTCCATGGCTTATACCAACCTGGCCTCCGCTTGGAATGTTCTGACCGTCGGCACCACCAACGTGACCATTGGCTCGACACCGGGGGCCAATCTGTCGGGGGTAATCCAGGGCGTTGGAATTGTTGAACTTCCCACGTCCGGCGGCTGGGATTATAACGTGTTCTCCGTATCTATTTTTGCCCCGAATCCGCCGCCACCCGTTCCGGCCACCATTACCGCCGCGCCAATCAGCCAGACTGTTTACGCCGGTGGTGGAGCGCAATTTTCGATGTCAGCCGCGGGCACGGCGCCGATCACCTACACGTGGCAGACCAATTCGGTCACCTTGGTCAATGGCAGCAAATATGCCGGCGCGACCACCAATTTTCTGACCATCTCGAATTGCACTTCTGCCGACGCAGCGGCCTCATATTCCGTCAGTGTGACCAATGTGGGCGGGGGGCAGACCAACTCCAGCTTTACTTTGACCGTGAACCCGGTTCCAGCCGGCTGGCTGTATGCCGAAACTTACCCCTACGTCGGACCCGGTGGCAACCTTCCCCTCACCGGGGTCGGCTGGGCGAATGCCTCGGGTGCCGCCGGGACGGTCGTTGGCATTTTCCAGTCCGGAACCGGGCTGGGAGCAGTATTTGATTATTCGCCGAGCGCCGGCACAAACTTGAACTACACGACGGACACCAATGATACCGGGTTTTCCGGATTGCCATTTGTTGACATCAATCCGGCCAGCGTCCCTGCTGTTACGTTTCAGGCCCAGTTCTCGCCGGGCAACGGCGCGGGACAGGTTAGCGGCGCCATTACCGCTTATTGGGCGGTGCAAATGACCGGCGGACTCTGGTATTCCTCGGCCAAACCCATACCGATCAGCATTGTGTCGCAAAACAATTATCTCCTCGATCAACTGGCCTTCAAAACGGCCGCCACAAACTGGAATAATCTGACGATCAGCGGCGGAATCCCCAGCATCGGCAGCCAGGCTTCGGGCGCCCTGACCGGTGACATCACCGGCGCAGGCATTATTATCATCCACAATGACACGACCGGCGCGAGCATGAACTGGGAGAACTTCGCCATCACCACCAATGCCGTCACGCAACTGGCACCCGTTATTAACAGCGCGATCGGTTTGTATAATCAGAGCGTCGCCACCGGCGGCGGGGCCAGCTTTGCCGTGGCCACCAGCGCCGGCTCACTTCCTCTTACATACATCTGGACATTGAACGGCGTGGTGCTGACCAACGGCGGCAGGATCTCCGGTGCCACCAGCCCGACGCTCACGATTGGCAAAACCACCCTGGCTGATAGCGATAATATTAGCTCCCCCGCGGGCAATATAGTTGCCATTGTCACCAACTCGATTGGGTCAGACCGAAGTGACAACTACTTCCCCCTTTCGCTCTTTGTCACCAATGCTCTCGTGGGTCAGTTGTATTTCGAGCACTTCCCGTACGTGGGTCCTTCCGGCAATCAACCCATCTCTCTTGACGGCTGGACCGAGGCGGTTTCCGGCACTCCCAACGTGGTGTTCGAATCCGTTAACCTGACCGGCGAGGGAGCTGCCTTCGCCTTCCAGGGCAGTGCGGCGACGACAGTCTATTATACCACCACGGCGAACGACACCAATCAGGCGGGCTTGCAGTTCCCGAACATCAACCCGGCGTTTTATCCGGGCATGACCTTCTCCGTGGACATTGCCCCGTCATTTGCGCCCACCAACATCACCGCCTATTTCGCGGTTGAAATCGGCGCCAACTGGTACGTGTCCGCGAGCGCCTTGCCTGTGCCGGGCGTGACCAGCGGCACCTATTCAACCTACACCCAGGTATTCAATCCTGCGGCGGCGGGATGGAAGAACCTGACCATCACCGGTTCCGGCGGCATTATCGGCTCAACGGCCTCCGCCAACCTGACGGGCGTCATGACGGGGGCCGGCCTGGTGTTTGTGAACACCGGGTCCGCCACGTTTAACTTCGACAACTTCGCCATTAACGGAACCGGACTTGGCGGCATCAACCTGGGTCCGCTCGCGGGAGGAAACCAAACACTCTCGTGGGTTGGAAATCCGGCCGTCAACCTGCAGAGCACCACCAGCCTTACGACTCCGAGCTGGACGGATGTCCCCAATACCCTGGGTGCTTATTCCATCTCCGCGGCGGTTGCGGGGCCCCAGAAGTACTTCCGGCTGGTCGAGCATTGAGTTGCGGCATTTCGGAGTTCTCGTGGGCTGCGGGCGGTTTGTGGCCGCCTGCAGCCCCTCTTGATTGGGTGGTTCCTCCTTTAAATCATATATGAATTCACTGGCCCGGCGGATCGTGGTCGTGACGATGTCCCTCGCCTCCATGGGCGGGATTGTGGCAGGCACCCAGGATCTCACCATCTCCGTCGCCGAATCCCCGCCGCCCCTGACGGCGGGTTTCAAGATGGGCGCTTCCCGCCGTCCTGACGGTTCCACGCTCACGCTCGACAGCAGCAGCTTGTTGCTCGACGGCCGGCGATGGATGCCGGCCATGGGCGAGTTCCAATATTCGCGCTACCCGGAAACCGAGTGGCGCGAGGAACTGTTGAAGATGAAGGCGGGCGGGATTGACATCGTGTCCACCTACGTTTTCTGGATTCATCACGAGGAGGTTGAAGGGCAATTCAACTGGTCCGGCCGTCGTAATCTGCATGCCTTCGTTCAGCTCTGCGGTGAACTGGGCCTCAAAATGATCATTCGTTGCGGCCCATGGGACCATGGCGAAGTGCGCAACGGCGGATTCCCGGACTGGTTGCTCAAGAAGGGATGGCAAACTCGTACCGATGACACGAATTACCTGGAACAGGTGAAAATATTTTACGGCCAAATCGCCGGGCAGTTGTCCGGGTTGCTTTGGAAGGACGGCGGGCCGGTGATCGGCATCCAGTTGGAAAATGAGTACGGCGGGCCGGCCAGTCATCTTCTCACGCTGAAAGGCTTGGCGCGCGGCGCGGGCCTGGATGTCCCCCTCTACACCCGGACCGGCTGGCCGGGACTGGGCTCGCCGATGCCGTTTGGCGAAATCGTCCCCCTCTACGGAGTATATGCGGAAGGATTCTGGGACCGTGAACTGACTCCCATGCCGGGACCGGTTTATTGGACTGGCTTCCAGTTTTCGAGCCTGCGCACCGAGGGCGCCTTCGGCACGGATATTTCCGGCGAACTCACGGGCCGCGATGGTTCCGACGTGTCCCAATACCCGTACCTCTCCTGTGAAATCGGGGCGGGCATGATGAGCAGTTACCATCGCCGCATCGTGGTCAATCCCCTCGACAGTGAATCCACCACCTTCGTGAAGCTCGGTTCCGGCGGCGCCTCGACAGGATATTACATGTATCACGGCGGCGAAAATCCCGACGGCAAATTGTCAACGCTCATGGAGTCACAGGCAACGGGCATGTGGAACGACATGCCGGTCAAAAATTACGATTTTCAGACGGCGCTGGGACAATATGGGCAAATCCGGCCGCAATATCATTTGCTCCGGCGCCTCCATCTTTTCCTTCACGAATGGGGCCCGGCCCTGGCGGCGATGTCCTCGGCCCTGCCTGACCAGCGTCCGCACGGCCGCGAGGATTTTGACACGTTGCGCTGGTCGGTTCGTTCCGATGGCAGGAGCGGGTTCGTTTTCGTCAACAACTATCAACGCATGCAGGAAATGGCGGCGAAGAAGAACACACGTTTCACTATCAAGTTGCCGGACGGGTCGTTGACCTTCCCAAGCGCACCCGTAACCGTGCCGGCCGATGACTGTTTCATCTGGCCTTTCAAGCTGGACCTTGGTCATGGCGTCACCCTGGCGTGGGCGACCGCCCAGCCCGTTACCGCGGTGAACGACGGAAAGGTCAGCACCGTTTTCTTTGCCGCAACCTCAAACGTCCCGCCTGAGTTCGCTTTTGACAACAACGGCGTCACCGTCAGTCCGATGTCCGGACGTCTGCTCAACGGTTCAAAGCAAATCGTTGCCCAGAAGGTTGCGACCGGGACCGGCGTGGCATTGAAAGTCACGGCCAATGACGGCCAGATCGTTCAGGTGGTGGTGCTGGATGACGCGGCTTCCCTCGCCATCTGGAAGCAGCCATGGTCGGGACGCGACCGGGTTTTCCTGACTCATGCTGGACTCGTCGTCGATGGAGACAACCTGCGGCTGACCTCATCAAAGCGAGGCGATCTCACGGTGGGAGTTTATCCATCCCCCGCGTCGGTCGAAACCGCGGGAGAAGTTCTTGAAGACAAGGTCGATGGTGTTTTTGAAACTTTTGATCCGCCGGCTCCCGTGGAAGTGGCGCCCAAGGTCGCGTTCGAGAACATTCAACTGGCCGGGCCGCCCCGGGAAATACCCATCGGCAAAATTGACCGGCCGGTTGCCACCGCGCCGCTGGACCCGGACTTTGAGAAGGCCGCCGTCTGGCAAATTCATCTGCCTGCCAACCTCGATCTCAGTCTCGACCCCATCGTTCGCTTCCATTATGTCGGCGACGTCGCCCGCGTCACCCTGAACGGAAAATTGATCACGGACGATTTTTACAATGGCAATGCCTTTGATCTGGGCCTGCGCCGGTACGCTCCGGAGATTCTCAATGGAGATCTCCGAATCGCCATCCTGCCTCTTCGTAAAGACGCGCCCATTTATATGACGGACAAGGCGCGCCCGGATTTCGGCAAGGCCGGCAGCATCGTCAACCTTCAGAACATCGAGATTGTTCCCCGCTATCAGTTGCAGATCACCGGCCGCCATGCCGGAGACACAGCCCGGGCAAAATGAGTCAGGATCAGGGGCCGGTCAGTGATTTTGTCATTTTATTGACGAACTGGGGAGGGTTCGATTACCGCGTCAGAGTGGTCCGGAAGTTGCGCATCCAATATCCCGGTGCGAGATTCAAACGCCCATGAATGGAGTGTCAATAGTTCATCCCTGAGGCTGGTGTCGCTAAAACTGATGAGTTGTGGGGTTTATTGATATGGCGTAGAATGGAAGGGTGTCCATCTTTGCGTTAAATAAGTCGGCAACAACTTTGCGTAAGATGCTTGCGCCCATTAGCTTGGGTGTTTTGAGCCTGCTGTCCAGTGGCGTGCCAGCTTGGGCGGCCTTGCCGCCGGGATGGAGCGATGCGGACATTGGGTCGCCGGGTTTGGCGGGTTCGGCCGGATACACCAACGGCTTGTGGACCGTGACCGGCGGCGGCGCGGACATTTGGAATAGCGCCGACCAGTTCAATTTTGCCAGCACCAACTATACCGGCGACGGCACGATGGTTGTGCTGGTGACGAGCTTGCAGAACAGTGATCCCGGTTCGGGCTGGTCGAAGGCCGGACTGATGTTCCGCAACGACAGCACGGCGGGTTCTGCCAACGTCAGCATCGTCGCCACAGCGACCCAAGGGGTGAGTTTCCAATGGCGGAGCGCGGCATCCGGCTCCAGTTCTTTCAGCGCGCTAAGCGGCATCACCGCGCCGGTCTGGCTGAAACTGGCCCGCTCCGGCCCGAGCTTGACCGGCCTCTATAGCAGGGATGGCAGCAACTGGATTCAGGTCGGCAGCCAATCGGTTTTGTTGAACAACACGGTCATGGCCGGGCTCGATGTGACCGCCCACAACAACTCGGCGCTGAACACCGCCACGTTCACAAACTTCAGCCTGGGCTTTGTCCCCACGCCCCCGGTCAACGTCACAATTAATGCGACCAACGTAATCAGCACAGTGCCAACCGATGCATTCGGAATGTTCATGGCTGTATGGGACACCTGGGGGGCCGGTACGGCTGCCCCGCTCAAGCAGGCGGGCGTCACGGCCCTGCGCTATCCGGGAGGGAGCTACGCGGATATTTACCATTGGAGCTCATATCTCTCCTCCCCGGTCGATGGCGACACCAACAGTTTTGGCTACCTGTCAGGGAGCACGACCATGCCGGATTTTATCAACCTGTGTTCCAGCGTGCAGGCACAAGCGGTGATTTCGGTTGATTGGGGCTCGGGTTTTTTGTGGAACGCGGGCAAGACGGCGATGGCTGTCCCCGATACGAACGGCACACCACAGGAAGCCGCGGCGTGGGTCGCCTATTGCAATGCCAGCACGAACATCTACGGCACCACGAATGATGTCACCATCGGGGTGGATGCCGAGGGTAATAACTGGCAAACGGCGGGTTATTGGGCGATGATACGCGCCGCCAGCCCGCTGGCCAGGAACGACGGCTACAATTTTCTGCGCATGAATCACCCCGCGCCGGTCGGCATCAAGTATTGGGAGGTTGGCAATGAACCGTACGGCAACGGCTATTATGGCGGCGGCAACGACTGGGAGAATGATTACGCCGTTCCATATCCCTACACCACCTATCCCCGTTACACCAACGCGCTCCTCTCCCCGGCGGCGTATGGTCAGGCGGTCAAGGCATTTTCCATGGCGATGAAGGCGGTCGATCCCACTATCAAGGTGGGGGCCTACTCCAGCACGCCGCCGGGCGACTACAGTTGGGATTATATCAATGGCGTCAACAACGGCCAGCACTGGACTCCGCAAGTATTGGCGCAATGCGGCAGCAACATCGATTTTGTCATAGTCCACTGGTATCCCAGCTCTTCAGATGACTCCGGCACCAACCTGTTGGCGCAAGTGGGCTCGACCATCCCGGTGATGATCAATGGCACCGGCCCTTACCCGCACACGGGTGCGAATTCCGGCCTGGAAGATTGGATCACCAATTACTGCCCCAACCCCGGCAACATCCAGATAGCAGTCACCGAGTTTGGCGCCGGCAGCGATCCCCTGGCCAATAACATCGGTACCATCCCGGTTCTCGGGCCGGTCGAGGCGCTGTTCTGGGCGGATTGCATGTCCACCTGGCTGAACTACCCCGCCTTTGTCAATGCCGACTGGCTGGATTACGACTCGGGTTCATTTCTCGGGAGCGGAAACAACGGCCCGGTGGTTTATGCCGTGCAAATGCTGCGGCATCTGTGCGATCCCGGCGATGCCTTTGTCAAAGCG
>Ga0210398_10005723_pt1 | contig 11550 bp, 5 predicted proteins | sample IncBWC4OmetaG_FD_161047 | JGI IMG/M metagenome (GOLD analysis project Ga0210398, IMG submission 161047) | Forest soil microbial communities from Barre Woods Harvard Forest LTER site, Petersham, Massachusetts, United States - Inc-BW-C-4-O | ecosystem: Environmental > Terrestrial > Soil >... | reverse complement strand
GGCTCTAAGCCATCAGAACCACTTTTCTGACAAGATAACGCGAACGACCAGATCCTTCCGCCACACGGCGGAACGTCGCTCGACTATTAATTGTGCGCGGCTTGCGTTTACAAAGACTAACTGTCTCCGTAAACGGGAATCGCTGCACCATGAATGACCTTGGACTTGTCACTGCATAGAAACAAAATCACCTGCGCGATGTCCTCGGGCTTTGGCCATGTAGCGAACTTCGAGTTTGGCATCGCCTGCCGATTCGCCGCCGTATCGATGATGCTAGGAAGAACGGAATTGACTCGAACTCCTTTGCCCTTCACGTCTGCGGCAAGCGAGTCAATCATCGCCACCGCTGCAGCCTTCGACGCTGCATAGGACGACGCGCCTGCCCCATGATCGAACGCAGCCTTTGCTGCCACGTTCACGATCCATCCATACTCTTGTTTCAGCATCACGGGCAGCACAGCGCGAGACAGATTAAAGCCCGAACGTAGATTCAAGGACAACATCTGATCGAGCACCGGCGTTTCAAGTGTCCAAAGCGGAATGCCCCCAACGTAACCACCAACGGTGTTCACCAGCGCGTCCACCTTGCCATGCTCAACGACGAGTCCCTCCACAAACTTCGCTGTCTCCCTCTCGTCCGTGACGTCAAGCTGTTGCGCGAACAGGGCCGAAGCATTGGCGCCGACGACACTCCTGAGAGCGGCGAGCTCTTCCTCACGACGGTACGTAACTGCAACCTTAGCCCCCTCGTTGAGGAACGCAAGACTGACCGCCCTTCCCAGACCGCCTGTTCCGCCAGCAACGATCACAACCTTGCCTTCAAAGCTAATCTTCATACGATCTCCTCGTAACTATTCTGCAACTTCAACTCACCGCTTGGAGCCCACTACTTCGATCAATCCCTGCTCCGAGACTACATTCAGCTTCGCGCCCGAACGGTCCAGCTTCCCGGCAGCGTCCGCCCAATGCAGCTTCGTCAGCTCCGACTGCCCTTTCTCGTAGTTGTAAGTCGCCCCGTCGTCGCTATAGATCTCGAAGTCACCATCGGCTCCTGGATAAACTCGCAGCGTGGTGATCCTCTGTCTGTCGTTCGTGCTCTCCACCGGTTCGCCAAGTGGAAGAATCGACCCAGCGCGAACAAACAGTGGAATCGTGTCGACGGGCGCAGCGACAGTGAGTGTCTGTCCACCATGCACGCGTTCGTTTGTCCAGTAGTTATACCAGTCCGTACCGGATGGCAGATAAACGCTCCTAGAAGTCGCGCCCTGATCCGTCACCGGCGCAACCAAAAGTGAAGGACCGAACATATACTCATCGCCGATATTCGCGACATTGGGGTCTGCACCAAAGTCCATAAATAGACCACGCATAAACGGCGCTCCTGTCTCATGCGACATGTACGCCAACGAATAGAGATAGGGCATCAGCTGATAGCGCAGGCGAAGATACTTCGCAAGAATCGGTTCGGCCTGCTTGCCATACGACCAAACCTCGTTCTGCGGTCGGCTACCATGGCTGCGGAAGTTCGGCTGAAACGCGCCATACTCGAACCATCGAACATAAAGCTCCGGATAGTCATCGTATTTCCCAACGTTCGCTCTCGCGTCAGAAGGATCGAGTAATGGCGTTCTGTCAGGCTTGTGCGACGCGGGCAGATACTGCCACCCCCCAATATCCGTGCTCCAGTAAGGCATACCGGAAGCAACAAAATTGATCCCGGTCGGAACCTGCCGCTTCAGCGTATCCCAGTTGCCGCTGATGTCCGACGACCAGAAGATGGTTCCGTTATGTTGTGCTCCCAGGTAGGAGTCGCGAGCCAGAATCAGCGCTCGCGTCTGCAGATCCTTTCGAAACCCGTTATAAAACGCCGCTGTGTGGAATAACGGAAACACATTGAAGAACTGCGTGCCGGGACCGATGTACCAGTAGCTTCCATTCGGAGGCAGATCAGGTTCCGTCTCGTCCGCCCAGAACGAATCGAAGCCTTTGCGGACATAGTTCTCCTTCACGATGCCCCAGTACCACTGCGCCGCGTCCGGGTTAGTCGTATCGATATCCGATCCGGCACGATCGTACGGGAGCCCGTTGGTCGGCGTGCCGTCGGCAAGCTTTTCAAACCAGCCATTCTTCAAAATTGTCGTGTAGTAGCGGTCTTCGGGAACAAAGCGCGGCCACACACTGATCATCGTGTGGAAGTTCATCGCATGCAGCTCTTTGTTCATTGCAGTCGGATCCGGCCACTTCACCGGGTCCATGTCCATCTCACCCATCTTCGTATAGTGGAACCAATCGATAACGAGATCGTCGATGGGCAGATGACGTTCGCGGTATCCCTTGGCAACCGCCATCAGCTCATCCTGGCTCGTATACCTTTGTTTGGATTGGATATATCCATACGCTGACTTCGGCAGCATTGGAGTATCGCCCGTAAGCAGCCGATAGCCTTCATAGATCTCGTCATAACTCATGCCCGCAATGACGTAGAACGACACCCGCTGTCCCACATCGGATGTCCACCGGGTGACGTCGTTGAAGCCGAACGCTACCGTCGTTGATGACGGATTATCCCAAACAATTCCATACCCCTTATTTGTGACTACGAAAGGAACACATACACTCTGACCCGAAGGCGCGTTGTAGTCATGAGCGCAGCGAACGGCATGTCCGCGGCGATCGAGAAACCCTTCCTGATTCTGCCCCAGACCGTAGTAGTGTTCATCCTTCGGCGAAACAAAAGTGGCTCCCACTTGGAAGAACGGCGCGTCTGTTGGCCTGCGATCATACAAGATGTCCGCATTACCATCCTTGTGATTCGGGACTGACATCTGCCATCCGTTCATCTCCAGCAGTGGGGTTCCATCAGGAGTCTTAATCGTGACGCCGACGCCAGGCGTCGATCCGTTGAAGAACTTCGCAATATCCGCCTGTGTCCCAGTTGGCACATGCTTTCCACCTTCGGGCGCGACAGTCACCACCATCCGGGATGACCGCATCACATCTCCGGCCTGTGTGTTTTCTGCCACCCATCCCTGCGCAGCCGCCTTCGCAGATATGCCAAATCCCGGACCAGCTAGTGCGTCTTCGCGTCGCAGGCTCAGACTTACTCTCACGATATTCGGGGCGTACGCCTCGACAAGCACCGTTGCACCACCGCGGCTGAGGTTGAGCTGTTGTGCAGCCGCAACGGCCGAGTCAGTGAACAACGCCAACGCAACCAGAAAAGTCGGCGCAACGATCTTGCGAAGATCGACGGTCAATACCTTCATAAACTCCCTGCTCTTACCTGTCGCCCAGAACGGTTAGGTTATCAGAGCGCAAACATAGAAATTCAGGCTCTGTTTGTTCTCTATTGGATCCATTGTCAGCTGCTAAGTATTAACGCTTTGAAGATTTGTTAGTGTTACTAGGTTCCATTTGTAACGGTTTACAAGGAGTTCTAATGCTACGACGTTTGGTGCCAGCCATTGCATTCCTGCTCTGTCCTTTTGTCTTTGCGCAATCAGCTTTGCCGCCCGCTCCGCGCAAACCAGGGCTACTCCTCGGAGCAGCGTGGTACCCGGAACAATGGCCCGAGTCGCGCTGGAACACCGATCTGCAACTCATGGAAGCGGCACACATCAACTTCGTGCGCGTGGGAGAGTTTGCCTGGAGCACACTGGAGCCAAGTGAGGGCAACTATCAGCTTGACTGGCTCGAACACGCAATTCGACTAGCCGAGAAGCACCACATCGCGGTTGTAATCGGAACTCCATCGGCTGCACCACCTGCATGGCTCACGACAAAATATCCGGAGACGCTTCGAACGAAGGAGAACGGACGCAAGGATGGCCACGGCAATCGCCAGCAATTTGACTGGTCCGATCCGAAGTACCGCGAACTGGCTCGCAACATCGCCTCCAAGATGGCGGAGCGATTTGGCCATGATCCGAATGTGATTGGATGGCAGATCGACAATGAGTACGCCGACGAAAGCTATGGAGACGCCACACAAGCGCGCTTTCAGGACTGGCTCCGCGAGAAGTACAAGACTCTGGACAATCTCAACGCAAGATGGACGACCTCATACTGGAGCGAGACCTACCAGGACTGGCGGCAGATCCCAATCGAAGAAGTCTACGGGAACCCCGGATTACTGTTGAACTGGAAGCAATTCGTCTCCGATACGTGGCGGAGCTATCAAAAGAGTCAAATTGACGCGATACGAGCCTATGCCGACCATAGGCAGATCATCACTACGAACATGATGGGTTGGTTCGATGCCTACGATCACTACACTGTCTCGCAGGACCTCGACTTTGCCTCATGGGACGACTACGTCGGGACCGGGCAGTTGGACCTCGTTCGCAACGGAGCCGCGCACGATCTCACTCGGGGTTTTCTTCACAAAAATTTTTGGGTGATGGAGACGCAGCCCGGCTCGGTGAACTGGAGCCCGAACAATAATGCGTTGAACAAGGGCGAAGTTCGCGCGATGGCGTGGCATGACGTAGGCCATGGTGCTGAAGCAGTCGAGTACTGGCAGTGGCGAAGTGCCCTGAATGGTCAGGAGCAGTACCATGGCGTTCTCGTCGGCGCTGACGGAAACCCTGTTCCGCTCTACGATGAGGTCAAGCAGATAGGGGCGGAGTTTGAAAAGGCCTCTCCAGTATTGGCAGGAACCACTGTGGAATCGCAGGTAGCCGTTCTCCAGGACTACAACAGCCGGTGGGCGATCAATTGGCAGAGGCACAACAAGGCGTTCGATCCGGTCACCTCGCTACTGAGCTTTTACGGCCCACTGCGCGCTCTGGCACGATCTGTCGACGTCGTAGCAGATACTGCTCCGCTAGCGAGCTACAAACTTGTCGTTGCACCAGCATTGAACGTGCTCACACCTGCGGCGGCTGCGAACTTGGAAGCATACGTCCGCGGCGGCGGTCACTTGGTTCTCGGACAAAGGAGCGCCATGAAAGATGAGGACAACAGCTTGTATACACAGCGTCAGCCTGGCCCCTTAGCAGACTTGCTTGGAGCGCGGGTAGAGCAGTGGTATGCCCTCGACACCGCCGTACCGTTGGAGGGCGTCTGGGGGAACGGTGAGGACAAGATCTGGGCAGAGCAGATCGGTATTAAATCACCCGAGACGCAGGTGCTGATGCGCTACGGCAAAAGCAATGGATGGCTGGACAGCCAGCCTGCTGCCGTGACGCGAAAGGTAGGCAAGGGAAGCATTACGTACATTGGCGCGGCGCTCGATGAAACAACAATGAAGGCTGCCGTGCAGTGGATGATGGCCGAAGCTGGTCTGCAGGCGATCATGCCTGATCTGCCAAGCGACATCGACCTGTCGATCCGATCCGGGGATGGCAAGCAGGTGTTCATCCTGACCAACTACGGGCCTCAGCCGCACACGATCACCCTGCCGCACTCAATGACCGATGTCCTTGCTGGAAATACAGTCTCTACTATCACACTCGAACAATATGGAGTGGCGGTGCTCCATTAAACAAATGACATCTCAGTTGCGCCAGCCGCATGAACCAACTCGAGTAGGTGCAACCGATTCTTGAGCACCCATCAACGAGGAACACATGATTCCTGTCGCCCATCAACGAGCCACTCCTTCCCTCTCCGGAAGCGATCATCCTTTGATCGGCCCCGGCCAGAAGGTTCCGTTCGTTCTTGTGACCTCGTTGTTTTTTCTCTGGGGCATACCGAACAACCTCAACGATGTGCTGATTGGGCAATTCATGAAGTCGTTCACGTTGAGCCGCTTCGAGGCCGGATTGGTCCAGTCCGCTTTTTATCTCGGATACTTTCTCCTGGCCATACCTGCTGCGCTGCTGATGCGCAAAGCCGGCTACAAGGCAGGCATCATTACCGGGTTGATACTCTTCGGTGTCGGGGCATTTCTTTTCTGGCCAGCGGCCTTGTCGATGCGCTACGGCTTCTTTCTCGTTGCTCTCTTCGTTATGGCGGGTGGACTGGCATTCCTAGAAACCGCTGCCAATCCCTTTATTACCCAAATTGGCGATGGTGCCGGAGCAGAGCGGCGTCTGAATCTGGCCCAGGCATTCAATCCCATCGGTGCCATCTCTGGAGTTCTGATAGGCACGGTCTTCATCTTCTCTGGCGTCGAACTGTCGTCTGACAACATCGCGGCGATCAAAGCAAACCATACCTACGAGGCCTACCTCCGCTCGGAGACGGTACGCGTCGTAACCCCCTATATGGCGCTGGGAATCATCGCATTCGCCTTGGCAGTGGTCTTCTTTTACAAGAAGTTTCCCGAAATCGCCTCGCAAACGACGGCAATAGAGGAAAGCGAAGGAAGATTCTCCGAGCTATTGTCGAAGCGGCACTTCCTCCTGGCAGTAGCAACGCAGTTCATGTATGTCGGCGCCCAGGTAGGCACATGGAGTTACTTCATTCAGTATGTACAGATCTACGCCCATCAGACACAGAAACTTGCCGGATTTTTTCTTACCGGAACGCTCATCGCGTTCGCACTGGGGCGTTTCTCCTCTGCCTGGATTATGCAAAGAGTTCCACCAGCGAAGCTGATGGGGACATACGCAGCAGCCAACATCGCATTGGTCGCAGTAGCAATCACTTTTCCTGGCTGGACAGGTCTTTGGGCCATCTTTTTGACCAGCTTCTTTATGTCAGTCATGTTCCCCACGATCTTTGCGCTTGGCCTGCGAGGTCTCGGCGTCAACACCAAGATTGGGGGATCCATCCTCGTAATGGCTATCGTAGGTGGGGCAGTCCTGACTCCGGTCATGGGGCTAATCTCGGAGATGAGCCACAGCATCGCTCTCGCCTACGCCGTGCCGCTGGTTGCATATGTATGCGTCGCTCTCTTCTCGTTTCTCGCAAGCGGGCCTAATGTATTAAGCGAACTGTAACCAACACGCAACAGACAAAAGAATTGAACCCATTCGGCCCATTTTCCACATGGTGCGACGAGAGCGCTCTCGGCGATACCATTCTCCTTAGACAACTCGTGGAGAGCGGTGATAATTTGACTTGCGTTTAGTTCGCGTATCCTCAGCAAACGTCTGCCGCTCAGTATGCATCTTCCTAAAGGTATTGGGATAAATGCTTTACGGATGCAGAAAATACATACATATGAGTACGAAAAAGTTGAGTAGGAAGATCTGGGTGATATGAAACCAATCGAAGGCCGGAAGCGAGTCATCATTGAAGAAGTCTCTCCACAGGTAGACGGCGGACGCTATCCAGCAAAGCGAACCCTTGGCGATATCGTGACTGTAACTGCGGCAGTCTTCGGAGATGGACACGACCACGTCTCCGCGCGTCTGCTCTATCGACTTGCAAGCAAAGATGACTGGCGCTCTACGCCGCTTGTTCCTCTCACTAATGATCTTTGGTCCGCCACCTTTACGGTAGACGAACTCGGCGACTGGCTCTTTACCATCGAAGCGTGGGTCGATCACCTCGACACCTGGAGCGCCGATCTGAAGAAGCGGCTCGCCGCTCAACCATCTCTGGCTACTTCCGGTTCATCCAGTGAACCGCAGGATATTCCGCTTGCCTTGCGTACAGGCGAGCAACTACTAGATCAGCTCGCGCAACGAGCCTCAGGTGCCGACAGCAAACTTCTGGCAGAAACAGCCGCTAATCTAAAAAAACTGGCCAAAAGCAACGCCGCAACCTACGAATACCCATTGCAAGACGAGATCGTCGCAATTGCCGCACAATATCCGGATCCCACTCTCATCACGCGATACAAGCAGGAGCTGCATCTATGGGTCGACCGCGAACGCGCTCGTTACTCAACCTGGTACGAACTCTTTCCTCGGTCTACCTCTCCTGAACCGGGTCGTCACGGCACCTTCGCAGATGTGAAGGCATTATTGCCCACCATCGCCGCAATGGGCTTCGACGTTCTCTACATGCCGCCAATCCACCCCATCGGCAACGCATTCCGTAAGGGCCGCAACAACAACGTCGTCTCCACAAAAGACGACCCTGGGAGTCCGTGGGCCATCGGCGCGAAGGAAGGCGGCCACAAATCCATTCTCGCTGAACTTGGCACCTTGCGTGATTTTGACGCCCTTGTTGCCGCTACTCGCGAACACGGCATGGAGCTTGCCCTCGACATCGCCTTTCAATGTTCACCCGATCACCCCTGGGTGGCCGAGCATCCTGACTGGTTCAACATCCGTCCGGACGGCTCCATCCAGTACGCCGAAAATCCACCGAAGAAGTATCAGGACATCTATCCACTCAACTTCGAATCGTCCGACTGGCGCGGCCTGTGGGAGGCTTTGCGCGATGTCTTCATCTACTGGATTCGCCGCGACGTTCGCATCTTCCGCGTTGATAACCCGCACACGAAAGCCCTCCCCTTCTGGGAGTGGTGCATCGGCGAGATCCGCAAGAAATATCCTGACGTAATCTTCCTGGCGGAGGCTTTCACCCGCCCGCATGTCATGTACTCGTTGGCCAAGGCTGGCTTCACTCAGTCGTACACCTACTTCACTTGGCGCAATACCAAGGACGAGTTGGAGCAATACTTCGAAGAGATCACCAAACCGCCAGTGGCCGACTTCTTCCGCCCCAACCTCTGGCCCAACACACCCGACATTCTCCATGCCACGCTTCAAAACGGCGGTCGACCCGCCTTTATGCAGCGCCTCATCCTCGCGGCGACTCTCGGCGCAAACTATGGCATCTACGGTCCAGCCTTCGACCTCGGCGAAAACGTTCCCGCCAAGCCTGGTAGCGAAGAGTATCTCAACAGCGAGAAGTACGAGATTCGTCACTGGGACCGCTCCGCAAGCACCAGCCTCGCTCCTCTGATCACGAAGGTTAATCAGATCCGACGCGACAACCCGGCGCTCCAAAGCGACGGCTCTCTCCACTTCCACCATGTCGATAACCCGAACATCATCTGCTACAGCAAATCCAGTGGAAGTAATCGGATCCTTGTTGCTATCAACCTTGATCCTGCTCAGGAACAAGCTGGCTGGATCGATCTCGATCTCAAACGGCTTGCCGTTCCTTACAACGAAAACTTTGAGATAGAAGATCTGCTTACCGGCGTCCGCTACCAATGGCATGATCGCAGCAACTACGTTGCGTTGCGTCCCGACGTGATGCCCGCGCACATCTTCAGCCTGCTACAACCGCCAAAGATCGACGCTACACTCAATCAAGTGACACCCGAACCATAGACAGTAACGAGCACGAGGACGACGCGTGAAAAAAACCGGCAGCGCCACCGATCCACTTTGGTACAAGGACGCGATCATCTACGAGATCCATGTCCGCGCCTTCATGGACTCGAACGCAGACGGAATCGGCGACTTCCCTGGTCTGCTGTCGAAGCTCGACTACCTCCAGGATCTCGGCGTCACCTGTCTCTGGGTACTTCCATTCTTCCCGTCGCCGCTTCGCGATGACGGCTACGACATCGCCAACTACGTCGACGTCAACCCGAGCTACGGCACCCTCAACGACTTCAAACAGTTTCTCGACGCCGCCCACCTCCGCGGCATGCAGGTGATGATCGAGCTGGTTATCAACCACACCAGCGATCAACACCCTTGGTTCAAAGCCGCACGCCTGGCACCTAAAGGTTCACCTGAGCGCGAAATGTACGTCTGGAGCGACACCGACAAACTCTTCGAAGGCGTCCGCATCATCTTCACAGACACAGAAAAATCCAACTGGACCTGGGACGACGTAGCGCAGCAGTACTACTGGCACCGATTTTTCTCCCATCAGCCCGACCTAAACTTCGACCACCCTCGCGTCATGGAAGAAGTTCTCAGTGCGATGCGCTTCTGGCTCGACATGGGTGTCGACGCACTCCGGCTTGATGCCATTCCTTACCTTGTCGAACGGGACGGCACCAACTGCGAGAACGTGCCCGAAACCCACGTCAAAATCAAAGAAATTCGCGCCGTTATCGATGCCGAGTATGAAAACCGTCTCGTACTCGCCGAAGCCAACATGTGGCCCGCCGATGTTCGTCCTTACTTCGGCGACGGCGACGAGTGCCATATGGCCTTCCACTTCCCCCTGATGCCGCGCATCTACATGGCGCTCCGTCAGGAAGACCGTCTCCCGATCACCGACATCATGGCGCAGACCCCCGCAATCCCCGAGAACTGCCAATGGGGACTCTTCCTGCGCAACCACGATGAACTAACGCTCGAGATGGTCACCGACGACGAGCGCGACTACATGTACCTTGCGTATTCAGCCGACCCTCGCATGCGCATCAACGTAGGCATCCGCCGTCGTCTCGCGCCACTGGTAGACAACAATCGCCGCCGCATCGAGCTCCTGAACTCTCTCCTGCTCAGCTTCCCCGGCACGCCCATCATGTACTACGGCGACGAGATCGGCATGGGCGATAACATCTACCTCGGCGACCGCAACGGAGTCCGCACGCCCATGCAGTGGAACTCCGACCGCAACGCCGGCTTCTCCACCGCAGTGCCCGCGCGACTCTACTTTCCTGTTATCACCGACCCAATCTGGGGATACCAGTCGATCAACGTCGAGGCACAGCAGTCTGACCAATCGTCGCTGCTGCACTGGACGCGCAACATGATCGCCCTGCGCAAACTCTTCCACGTCTTCGGTCGCGGCACGCAGGAGTTCCTCAACCCCGACAACAGAAAGATCCTCGCCTACATCCGCCAGTACGAAGAAAATGGCATCTGCGAAACCGTCCTCTGCGTAGCGAACCTGTCGCGTTTCTCGCAGCCTGTCTCACTCGATCTCTCCAAATTCGCAGGCATGATCCCGGTCGAGATGTTGGGCTACGTCACATTCCCTTCCATCTTCACGCAGCCATATCCGCTGACGCTCGCACCATACTCATTCCTCTGGCTCGAACTCCAACCCGCGCCAGCAGCGCCCGAGCCCGTTGAGGTTCCCGTCGACGAACCGATCGTAAGCCTCCTAAGCCGTGGCATCGAAGGCATCCTGACCGGCGATGGCCTGCCTCTGCTTCAACAGCTACTCACTACCTACCTGCCACGCCAGCGCTGGTTCGGCGCCAAATCCAGAACAATCAAAACGGTCGCGATCCACGACTCTGCGCTGCTCCCCAATCTCAACGCAGTCGTTGTCTTTCTTCAACTGACCTACGACGACGACAGCACAAGCGTCTATCAACTCGCCCTCACCATCACCACCGGCGACGCTGCAGAGACGATTCGCAACGCCGACCCCGCCAGCATCGTCGCCACCGTCGCTACTGGCAATGGTCCGGCGATCCTGCACGATGCCATTGCTCGCGAAGATGTCCGTCAGGCAATTCTCCGTCTCATAGAAACCAACGGTGATCTGCGCACGCGAAACGGAGTCCTCGTCGGCCGTAGAAGCAGTGCCTTCGCTACAGCCCGAGGTACCGATCCTCTACCCGCACGCACGGGGTCAGCCGAGCAATCCAACACCTCCATCCTTTACGACGCCAAGCTCATCATGAAGCTCTTCCGGCGTCTGCAACAGGGCGAAAATCCCGACACCGAGATCGGCCGCTTCCTTACCGAAACCGCACACTTCCCGCGCATCGCACCCTTTCTC
>Ga0210398_10005722_pt1 | contig 11550 bp, 11 predicted proteins | sample IncBWC4OmetaG_FD_161047 | JGI IMG/M metagenome (GOLD analysis project Ga0210398, IMG submission 161047) | Forest soil microbial communities from Barre Woods Harvard Forest LTER site, Petersham, Massachusetts, United States - Inc-BW-C-4-O | ecosystem: Environmental > Terrestrial > Soil >... | reverse complement strand
GCCACAGCGCGACATTCTCCAGTGTGGCCTGCGAGTTCGATCGCACTACGCGTGCCAGCCCCGAGATCTGCTCACAGGTAATCGGATTGCGCTTATGCGGCATCGCGCTCGACCCCTTCTGCTTCTCCGAGAAGAACTCCTCGGCTTCCCGTACTTCAGTGCGCTGCAGGTGGCGAATCTCCGTTGCGATCTTGTCGAGTGTGGAGGCCAGCACGGCCAGCGTGCCCAGGTAGGCTGCATGGCGGTCGCGCTGAACGACTTGCGTCGCTACGAGCGCGGGCTTCAACCCAAGTTCCGCGCAGATGTTCTCCTCGTACTCCGGTTTGAGGTGGCCGAAGGTGCCCACCGCGCCGGAGAGCTTGCCGACACGCATATCCTCTGCCGCGGCGTCAAAGCGCGCCAGGTTGCGCTGCATCTCGGAGTACCAGACCAGCAGCTTCAGCCCGAAGGTCGTCGGCTCCGCGTGCACGCCATGGGTGCGGCCGATCATCGGCGTGTGCTTGAACTCCAGTGCGCGTGTGCGCAACACGTCGGTCAGCCGCATGATGCCGTCGCGGATGATCTTCGAGGCTTCGAGCACCTGCAGCGCCTGTGCCGTATCCACTACATCAGTAGAGGTCAGCCCGTAGTGCAGCCAGCGCGATTCCGGACCGATGTGCTCGGCGACGGCGGTGGTGAAGGCGATAACGTCGTGCCGTACTTCCGCTTCGATCTCATTGATGCGGGCGACGGTGAAGTTGCCCTTCTCGCGAATGGCCTTCGCCGCTTCCTTCGGCACAATGCCGGCTGCGGCCAGCGTGTCCGACGCGGCCTGCTCCACCCTGAGCCAGCAGCGGTACTTGTTCTCGTCGGACCAGATGGCCCCCATCTCCGGGCGGGTGTAGCGAGCTATCACGCGGGGCTCCTATAAATCCTTTGCAACAGAAAAGTCCTTAAAATCCTTCACCTAAAACTCCAAACAACTGGCTCATCTCTTCATGCAGAAAACCGCGGCCGGGCCGGTATGGCTGCACCCACTTGCCGTCGAGAACAAACTGCGGGATGGCCCGCTTGCCGACATTCTCGATCACGGCCTCTGCCGCGCCGGGGGTGGCTTCAATATCGATCTCGGTGAAGGGAATATTGTGCTGGTTCAGAAAGCGCTTCGCCTCGCGGCAGTCGCGGCACCAGGAGGCGGAGTAGACGAGCAGGCCCATACGTCTATTTTACAGCTTTATTGTTCGTGGTAGTTGCGCATCAGGCCGCCATCGACCACATAGGTCGAACCGGTGATATACCCAGCCTCATCCGAGGCCAGGAAGGCAGCCAGAGCAGCCACATCATCCGTCGTCCCCATCCGGCCCAGCGGGATATTGGCCAGCAGGGCATTGAGCTTCGGCTTGTCGTTCAGCAGCGCCGTATTGATCGGCGTGGCGATGGCGCCGGGTGCGATATTGTTCACTGTGATGCCCAGCGGGCCGAGCTCCACGGCCAGGTCGCGCATCAGCATGCGCATGCCGCCCTTGGACGCACAGTAGCTGGCGAAGTTAGGGAAGACCATATCCTCATGCACACTGGAGATGTTGATCACGCGGCCGGGCTTCTTCGCGTCTCGCAGCCTGCGCACAAAGGCCTGCGTGAGGAAAAACGCGCCCTTCAGGTTCACATCCAGCACAAAGTCGAAGTCGACCTCGGTCACATCCCAGAAGGCGGCCTCTTTCTCCACGCCGGCGTTGTTGACCAGGATGTCGCACGCGCCCAGTTGCTGCCACGCCTGGTCGACGAGGTTCTGCGTGTCAGCCGGCTTGGTAATGTCGCCCGCGACAATGATGGCGTTGCCGCCCGTGGCCTGGATCTGCTCCAGCGTCGCCTGCGCGCCCGCGATCTGGCCGGTGTAGTCAACGACCACGCTCGCACCCTCAGCCGCCAGCCGCACGGCGATAGCCTGTCCGATGCCGGACGATGCTCCGGTGACGATGGCGACCTTTCCTGCGATTCGATTGGGCATAGCTGCCTCCAGTTATTTGTCATTCCGCAAAAAATTTACTTGTCATTCCGCAGCGTAGCGGAGGAACCTGCTTCTGCATCTTTGATGCAGTAATTACCTTCGCGCGCGAAAAAAACTCTGCAGCAGAGCGCCGCACTCCTCCGCCAGCACACCGTTGACGATCTCCAGCCGGTGATTGAGCCGCGGATGGTTCAGCACGCCGAGCACGGAGCCGCAGGCGCCGGCCTTGGGGTCGTCCGCCGCATAGATCAGGCGGCGGATGCGCGCGTGGATGATCGCGCCCGCGCACATCGCACACGGTTCCAGCGTGGTGTAGAGGTCGCAGTCGTCCAGCCGGTAATTTCCTAGCACTTTGCCCGCCTGCCGCAGCGCGACGATCTCGGCATGTGCCGAAGGATCATGGTCGCGCAGCACGCGATTATTGCCGGTGGAGAGCACTACGCCGTCTCGCACGATCACCGCGCCGATGGGAACCTCGCCCTCGTTCTCGGCCGCGCGTGCCTGGGCGATGGCAGCGTGCATGAAGTCGATGTCGACTTGTTTGATGGCTCCGGTGGCTTCAGTCATTATGCGCTCCGAAGAAGTGCACGATCTGCGCGGTGAGTTCGTCTATTCTGCTCAGCCGCTCGGAGAGATCGGCGTCGTCCAGCGAAAAACTCTTCCGCCATATCTCCACGATCACCGGCAGCACATTCGCCTTCGTGAACTGTGACGACGGCCACGACGCCAGAGCGGCGAAGAGATACCGTTCCTCCGGATCGTACTCGTCGGCCGGGTCGCCGTCCGCGATGAAGCCTTCGATATCCGCCGCGCGGACCAGATCCTGCACGGACTCCAGGTCGAGTTTTGGCATGGTTTTCCTCGCTGCAGCAGTGCCGCTATCGATAGCTGAGCTTCTTCGCTTCGCTCAGAATTATAACGATGAGCCAGTTCAGGCCGGCTCCTGCTGCGTCATACAGTGGATGGCACCCAGTCCCCATATGAAGTCGCCGCAGTGAATGCCGACGATCTTACGGGTGGGGAATTGCTCGGCAAGGATGTTGAGCGCGTGGCGGTCGTTGGCGTCGTTGAAGGTCGGCATGAGCACCAGGCCGTTCGCGATGTAGAAGTTCGCGTAGCTCGCCGGCAGCCGCTGGCCTTCAAAGACGACGGGCGCAGGCATCGGAAGCTGCACGATCTTGAACGGCTTGCCGTGCCGGTTGCGCGCGGCGTGCAGGCGCTCCAGGTTTTCGGCGAGCGGCAGATGGTTCTCGTCGTGGATGTTCTCCTCGAAGCAGGCGGCGATGGTGTTCTCGCCGACGAAGCGCGCGATATCGTCCACGTGGCCGTGGGTGTCGTCTCCCGCGCAGCCTCGGTTGAGCCAGATGACGCGGTCGATGCCGAGATACTCGCTGAACGCCATCTCCATCTGGGCTTTCGATATTCCAGGGTTGCGCTGCTGCACCTCGCTGAGCAAACATTCTTCTGTCGTCAGCAGGTCGCCCACTCCGTTCACGTCGATGCTGCCGCCTTCCAGCACCAGCCGGTGCGGGCAGCCCTCATGGTGGACGTGCGGCTGGAAGGCATGCATCTCATAGTGATTGGCCACGTGTACGGGAATGCGGTCGTCGCGCAGCCAGTTCTTATACTTCGCCCAGGCATTGAACTTCCAGTCGGTCAGCGCGATCTTACCTTCTGCGTTCTTGACGAATATCGGACCGGAGTCGCGCAGCCACACGCGGTCCGTCTCCCACGCGTGAAAGTGCAGCCGCGCCAGATTGGCTCCGGCGCGCTTCAATATGTTTGTAGCCCGTTTCTCTTCGGCGTCCCCGCTGATGAGGATGTGCACATCCTCCACTCCAGACAGATGGCGCACGATCTCCGCGTAGACCCATGGGATGGGTTGGAACTTACCCGGCCAGTCCTCGGCGTTGTGCGGCCACGCTATCCACGTGGAGGCGTGCGCCCCCCACTCTGCGGGCATGCGGTAGCCGAGTTGGCGCGGTGTGTCAGTTATTCGGAATTTCCTTAGTCTTAATCAATGAAGCGCTTGGTGATCCCGCCGTAGGCGTCGATCCGCCGGTCGCGCAGGAACGGCCAGTGCTGCCGCGTCTCTTCGAGCAGCTTCAGGTCGATCTCGGCTGTGAGTATTTCTTCCTTGTCGTGCGAGGCCTGCGCGATCACGCGGCCAAAGGGGTCTGCGATGAAGCTACCGCCCCAGAACTCCAGCCCAGCACCTTCTGGCCCCTTGAGCTTATTCACGTCCCCGTGTTCGTGGCCCACGCGGTTCACCGCGCCGACATAGACTCCGTTGGCGATGGCGTGCGCCCGCTGCATGGTCTGCCAGGCGGAGTACTGCGCTTCGCCGAACTCAGCCTTCTCGCTCGGATGCCAGCCGATCGCCGTCGGATAAAAAAGCACATTGGCTCCTTGCAGAGCCGTCAGCCTGGCGCCCTCCGGGTACCACTGATCCCAGCAGATGAGCGTGCCGATCTTTCCGAAGCTGGTCTGCATCGCCTTGAAGCCGAGATCTCCGGGCGTGAAGTAGAACTTCTCGTAGTAGAGCGGATCGTCCGGGATGTGCATTTTGCGGTAGAGGCCGGAGAGCGAGCCATCGGTTTCGAGAATCGCCGCGCTGTTGTGGTACAGCCCCGCCGCACGCCGCTCGAAGATGGAAGCGATCACCACGATCTTCTCTTCCTTCGCCACGGCAGCGAGCCGCGCCGTCGACGGGCCGGGGATCGGCTCAGCGATGTCAAAGAGCGCATGGTCCTCGCGCTGGCAGAAGTACTGCGCGCCAAAGAGCTCCGGGAGGCAGACGATCTGCGCGCCGGCGCGCGCCGCCTCGCCCACGCGGTCTGCCGCCTTGTCGAGATTGGCAGCGGTGTCCGCACTGCAGGACATCTGGATAAGCCCGATGATGGTGTTCGCCGTTTCCGTCATAGCCACTCAATTTTCTCAGATTGCGTATTGCAATTGCTTATAAATAACGGACATTGAAAAGCGCCGGCCGAAGCCGACGCCCTCAGCTAATGGCGCGCAAGCGCCCCAATAGAATTACTCGAAGATGAGAATGGCTGCGGCGATGGTCGTCGTCCACAGGCCCTTCTTGTCGCCCACGGCGGACTGCGTCACGTTGGCCGTGCGCACGATCTTGTCCGACATGCGGTAGATCTCCTTCTTTTCGTCCCAGCTCTTGTCGGGGTCGAAGTCCATGTCGAGGGTGGTGGCCAGCATCTCGGCGGCAAGCTCTTCGGCGTAGTCGCCGGCCTGGCTCTCGGTCTCGCCGAAGCTGTGGTGCTCGGAGAGGTAGCCGTACGTGTCGCGGTCGGTGGGGATGGCCACGCCGATCGACGACACGCAGAGGCGGTGCGCCTCGCGGGTGGAGTTCTCCGCGATCACGGCGAAGACCACTTCGCCCGGGTGCAGATACTTCAGACCCTCTTTGCGGGTGATCATCTTGCAGTTGGGCGGGAAGATGGACGAGACCCGGACAAGGTTCTGTGCGGCGATGCCGGCGTCGCGCAGCGCCAGCTCAAATGAGGTGAGACGTTCTTTGTGCTTTCCAACGCCCTTGGTAAAGAAAAGGCGCTTGGGAACCATGCTTTTGCCCAATTCGAAGATCCTCCGGATACTCTCAAAAATGCCGGGGCCGGGCGAGGGAACGCGCAGGCACCAATTTCAAATACTACACGCAATCTTCCGCGGTGTTCAGCCGAGTATTAAAATCCTGCGAATGTGTGGCTTATCGGGTGGGTGGAGCAGTAGCCTGGCGCTCTTGGCGGCATGGGCAGCCGCCACCAGCCTGCACTTTGGTTCTGCGGGAGATAAGTTTTTATTATCCCTATGTTTCCGTATACCGGAAGCGGTTATGCTTCTCCTGAAACCCAAAACTTCTGCTCATGCCATGGTTGCTAGAACGTTTGCAATTATCGGCATTAAATTTTTGTAAGCCGTAGTAGTTTCCTTCAACCATTCCAACCCACAGGACGCAAAAATCATGGCAAAGTACAAACTCGAGTACATCTGGCTTGACGGCAGAAAACCGGTTCCTGAGCTGCGCGGCAAAACCCAGCTCAAGGAATTTGAGAAACCACCCACTCTTGCTGATTTGCCCCTTTGGGGTTTTGACGGCAGCTCCACCATGCAGGCCGAAGGCAAAAGCTCGGACTGCATTCTGAAGCCTGTCGCGCTGTATCCGGATGCGGCCCGCAAGAACGGCTATATCGTTCTGAGCGAGGTCATGCATCCTGATGGCACGCCGCACTCCACCAACATGCGCGCCACGATTGAGAACGATCCCGACCTGTGGGTCGGTCTGGAGCAGGAGTACTTCCTCTACAAAGACGGCCGCCCGCTCGGCTTCCCAAAGGACGGTTTCCCCGGCCCCCAGGGCCCGTACTATTGCGGCGTCGGCTACAAGTACATGGGTGACATCGCCCGCACCATCGTGGAAGAGCACCTGGAACTCTGTCTTGCTGCCGGCATCAACCATGAAGGCATCAACGCTGAGGTTGCCAAGGGTCAGTGGGAGTTCCAGATCTTCGCCAAGGGCTCGACCAAGGCAGCGGACGACGTCTGGACCGCACGCTACCTGATGATGCGTCTCTGCGAGAAGTACCAAGTGGATGTCGTGCTGCATTGCAAGCCGATCAAGGGTGACTGGAACGGCTCCGGCATGCACACCAACTTCTCCACCAAGTATCTTCGCGAGACCGGTGGACAGAAGTATCTCGAGGCGCTCATGAAGGCATTCTCCGACAATGTTCCTGCGCACATCGCGGTCTACGGCCCGGATAACCATCTGCGCCTGACCGGCCACCACGAGACCCAGTCCATTGATAAGTTCAGCTATGGACTTTCGGATCGCGGTGCCTCCATCCGCCTGCCTGTGAACTTCATCAAGAATGGCTACAAGGGCTACCTGGAAGATCGCCGTCCGAACTCGGAAGGCGACCCCTACCAGATCGTCTCCGTCATTCTGCACACCATCAACAGCGTACCGAAGCCCTGATCCGGTACAACCCCCAACACCACAGCCGGCCTCTCCCCCGCGAGACGCCGGCTGTGGTGTTTAAGCCCATATTCCGCCGGATGGCATAAGCATTCTCCTCATAAATGTGAAAATCCGGCAACCGGACTACCCCCTGAGCGTAAACCCGCGGAAGGCGTTATTCTGGTTGAGAAGTGCTGTAGATTCTGTTGGGTCATGGTCATGGCGCGGCGGAACAGGCTTCCCGGCGCGCGGCTCAACCGGCGCGTTGCTGCAACACAATTATTTTGCGGGGCCATGGCCCCTGGTTATAAGGAGCTTCACTGCATGAGCGAACTGCGTCATTTTCTTGAACTGTCGTATGAGGAGCTTGAAGAGCTTAACCTGAAGGCGAAAAAGCAGCGCAAGGATCGCGTGCCGCTGCACAAGATCCAGGAAGAGCGCGTCAAGTATCTGACCGATCAGAAGGGCATCAAGGCTGTCACCGTGATCTTCAGTGATCTGGAAGGCCGCCTGCACATGCTCGACTACGACAAGAAGTTCCTGGTGAAGAGCTATGACAATCTCACCTTTGACGGCTCGTCCATCCGCGGCTTTACCGCGCAGCGTGAGAGCGATCTCCGTCTCGGCATCGACTGGAGCGCCTTCTACTGGGCGCCTGCGGACGTCTTTGGACCCGGCAAGATCCTCGTCTTCGGCGAGGTCATCGACAAGAACGGCAGCACCTACAGCGCGGACATGCGCGGCGTGCTGAAGGACTTCTCCGCGAGCCAGTTCAAGAAGAACGGCTATACGCTGAACGCCGCGAACGAGATCGAAGGCTTCCTCTTTGACGGTGTAGACGCCGAGCGCCACTTCCACGAGACCGGAAGCTTCGATTACGTGAACACCGGCGGCTACTACCACTCGCTCCCTGGCGACCCGCTGCGCATGTTCATAGACACGACTGCCGAGATCCAGCGCGCAATGGGCTTCGAGAATGAGAAGGATCATCCCGAGGTCGCACCTTCGCAGTTTGAGATCAACTACGGCTACGGCGAAGTGGTGGCCGCGGCGGACCAGATCGTGCTCTACAAGCTGATCTGCCGCCAGGTGGCCACGCAGATGGGCATGACGGCAAGCTTTCTGCCGAAGCCCGTCGTCGGCGTGAACGGCAGCGGCATGCACACCAACGTCTCCATCTCCAAGAACAACAAGAATCTCTTCTGGGACCCGAAGGGCCAGGAGAAGATCTCCAAGTTCGCGTGGGAGTTCGTGGACCGCATTCTGACGCACGGCAATGACATCTGCCTGCTGCTCAATCCCAGCGTGAACAGCTATCGCCGTCTGGACCCGCACTTCGAGGCGCCGAACCAGATCAAGGCCTCGGCCACCGATCGCGGCTCGATGATCCGCATCCCCATCGGCAACGAGAAGTCTTCGCGCATCGAGGTCCGCTCCGTGGCTCCGGATGCGAACCCCTACATGGTGCTGTACTCGGTCTTCAAGTCCGGTCTGGACGGCGAGATCGCGAAGATCAAGAACCTGCGCCAGGCGGAGCGCTACCTGCCGGACAACATCTACACGGCGATGGATAACTTCAACGCCGCACCCTGGACCACCAAGCTGCTGGGCGATGATGTGAAGGGCCGCTACGCCGACCTGAAGCAGGCCGCCGCTGACCGCTGCCCACGCCTGCTGGGCACTATCGTCAAGGCGCCTGAGGTGACCTTCCACCACGACGTCTACAACCAGCTGCTCTGGGGCAAGTTCTAAGCCCGCTATAACGACCCAAAAGCCCTCGCTCCGGCGGGGGCTTTTGTTATTTTGGTAATAAGCCGGATCACGAGCAACGCGAGTGTCACGCGAAGCAATTAAAGCGCCCACGGCGCGTGGTAACCTTAAGGTCTCGACTATAAAAAAGAGGAAAATCATCCATGCAATCCAGCTACAACGGCATCGCCCTGCCAGAGGGTGGCGAAGCCATCCAGTACGCCGACGGCAAGTACACAGTCCCCAATCACCCCATCATCCCCTTCATTGAAGGCGACGGCACCGGCCGCGACATCTGGAAGGCATCGCAGCGCGTATTCGACGCTGCCGTGGAAAAGGCCTACGGCGGCAAGCGCAGCGTGAAGTGGTACGAGGTCCTCGCCGGCGAAAAAGCATATCGCCAGACCAAGAACTGGCTGCCCGATGACACCGTGAAGGCGACCGTCGACTTCCGCGTCTCCATCAAAGGCCCGCTGACGACTCCCGTAGGCGGCGGCATCCGTTCGCTCAACGTGGCGCTGCGCCAGCTCATGGACCTGTACCAGTGCATTCGCCCGGTCAAGTACTACGACGGCGTCCCCAGCCCCGTGAAGCATCCCGAGAAGCTCGACGTTGTCATCTTCCGCGAGAACACCGAAGACATCTACGCCGGCATCGAGTTCCGCGAAGGCACGCCCGAAGCCGCCAAGTTCATCAGCTTCGTCAACGACGAGATGCTGAAGGGCACCAAGAAGAAGGTTCGCCTGGACTCCGGCGTCGGCGTAAAGCCCATCTCCATCACCGGCTCCAAGCGCCTCGTCCGCGCCGCCATCCAGTACGCCATCACCAGCGGACGCAAGACGGTCACCATCGTGCACAAGGGCAACATCCAGAAGTTCACCGAAGGCGCATTCCGCGAGTGGGGATACGAGGTCGCCGTGGCCGAGTTCCGCTCGCAAGTCGTCACCGAGCGCGAGAGCTGGATCCTCGGCAACGTGGAGAAAGACCCGAACCTCACTCCTGAAGCCAACGCCGCATTGATCGAGCCTGGCATCGAGTTCGCCTCGCCCGAGTTCGGGCAGGGGATCGTCGCCGAGATCAAGCAGGTGCTCGAGAGCATCGGCAAATCGCACGGCAACGGCGAGTGGAAGAAGAAGATCCTCATCAACGACCGCATCGCCGACTCGATCTTCCAGCAGATCATCCTGCGTCCGGAGGACTACAGCGTGCTCGCCACCACCAATCTCAATGGCGATTACATCTCCGACGCCGCAGCCGCGCAGGTCGGCGGCCTCGGCATTGCGCCCGGCGGCAACATCGGCGACGGCTTCGCCGTCTTCGAAGCCACCCACGGGACTGCTCCCAAATATGCTGACAAAGACGTCATCAACCCCGGCAGCGTCATGCTCTCCGGCGTGATGTTGTTCGACTTCCTTGGCTGGAGCGAGGCCGCGCGGCTGATTGAATCCTCCATGGAGAAGACCATCCAGCAGAAGTACGTCACCTACGACTTCGAACGCCAGATGCAGGGCGCCACGAAGGCCAAGACCAGCGAGTTCGCCACCAGAATGATCGAGAACATGTAACTCTCTTTTTTGTTTGTCATTCCGAAGCGAAGCGCGCGGAATCTGCTTTTGTTCTTAAAATTCAGGAGAAAAAGAAATGCGGAAGAAAGTCACCATCGTCGGCGCGGGCAACGTAGGCGCCACGGCTGCCCACTGGATCGCCTCAAAGGAACTCGCCGACGTCGTCCTCATCGACATCATGGAAGGCGTGCCCCAGGGCAAGGCGCTCGACCTGCTGCAGGCCATGCCCATCGAGAAGCGCGACTGCAACATCACCGGCACCAACGACTACGCCGATACCGCCAACTCCGACATCGTCGTCATCACCGCCGGCATCCCGCGCAAACCCGGCATGAGCCGCGACGACCTGCTCAACACCAACCACGGCATCATGACGAAGGTCGTCGCCGAAGTTAAAAAGACATCGCCCAACTGCATCCTCATCATCGTCTCCAATCCGCTCGACGCGATGGCGCAGACCGCCTTCAAGGCCGCCGGCTTCCCGCGCGAGCGCGTCATCGGCATGGCCGGTGTGCTGGACTCCGCCCGCTTCCGCACCTTCATTGCGGAGGAGCTGAACGTCTCGGTCGAGAACGTCACCGCCTTCGTCCTCGGCGGCCACGGCGACACCATGGTCCCGCTCTCGCGCTACTCCACCGTCGCCGGCATCCCCATCACCGAGTTGATCGAGCCCGCGCGCCTGAAGGAACTGGAGACGCGCACCGCCAACGGCGGCGCCGAGATCGTCAAGCATCTCAAGACCGGCTCAGCCTACTACGCGCCCTCGGCCGCAACCGTGGAGATGGTGGAAGCCATCCTGAAGGACAAGAAGAAGATCCTTCCCTGCGCCGCGTACCTGCAGGGCGAGTACGGCATCACCGGGCTATATGTCGGAGTACCCTGCAAGCTCGGCGCAAAAGGCCTGGAGCAGATCATCCAGATCAAGCTCACCGCCGATGAGCAGGCCGCTCTCAACAAGAGCGCTGAAGCCGTCAAGGAGCTCTGCACGGTTATCGGCGTACAGTAATTTTTGCGAAAGCAACTAAAAGGCCCGCTCCATGAGCGGGCCTTTTAGTTTCCGTTAGCCATTAAACTCTTTCGATCGTCACCGATTCCAGCACCACCGGCGTCTTCGGCCGGTCCATGCCGTCGCGTGCGACCTTGGAGATCTTCTCCACGATCGGATAGCCCTCCACGACCTCACCGAAGATGGTGTGCTTGCCCGTCAGCCAGCTCGTGTCCGTCACCGTGATGAAGAACTGTGAGCCGTTGGTGTTCGGGCCAGCATTCGCCAT
>Ga0210398_10005721_pt1 | contig 11555 bp, 8 predicted proteins | sample IncBWC4OmetaG_FD_161047 | JGI IMG/M metagenome (GOLD analysis project Ga0210398, IMG submission 161047) | Forest soil microbial communities from Barre Woods Harvard Forest LTER site, Petersham, Massachusetts, United States - Inc-BW-C-4-O | ecosystem: Environmental > Terrestrial > Soil >... | reverse complement strand
CTTCCCGGATAACCGGCGCACTTTCTCCCGTGATCGCGCTTTCATCGATCGTCGCCAACCCCTCGATGATCTCCCCGTCCATCGGGATCGTATCTCCTGCCTCGCATATGAAGACATCTCCCTTCCGCAGCTGCGAAGAAGGCACAATTTTGACCTCTCCCACGAAGATCTCGCCCACCGGAAATACCTTCTTCGCCGGCGTATCTTCCCTCGTCTTCCGCAAGCTGTTCGCCTGCGCCTTACCCCGCGCCTCCGCGATCGCCTCAGCGAAATTGGCAAACAGCAGCGTCACGAACAGCACGATGAAGATGGCCAGGTTATAGCCAAAGTGTCCCTGTGACCGCTCTCCCCCCAGGATCCAAACGCACACCACTGCCATAATGATGGTCACGATCCAAACGGTGAACATCACCGGATTGCGGAACATCGACACCGGATCAAGTTTCACGAACGACTGCTTCAGCGCTTCTACTACGATTTCTCTTGGAAAAAGTGATTTATTTTGTCTCATACATGATTCCGTTTTAAATTTCACAAGCCTCCGGCCAGTTTGGTTACTTCATACTAAAATATTCCGCGATCGGACCGAGCGCCAGCGGCGGGAAATAGGACAGTGCGGTGATGATGAGAATGACGACAAAGGTCATGACCCCGAAAGTCAGACTGTCCACCTTCAGCGTCCCCGCCGACTCAGGAATATATTTCTTCTCGGCCAGCAACCCCCCAATCGCTATCGGCCCGATGATCGGCAGATATCGGCCAAGGGCCATCACGATGCCCCCGGTCACATTCCAGAATATATTATTGATCGTCATCCCGGCAAGATTGCTGCCGTTGTTGGCATTCTCAGAGGTATACTGGTACAGCATCTCTGTAAAGCCGTGATAGCCGGGATTGCCCAGCCACGCTGGCGGTTTGGTCGCCCAGTCGACATTGGGATGGTGGACCAGATAATAGCAAGCCAGCGCTGTAAAACCTTTGATCAGGAAGGCCGACAGCAGGGTGATCAGCGCCGCAATCTTCACCTCCCGCGCCTCCACCTTATGCCCCATGAACTCCGGCGTCCGCCCCACCATCAGCCCGGCAATAAAAACGGCAATAATAACATAGACAAAATAATTCAATATTCCGACCCCGCAACCTCCGTAAAACGCGTTAACCATCATCGCGAGCAGCTGGCCGAGGTTCGACAGCGGCATGGAGCTGTCATGCATCGAATTCACCGACCCCGTGGAAATGACCGTCGTAACGATACTCCAATACCCGGCGGACGCGGGGCCAAAACGTACTTCCTTCCCCTCCATCGCCCCCGTCGGCTGCGCAATCCCCATCCTCGCGATCGCCGGATTGCCGTGGATCTCCGACCACATCGTCGGGATCAGCAGTGACAGCATTCCGATCGTCATGACCGCGAATGTCACGTTGGCAAACTTCCTCCGGTTGATATAGAAACCGAGCGCAAAGATCATCGCCACCGGGATCAATGTCTGCGCAACCATCTCGAGTATATTCGTGAAATAGTCCGGATTCTCCAGCGGATGCGCCGAATTGGCCCCGAAATATCCGCCCCCATTTGTACCCAGGTGCTTGATCGCGATCATCCCCGCGGCCGGGCCACGCGAGACCTGAACCGTATCTCCCTGCATCGTAATGACCGTATCATGCCCCGCATAGCTCGTCGGCGACCCATGGAAAGCCAGGAGAATCGCGATAACTAAGCTGACGGGAAGCAGGATGCGCGTGATCGTCTTGGTGAAAATATCCCAGAAGTTCCCGAGATTCTTGGTGGTCTTCTCCTTCAGCCCATTGAACAACGCCACCAGGCAGGCGATACCCGTCGCCGCGCTGACGAACTGCAGGAACATCAGCACGAACATCTGCGTGAGATAAGTGGCGCCTGTCTCGCCTGAATAAGCTTGCATATTACAGTTGACGACAAAGCTGATCGCGGTATTGAAGCTCAGGTCCGGCGTCATACCTGGATTGCCGTCGGGATTCAGCGGCAGCTTGCCCTGGAACAGCAGCAGGAAAAAGGCATAGACAAACCACAGCAGGTTGATCGTCAGCATTGCCTTCAGGAACTCTTTCCAATTCATCTTATGCGCGGGGTCAATCCCGCAGATCCGGTAAATCATCCGCTCGACCGGGGACAGGAAGTCCAGAAGGGTCCGCTCGCCCTTAAAAACTTTGGCGATATACCTGCCAAACGGATAGGCCAATACCACCGTCAACAGAAACGTGAAAACCACGCCAATCATTTCAGTGTTCATGAATAGAGAATTAAAATTTTTCGGGTTTTATCAGCACGTAAAGCAGGTATACGAAAACAGCAATAGAAAGAATAAACAATGCGGTCATCATAACGCTAGATTTTTTCAAAATAATCGATGGATTTGAAGAACAGGGCGAAACAGACAAGCCCGGTGGCGAAGAGGATAATTGTCAGCATACCATGGAATTTGCATCCATGACGCCAAATTGGATGCCGGATCAGCCAAGCCGCATCAGCAGCCCATCCCCGCCCCCCAGGACCCAAGTATAACCCTATCAAAATGGAAAGGCGACCACCGAAATGAAAGTGTTAAGCCTCATAAGACAACTTATACTCCTCGATCTTCCGGTACAGGGTAGTCAACCCGATATTCAAAAGCCGGGCGGCTTCCGTTTTGTTGCCCCGGGTATGATTCAGCACCCGCTGGATATGCAGCTTTTCGACACTGGCGAGATCAAAGGCGGATAGCGGCCCGCTCGTCCTCAGCCCCACCACCTGCAATTCTGACGGCAGGTTATCGACGGCCAGCAACGGGCCGTCTGCAAGAATCACCGCCCGCTCGATGATATTTTTAAGCTCACGGATATTCCCTTTCCAGTCATGGCTTTGCAGATGCTCCAGGAAATCCTTACTAAAGCCCTCGATCCGCTTACCGGCCTTCCGCGCGAAAAAGTGGAGGTAGTGGTCGGCGATCATCGGGATATCTCTTTTTCGGTCGCGCAGAGCTGGCAACGGGATAGTAAAAACATTCAGGCGGTAATAGAGGTCGTCCCTGAAACGGCCCTGTTCCACATCCTGTTCCAGGTCCCGGTTGGTAGCAGCGATGATCCGCACGTCCACCCGGGTTGATTTAGTGTCGCCGACCTTGATGAATTCGCTTGTTTCCAGCACCCGCAGCAGCTTCGCCTGCAGGTCAATATGCATTTCGCCGATCTCGTCCAGGAACAGGGTCCCCAGGTTGGCCTCCTCGATCAGACCCCTTTTATCCCGGGTCGCCCCCGTAAACGCCCCCGCCTTATGCCCAAAAAGTTCGCTTTCCAGCAGTTCCTTCCCGAATGCGCTGCAATTCAGCGCCATGAACGGTTTTGTAGCCCGTTTGCCCCCGTAATGGATCGCCTGGGCAAAGACCTCCTTACCCGTACCGGTCTCCCCGAGCAGCAAAACCGTTGCATCCGTTGGCGCCACCTTCCGCGCCATCGCGATCGCATTCAGGATAAGCGACGAATTGCCCAGAATGGCGTCCCAGGTATACCGTTTGCCGACCTGCTGCTCCAGCATCGCGACCCGCTTTTGCAATTGCACCTTCTCCATCGCCCGCGCCAGCAGGGGGATGATCTTATCGTTGTCGTCCCCTTTCGTGATATAGTCGAAGGCGCCGTTCTTCATGGCTGCGACCCCGTCTGCAATATTTCCATAAGCCGTCAGAAGGATCATCTCCACCGACGGAAACTTAACTTTGGTCTCCCGGACAAAATCCACCCCGTTCCCATCCGGCAGCTTAACGTCACACAGCACGACGTCAATATTCTCGCGATCCAGCAGCCGGCCGCCCGCTTTCAACGTATCCGCCTCGAGGACCTTTAGCCCCTCCAACCGGATGATCCTCGCCAGCAGCGCCCTCAATTTTTCTTCATCATCGATAATCAATACGATCCCCGTAGCCATTCCAAACCCATTTTGCCGCCAAAACTATCGGATTTCCCCCAAACCACCCCCACCCCCAACTTTTCCCCTCCCCGATTCCCCCAAATTCTTTACTTTTGCTCCCCCGCGGACCCGGCTTGCATCACGAATCCGATCCGCACCAAGGTTGGCTCACCCCAACCTTCGACCAGGAGAGATGGCAGAGCGGTCGATTGTGACGGTCTCGAAAACCGTTGTACGGGAAACTGTACCGAGGGTTCGAATCCCTCTCTCTCCGCTGAAAATTTGAATCGATTTGTACTCAATGGGGCTCGAAAGAACACAATTCTTCCGGGCCTTTTGAAATTTACTAGTCATCCGAAACCGAAAACGTCTAAATCATTCCGCCTTGGCACCTCTATTTCCCTCGACTTTCATTTTCCAGCTAAATATTTTATCTTTGTATAAATGATTTCCAATGAAATCAAGAGAAAACTTCATGATATCATTCGAGGAGCTAGCCTCCAGGGGTCAACAGATCATTGCTCAACGATCAGAAGTCTCCTTATCGAAGGCTTTGGAGCAGATCCGACTGTTAAAGGCCAGTTCGAAAGTCGAGCACTCGTCAAAGAAAAGCAGACCATCTTCCTAAAGTCTTACGCTTTACAGTCCGAATGTGGCTTTCGTCCTTACCGCCCGACACGCAATATTTGACCAGAGGAGGGGAATCAAAAGTATTTATGGATCGGGACAAGCTAAATGTCATCAAGGTCAATGATGGCGTATACCCTGATTGGATTTGCGCAGGACGGTGGCAACTTGTGTGCGGTACTGAGGCAACCTTTTGTCGAAGGTGAGCAGGCCAAATTGGAGGATATCAAGGCGCTTTTAACCTTTAACGAATTTACCAATACTAAGCGCCAAGATTATCTCAATTAGATTCAATACCAGATTATCATGTCTACCCACATTGACAAAACCATCCAATCTGCGTTGAAAAAAAGGCGTTGATAAAGGCCAACTTTGAATATTTAATAAGCTTGCATGGCTTTGACGAAGATTTGAATATAACATCAGACCCCATCTACTCCGAGGTTCGATTCTCCAAAAACGGCTGGACCATTTCAATTTTGACAATTGCGCACGGGACGAAAATCTCATTGCGTTTGGAGTCACCGCAAAGCATATCTGGATTCCTAAGCCACCTTTTCAAAATTCTTGACAAGCACTATGACAAACGGGCCGAAACTACCAAGGACATACTTGCAAGCATACGGCTCGAATCCGACTGTTTATCCCAATTCGGTAAGCCAATCCTGGAAGGAGATCCGATACAAATGAAAAAGATACTTGACACATTAATCGATGAGCAAGAAAAATGGCTACGGAAGGTTGGGTTACTGTAAGAATAACCGCTATTCGGTTTGTTCAAATCTTCTCCTGTCACCGCAGGATGATATAATATCTATCTTTGCAAAGGTTATCTCAAAATCGAAAAGGGTCTTATGAAGAAAATAGGATTTTTATCGTTCGGTCATTGGTCCAATCATCCAGCCTATAAAACCCGAACGGCGAGCGACACGTTACTTCAGTCTATTGATTTGGCCGTTGCAGCGGAAGAAATCGGTCTGGATGGTGCCTATTTCCGGGTTCACCATTTTGCCGCTCAGCTGGCATCTCCATTTCCGCTGCTTTCGGCAATTGGCGCCAAAACAAGCAAAATAGAAATTGGCACAGCCGTAATTGACATGCGTTATGAAAATCCACTCTATATGGTGGAAGATGCCGGAGCCGCTGACTTAATTTCGGGCGGACGCTTGCAATTGGGGATCAGTAGAGGTTCACCGGAACAGGTAATCGATGGGTGGCGTTATTTTGGGTATGAACTTGCCGCAGGAGAAACAGCCGAAGAGATGGGACGCAAGAAAGGTTTGCAATTTTTAGATAAACTAAAAGGCGTTGGATTTGCCCAGCCAAACCCGCACCCTATGTTTCCCAATCCACCGGGCTTATTACGATTGGAACCCCACTCCGAGGGACTACGCGAGCGTATCTGGTGGGGCGCAGCCTCCAATGCGACAGCTATTTGGACGGCAGAGAACGGCATGAACCTGCAAAGTTCCACCCTGAAATTCGACGAAAGCGGCAGGCCTTTCCATGTGCAGCAGGCAGAACAGATCAGGATGTTCAAAGAAGCATGGAAAAAAGCGGGACATCCACGCGAACCAAGGGTTTCAGTCAGCCGGTCCATTTTCGCATTGATAACCGATGAGGATAAATATTTATTTGGGCAGGACACCAGGGACGGCGATACCATCGGGTATATTGAACAGGATAAACGCGCCATCTTCGGAAGATCCTACGCCGGCGAACCGGATCGACTAATCAGCGAGTTGGCTCAGGACGAGGCCATCCAGGAGGCGGACACACTCCTTTTGACGATACCCAATACGTTAGGCGTTAAGTACAATGTACACATTCTGTCTTCTATTTTGAAGCATGTTGCACCTGGATTAGGTTGGCGTTAGATTTTAGCCTTATGTATTCAACAGCAATTTTATTTCGTTTTGCAAAAGCTACGGTTGTAACAGCCATTGGCCTAATGGCTTTATTGGTTGCAATAGGCAACACCACAAACTATTATACCAACTTTTTATTCGTGGAACATGTTTCGAAAATGGACACCACCTTTCCCAACAGCGGTCTTCGTTACAGGAGCATAAATGTACCTATATTGTTTCATGCCGCGTATACTGTTATCATAGCCATGGAGATTGGGATGGCCTTCTGTTGCCTGAAAGGAGGCTGGCTTTTGTTTCGAAACATCCGAAGAGATGCCAACTCTTTCCATGCGGCTAAAAACTGGGGCGTTGCCGGGATCACCATTGGTATCATCATATGGTTCCTGGGATTTGAAGTAGTCGGCGGAGAATAGTTCGCCATGTGGCAAAGCTCCACCTGGAACGGTCTTGCTGCCGCAGAGAGGATCCTAAGTTTCCTGATGCTCTCATTGATCTTTTTGCACCTACGGGAGGCACCAGCTCAAAGTTAATTCGATACTCGATTCTTTCCAATCACATGACAACACTCGCCGCATGCCATAACACTGGCGCGTCCACTTTATTAAAATTGATCCTATTTAGGTCGCTTCTTCGGCTGAAAATCAGGATGCCCACATTGCCAAAGTACAAAAGCATATTGATTGGCAAAATTTGCCATGGTTACATTCCTATCTTCTGTAAAATGCCCGTTGTCATAATTCACTTTCATTATGACGGGCTTACCTGATGAAGATGCATTTTGCAAAGCGGCGGCAAATTTACCCGGTTCCCAGGCAGGGACCCTTGCATCATTCCACCCGCCGACACAAATAACGGCAGGGTATTTCGTGCCTTTTACGACGTGCTGCACCCCATCCATCTCGTATAAAGCTTTGCATTCAACACTATCTTTTACCGTACCAAATTCGGGGATATTTCCCGGCCCGTTTGCTGTAAATTCGGAACGCATGGTATTGGCTGCGCCTACATTACAAATTGCCCCGGCAAATAGGTCGGGGCGCTCGGTAATTGCACGGCTTATCAATATCCCTCCGGCACTCGTGCCTATGCCGGCCAATTTTTGCGCTGAAGTATAGCCTTTCGCGATCAAATATTCAGCGCAGCTGATAAAATCTTTCCATGTATTGGGCTTGGTAGTTTTAAAGCCTGCCTTGTGCCAGGGCTCACCTCTTTCGCCGCCACCCCGCACATGCGCGATTGCGATTACCACGCCGCGCGCAGCCAGTGAATTTTTAAAATAATCAAAATTGGGCCGTAAGCTCGTGCCATAAGCGCCATAACCCTCCAGCAGGCAAACGCTAGAACCATCTTTCCGGATTCCCTTACTATAGATAATGGTAAGAGGAATCATGGCGCCGTCATGCCCGGTCACTTCCACCTCTTCCACTTGCAGCTCACTATAAGCGGAAGGATAAACAAATGGCTTATTAAAACTACTCGGCGAAAAGGCATCGGTAGTTGCATCGTAATCAAAGGATGTATAAGGTTTTAGCCATGAAGTAATTACAAGATTGCAAATATTGGTGTTGGTGTTGATACAATCAATGCTGATCGTGCCGGAATAAGGTAGTTTAACATCTGAAGTGATTTTGCTGTTTAAATTATATTTTGACAAATGATAGTTGATACCATCACTGTATACTATCAGCAAGTAATCTTTGGTATGGATAAAACCCTTGACTGTCCAGTCTGACTTTTCCGGAGCAACCGTAATGGCATTCGCCCAATCGGGATGTGCCAGGCTTGTTGCCACCACTTTATAGTTTGGAGCATTAGAAAGAGAAATCGCGTAAACGTCGTCCTTGATAAACTCCAGATTCACCAACTTATCAGAGGCTTTGCATAATAGGTTCCATAAAATCCTTTTGGAGCTAAGTTGTCCTACCGTAGCATAATATTGCGTTAATTCTCTTTGAGTACTACCCAGCCCAACAAAAATATAATCCTTTGAGTCCTTGTATAACGATACAAATGGGAACATTTTCGGGTCAATATCCAACTCCGGGTAACTTGTCTTGCTGAAAAAATCGGCATCGTCGCTTACGTCCTTACCCAAAATATGCAATTTGGCCTTAGCATTGAGCCCTGAAACGGCATCTCTTCTATCGCCAGATCTTAGTGAGGTATAAAAAAAAGCTTCGCTATCGAATGTCCAACTTCTGATACCAATTGATGGGCGGATCGAATCCGCTAAAAATTGTTTGGTATCTACCAGCATTACTTTGAGTGTACCTATTTCCGCCCCTTCTTCACTATAAACAAGCCCCACTTTTTTACCGTCGGGGCTGGGCGTAAAGCCTTCCAAAGAAAGTTTTTTACCGGGTACGTAGGTAGTAGGATCGAATAAAAGTTGTTCTTTACCATTCATGCCATCGCGATAGTAAAGCTTGGCAAAGCTTTCACCCGTAATGGTTTTTCGGTAAAATAGCCTGCCGTTCTCATAAGCTAAATTGCTATAGAAAATAGGAAATTGCTTATCAACTTGTTTCCATTCCGCGATCAGTTCATCCCGTGCGTTAAGGTTCTTTAAAATAGAGTCGGTATAGGCTGCCTGCTGTTTGAACCATGTTTCTACCTGCGGCTCTTTCATATATTCCAGCCAGCGGTAAGGATCCCTATATGTAACGCCAAAATAGGTATCACTGCTATCAACTGTTTTGGTTGGAGGATAGACATACTGGGCCATGCCTTCGGAAAAAAGGCAGATTGCAGCAAATAAAAGGAGACCTTTTCTCATGACCTTAATTTAAGCAGGCTATTTTGACTACTTCTCTCGCGTATACGAATGTAGCTTAAAATGTATTTTGTGGTTGAAAAGGTCGGTCGAAGGCAAAAAGACGGTCCGGCCGTATCAGGAATGTCGCTCTGGCAAATCCGGGATTTTGCAATGATGGTATAGTGTCCCGAAGTCAATCAGGTCGCCCCCCTGCCCTGTCCCATGATCAAAATGAGGTACCTGAAATAGAAAAGTGACCCACAAACAAATGGTTTTTAACCTGTTAGATTCGCAAACTCTTTCTGCTATTTTGAATTTTATGAGCCGCCCGTGATCAAACACGTCCAAATCGCTCTGACTCGAAATCCCGATAGTTGCCCTATAGTTAATGACAAATTCGAAAATAGGGCAGTAAATTTCACCGCCCGATCAGGCTTAAATCGTTGAAATTCCACTGGCAAACCCATCCTTGGGTTATAACCTATAACAACGTGAATATCTCTGCTTGGAATTCCGAGGGAATTCAAAATGTATGTCAGCAACTCAATTTGCCATAAGAAATAATACTCATCCGGCTGTGCACAAAGAAATATCATAACAATGAGTTCTCGCGCAAAACTCCGCGCTCAATTGTAATCTAATTACGTAATTCTTTTCGGTATTCTTGTCGAGCTGATTTAATTTCTTTCTCATATTTTGTATAACTATCGCGGTCTTTTACACCATCCAATGCCTTTCTGAAATAGAGTTCGGCTTCCGCGTCGTTCCCGGTCTTCAACAAAAACCCCCCATACATGATATAGGTGTCGGAATAGGGCATTTTTGTTAAAACGGGCGCCATCAGCCTTAGCATATAATTGTCAATGGAGTCAGGTTCTTCCTGGCCTGCGTGGTATACATAGTTGCAAATAAAATGATTATCGGCCTCGCCAAATCTATCGACATATGCCTTTGTTCGTTCAGCGAACTTATTCCAGTCAAGTCCCGTCAACGCAAGGAACCAAATTTCTCTCATATAGAATGATGACCATGCCGCCCGGCTAATGGTGTCATTCTTTTTTGTAATTAATTTCTCGATAAGTCTGTCGAACCGGATAGAGTCTTTCTCGTTTATATATTTATTGGCCAGCGACATATACATATCATGTATTTTGAAAGATACCTCTTCGCCATATTGGCCAATGAGTCTTTCCCTGTTAGAAAGTACAAAGTCAAGATACTTAACATTTTGGTTAAAGACCGTCATCACATCCCAGTTGACTTCGGAGAAAGGATCGGCTTGTGCGTTCAAGTAGTCGTCAACTATCGCAGAATCCGGAATGGCCTTATATCGGGATTCGAAATAGCTGTTATAGAAAGTTGGGAACAGCATATCTATCCGGTTGCTTATACCGTGATAAATAGAGTCGGAGCCTGCAATTGCTTTTATGAGGTCGTTAAATTCAGGAACTTCTTGCGGGATACTTAGCACAAGCTTTTTCAAATATCCCTTGCTATTCAGAACCACTATTACCGGCACCGATACGATACGATATTTTTTTATGAGCTCGGTAACGGCCGTATCATCAAGATCAAAATCATAACATTGGAAACGACTCAGTAGAACCGACTTAGTCGAACTATCAGAAAAAACCCCCCTTCTAAGTTGATTGCAAGGAGCGCACCACGATGCGCCAAAATATAGAAGGATTTGCTTGTTGTTTTCTTCTGACCTTTGTAATACCCTATTCCACCCGGGATACTTGAAAAATAACTGGCTTTGCGACCGGCATGCAAGCCCGATCAGAGAAAAAGAAAGCAGGATAGGCAGTTTCTTGAACATATGAACTTTTGCTGATAAAGTTAATGAATATTTAAACTTTTGTAATGTCCCTAAACACCTTGAAGTTATACATAGCTTTTGCCCTAGTATCCAGGTTTTAAAGCCGTCTCAAATTCTTCTGAATAATTGACAACACCTCATCAAACGGCGGTTGGCCCCGATAATATAGATTGGCCGTTTTTTCGTAGCGACTCGCAAAATTCGCCCTAAGGTCCGGGTCTAAAAGTAGAAAAGCCTCATTCTCGGCAATTGGTACCTCAGCATCTTTACCTCTGATCCGGGCTGCCTTGTGACGATTGTATTCTTCAGTCCCAATGAATGCTTCCACATCCTCTCTCAATAAAAGTCGACTTACATCATAGTACTGCCGCATATAATTAAGGCTTTCTTCCTTTGTCTCCTGCTCACGACGAAACTTCCGGATTATTGTTTGAAGTTTCTCGATCAGGCTGTAGCCTGGCAGATAGTGTACTGACCCCCTAAAAGGCTGGACTAAATTATTAAATCAATTTAGTCACTTAAATTTAGGGTATTATGGCAAAGCGCAGAAGTTTCTCGGTG
>Ga0210398_10005720_pt1 | contig 11555 bp, 11 predicted proteins | sample IncBWC4OmetaG_FD_161047 | JGI IMG/M metagenome (GOLD analysis project Ga0210398, IMG submission 161047) | Forest soil microbial communities from Barre Woods Harvard Forest LTER site, Petersham, Massachusetts, United States - Inc-BW-C-4-O | ecosystem: Environmental > Terrestrial > Soil >... | reverse complement strand
CTTCCTCGAGTTTCAAGACTTGCTGTGAGAGCGAGGGCTGGGCGATCTGACAACGCTCGGCGGCGCGGCTGAAGTTGCCTGTGTCCGCGATGGCGCAAACATATCGTAGCTGGTGAAATTCCATAGGGTATACCTATACCTAGGATGGGATTTAGGTATTGGAACTATCTCTATCTATGATGCTACTTTAGGTTCGTCGAGATCAAGGTGTAGATATCAACGATCTCATCGTTGCGTCGAAACACCTGAGGAGAGAACGCATGTCACCCGAAGCGAAGTGCCCGTTCCATCATGGCAGCAGCGCCAGCACCACCAACCGTGATTGGTGGCCGAACCAGTTGAATCTGAATCTGCTGCATCAACACTCGTCGCTGTCCGATCCCATGGGCAAGAATTTCAACTACGCAGAGGAGTTCAAGAGTCTCGACTACAAGGCCTTGAAAAAAGATCTTTCCGGGCTGATGACAGACTCGCAGGACTGGTGGCCCGCAGACTTCGGCCACTACGGCCCGCTATTTATTCGCATGGCGTGGCACAGCGCTGGCACGTACCGCATCGGCGACGGCCGTGGCGGTGGCGGCAGAGGCCAGCAGCGTTTCGCTCCACTCAACAGCTGGCCTGACAACGTCAACTTGGATCGAGCAAGACGTCTGCTATGGCCGATCAAGCAGAAATACGGCAAGAAGATCTCGTGGGCCGACCTGATGATCCTCGCGGGAAACGTCGCCCTGGAAACTATGGGCTTTAAGACTTTTGGCTTCGCCGGCGGACGTGCCGATGTTTGGGAACCAGACCTCGACGTCAACTGGGGAATTGAAACAACCTGGCTGGGGACCGACAGACGCTATTCCGGTGAGCGCCTTCTTGCGAATCCATTTGGCGCTACGACGATGGGGCTCATCTATGTCAACCCGGAAGGCCCCGAAGCCGTTCCGGATCCAGTTGCGGCAGCTAAGGATATCCGCGAGACCTTCGGTCGGATGGCTATGAATGACGAAGAGACGGTCGCCTTGATCGCAGGCGGTCATACCTTCGGCAAGACCCACGGAGCCGCTCCTTCCAAACAACACGTGGGAGCTGAGCCCGAAGGCGCGCCGATCGAGGAGCAGGGCCTCGGCTGGAGCAGCGCCTACGCCTCCGGCATCGCAGGTGACGCAATCACCAGCGGCATCGAAGTTACATGGACCAGCACGCCGACAAAATGGAGTAACGACTTCTTCGAGCACTTGTTCAAGTACGAGTGGGAACTGACGAAGAGTCCGGGCGGCGCACACCAATGGAAGCCAAAAGGTAACGCAGGCGCAGATACGGTGCCGGACGCCCATGATTCCTCAAAGCGTCACGCTCCGGCCATGCTCACGACCGATCTCTCTTTGCGATTCGATCCTGTCTACGAAAAAATCTCGAGGCACTTCTACGAGAATCCATCTGCGTTTGCCGATGCTTTCGCCCGTGCTTGGTTCAAGCTGACTCATCGCGACATGGGCCCCCGCGCGCGCTACCTTGGTCCGGAGGTTCCAAAGGAAGAACTCCTCTGGCAGGACCCCATCCCTGCCGTGAATCATGTGCTGGTCGATGACAAGGATGTCGCCTCTCTCAAGGAGAAGATCCTTGCCTCGGGGCTGACGGTCTCGCAACTCGTAACTACCGCTTGGGCGTCTGCGTCCACCTACCGTGGATCCGACAAGCGTGGCGGCGCAAACGGCGCGCGGATCCGTCTTACTCCACAGAAGGATTGGAAGGTCAATCAGCCGGAGCAGCTGCGGAAGGTGCTGAAGGCGCTAGAAAAGATTCAGAGTGACTTCAACGGCGCGCAGTCTGGCGGTAAGAAGATCTCCCTGGCTGACTTGATCGTCCTGGCTGGTGGCGCTGGGGTCGAGCAGGCCGCGAGAAATGCCGGCGTCTCCGTGACCGTTCCGTTCAGCCCAGGGCGCATGGACGCTTCGCAGGAGCAGACCGACGTGCAATCTTTCGCGGTGCTCGAACCAGGCGCGGACGGCTTCCGCTCTTACACCAACGGAAACGGTGGCACAACGGCCGAGGTCGAACTGCTGGATAAGGCCCAGCTTCTCACACTGACAGCGCCGGAACTGACCGCGCTTATTGGGGGCATGCGCGTGCTGAATACGAACTTTGGACAGACCAAGTTCGGCGTCTTCACCAAGAAGCCGGAGGCGCTGACCAACGACTTCTTCATCAACCTCCTCGATATGCGTACGGTGTGGAAAGCGACCTCAGATGCGAACAATACGTTTGAAGGACGAGATCGCAAGACGGGCGAAGTCCGGTGGACGGCAACGCGAGCCGATCTCATCTTCGGTTCGAATGCCCAACTCCGGGCGTTGTCGGAGGTCTACGGAAGTTCGGATGCGCACGGAAAGTTTGTCCAAGACTTCCTTGGGGCCTGGAACAAAGTGATGAACCTCGACCGTTTTGGCCTCGTCGCGTCCCTTAAGTAAGGCGCGAGACGTTTCCGCTGTTTAGCCTTGGCTTAGCCTGAGATTACTCGGCGTTTTGGTTCTGAACCAAGGCCTTCTTGACCTTTTCTCGCAAGCGAGCCCGAATAGCCGCTCGCCAAAGAGTGATCCCTCGCGTTTTCATCCTTACACGCCACGTGGGCATGTCTAGAAAACGAGCGCCTTCGCCATTGCACGGCAAAGTAGCTGGAAGTCCTGAATCGGTTCTCACGAGAGATTTATCGTTATTCATATCTTTAATATGCTAACTGAAGAGGATGCTCTTGCACGCACCAAGCGGCGAAGGACGGCATCGGGCCTAAACGGGTACGCGCGGCGAGAAGGGACAATCTGAAGCGGATGGGCGAATTACAACAGTCGACCGGGCGATCGTCATCTCGCGCATCGTGACATACCTCCCAGACCAAACTATCAAAACCTGTCGTATTCTTACCTAACGAAAACAGCGGGCGCTCCAGCCGCAGCAGTGATGAATCGAGGGATCCGATGCTCACACGACGGGAATTCCTTGCCACCGCAGCCTGCACCGTCGCTCGAGCGCGTCTTCACGCGCAGGGCCAAAGCAAGGTCCGAGTTGCCCTCGCCATTCCCAGCGAAGCGACCGGTCCTCATATGCCCGTTGACTTTGTCGGTCTGTCTTATGAGGTGCAGCAACTCTCGGACCCTACTTTCTTTTCGGCGCAGAACAGCGGTTTGATTCGCGAGTTCAAAGCGCTCTCGTCAACTGGCGTTCTCCGCCTTGGCGGCAACACCAGCGAGTTCGCTTACTGGAAACCTAAGCCTGACTCGCCCGAACCAGAGCATCCTCAAGTCCGTGAGGTCACGGGCGAGCCCAAGGCTCGGTACTACGCGGTGGCGGTCGAGGCAGTCAGGAATTTGTCGGAGTTCCTCCAAGCCACTGGTTGGACCTGCGTGTACGGCATCGGGATGGGCACCAATACACCGGCACGCGCTCCAGAGGAGGCGGTCTTTGTAGCCGAGACGCTGGGCGACCACTTGCAGTACTTCCAGATCGGAAACGAGGCGGATCTATTTGACCGGCACCTGCGCGATCCGAAAACATGGTCGGCCAAGACGTACCTCGAAGAATGGCTCTCCCTGTCCCGTGCTATCGCAGCTCGGGTGCCTGCAGCAAAATTCGGGATGCCTGATGTGGCGAGCAAGGTGTCATGGCTGACGGAGATTGCCGATCAATGGCCTTCCATCCAGGATCCGCCCCACGTAACGACCCTGACTCATCATTATTACTTTGGCGGGCCGGCGACGAACCCCGAGGTCAACATTCCGAATCTGCTGAAACCTACGACCATGGAAAAGGTGCAGAACACGGCGAATATCGCAACGGCCGCAGCCAGCAAAATCGGTGCGCGCGTACGCATGACCGAAGGCAACACCTGCTATCGAGGAGGCAAGCCGGGTGTCTCCGACGTCTTTGCTGCTGCGCTTTGGTCAGCCGACTATTCGCTGCTGCTGGCCAGTAATAACTATGCCGGCCTCAATCTGCACGGGGGTACGGGCAAATCTGTGGCCAATTCCGTTGGTGGATCTCTGCCCGGAGACGCGCTACTCGACGCGAGTGGCGAAACTCCCGAACAAATTGCCGCCCATCCGCATCCTTATCTATACACCGATTGCGACGTTTGGCTCGGACTATCTGCTGGAGCCGGTTGCGTATGGACTTAAGTTCGCAGGCTTGTTCAGCGGCGGAACACTGTTGAAGACCGAGTTCTCGACGAAGCTGCAGGCTGTGGGAGTCAATGCAACGGCCTATGCCGCGAAACTGCCGGGCGGCCAGACATCGGTGATCATTCTGAACAAGGACGCGGTAACGGAGCTCGAGGTAGAACTCGATTTTGGTCGCGGCATGGGCGGTGTGGTGGAAACTGAAACATTACGGGCGCCAGCATTAGAGAGCCGCGAAGCACACATCACAACGTCAATGAAGATAGGTTCGCTCAAGCGGGGCAAGTGTTCCGTCATTATTTCCCGTGCAACCGGATTACGCCTGACGGTGATCTGAGCCGTCTCCGTGGAGATTGATCCTTGCTTCAAAGCTTTGCACGTCGTCCACGCACTGGAAGCAGTGACACCTGGAACCCTTTCATTTGTGGACCTGTTTGAAATCGAAATAAGCCAGATTCATGTTGCCGTTCGTCAATATGTGTACGGTTAGAACGTTTTTCCCTTTGTTGAGGCGAACCTTGAAAAGTTGCGAAGCCAGATTCCAGTGGTGCCATTGACGCCAGGCCAGCGGGTCCGCAGGATCATTTGTAGACGTGATCTGCAGAGGTCCGGTGGCGTCCTTTCCATTCGCATCGACTGATATTGTTCCGCCACGATTCGATGTGTACAGGAAATCGGCCGCGTATGTTCCCGCGTGTGTCACATCTACAGTGATGTTGAACCACTCTCCGGGTTCGGTCCAGCCAACATAGAGCAGGTCTGCAGGAGGAACAACCTTGTCGAAGGCGTTGTCGTCAATCGGATCCGGCTTGCGGTTGAACTTCGTGTAGGAAGTATCCACTCCCTCGTGGATACGGAATTCGTTGAGGTAGGTCCCATCGGCCGGGTTCAACTCTCCGCTGCCGTGATTCTGTGAATCGCTGTCGTGATACGCGACCCCTTCGCCGCCCAGGTCATAGTAAGCGCTCAATACTCGTCCCGGTATTTTTTGCGGGCCACCCTGATAGCGGCTGTCGTGATAAGGCAGGCCTTTATACTGGCTCAAGAATGATTGGGAAAACGCAATTGCCGGTAGCATCGATGCCGCTACAAGACATAAGAAAAACGCTCTCCGGCTCATCCTGCCCTCCTAGTACCGATAACCCATCGGCAGTTGCGCAACTCCGCCAAGCAGCGGCAGCGACGGCTCAAGTGTGTTCCGCACTTCAGACTTGGAAAAGTTCGATCCCGTGCGCTTTTCCGAGATTGCGCGAGTACTTCTTATCTCCCCCATTATTCCAATGTTCGTGTACGCCAAGGCTGCGGCATCGGATGCCGTCGCGTTCAGGATCATACAAAGTCTTCGAAGGTGGGTCATTCGCCAGGGCCGATTCGCGCAGGTAGTTATCGGCGTTCGCGATATCCGGAAGATCGGGCCATTCCGAAGTGAGAAAATCGAAGCCGACGGAATCGATCGCTACGCCGTCAAGTGACATGAAAGCGCTGTTCGGCCAAGCATCGTTGAATGGCGCCATCTTCCACTTGCGATGAGGCGGACCGTCCACGTTGTCGTTTCCATAGAGCCCATCAATAATAAAAAGGATGGTTTTCTCGCCGAGGTCTCTATGACCCAAATAGTCTGTGAACGCGGAGTAACTTGCCGAACCATCGCTGTTGTGTCGGAAACCGTCGTGCGCGTTCTTGCGCCAGTCGGTGTTGATACTCGTAGCGCCGAAGAGATTTTTCGCGCAAAGTGTCACCCCTGAACTCACATGCGCTCTCAACACGGCAGCATCAATTAAGTAGGCGGCCTCCACTACTGTGGTATCCAGTCCGGTAGCGTTGTGGCTTTCCACCGAGAAAGGAATCGCGTTGGGTTTGAACTCGGCCTTTACTCGCCCGTCCCCCCCGATATGGTCCACAAACGTGACGCCGGGAAATTCATGGTGAATCTTGTCGTAGAGATCGCCCGGGATGAACCGGCTGGAATCGAAGATGGTGATCGATGATTCCGGCACTCGCCCCGCGCCTGTCAACTGTCGGACGAGCGAAAGGATCAAGTGAGGCGAGGAGTTGAGGCGTTCGATCGTGCCATGGTCCGTTGTGTTGTTCAGGTTCGCCTTGATCGCAATCTTCTCCCCAGCACTGTATCCTGCTTTGCCGCGCCCGTGAGTGCGATTGAAGTATTGAAAGATGGAGTTCCATGCCTGGGTGTCGCTTTTTTGATTTGTAAGACCGCGAATGGACCGAGAAACCATGCGGTCAATTACAGGCTGGTTATTGTGGGCATCGGTCCACCACGAACCTATGCCATCCCAGGTCACAGCCGCCGGATCGTGCGCCCAAGTGACTCGGCCGGGAACGACGCCGCGGGAAACTCCCAATGGGGAAAGTGGCTCGAATAAGGCGGGCCGCAGGTAGGTGGCAGCTGCAAGAGTTAGGGTGAATTGTCGGCGCGTCATGTCCATTGTGACTTGCTCCTCTCGCACAGAATCTTACGGTTCCGTGGGTCATTATGCCTGAAAGCGCAGAAACTACTGCAGCCTCTTCACAGACGCACGGTCTTGGGTTGGAGACCGGTAGTCGCAGCGCAGGGACCTAGAACTGCCCGGTGAATTGTACCTGACGACGCCAGTGGAATCCTCAACGAGGATGTCGTTACGTAAGAGTTCGATCATGGTCTCATTAGCCCTTCACTCGTGGGTATGAAGCGACTCGACCATGGCCCGGTGGCCCGCGCTGCTTGCCCTCGATCAACCCGCGATGAGAGCGAGCTCCCCGTCAAGCCCAGTGAGTTGAGTTCGCTGCAGACGCAGGTGCTGCTCGAGTGCCTGCACGAGGAAAAGCTCCCGCAAGGTCTTTACGTCTTTACAATGTCGCGACTGGCCGCGGTGATGTCGTCAGGGCAGAACTCGTGCGAAATCCTGAGGTGGCCAAGATCTCCTTCACAGGCTCCCTTGCCGTCGGCGAGCGGATCATGCGCGACGGTGCCGCGACGTTGAAACGCGTAACGCTTGAGTTGGGTGGCAAGTCGCCCCACATATTGCTCGATGACACCGACCTCAAAAACGCGCTCCCAAGGGCCCTCGGCATCGCATTAATTGCTGAACAGCGGTCAAGCGTTCGCCGCAGGAACACGGCTTCTGGTGCCGAAGACTGCTCGCGCGTCTGGCAAGCGCCGTACCTCAGCAATAAAATTTGCGAGCAAGGTAGAAGTATTGTCCCTTCTCCACGCGAGAGCCAGCGGCAGAGGCATATTCAAATCGACCACGGGTAAGATGACAACGCTTTCAGGGGACCTCCAGCGTGCGGTTCCAATGACCCATCCCACCCCCAAACCGGTCGACACGAGACTTAAAATTGTTGCCTCGTTCAGTCCCTCCTGAACAATACGGGGACACTTCAAACCGCCACGATAACATTCGCGCATCAGGCGGTCGTAGAACGTCGGGTTTGCCCACCTTGGAAACCAGACAAACGGTACATCCGTGAGGTCCCGAAGGTGGAGCTTCTTGAGCTTGGTGAGAGCATGTTTTCTGGGCGCGGCCAGCTCGACATGCTGTATGGCGACGGGAAGCTGGTCCAATTGCGGATCGGATTTTGGCATGAAATTGACGAACCCTGCATCCAAACGGCCGGATCTTATAGCTTCTAACTGGTCCAAACTCGCCGCTGGTTGAAGCTGCAGTTCCGCATCGGGTTGCTGCTCCCGGAATCGCCGGAAGGAATCCGGAACGACGCCGTGCCAGGACGCATTCTCGGCGAACCCGACGCGCAGCGCCCCTGAAAGACCGCGAGCCACGCGGCCAGCGCGCCCAGTCGCTTCGTTTACCTCTTGAAGGATGCGCCTCGCGTCCTGCAGGAATATCTTTCCGGCCGCACTCAACTTCACGCCGCGCGGGAGGCGTTCGAAAAGTTTGAAGCCAACTTCCGCCTCCAAATCCTGAATCTGGCGGGATAGCGCGGGCTGAGCGACGCGCAGCCTGCTCGCCGCACGCCTGTAATGCTGTTCCTCGCCGACCGCCACGAAATATCTCAGATGGCGCAACTCCATTCTGATACTTTATCGCGATTGGTCTGATAGTAAAGATGTTTTGGACCTATTAGATAATCCTTGTCAGATTCACGGAGGTGAAACGCCGAAAGAAGAAATCAAAGGCCAAACCGAATCGGGAAAAACGGCCAACCTCAAAGCCGGCGCAGCCCACGGTGCCTCTCCCGGCTGCTTGGACCACCAGGTTGGTTCGAGGGCAACTGCTAGGAAGCCACCGGTGAAGGCACTTGTAGGTAACGCACTCGGTAGCGGGTTCGATTTCGAGTACGTGGACATTGCCGCGCCGATGGGACGCGAAGTCCTGGTCAAGGGTATCGAAGAAGGCGCGGAAGTGCTTGTGGGCGGCGAGGGTCACCCATCGGGTTTCGATGCGGGTTACTTTGTGAAGCCCACGGTGTTTGTCAATGTGCGGAACGACATGACCTTTGCTCAAGAAGAGATTTTCGGCCCCGTTCTGTGTGTCATCGTCTATGACACCGAGGAAGAGGCGATCCGAATCGCCAACGACACCAAATACGGGCTGCACGCCTTCGTGAGCGGGAGCGACATCCAGCGCGCGCGCCGCGTGGCCTCCCGAATGCTGGCCGGCCGAGTACCAATCAACGGTATGCTGGACGATCCCGACGCGCCTTGGGGCGGGTTCAAGTACTCCGGCATTGGCCGCGAATTTGGCAGGTACGGGATCGAGGCGTTTCTCGAAACCCGGGCCATCCTCGAGTGACCACTTTTTAGCGGGCCTACGCGAATCGAGAAAGGAGATCAACCAATGGCCAAACACGTAGCCATTTCAGCCGAAGAAGCCGCAGATCGCCTCGCTATTCGAGAGCTCGTCGAGGCCTATGCGCACTGCGCCGATCGTCGCGATGCGAAAGGTCAGATGGCACTCTTTACCGCAGACACCCATTTCGTGGTGTATATGAACGCCAAGGATCCGACGCCCTCCGAGGAGCTGCACTCGCGCGAGGCGCTCGCTCCAGTTTTTGCAGACCTGAACAAGTACGACGCCACCATGCACTTCGTCGGACAGAACACGATTCTCACTCTGACTGGCAACCGAGCCACGGGAGAGGCCTACACCTTAGCTCACCACCTCACGATCGACGATGGAAGGCGACGGCTGATGATTGCGGCTCTCCGGTACTCGGACCAGTTCCGGAAGATGGACGGCGCATGGCTGTTTGCGGAGCGTCGGCTCTACGTCGACTGGATGGAGGAGCGCGCACTGTCATGACAACGACTAACCTGATGTCTCCACTGAGCGATTTTGCAGCCCTTCGGGGCCGTGCATGAACGTTCCGACGGCGGGCCAAAAGCGCTTTATAATCGTGGGTGCGACAGGAATGGTCGGCGGATACGCCCTTCGCTACGCGCTCGAGAACTCCGCCGTCGGAAGTGTGACGTCGATCGGGCGCAGGAAGCTCGGCATCTCGCATCCCAAGGTGAAAGAGGTTTTGCATCCCGACTTCGCAGACTGCTCTGCACTCGCGGAGGCGCTCTCGGGTCAGGACGCGGCGGTCTTTTGCCTGGGCGCATATACGGGGGCGGTGTCGGACGCGGAGCTCCGCACGATAACCATGAACTACCCGGTTGAGTTCGCGCGGGTTCTCAGCAGGAGCAGCCCCGGCGCGGCGTTCTCATTCTTGAGTGGGAGCGGCGCGGACCCGACGGGACGAAGTCGGATGCCCTTCGCACGCTATAAGGGAGAGGCCGAGAACGCGCTACTCGCGGCGGGATTCCCTCACGTTTACCTCTTCCGCCCCGCGTACATCTACCCCGTGGAGCCGCGGAGGGAACCGAATTTCAGCTATCGCCTTTTGCGCGCCATCTACCCAGCGTTTCGGTTGCTGTTTCCGAACCAGGTGATTCGGGCCGACGACTTGGCACGTGCCATGGTGGGCGTCGCCATCCAAGGAACTGGCCTTGGAGCCAAGGTTTTCGAGAACCGCGACATCCGAGCCATGGTCAAGCGATTCCATCCCTCCACAGGGGAACGCAGCGCCTCGGTCGCTGGAACCGAGTGAATTGGAGGCAGAGGATTTATGAACCTAAATCGGCTTACCGCCAGAGAGAAGTGGTTCCGCATTGGCAGTAAGGCGGATCTCGCCAGAGTAAGAACTCACAAGTTACCGATGGCCGTTCTATGGCTCGTTGCGTTTTGCGCTTTTCCGTCGGTAAACCGTGCGCAAGTTCCGGTGTATGAAGTCACGCCCGTGGAGAGCACCATCAAATTTGGTGTCGACTCTTCGGTTCCCATCAAAGGCATCTTTGACAAATGGAATGCAAGCATGAAATTTTCGTCCATCGATGTGAGGAGCGGCGTTTTAGAGATCGAGATTCAGGCGGACAGTGTGAACACCGGTAGTGGTCTTAAAAACAACAAATTGAAGAGCAAAGATTTCTTTAACGTGCAGGACTCACCCGTCATCACCTTCAAATCCACGAAAGTCGTTCAGACCGGTCCAAACTCATTCGACCTGGAAGGAGACTTTACGATTCGCGGGGTCACGAAAACCGAAAAACTTACTCTTACAGATAACGGCAAGGGATCAACCTCCGGAAGCATCGACGGCACAATGGCCTTCGACCGTAAAGACTACGGGATGAACAGGAACATTCCCTTCATTAAGATCGCCAACCGTGTCGAAGTAAATGTTTCCCTGAAATGGAAGCGGGTGAGCGGACCTCCTCCAGTTTTCCAACAATAATTTCGATAAGACGTCTTTTCTACCGAGCACGGAGCCGTGTCTGTGCCGACATCTACGGAAAAGGCAAACGCGGGCTCAAGATGGCTCTGAGAGCAAGGCTTTGTTGTTTGACCTAGACTCTTTTACGGTTCACTTCTGCGTTTCACCGAAGAAACTCGAGGTCCAAAATCCAGCCGAGCTTAATCTAACTCTGACAAAAAACCTTGACAGCGATGAGCAAGGACAGGGTTGGCCCGTATTCGGGCTCAAATGCTCTTGTTCGGGCACAACTGTGCCGCATCTGTGCTGCAGCGGCTGACAAACGAGGCGGGCGCGGAAGGTCCGTGCCTTGCAACTTCCCGCTTGGTCATTGCCGCCTTGGCTCTCCGTACCTTCTCGAGTGCACGCTCTGCCCATGGCGCATCCTTAACAACGCTCTGTGCAACAGGTTGCCAGTAAGTGTAATAGAATCAGCGTGGAGGAGTGGCAGAGTGGCTGAATGCGACGGTCTTGAAAACCACTTGGCAGTACTACCTTTCTAATCTTTGCAATAGCTTACGCTACGTGCTAGTGGCCTGTACCAACTGATTGTGTACTGATATGGCGCGATGGATCGGCATATTTCCACTTCACGGTACGGGGCGATTTGTTGTACTGACGGATGTATCGCATGAGCTT
>Ga0210398_10005719_pt1 | contig 11557 bp, 7 predicted proteins | sample IncBWC4OmetaG_FD_161047 | JGI IMG/M metagenome (GOLD analysis project Ga0210398, IMG submission 161047) | Forest soil microbial communities from Barre Woods Harvard Forest LTER site, Petersham, Massachusetts, United States - Inc-BW-C-4-O | ecosystem: Environmental > Terrestrial > Soil >... | reverse complement strand
AACGTCACCGTGATCCTCTCCACCCACATCGTCGAAGACGTGCGTGAGCTCTGTCCCCGCATGGCCATCATTTCGAACGGTGAACTTCTGCTCGAAGGCGCGCCCGCCGAGGCGCTCGAATCGCTGCGCGGTAAAATCTGGTCCAAGGTGGCGGCGACGGACGACGAGCTTCGCGCCCTCGAAACCAGCTTCAACGTCGTCTCCACGCATCTCATCGGCGGCCAGCATGAGGTCCGCGTCTTCGCCGTCTCCAGTCCCGGCGAGGGCTTCCGCCCCGTAGACTCCGTCCTCGAAGACGTCTACTTCGTTAACCTCGCCGGCCAGGCGAAGAATTAGTCCGGAAAAGGAGACAATGACGTGGCCAGGTTCTGGGAGTTCTTCACCTTCGAGCTCAAGTTCCGCTTCAAGAGCCTCTCTACCTATATTTACTTTGCCGTCTGGTTCACATTCAGCTTCCTCAACATTGCCAGTGAGGATTTCGGACCCATCGGCAGCTCCAACGGCAAGGTGCTGCTCAACGGTCCCTATGCCAACATCTTGAACGACATCGGCATCGCCTTCTTCGGCATCATAGTGATCGCCGCGATCTTTGGCACCTCCATCCTGCGCGATTTCCAGCGCGACACCATCCAGATCCTCTTCACCAAGCCCATCTCGAAACTCGCCTACCTTGGCGGCCGCTGGGCCGGGTCGTTGGTTGCGACGTTGTTCGCCTTCTCCGGCTTGCTCTTCGGCGAGTTTTTCGGCACGCTCGCCCCTTGGGCCGACCACGCCCGCATCGGCCCCAACCATCTCTCCTGGTATCTGCAGCCGTTCGTCTCCATCGTAGTCTTCCAGATCTTCTTCCTGGGCTCTCTCTTCTTCCTGGTCGCCGCCCTATCGCGCAAGATCTTTATCGTCTATCTGCAGGGTGCGGCGATCTTCATGCTGTATCTCATCGGCATCGCTATATTCGGCGCTACCCGATCGCTGGAGCACTTCTGGTCCGGCATCCTCGACCCCGTCGGCTTCCTATACAACGACGCCATCACTCGTTACTGGACCGTGGTCGAACGTAACACGCTTCTCTACTCCTGGTCGCTGCACTCCGCCTCCGGTGTCTTCCTATATAACCGCCTGCTCTGGGGTGGAATCGGCCTGCTCTCGCTCATCGGGCTCTGGAAGTTTTTCCCCATGTCAGTCGAGGCGCTGACCACGCGCTCCAGCGGCAAACGCGCTGCCCTTGCTCGGGAGCACGATCTCACCGCCGTGGCGCCTCGGCGCAGCCTGGTTGCGGCGAAGCTACCTACAGTGCACCAGGTGTTCGGCTTCCGGACAACCCTCGCTCAGCTTGCCTCGCTTACCCGCCTGCGGGTCTCTAACATTGTGCGCGAAGTGCCTTTCTGGGGCCTCGTGATTCTTATGGCTGGCCTCGCGCTGATCAACGGCCACGATGCCGGCCATGTCGCCGGCCAGAACGTCTGGCCCGTCACTTACCTCATGCTCCAATCGGTCGAAGGCGGCGCGGAGCTCTTCTTCTATATTGTCGCCGCCCTGTACGCCGCCGAGCTCGTCTGGCGTGAGCGCGACACTCACTTTGCCGGCATCCACGACGCGCTGCCAATAGGAGAGAGCACCGACTGGTTCTCCAAACTCTTCGCCCTCTGCTTTGTCGAGTTCGTTCTGCTTACCGTCACCGGTCTCTGCGGTATCCTGATGCAGACCGTTGCCGGCTACCACAACTATGAGCTGGCGCAGTACGCCAAAGAGCTCTATGTGGTCACCTTTCCTCAGGTGCTCACCTTCGCTCTGCTCGCGCTTTTCATCCAGACCGTGGTCTCCAACAAGTTCATCGGCCACGGCATCGTCATCGGCGTCGCAGTCATCGTACCCATCCTCTCCAACTTCGGTTGGGAGAATACCCTCTACCTCTACGGCGAGACTCCGCAATACACTTACTCGGACATGAACGGCTACGGCCATTTCGTGCCCGCGCTTTTCTGGGCCATCGCCTACTGGCTCTCCATATCCTGCTTCCTCGCCACCGTCTCCATCGCGCTCGCCCGTCGCGGAGCCGATGACGGCTGGTCCGCGCGCCTTCGTCTCGCTGTACAGCGCGCTCCGCGCCTCATCCCTGCCGCCGCGCTCTTCCTCGCCGCCGCCATCGGTAGCGGCGCATGGTATTTCTACAATGCCCACATACTGAATGAGTATCTCAACGCCAAGAGCCGCCGCGATATCCAAGCCGCTTACGAGCGCGACTTCAAGAAGTATGAGAGACTCCCTCAACCCAAGATCGTCGCCGTCGATGCCAACATCGACATTTTCCCCGAGCGCCGCTCCTTCTCCGGCGCCGGCCACTTCCTGCTGCAGAACAAGACCGCGCAGCCTATCAGTCAGATCCACATCACCAACCAGCAGCAGTCCGTCTCCCAGGTACGCTTCGACCGCCCGTTCCGCGTAGTCTCCACCAGCCCCCGCGCGCTCTACACCATCTACCAGCTCGACACTCCGCTCGCGGCAGGCGACAAGCTCGATCTTACTTTCAAAGTCGGCTACGCCAGCCGCGGCTTCAAGGATGGCGGCGAGCGCCCCGAGCTCGCCTATTCCGGCACTTTCTTCGACAGCGGCTACTTCCCCACCATCGGGTACGACTCGGGGATTGAGCTGGACGACCCCCGCCGCCGCCGCGAAGAGCATCTCCCCGAGCTGGAGCTTCTCCCCAGCCGCGGCGACCCTTTAGGCGCCGTCACCAACCTGTTCGCTCCACAGTCCGACTGGATCGGTTACCAAACCACGGTCAGCACCGCCGATGACCAGATTGCACTCTCACCCGGCTACCTCACTCGCGACTGGCACGCCAACGGCCGCCACTATTTCTCTTACGACATGGGCAATGTCAAGACTCTCGACTTCTTCGCGTATGTCTCCGGCCGCTACGACGTCAAGCGCGAAATGTATAAGGGAATCTCCAACCCCATCGCAATCGAGGTCTATCACACTGCCTCCCACACTTATGACGTGGACGACATGATCGCTTCCTCCAAAGCGGGCCTTGCCTACTACGAAAAGAACTTCAGCCCCTTCCAGTTCCGCCAGTACCGCATCCTCGAGTTCCCTCGCTACCGCGGCTTCGCTCAATCTTTCCCCAACACCGTTCCTTTCTCTGAAGGCATCGGCTTTATCGGCCGCGTCGAGAAGCCCACCGATATCGACTTCACTTACTTCGTCACCGCGCATGAGCTCGGTCATCAGTGGTGGGCGCACCAGCTCATCGGCGGCCGCGTCGAAGGCTCCAACATGATGTCCGAGACGCTCGCCGAGTACTCGGCCCTCATGGTCATGCAGCAAAGGTACGGCAGCGACAATATGCACCGGTTCCTTAAGCACGAGCTCGACACGTATTTGCGCGGCCGCGCCGGCGAAACCCGCCGCGAGCGTCCCGTGGTTCTGGTTCAGAACGAGCCGTATGTCTGGTATCAGAAGGGCGGCCAGGCCATGTACACGCTTGCCGACTACATCGGTGAAGACAAAGTCAATCTCGCCTTGCACAACTTCCTCATGCAATACCGCTACGCCAACGCCAACGACTCGCAGTCTGTCCCCTATCCCGACACTCGCCAGTTCATCGAAGCGCTTCGCGCCCAAACCCCCGCGGAGCTTCAGTATTACATCACCGACGCCTTTGAGAACATCGTTCTCTATGACAACAAGACCCTCTCCGCTACTGTCACTCCCACGCTGGACCACAAATACAAAGTCACTCTCAGCGTCCAGGTCCGCAAGCTCCAGTCCGATGGCAGCGGCAACGAGTCTCCCCTGCCTCTTCATGACCTCATCGACATCGGCGTCTTTATAGGTAAGAAGAACGAAGAGAAACCCCTCTACCTCAAGAAGGAGTGGCTCACGCAGCCTACCCAGACTTTCGAGATCATCGTCGATCGGTTGCCCACGCGGGCGGGCATCGATCCCTATAACAAGCTGATCGATCGAGACTCGGATGACAATTGGATGGATGTTACCAGGCAATGACCATAATGGCGCCCCGCTCTGTGGGGCAGGTTGCCAGGGGTACCCTCTGGGTCCGGCCGATTGGGGGCGCCCTCTGGGCCCGGCCTGCCGGCGTGGCGATGCTGCTTTGTGGGGCGGCCAATCCTGGCTGCCGCCGGCTTTCAGCCGGCGCTCTTCGCTTCGCGTTACGCCGGTTTCCGCCGCAAGAGACGTTCCCGCCGGGGATCGTCTGTCGCTCGTGTGAACGCACTATGGGCCGCCATCACCGCCGTAATTTCACCGTCTGATCTCCGTCGAAGTAGGCGATAAATTCGTCGCCCGCCGCCGCCGCCAAATTCTTCGGCGGCGCATGGCCGTGAGGATCCAGTTGCCGTTCGCTCTTTCCGCCACCCTTGCCCGGCGTGGCGCGAACCTTCAGTTTCGATCCGTCCGCCGCCGTTACCTCCAGCAACCGGTAGGTCGGCTTGCTGGACTTGATAATGAACTTCTTCTTGCTCTTCTCCACAATTTCGCCCGTGACCACGGCCCCCTTGGCGACCACTATCGAGTCGCCGATCTCAAGGTCGTGACTTACTTGAAACCGCAGCCGCAGCCCCTGTGGAGCGTCGGCGGGTACGTCCTCAAGCAGCGTCGTGACAACCGGCGTTCCGCCGGCGATGCTCACAGTCTGCGCCTCCACATGCGCCGCGGGATCCGCTGCGCCGGTTGGATTGCGCATCGCCTGAATCACGGCTTCCGGAACGCCCGCCCTGGTCAGACGAATGATCTCCGCCGTCGACAAATTGAATTTCGTCTCGGACGATTGGATCTGGCCGATGATCAGCGGTGTAGAGACTTTCGCCTTTACCATCTCCAGCACGCCATCGTTGGTAAGCATGGCGTCAGCCAGCGGAGAAGGCTTAATCTCCGGCGTTCCGGGGTGCGCCCCGGCCCTCCCTTGGACCGGCGTAGCGGCCAGTCGCGCCGCGTTGCGATTCATCCACCACCACCCTCCGGCCGTCACGAGAATTGCCAGAAAGACGCCGGCCAGCGCGAGCTGAAGTATTCGCGGCCTCTCTCTCGCGGCCACGGGCGGCGGGATTCTCAGCGCGCCCGAATCGGACTGTTGCTTCAGCGCCGCCAATTGGGCATGCACCTCTCCCATGGATTGCCAGCGCTGGTTCGGATCTTTCCGAAGGGCGCGGTGAACCAGTTGTTCCAGCTCGGGAGCGACCCCGCTAACAAACTCCCCCATGGGCCTGGGCTCGTCCCGCAGAATTGCCGAAAGCGTCGATATCGTGGAGTCGTCCGCAAACGCTTTTCGGCCCGTAATCATTTCGTATAGCACCACGCCAAACGAGAAGATGTCGGAGCGGGGGTCCACTCTCTTGCCTTGCGCCTGCTCCGGCGACATGTAGTTGACCGTGCCCAGGATCGAGCTTTCCCTGGTCAGGGAAGCCGATCCGACGGGTTGCGTATCGTCGGTCAGCGATGTGAACATGCTGCTTTCCGTGAATTTGGCGAGACCGAAATCGAGAATCTTGACCAGCCCGTAGTCCGTCACCATGATGTTGGCTGGCTTGATGTCGCGATGGATAATGCCCGCGGTGTGCGCCGCCCGCAGCGCGTCCGCCATCTGCACCGAATACTTCAGAATATCCGCGGCGGGCAACCCGGATGGCGCGATGAGCTCCGTCAGCGGCTTCCCGCTCACGAATTCCATCACCATGAACTCCTGGCCATCGTGAGACACAATGTCATGGATGGTGATGATGTTCGGATGACTCAAACTGGAAGCGGCCTGCGCCTCCTGAATGAACCGGCGGCGGCACTCCGGATCGCCCGAATTGCTTTCCGACAGCACCTTTATGGCGACAGTGCGGTTAAGGCGGGTATCCTGGGCTTTGTAGACGTCGCCCATTCCACCGGCGCCCAGTTTTTCAAGAATCTGATACTGCAGTATGGTCTGGCCAAGCATAGAGAACGGCGTCTTCAGTGTGCCACACGAGCCGGGCTAAGGGCCCCGGCGTAGTCGTGTCTCATACAAAATGAGCCTGAAGCGGGCGCCCGCCCCACGCTGGTACCCTGTTATTGTTCCGATTCGCTATGAATCTTCGCGATATCGCCGCTGTGCTGGGTTGCCATATTGAGGGGGGCGACCCGGATTTTGAAATCTCCGGGGTGGCCAGTATGGAACGCGCGGGTCCGGGCGAGCTTACCTTTCTCGCCAACCCTAAGTACGCGCCCAAGGTGAAGAACACGCGGGCCGGCGCGATTCTGGTTTCGCAGGCGCTGCCCGGCATCGCGTGTCTGGTCTCGGAAAACCCATACCTCGATTTTGCGCGCGCGCTGGCGCTCTTTTATCAGCCGCCGCGGCCGGCGCCGGGGATTCATCCGCTGGCTTCCGCCGCCGCCTCGGCGACTATTGGCGAAGGCTGCTCCATCGGGCCATTCGCGGTGATCGGCGAGAAGGTGCGCATCGGGCGCAACGCGGTGATTCATCCGCATGTAGTGGTTTACGAGGGCGCGCAGATTGGCGACGATTTTCTGGCTCACTCGCATGCGACGGTGCGCGAATTTTGCCGCATCGGCGACCGCGTGACGCTGCAAAACGGCGTGGTGGTGGGCGGCGACGGGTTTGGATTCGCCAAGCGCGCGGACGGGTCGCACGCCAAGATCGTGCAGTCTGGCGTGGCCGTGATCGAAGACGACGTGGAGATCCAGAGCCTGACTTCGGTGGACCGCGCCACGGTGGGCGAAACGCGCGTCAAACGCGGCGCCAAGGTCGACAGCCTGGTGCAAATTGGCCATGCGTGCGTGGTGGGCGAGGACAACATCATCTGCGCGCAGACCGGCTTGGCGGGCAGCACCACACTCGAGCGCGATGTGCTGCTGGCGGGGCAGGTGGGGTCGTCGGGACATCTGACGGTGCACGAAGGCGCAATTGTCTACGCGCAGAGCGGCATCGGCGGCGATGTGGCCGCGCGCGCGCGGATTTCCGGATCGCCCGCGTTCGCCGCCGGCGAATGGCTGCGCGCCATAACCGCATTCCCCAAATTGCCGGAGCTGCTCAAGACGATTCGTGCGCTCGAAAAGAAAGTGGAACAACTGGAAAAACATGCCAAGACATCTTCCCCCGCCTGATGGTAGCCGCAAAGTCGCCTACCTGAACGACGACTTTCTGAACAGCCCGGATGCGCGCGGGCTGCGGATACTGGCCGAATACCTGGAGCCGCTCGCGCACTTCCGACGCGAGAAGGTGCGCGATACGGTGGTATTTTTCGGGTCGGCGCGCATCAAGGAAGACGGCCCGCTGAGCCAGTATTACAAGGCCGCGCGCGAGCTGGCTAAGCTGCTCACGGCATGGTCCGCGCAATTCGACCACGCCAACTACCGCTTCGTGATCTGCTCCGGCGGTGGCCCGGGCATCATGGAAGCGGCCAATCGCGGCGCGGCGGACGCGGGCGGCAAGACCGTCGGGCTGAACATCGGCCTGCCGTTCGAGCAGTTCCCGAACCCATACATTACGCCCGAGCTCAGCTTCGAATTCCATTATTTCTTCATGCGCAAGTTCTGGTTTGCGTATCTGGCGAAGGCGCTGGTGGTCTTTCCCGGCGGCTTCGGCACCATGGACGAGATGTTCGAGATCCTTACGCTCACGCAAACTCAGAAGCTGAGAAAGAAGATGACGGTTATCCTTTACGGGTCGCAGTATTGGAAGGAAGTGATCAACTTCGACGCGCTGGTGAAATATGGAACCATCTCCGCCGGCGATCTGGAGCTTTTCCAATATGCCGACGATGCGGCGGCCGCGTTCGAGCTGCTGAAGATGGAGCTCGGCACGTACGCCATGCATGTGGACACGCCGGAAGTGCCGGCGATCGCGCAATCGCGCAACCCGCAGATGCCGGAGGGGACCGCGTAGCGTGCGCCTCATCGACCTGAGCCATACGGTGGAACACGGCATGGTGACTTACCGGGGACTGCCGGCGCCGGCGATTTGCGATTTCCTCAGCCGCGAGGCTTCACGAGCGATCTACGCACCCGGCACGGAGTTTCACATCGGACGCATCGACATGGTGGCGAATACCGGGACATACCTCGATTCGCCGTTTCACCGTTATGCATCGGGAAAGGATTTGGCGCAGCTGCCGCTGGAATCGCTGGCTCATTTGGACGCTGTGGTGGTCGCGGTTTCATCGGGCCGCGCGATCGCGTGCGATGCATTCCGCGGCGTCAACGTGCGCCGCAAGGCCGTTCTGATTCGGACGGGGTGGGATCGGCATTGGCGTACCGAGGCGTATTTCAATGGCCATCCTTTTCTCACTGCCGATGCGGCTGAGCTGCTCGCGGGCGAAGGCGCGGCGCTGGTCGGCATCGATTCCTATAACGTCGACTATACGGCCGATTGGTCGCGGCCGGCGCATGGCATCTTGCTGGGGGCGGAGATTCCCATTTGCGAGCACATGCACAATTTGGGCAGCCTGCCTGAGCGCGGGTTTCGCTTTTCCGCGGTGCCGGTGAAGGTGAGCGGCTTGGGCACGTTTCCTGTGCGCGCATTTGCCATCGTGGAGGATTGATGTTTCGACGCGCCGTGACGCCCCAGATCGAGATGCGGCTCCTTGAGCCGGGCGACGCCGAGGCCTGTTACGCGGCGGTGGAGCGCAACCGCGCCTATCTGCGCGAATGGCTGCCATGGGTGGACGGCACTCACTCGCCGGAAGATATTCGCAAATTCATCGAGACCATCGCGATTCCGCAATATGCGGCCAACAACGGCCCTAATTGCGGCATCCGGATAGCTGGAGAATTCGCGGGCGGCATCGGCTGCCACGTTATCGACTGGGCCAATCGCAACTGCAGCATCGGCTATTGGGTGGCTGCCACGCATCAGGGTAAAGGCATCGTCACGGAGTGCTGCGCGAGCCTGCTCGACTATCTGTTCGACGAATTGCGGCTGCACCGGGTGACGATCGATTGCGGCACCCAGAACACGCGGAGCTGCGCCATCCCGGAGCGTCTGGGGTTCGCGCGCGAAGGCCTGAAGCGCGAGGCTCAATGCGTGAGCGGGCGCTGGCTGGACCTGGTGACTTGGAGCATGCTGGATCGCGACTGGCGCGAGCGGCCGCGCGTGAAGCGATAAGTGGGAGAGACCATCGCTTTAGGTGGTCTGTCACCCAGGGCCTTCGGCCCGCGAAATTTCATGAAAAGCCGATGCCTAAGGTGGGGCACGCTTTAGCCTGCCAACCGGCCGGAAGGCCGGGGTTTTTCGACCCTGTTGGGATGGGCGTTCCGCCCGCGAAACTTCATGAAAAACCTTGCAAGGGCTGGGCGATTCCCGGATGTTCGCGGTGGTTTTTCGACCCTGTCATGCCTTGCTAGAGGGTGGCAGCTTAACAGACGACAAAAGGCGATCGTCTGACCTTCATTTATTTGGCGAGGGATCTCTCGAAGTCCTGACGCGATTTCTCGACGTACGCGCGCATTTCGCCGGAATCGATGAACAGATTCGGGCCGCCCGCCATAAGTCTCGCGCGCTTGTCGTCCATATGAAAAAAACTTGGATGCGGCGCGAGAAACACATCGCACGGAAGCTTCGCGAGAGTGTCGAAACTGTGGTGGTAATCGGCAACGATCCGCGGATAGCCGCGATTGTCTTTCAACTTATCCACCACCGTAGTGCTGCAATAGAAGACCACGTTGTAGGTGTTGCCGGCGGCGGATACCGGCATGGTCCAAGTGGTGCATCCTTTGGTATGGCCGGGAGTGAGGACCGCAGTCATGACGGCGCCGCCTAACTCGACCGTGGCGCCATTCTCCACGAAACGATCGATGCGTACCGGCGGAAAATCGCGGCCACGGCCGGTGGAGATGATAGCGCCATCGGCGCGGCTGGCGACCATTTGCGCGCCCGAATCGCGCTTGAGCTGCGCCAGGCCGCCGGCGTGATCGAAATGCGCGTGGCTGTTGAGGAGATACTTCACGTCCGCGAGGCGAAAGCCGAGAGTGGCGATGTTCTTTTCAATTTGCGGCGCGGTTTCGGGGAGACCGCCATCGAGGAGAATGGAGCCTGCCGGCGTGGCAATGAGAAACGAGCTGACGCCTTCGGCGCCGGCATAGTACACGTTGCCGGCGATGCGGAAGGGTTCGACCGGACGGTTCCAGGCTGCGCGCTCGGCAGCGGTGGTTTGGGCGGCAAGCGAAGAGGCGAAGGCCAGGGAGAGAAGGATGGAGCGCACGGGGGAAGAATAACATGGGCTGCTGCCATAGCATTTCCTCGCTCTGCGCCAGCTCCCTCACGGTCGCGGCTCTGTCTGACGGCAGCGGATACAATTTAGTGGTCCTCTCATGGCAAAAAAGCGTCCTGCGGCAGTTGTGAATTCAGCCCGCGGCTTACCGGAAATCGCGATGGTGTTACTGCTGCTTTGCGCAACGCTGGTTGCTTACTCGCCTGCTCTAAACGGTGAGCTACTTTGGGACGATGACGGCCACGTGACTAAACCGGCGCTGCAGTCGCTCCACGGTCTTTGGCGCATCTGGTTTGAGCTGGGAGCTACGCAGCAGTACTATCCGATGCTGCACAGCGCGTTTTGGATAGAGCACCGGCTGTGGGGAGATTCGGTGTTGGGCTACCATCTGACCAACGTGTTTCTGCACGTTACGGCGGCATGCTTCGTGGTGTGGATTATGCGCCGGATATCGCTGCCCGGCGCATGGTTTGCGGGTTTCCTATTCGCGCTGCACCCGGTGTGCGTTGAGGCGGTGGCCTGGATCGCGGAGCAAAAGAGCACGCTGTCGGCAGTCTTCTATCTGGGCGCGGCAATCGCTTACCTGCGTTTCGATCAAACGCGCCGGAAGACACTCTACTTCATTGCGCTGGGCCTGTTCCTGCTGGCGTTGTTGAGCAAGACCGTGACGGCGACGCTGCCGGCTGCTTTGCTGTTAGTCTTCTGGTGGCAGCGAAAGCGGCTTAGTTGGAAGCGCGACGTCAGGCTGTTACTTCCGTGGTTTGCGCTGGGCGCAGCCGCCGGACTCTTTACCGCGTGGGTGGAGCGAAGGTACGTTGCGGCGGAGGGCCCGGATTTTGAGCTGTCACTGTTGCAGCGGTGCCTGTTGGCGAGCCGGGCGATCTTTTTTTACCTGGGCAAGCTGGTGTGGCCCGTCAATTTGACTTTCACTTATCCTCGCTGGAAGCTCGATCCGGCCGCGTGGTGGCAATACGGGTTCCCACTAAGCGTATTGGCTTTAGTCGCGGGACTCTGGCTGTTGTCCCGGCGGCGGCGGGGACCTCTGGCGGCATTCCTCTTCTTCGCCGGAACACTTTTTCCAGCCCTGGGATTCTTCAATGTTTATCCTTTTATCTATTCCTATGTCGCGGACCATTTTCAATACCTGGCAAGCTTGGGAATCATCGTTCCGATAGCTTTCGGACAGACTCTCGCAGCCGGGCGGATTCCCGTGGGCGATCGAGAAATCGCCAGGTGGATGGCCCCGTTGGCGCGCGTCGTCCTGTTGGCGGCGTTAGGAGCGCTCACCTGGCGGCAGAGCGGCATCTACCAGGATGCCGAAACGCTCTATCGTGCAACGT
>Ga0210398_10005718_pt1 | contig 11557 bp, 11 predicted proteins | sample IncBWC4OmetaG_FD_161047 | JGI IMG/M metagenome (GOLD analysis project Ga0210398, IMG submission 161047) | Forest soil microbial communities from Barre Woods Harvard Forest LTER site, Petersham, Massachusetts, United States - Inc-BW-C-4-O | ecosystem: Environmental > Terrestrial > Soil >... | reverse complement strand
ATACTGCTGTGGATAATGAGTATTCTATTCGCCCGATTCAGCGAGAAAAAATCGCAAACGAAAGGCCGAGAGGTGGTGGCGGTAGAATCAGAACTCCAGCCGGAGGACGGCCCGCTTTTTTTGAAGAAGCCGAGCACATCGGTAAAGCCAGTCAAGAACGCTCGAAAATCTGGCAAGCGCTAACGCGCAATCACATTCGACCTGGTAGCTATGCGAAAAATTCGTTATGCAGTTGCGATGAGCCTGGATGGCCAGATCGCGGGTCCGAACGGAGAATACGACTGGATTGGCACGGACCCGGAAGTCGATTTCGTTGCGTTTTGGACGCAGTTTGACGCGCTGCTGATGGGCAGGCGAACCTACGAGCTCGCCGTCCAAACACGAGGCAAAGCGGCTTTCACGGCCTTCACCGGAGTTACTTCCATCGTTTTCTCGCGGACTCTCAAACAGCAAGAGCACCCCCACGTAACCATCATGCCGGAGTTGAATGCAGATTGGGTAAGAGAACTGAAAGCTCAAAGCGGAAAGGATATTTGGTTGTTCGGTGGTAGCGACCTGTTCCGCTCCTTTCTTGACTCTGGCTTCGTAGATGGCGTCGAAGTTGCTGTGATACCTGCGTTGTTGGGCGCCGGGATTCCATTGCTTCCCCCTCCTTACAGCCCCACCAAACTGCGATTGATTCGTCATCACCTCTACCGGTCGGGGAGAATGTCGTTGGTATATGAAGTGCGGCGCTGAGCGGATGACGACAATTGGGCCGTCCGGCTTCAATAATTGTTGACGAAATCAGGATCTCGATCTGGTCAATGCGTGTTGTGCTAGCATCCGTGGCACTTCTGAAAGGAGAATCCAAATGAATGGCCCCCAAAGGTTGGTCGCATTTGTGTTGGCGTGCGCTTCGAGCGTAATCGTGGCGGGCGCTCAGTCTCAGACAACACGTGGCCCGGAAGTGAAGAAGCTGGCAGTAATGGTCGGCAGGTTCACAGTCGAAGACGAAGTGAAAGCCGGAGCAATGGGGCCGAACTCGCCAGCGATGAAATTCAGTGGCACTGACGATTGCAGATGGACGGCAGGCGGCTTCGCCGTGATCTGCGAGGCGGCGCTCCATAGACCCGGAAGGAAATACTCGGAGGCTTCCTTCGTCTACTACGATCCGACTTCTCAGACATACCGATACCAGGCAGTTGACAGTTCAGGAGGAATAGAAAACAAGACTGGTACGGTGAGCGGCGACGTATGGACCTGGCTTGGGGAGAGCATTTTTGCCGGGAAGCTGTATCACACCCGGTACATCATGAAGTTCGTTTCGGCGGACTCCTTCGAATACACCGACGAGTCGGGCGAAAGCGAGAGCTCCATGAAGGTGTTCGTGAGCGGAAAAGAGACTCGCGTCGCGGCCACCAAGCCCGCGAAATCGCAATCAACGCAATAACGGGCGTTCAGTCGTTAGCTCCAAGCTAACGGGCGCGGCGCAGCGAGGCAGGTGGGAGGGTGAAAAAAAAATTAGGGCAGGGAAGAAGTAGATCGCGAAAAGTCCGCCTGCAAAATTTGTACCCATTTTGTACCTACCCGCAAACCCGACAGAGTGAGACAGAGTTCTGAAATGCCGTAAAAGCGGTCTCTTAAGGTGACTGAAACGCCTTGGGGATAAGGTTTTCGTAGCACTCCGTCCCCAGGAATTGCACTTCAAACCAACCCATCATCATCTCTAGCGAAATCATTGATAATAGGCAACTTGTCTTCCTTGCAAGCAGGAGGTCTCAGATTCGAGTCCTGCCCTGCCCAGCACTTTTCCTCTTTCATCAAGGTAAGGTCCGGCCCCGGGGGACATGGGCAACACAATGTACCGGCTACATCGATAACACCTTTGGGCCGAAGGGATTTTCCAGCGGTTTTCGACACCGGCGCGATTCTCCAGGACAGGCTTCGGGAAACCTCGCTTCTTTACTTCTTTACGCTCGGGAACGGCGCGACCTAGGCATTCAGTCGAACATCAACCTGGGGTTTGCTGCCGCCGCTGAGTCTCCTGCACTCCGACTAGACGGACTGGAAGGCTAGACTTCCGGATGTGCGGGTGAATTTGTGCGCATTCTATGCTGCCGAGAGTGGCTCCGTCGGAGAGTGATTCCGCACAAACCTTTCGAGGAGGGACTTCAACTCCCGGCTCAAATGCAGTTCCGCACTCTCCTGCTCAAGCATCTGGCGAGGATCACTCGCCGCCTTCAGCGCGTAGCGAACATAGGAAAGGCGCATAAGCCAGAGGGCATGGCTGAGGTCTTCTTCATTGCGCATTTGAAATGTGATCCAGCCTGAGTTGGGAACCCAGTGGTGCTGCTCCGCCAGACCCGAAGCCAACAGCACATTTCGCACTGCACGTGGAAAGGGGATATCAACCATACCGCCCTCATGCATGTGTCCGACTTCGGCGCTCTCGAAGAGAAATTCCTTCCCTCCAAATCGGTGAGGATGAACCGAGATGTTTTGCCACGCGGCAATTTCCTCTTCGAGTTTTCTCAGGTGCTCCGTCATTCCAAAACTCCATCGATTGGTTTTCGATGCCCGACAACGACCGCTCGATTCAGCGACCGATCTGTCGCACGGCTCATCCAAGAGGCAACGATTAGCTAATTGGAGTGGTGGGGAAGGAGAAACTATGACTCGCGAAGCCAGAACGATGTCCGGGATCATCCTTATCACAGTGCCGACGATTCAATATGGTGGATATTTCCTACTGACCTCCTTGATGAACAAGGGCAGCGGGTACATGGAGAATCCCCTGCGCCAGAATTTCTTTCGTGCCGGGCACGCCCACGCGGGCGTGATCGTGATTCTGTCGCTGGTTTGCCAGATGTTAGCGGACGCGGCAGCCCTTCCGAGCCCTGTGCTTTGGGCAGTCAGGATCGGAGTTCCGCTCGCGGCAATTCTCATTTCTTCAGGGTTCTTTTTCTCCATGTTACCGACGACCGCCAGTCAACCCGGCGGAGCCGTCGCGCTAATCTATTGGGGGGCAGTTGTTCTCGCCAGTTCGGTCGTCACGCTTGGTGTTGGGCTGTTGCGGTCTCAACCGAGCTAAGGTCACTGTTAAGCCGCAGCTATGATTCGGTTGCTTAGCGAAATCGCCTAGAGTCCGGGCGAACTGGTCGAGCCATCGGATGGCTCACTAGGAGTGAGGGGGTTCGACGGTTTGCTGGGCTTCGGTTCCCTATCAGATTCGCCCTCGTCTAGCCGACGATGAACCCAATCGACGAAGCCCTCGCTCTGGCCTTGTTCCATCCCACCATCCTACAGGTCCCAGATTGGGAAGTCTGACCTATTTTGACCACGTGCTTTCTGGCTTAGCGGCACCCCTCCGGCCCACTCGCAAAATAACGGCACTCCCCTACGATCTGTGATAATTTCCCGTGTGCGGGCGCTCCGCTAGCCCAGAGAATGCAGGTTGTTGAGGAGCACTTTCGCGACGGGAATCCAAAGAGACCGCGGCGGTAGCAAGGATTAAACTCAATTCCAAACCCTGCGGCATCGCAAAAGGGAGGAAGCGTATGGGTGCTCGAAATGGCATAGCCTTTCTATTCGCATTGACCGTGTTCGTCTTGCCCGCCGCCACGGCTGAGGCACACCTCGCCGATAAGGCCCGCCTCGAGCTTTCGCGCGATTCCATCATCCGTATCGTCACCGAGATTCAGCGGGCGGACTACGAAGGCGACCGACCAAGCTTGAAGCGCCTCCACGACGAACTCACGCCCATCCCAGAAGACAACAAGCTGGCATCGCGGGTGCTCTACTGGCGCGGATTTGCGTTGTGGCGCAGAGCGATTAACGGCTTCAACGAAACCCCCACACCAAATGACCTGGAAGCGGACCTCACGCAGGCGGTGACCGATTTCAAAGACGCCATTGCCCGGGACCCTGCCTTCGTGGAACCTAAGATTGGAGCCGGCTCCAGTCTGGGCTACCTGATGTACTTGCACAAGAATGATTCGACCCGTGTTCAGGAACTGTTCCAACAGTCGAGTCCGCTTTTGAAAGAAGCCTTGGCGGCGGCCCCAGACAATCCCCGGCTGCTCTGGGTGCTCGGCCCCATGCGTTGGTCGTCGCCTCCAGAGCGGGGGGGCGGTCAGGACAAGGCGTTTGAAATTTACAACAAAGGATTGGAAGCAGCCCGTAACCAGAAGCGCGACGTGAGCGATCCGCTCGAGCCCTCATGGGGAGAACCCGAGTTGCTGATGAGTCTCGCGTGGTCGAATCTGAACCGAACCACCCCGGATTTGAAAGCCGCCGAGCAGGACGCACAGGCTGCCCTCAAGATAGTCCCTTACTGGCATTACGTTCGCGACATTCTGATGCCCCAGATTCAAGCAGCCAAACCGAAGCCCACCTCGCGCTGGCAGGCCCCTTTTGCGCAAGTCCAGCCGGGGCCAAGCCCAAGTTAGAGAGGGGAGAACCGAAGTACATTTCTCTGTTGGTTCAAGCCGCAAGTCGCTAGTGCTGGCTACGGACGAAGAGAAATGCTCTGCGCCTGTGGAACCAGCGCAGATGCAGAGTCGGCTGTTTTCATAGCGGGAGAGGGCACGGTGTTGGGACAAATCGACCAAGGGCAGGTTCTCCTCTTGGTCTCTTCGCCTCTACCAAGTGCGGGAAGGGCTATCCGGGCGCATCGTGCAGCTCCGCTACCATCGCCATCGCCCGCACATGACTTTCACGGCTGTGCTCAGCATGGACGTGCCTCAACATCGCTTGAGCGGCCAGGGTCCGTTGGTTTCCAATGTCCCCATTGAAGTCTTGGACGCGCTCTGTGTGCGTGCACGCAAGGCAGACGAGGATCGTACCCTTGGCGTCCCTGCTGATGCGGTACATAATAGAAAGAGTACAGGATATCTTCCGGCGTTAAGGGGATGAGCATCACCTTTCGATTACGGAAGTTCCCCTCTCGCGGTTAATCGATATCTCTATCGGACAAGGTCGTCAACGGCAGGGGATTTCTCTTTCTGAAACTGTTGCGCAACGAAATCCGGAAGTGCCTCTTCCAGCTTCCGTGATAGCCAGCCCTGTAGCTCAGACTTGTGCTCCGACGAAAGAGACACAAAACGGACTCCGAGATCGCCCGATTTCAGCCAGCAGACCGTGGACTTCACCAAAAATGGGATTTCGTGACCGGGCAAGGTGAACTGAATCTGCACTTCCTCGCCGAGGCTGCATAGAACGAGGGTCCGCAAAGCCATACCGCCTTCACTGATGTTCACGCTATCGCACTGGACCTCGGGCATGTTCTTTATGAGGACGGTTACCGGAATCGAGGCGGGATGTCGGAAATAGCGCCTGCGTTCTCTGAGGATCATTCCGTACGCAGGCTTGAGGGTACTGCGAATTGACTGTGCAGAAAGGGGCCGCTCAAAGACAAAACTTGTCCTTCTACGGAACGATGCTGTGCTCCCCGCATTGTCGCCGCCAATGGCAAATGTCACAGCTGTTCGATTGGACGGAGAGACACGCACCTCATCCAAAATTCGGCCGCACTGTTCTCCCAGTTGGAGATCAACGATAACGGCATCGAACTTTCGTTGGTTCAAAAGCTGAACCGCGCCTACCGCCTCCTGACATAGATCGGGCGAAATAGACAACTCTTGCAAGGCGAGGCTGAACTGCTGGATTGTAATCGGGTCACTCGACACCAAAAGTGCAAGTCCTATCGACATTGTAAAATTAACCTCTCATAAACATCTCTTGTTACGCTTGCTTTCCGCTCGCTTGTGCCAAAGCTTTCGCTGCCGGATGGTCTCCTCGGAGTTTGCCGGCAACTTTGTCAACCGTTAAAGGCTTGCTGAAGTAGTAGCCTTGGATTTCGTCACACTGATGGGCTCGCAGGAATGACATTTGCGCTTCATTTTCGACGCCTTCGGCAATCACCTTGAGATTCAGTCCTTTTGCCATGCTGATGATTGCGGCGGTGATCGCCGCATCATCAGGATTCGCAGCCACATCCCGTACAAACGAGCGGTCAATCTTGAGCTTGGAAACCGGGAACTTCTTCAAATAGCCGAAGCTGGAATAACCAGTTCCGAAGTCGTCAATCGCCAGCGTCACGCCCATGGACTTTAATTCCTTAAGGACGGAGAGCGTCACATCCGCATTGCCCAGGAGCAGGCTTTCCGTTAGTTCCAGTTCGAGGTATTGCGGGGCGAGACCAGTCTCGCGCAACGCCTTCCTGATGACTTCGCCGAAGCTCTCTTGGCGAAACTGGACCGCCGATACGTTCACCGCTACCGACACTGCAGGAATCCCCTCGTCTTGCCATTTCCGCGCCTGTGAACAGGCTGTCCTGAGCACCCATTCCCCAATTGGGACAATCAATCCGCTGTTTTCCGCAATGCGTATGAACCTGTCCGGCGGCACAAGACCCAATTCCGGGTGTTGCCAGCGGAGGAGTGCTTCCAGCCCGGTGATCCTTCCCGTGGCAATATCCATCTGCGGTTGATACATCAGAAAAAGCTGCTCTTTGGCAAGTGCCGAACGCAAGCTGCTTTCTAAGGTCAAGCGCTCGACAGCCTGCGCGTTCATGTCTTCGGTGAAGAAGCGAAAGTTGTTACGGCCGTCCGCCTTGGCGCTATACATGGCCGCATCGGCGTTCTTGATCAGCGTTTTGCAATCTGCACCGTGTTCAGGAAAAATGCTGATGCCGATGCTGCAACGAACATTGAGGGAGTGCCCTTGAATGAGAAATTCAGCGTTCATGGCATCCATCAACCGCTCAGCGGCAACGGCTGCGTCGGATACATCTCCAATGTGAGTCAGCATGATCAGGAATTCGTCGCCCCCCAGACGGGCCACGGTGTCTTGTTCACGCGCAAATCGCTTAAGCCGTTCTGCGACTTCCTGCAGGAAGAGGTCGCCGATCGAGTGCCCCAGTGAGTCGTTGATGTCTTTGAACCTGTCGAGATCGAGGAACAGGAGCGCGATTTTGTAGCGTTGCCGACGGCCGTCCGCAAGTGCCTTCGTCAGTCGATCCTGAAGAAGAGTGCGATTGGGCAGTCCCGTAAGCGCATCGTAGTAGGCTAAGTATTGGACTCGTTCCTCTGCGACTTTACGCTCCGTAATGTCCTCGTTTGTTCCCTCATATCCCACCACTACGCCATTTTCAGAGACGGTTCGCATATTCGCGGAGAACCACATCTTGCTGCCGTCTTTACGGTAGACTGCGCATTCAAAGTTCTTGACCGTTGTCTGCTCTCTCAGCAATCGCTTGAGTTCCTCTCGCCTCTCGGGGTCGACATAAACTTGCCGAGAAATGTCTGTGATACTCGCTACCAGTTCGCTGGGGGAGGCGTAGCCCAGCATACGGGCCATCGATGGATTCACTTCGACGTACCGCCCGCCGGGCGTGCTCCGAAAAATGCCGACGACCGCATCCTCGAAGATAGCTCGGTACTTTTCTTCCGCTTCTCGAAAGGCTCGCTCGATCTGCTTCCGTTCGGTGATGTCTTGCTTAATGGCAATGAAGTATCGATTCGCCGGATTGTCCAAGTCTCGCGTTACAGGCGTGATCGTCATTTCTTCGGTGTAGCTTGATCCATCTTTTCGTCGGTTAACGAGTTCGCCGTGCCAGACTCTCCCTGACGAAATGGTTGACCACAGATCGGCATAATAGCTTTGCGGTTGCTTGCCGGACTTCAACAGGCGGGGGTTGTTGCCCAGTGCTTCTTCCTTGCTGTAGCCCGTCATCGTGGTGAACGCCCGATTCACCCATACGATCTCGCCTCCGTGGTTTGTGATGACGATTGCATTGGCGGCGGCTTCCAAAGCGGCGGTCTGCAGAGTTAGGATCTTGTTTGCTTCGCCAAGCTCGCTGGTACGTTGTGTCGCTCTTTCTTCGAGACTCGCGTTGAGCTTACTAACCTCTTTCTCAGCATCAGTTCGAGCAGCGATCTCGCGGGCCGTATGCCGCGTTGTGAATACTGCGATCGCGAGAGCGACGGCGATTGCCAGCACAACCAGCAAAACAACAAGGCGACGGGCTCTGGCATAATCAACGTGTGCTTGCCTGGCAGCCAGGTTCACTTCGTTGTTTTGAAACTCCACAAATTCGTTCCATGCAGCGTGATATCGGAGCAGTGCCGGGAGTGTTTCATTGAGAACGACCGCTTCCGCTGCGTCGTGCTTCCCTTTATCGAGCAAATGGATAGCTCTTTCGTAGCTTTCCACATATGGTTGTCTTGCCCTTCTCACCGCAGATATTAGCTGCTTTTCTTTTTCGGAGTCACAGCGGCGTTCGCTCTCCTCCAATAGTCCGGTAATTTCCGCGCTATTTTCGGATTTGGTTGCCAACAGCTTTTCAATGGCTGCTCTATCCTTCACGAGCACTATCTGCATGACGATACGGTTGTTGTCATTAGAGATGGCCAACGCTCTTCGTGCCAACTCCAGGTCGGTTAACAACTTGCCCGTGATCTCGTCAAGAGTCTCGTCGATTGTTTGCATCCGGCGAAGCCCAAACTGCCCGATGCCCGCTAAGAGGGCAATGAGGACAGCAAATGCCACGCCCAATCTCAGCCCTACGTGTTTGGTTTTCAACTTGAACTCCCGCGAGCGCGATCTGGTCGTGTGAAAGTGTGGAACGAAGAATCTCTTAAGATTTGCCGCCCTATTTCGACGGAGTTCTGCGGCGAGATAGACTACCAGCTAGTACTACGGTTCAGCGTTTTATCCCAAGTTAACCGTACTCTCGCTGGGAAGGCCGCCATAGTTACGAAAGGGGGCAGCGCCCGATGCGGGGTTTTTCGCCTGCGGTTCGCGCCTTCAGCCCAGCCTTGCCGATGCCCGGACCGCACGGACGATTTATCCCAAGGAGTTTTGCCAAACCGACCTCGATGACTCGATGACTGGATGTCTGCTGAAGTCGCACGGGTTGTTGCCATTACGGACGTAACGGCTTTATCCCCTCACCCATATTTGTTTCGGCGACGTGAGCACATACTCGCAAGCAGACGATTGTTCTCACACTAATTTCGTCATGGTTCCATCCCATGGATCAGTCTTGAATAACGTCCCAGATAAGCAACCCCGCACTGCAGCGGGAGTACAGGTCGAAACACGCGAGTGGTGGCTATGGGGATTTGCCGTCACTGTGACGTTGGTATTGACGGCGGGCATCGTGTCCCTGACCTACCCCGGCAATCACCTCTTGCACAACTCCGAGTGGCTTGATCTCAAGGAGTGGGTGCGCGGACTGGCATGTCTTGTTCTCCTATTCGACATCTACACGGTTTATCAGCAACTTCAAATCCAGCGAATCCGTCGCGAACTGATCCAGCGCAATCAGCTTTTTGAAGTCATTACCGAGAACGCCGCCGACATGATCGCAGTCGTCGATTGCGCCGGAAATCGGCTCTATAACAGCCCCGCATACCAGAAAGTTCTCGGATATTCATCCGAGGAATTGCGGTTGACCTCGCCGCTCGAGCAAATCCATCCCGAGGATCAGCAGCGCGTACTGGAAGCGGCGAAGAAAGCAGAACTCACGGGGCGAGGAGAGCGGCTTGAATACCGCGTGCGGCACAAGGATGGGACGTGGAAAATTTTGGAATCAGTCGCCACCCCGATTCCAAATAAAGACGGTCAGACCGAGAAACTCGTCATCGTCAATCGTGATATCACAGAGCGCAAGAGAGCGGAAGAGATAATCGCACACAATGCTTTGTATGACGGTCTGACCGACTTGCCGAATCGTGCTCTGTTTCTAGATCGGGTACGGCACGTACTTGTGCTTTCCAACCGGCACATAAGCTATAAGTTCGCGGTGTTGTTTATTGACTTCGATGACTTCAAGGTTTTTAACGAAAGCTTGGGCCATGCGGCTGGAGACGTGCTTTTGGTGCAGATTGCTCGCCGACTGTCGGCTTCTATTCGCGGTGTCGATACCGTTTCACGGTCGGTCCTGACACAAGCCGCAAGCCCGGTTGCGAGCGAAGCGAGCTTAGCAAGGCTAGGTGGCGACGAATTTACCATCCTGTTGGAGGACATTCGAGATTGCGGCGATGCCATTCGCGTAGCGGAACGTCTGCAGGAGAGATTGGCCAATCCTTTTGAGGTGAATGAACAACAGGTTGTGACGACCGCCAGTATCGGGATCGCCTTTTGTGCAACTTCATACACGAATTCAGAAGACCTTGTTCGCGATGCCGAGATAGCAATGTATCGAGCCAAGCGGGAAGGAAAAGCACGCTGCCAAGTGTTCGATCACGCAATGCACACCCTTGCCGTCAAGAGACTGCGCGTTGAAACTGACCTGCGCCGAGCCCTCGAACAGGAGGAATTCCGAGTGCACTATCAGCCCATTGTGTCCTTACAGAGTGGCAAGATTGTGGGCTTCGAAGCGCTCAGCCGATGGCAGCGGCCGGAAGGGCTCCTGCTACCTGGCGATTTCATTCAGATCGCTGAAGAGACTGGAATTATTCTCGCCATGAACCGCCTGCTGCTGCGCGAAGCCTGTCTACAGCTTCGTGCTTGGCACTCTAAATTTCCCTGCGATCCGCCACTGACCATGAGCGTGAATATCACCCCCAAGGAGTTTGCTCAGACGGATTTGGCGGCTCAGATCGGCATGATTTTGGTCGAAGTTGGAATCGACCCTAGAAGCATTGACGCAGAAATCACGGAAACCATTGTTATGGCAAACTCGCAACAATCAAATTTAGTTTTTTCAGAACTCAAGGCGCTGGGAGTTCACATAAGCATCGACGATTTCGGAACGGGATACTCTTCACTGAGCCGCTTGCAAGGATTGCCGGCAGACACGTTGAAAATTGATCGTACTTTCATTTCCAAGATAGACACAGACAGCGACACCAGCGAGATCGTGCGCATCATCATTATGCTAGCTCACAACCTTGGTCTAAAAGTCGTAGCCGAAGGTGCTGAAACGGCAGAGCAAGTCCACCTCCTCAAAGAGCTGGATTGCGATCTCGTGCAAGGGTACTTCTTTGCCCGGCCCGGAGACCGCGCCGCTATTGAAGCACTCTTGATAAGCACGCGTATAGGGGAAGGTTGGCCGTCCCCTATAGCGACCAGGTAACCTCCCACGGGCGACGCCCAAAAGGAATCGATGCAGGCCAGCGTTCCAACCCTCCAAAACAGGCGCCGAAACGCCGCAGAAAACGACCTCAAAATTCGCCCCCTTCCGCACCAGCGGGGATGGGAGGCTCCCAAGTGCGGCCGAAGCCGAGTTTCCAAAGCTAAATTCCGTTCCGCTTGTTCCCTAATTCACCGTCTGCGTTCTGCGAAGGCGAAGTGCCGGGACTACTGCTGCCGTTGTACATTGCCGTGATGGCGCGCGTGCTGTGGGGCAGTCGGTTGCACTTCAACGCTGTGGCGGCGAGGGTCCTGCCTCGGTCTTGACCAGGGGTTCCGCTAAAGGAGAGCCATTCCTGATCAAGTCAGACTTAATTTCCACCTTCTGGTTGGCGAGTGGATTGATGTCGGTCTCAAAAATCTGGTAGCCGGGAAGGGCGATCTTAATCCGATGTGTTCCCGGAGCAACCAGCATCCCTCGGCCGATGCCCTCAAA
>Ga0210398_10005717_pt1 | contig 11558 bp, 13 predicted proteins | sample IncBWC4OmetaG_FD_161047 | JGI IMG/M metagenome (GOLD analysis project Ga0210398, IMG submission 161047) | Forest soil microbial communities from Barre Woods Harvard Forest LTER site, Petersham, Massachusetts, United States - Inc-BW-C-4-O | ecosystem: Environmental > Terrestrial > Soil >... | reverse complement strand
CCACGAATATCAGAGTGATCAACCGTCGACGACTGCTGCCCCGGCCGCTGTCCACTTGCGCTTGGCTGACAGAAAATGATCATCAATCACAGCGAACGATTTGACAGGTCGTTCCATATCAGGAGATTACTGTGCCCGGACAACTGATCTTGGTTCGCCACGGCCAAAGCATCTGGAACCTGGAGAATCTTTTCACCGGCTGGCGCGACGTCGACTTGAGCGATCAGGGACGAGTGGAAGCGGCGCAAGCGGGGCGCGAGCTGCTGCACGACAAGCTCGAGCCGCACATTGCCTTCACTTCGGTGCTGACGCGCGCGATCCGGACACTTTGGATCATCCTCGATACCACTCAGCGCATGTGGATTCCGGTCGAGCGCAGCTGGCGCCTGAACGAACGCCACTATGGCGCTCTGCAGGGACTCAACAAGGCACAGACGGTCGAGAAGCATGGCGAGGCGCAGGTCAAGATATGGCGGCGCAGCTACGATGTCCCGCCTCCCCCCTTGAGCTGGGACGACCCGCAGCATCCGCGCTTCGATCCACGCTATGCGGATGTCGATCCACACTCCCTACCCGCGGCTGAATCGCTGAAGGACACTCTGTCGCGGGTGCTTCCCTTCTGGGAATCGCGCATCGTGCCGGAGTTGCGCGCCAAGAAAAATGTGCTGATTGTGGCCCACGGCAACTCGTTGCGCGCCTTGGTCAAGATGCTCGACATGATGTCCGAATCCGATATCGTGGAGTTCAATATCCCGACGGGCATCCCCATGCTGTACGAGCTCGATGAACAATTGCAGCCGGTCAGCCGCCGCTTTCTCGGCGACCCTGCCGCTCTGGCGAGCGCGCAGGAGGCCGTTCGCAAACAAACCGACAAGAAATGATGGGGAGTGGTGGCCTCGCTCGGATCATGAATCCGCGGCGACCGTCACCTTGATGCCGGACAGTGCTTCGGTAAAATCGACCTGGCAGGACAGCCGCGAGGTGGCTGGGCGATAATCCGGCAATTCAGTCAGCAGTTCGAGCTCGTCGCTTTGCCGTTTCGGCAGCCGCTCGGCCCATTGTTCATCGACGTAGATGTGGCAGGTCGCGCACGAGCAAAGACCTCCGCATATCGCCGCGACGCCATAGTCGAGCTCACGCAGGATCTCCATGATCTTCAATCCGGTTCTTGCCTCGATCTCATGCTCCTTGCCATCACGATCGACCACGATCATCCGCGCCATCAAATACCTCCGATTGTGCCCAAGCGTGGCATCACTTAAGCCGAGTAGTGTGCCGGAACGCGCAGGCGCGCGTCGAGTTGTGTTGCGCGACCGGTAACCACGGATTTGGCTGAAACCTCGCCTTTGGTTGGCTGCAGACTCAGGTACAGCTCGCTCCATAGCAGGCAGATGTAATCGTACAGCCACAGCAACAGCCTGAAGCGCGTCCATTGCCGGGGTGTGGGCGCCGCTCCCAGGTATTGCGCCAGCAAATCCCGCTGTGCGTCCGCCTCGAAGTCGTGGTTGGCGCTCCACCCGGCTAAATCCCACAGCGGTTCCGAAACATGCGCGTACTCCCAGTCGAGCAAGATCAGTGACTGATCGCGCTCGATCAGATTCAGCGCGTGCAGGTCGCTGTGGCACAACACCCCGGCGACGCTCGGCAGCTTGGCAAGATCGTCGCAGCGCGACGCCGCCGTGGCGCACAGGCTTAAGTCAGGCGGGCACCCGGCGCGCGACAACGCAGCGCGGTAGCAATCCACCCACGCAAGCGGGCTCATGAGGCGCGCGGGCGGCGGAACCCGCAAGTCATGTACACGGCGCAAGACGCCCGCGATCCTGCCGATATTTGCGCAATTACGCGCTGCCTGCGGACTCCAGGAGCGTCCGTTGACCCAGCGGGAAACGAGCGCGCCGCACAGCGGATCGCAATTGAGCAGTGGCGGTGCAAGACCGGCAGCGCCGGCGGCTTGCAGAACCCGCACGTCCCATCCGAAGTCCTGGCGCAGATCGAAAGGCCGTTCGACGGCGACGCGCAATGTGTAGCTGCAGCCGTCGCGGATGACCCGATATGTGGCATTGATGAGGCCGCAGCTCACGGTCTGAATCTCGGGGGTTCCCGTCCCCGGCACCAGGCTGCAGCTGAGGCGCTCGATATCAGTTCGCTGCATACGCACTTAGGCTGCGGCGCCATTCACGCATGCCGATCACGCACAAAGTCACGTAAACGCCGTAGAGCAGCATCGTCAGGTACAGATGGCGCGTGAAGTACAGGCATAAGCTCACCGAATCGATCACCAGCCACCAATGCCAGTTCTCGTATACCTTGCGCGCCACCAGGAATGTCGTGAAGACACTGGACCAGGCCAGCATCGAGTCGATGAACGGATTGGCGGCCGGCGTGAAGCGCGCCAGGAAGAATGCGTTGACGGCCGCCGCCGCGATGATCCCTAACAATGCGAGCGCGTGTCGCGGCAAGGGCCACCGAGTGACATGAAGTGCGGCGCCGCCGCTGCCTCGCCGCCACTGCCAAAAGCCGTAGACCGCCATGGCCGCAAAGAAGGCGTTCAGCACCGACTCCATGTAGAGACGAGCCGAGAAGAACACCCAAACGTACAGAACGGAGCTGACGAAGGCCGCAAGCCAGCAGCTGAGACGCTGCCCGATCGCGAGCGGCACATAAGCCAGTGCAAGTGCAGCGGCTAGAAGCTCGATCCAACTCGTGTCGTGCCAGGCACTCACGAGCCGGATCGAGAGGTCGTGAATCATGTTTCGCCTGAGTCCGGCGGCGCCAGACCCGGAAGTACCTTCATCACAAAAACCAACTGCACGGGATCCGCGGCGGAGCGGGTCATTTCTTCGGCCAAGATGCTCATGATTCGATCGAGCGGACCCCAGATTTGGGTCGCCAGGTGATTGGTTTTCACCAGCAGGCCCGCGTGCGTATTCAAGCGATCGATGAATGCCTGGATGGGGGGGCGATACCCGCCCGTCAAGGGGTACATGCTGATTTCGACGGCTGCGCGCATTAGACACCTGCTCCCTACGCCGGCATTAACCGGGTCAGGTTCAACGGGTTCGCAGTTGCATCGAGTATTCGATTTCCCGCGTCTCAGGCCTAGTTAAAGACCACCCCAAGGTGCATCGAAGTGTAGCCTGACGCGCCAATGCGTGCAAAACTCCGCCATCTGGCATTGGAGTGGGGCAATTGCGCATTTTTCAGGTCGATGCATTCACCGCCACGCGCTTTAGCGGCAATCCCGCGACCGTAGTTCTCGATGCGGATGGTCAAACCGACGCCACGCTGCAGAGCGTGGCACGCGAGTTTTCGCATGCCGAGGTGGCATTCGTGTTTGCAGCCAACGGCGCAGATCACGACGTGCGGCTGCGTTTCTTCAATGCACGCAAAGAAGCGCCCTTCGTGGGGCACGCCACCATCGCCGCGCACGCGGTGCTGTTGACCTTGGGAAGGCGCGCCAATGGCGTCTCTCGGCAACTGTCCGGCACCGGCGTCGTCGAGGTCAGCGCACAAATGGTCGAACGCGCGACCGGGCCGGAAACTCTCATAGAATTCCGCCAAACCGTGCCGGAACTGGAAGAGCCCTTGCCTTTCAAGACCACGCTGCGGGTGGCCGAAGCCCTGAAGCTGCCGGCAACTCAATTGCATGAAATCATGCCGGCGAGGATCGCTCGCAAGGGCAGCGGGCGGCTTCTAGTGCCGATATCCGACCACCGCCATCTGGAAAATCTTGCGCCCAATTTCGATACCCTGACGGCGCTCGGCAACGAACTCGGGACGGAAGGCTTCTTCGTGTTTGCGATCAATCGAGATTCCGACGAAGTATGGACCGAATCGCGCATGTTTTGCCCGGCGCTTGGAATCTTGGAAGACCCGGTCAGCGGCAATGCGCACGCCATGCTGGGGGCCTACCTCTGGGACCTCGGACAATTCAATAAAAAATCAACCACCTTCATTGGCCGGCAGGGTTACCAGATGAATCGCCCCGGTCAGGTCAGGGTGCGTCTCGAAATTGACAAGGGCGCACTGATTGCCACGCACATCGCGGGCACCGCAAGCATCGTCAGCGAAGGCACATTGGCCCTGTAAGCCTTACGGCAGTGGAGCTCTCATCGCCGGAGTTCACGCCGACGGCGCGGCGAGGTCCAGCTTGATCGTGGCGGCCACCGCCTGCAGCTTCGACTTCACCTCCGTCGCGGTCGCCACAGCCTCATTCATGTTCCCCGCGGCAAATGCTGCCTGGGCCTTGGACCACAGCGATGAGGCATCGGCGATCGCGGCCGTTGCCGCGGCGAGATCAATGCCGGCGGCGACCTTCTTGTTGGATTTCTTGCTCAAAAACGCCATGCGATTCTGGATCGCCGGAAAGTAGCCCGGCACGGTTGCGGCCAAACCCGTCCATTGATCATTGAGCGCCTTGAGGACCTCGTCCTTCTTGGCGGCGGCGGCAGTGGCCAACATCTGCGCCTTTTCGAGCACCGCCGGCGCGCCTTTTACAACCGCAGCGTAATCATGCCGGTCATAGACGGCTTTGAGATCGCCAAGCTGACTTTGTACGGCAATGAGCTGATCGGGCACGTACTTCGCGGCCTCTGCCGATGCGGCAGTCACGGTAGCCTCGATATCGGAGATGAGCTTCTGCGCAGGCTCTTTCTGGCCGGCGCACGCCGCGAGCAGTACCAGCGTCAGGGACGCGAGGGTGAGGCGACTGGCTCGTGTAGTGGATTTCATGGCTCCCCCAAATTGCGAGATTCTAGCCCAATTCGCGCCGCGCACGATCCAGCCACTCGGCCTGCGCCCGACGATAGTGGGCGGGGCTCAAGTGAGCGCCGTCCAGCAGGTCCTTGAGCACCCGCTGGGCTTCCTGCAGCTTGCCGCGCCGCTTGAGCAACAGCCCGTAGCGCAAGCGCGCCTCGGCGCCAGGATAACCCGGGGCGAGCGCTGCATACTCCCGTTCCGCCTCGTCCAGTGCATCCTGGGCGTCGAGAGTTCGGGCGTATAGCAATTGCGCATCAGCCGACTTGAAGTCGGGATTCTGCTGACTCAAGAGCTCGAGGGTGCCGCGCGCGGCCGGGAAATCCTGCTTGGCGAATTGCGCCCGGGCAAGGCCGAGCAGCAGGGTCGGATCGTGCTCAAAAATGCCTTTCAAGCCGCCGCGGTAGACATCGATGGCCTGATCGTATTGGCCGCGTTCGAAGAGTTCCTCTGCCAGACGCCGGCGCGCATCGACGTTGCCGGAAATTTCCACCTCCGCGCTGGCGCGGCGCAACTCGCGGTCCGGGTCCAACATGCGCTGTACGCCGGCCTTGGCGCGGCGCGCGGTTCTGCCGCCGAAAAGCCCGGGCAAAACCTCCGCTGCGACATAGGCCAGGGCGCCGACCCCCGGCAGCAGTGCGATGGCCCAGATCCATAGCTGGTTTCGTCCGGTCTTGATCACATGCACGATCAAGGCCGCCTGGACGAGGAGCGAAAGAATTGAGATGGGGAACAAGCGTGACAGACCTTAGCTCGCGAAACGCCAATCAGCGTCCCCTCATTGTAGCGAGAAACGCCTGCTGCTTCGAACGTCGCGTCCTTAGCGCTGCGCCACCCGAATGCGACGCTGCACATCGCCGCAGGTCGACCAACCGATGTTCGAGAGCGAGTAGCCTAAAACGCGCTGCGAGCGCGCATCGACGGTGACTTCCATTTCACAGCCCTGAAAACCGGACGGCGACGCGTCCTTGGGCTTTTGCGGCAGGAACCACACGTAGATCAACTTCGTCGGCGTGACATCGACCTTGCGGGGCTCGCCGAAGGCTTCCTGCAGGACGCTGACAGGCTTGCCGACGTTATCCGCCACGATGCGCGGCACCGGACGCACTGCGTATCCAGACCCGCTGCAACCAGCCAACATTACCAGTACGAGAACGGTGCTCGAAGCGGCAAGACGCAACATAATCCCCATCCCGGTCGACGATTTGGATTTTGAGTCTCGCCCGAGCAAGGGCGGTCCCGCCCGCACTCACGTCGCAGAATAAGGATCCGAGGGGTAGGCGTGCTGCTTATGTAAATGCAAGCCGTGCGTCATACCGCGCGGCAGGTCTTCCGCGTGATGCACGGCAGCGATCACCGTCAGCCGCCGTTTCATCAGTCGCGCCAGCAGGCGCTTCATCACGGCGCGTTGCTTGGGATCGAGGCCGGTCAGCGGCTCATCCAGCAGCAGAATGCGCGCATCCGCGGCCATTGCGCGTGCGATGAGCGCCCGGCGCAATTGCCCATAGGACAGCTCGCTGGGCCGGCGCTGCTTGACGTTGCCGAGTTTGAAAAATTTAAGCCAGTACAGCGCCTGTTTCCGATCCAAGGCATTCGGCGCATCGATGAGGCCGATGCTCGAATGGCGGCCGCTTGCGACCAATTCGAAAATGCTCACATCCACCGAGTGCAGGCTTTGTAGTTCCGGCGAGACGTAACCTACATGCCGCTTCCACTCGGCGATCGGCGCGCCCGGAGGCATTCCGCTGCGCTCGATTCGGCCGCCCAAGGCGGGCGCCAGGTCGCCGTACAGCAATTTCAGGAAGCTCGACTTGCCGGCACCATTTGCGCCAAACACCGACCAATGCTCGCCGCGCCGCAGCTGCCAGTTCAGATCCCGCAGCACCGCTTGGTACTCGACATATAAATCGACATGCGACAGCTCGAGGAGCAGCGGCGCGCGGCGTGCCAAAGCGCGTATCGCGTCCCGCCGCGGCCGCGGCGGCGGCGCATCTTCACCCGCCCTCGTCCTCAAGCGCGCAAGGTCCGCGCGCCGCAGACGCGTAACCCGATGAATCCGACCGTCGGACAGCTCGAGCAACGCGCCTGTCCCCCGCGGCACGTCCATTTCCCGATGTGCCGTTGCGACCCAAGACTGACCGCGCCGGCGGGCCCGATCGAGAATCGCATCGACCCGCCGCCTGAAAGTTACGTCCAGGCCGTTGTACAATTCGTCCAACAGCAGCCAGTCCGCGTCCTGCACCAATGCGCGCGCCAAAAGGGCGAGGCGCTTTTCTCCGTAGGATAGGGACAGAAACTTCCGCGCGGCAATGTGCTGCAAACCACTGGCTCGCAAGGTGGCGCGGACGCGCTTAGCATCGCGGTCGGTGACCGACGAAAGCAGCAACTCGGTCTGATGCAGACCAGTCGCAACCAGGTCGCGCACGCTCAGGTTCCAGCCATAGCGCGCATACTTGTCCTGTCTCTCGGCGCCGATATAGGCGATACGGCCCTTGGCGTCGATGAGTTCGACGCTGCGGCCTCCGAGCCGGAACGTGCGGCCATCCGGCTTGAATCCTGTGGGAGTCGGCCAAACCTCGCCGCTCAACAATTTGAGCAGCTGCGTCTTGCCGGCGCCATTCTCGCCGAGCAAGGCCCAGCGTTCTCCCGGCCGCAGGCGCCACGTGATGTCGTTTAGAACCCATTTGGCACCGCGCCGCACGCTGACCGCGTGCACGCTGATCGCAAGGCGCGCCTTCATGCGCGCTTGGGCTGCCAGATTCCGTTGCGTTCCGTGACCCGCCCGTCGCGCGCCAATTTGATCAAGTGCGCCTCCAATGTCAGGCGCGCCCATTGATGCCGGTCCGCAGGCACATCGTCGTAGACAATGGGTGTCAGTGAATCGAGGCCGGCGGAACTCATGGTCTCAAGGCTGCGCAGTACCTTGTCCTCGCGCGCCATGCGATGCGCCCGCAGCGCTGCAATCACGGTTTTGCCCTGCTGCATGATGTCCCCGTGGCCGGGCGCAATCCGCTCGAAGTCATAGGAAAACAGTTTCTCCAGGGAGCGCATGTACGCCGACATATCGCCGTCCGGCGGCAAAATCACCGGCGACACGCCTTCGAGGACGTGATCCCCCGTAATCAGCACACCCTCGCGCTCCAACAGGTAGCAAACGCAATTCGAGGCATGCCCCGGTGTGTGAATGGCAATCAATTCGCTATCACCGAGGAGCAGATGTTCGGCGTCCGCCGGAATATGCCCGGGTTTGAAGGTCACGTCCTGGCGTCCGTCGCCGGGAGGCGGCATTCCTATGACTTTCGCACCCGTGCGCCTGCTAAGCTCAACCACGAGCGGCGAATGATCGCGATGCGTATGCGTGGCGAGCACCCAACGGATATTGGCACCCGCCGCCTCGAGAATGGCTTCCAGATGCCGCGCATCGTCGGGCCCTGGATCGACGACGGCCACCTCGCGCTCGCCCAGCAGGTAAGTGTTCGTTCCGGGGCCTGTCATCATGCCCGCATTGCCGGCCACGATGCGGCGCAAGCCTCTGCCTAAGGCGACGCATTTACCCGGAGTGAGTTGAGGTCTGGCTTGCAACTCGGCACATGATATGCCATGCGCCCAGGCGCCGACAAAGTCCATTTGCTTTCATTAAATTTTTGCGGCTCCGTGCGCGTCCCGCTGCGAGCCGGTGGGGTTTTTCGAAAGATTCGGCGGGTCAGTGAACTCGGTCGCAATGACATAGTTGCGATGAGCGGCAGAGCCGCTACACTGGGGGTCATGTCAAAGTCGCCGAACGCCAGACGCATAGGGGGACCTCTCGCTTGGGAGCAGCTGTCGCGTCCGGATACGGAGCAGTGCCAGCGATTCCTCGCCGAATCACTGTCCTTGCTGCTTAGCGATTTGCTGCGCTCGATTCTCTCCGACGCGAGCCCAGCGCTGGCCGCGGATGAGTCGGCAGTCGAGCGCTATCGAAATCTTGCGGACTCTCTGGCGGATGGCGAATCGCGGCGCCGCACCGGCGCAGGGATAACCCGCGCGGGGCTCGCCAAGCGCTGCGTCACGTGGCTCAAATTGCTGCTGACCCCGGCGCCAAGTGCCCCATGCACCGCGGCCATGCGCGAATTCGTCGATGCTTTGGGCCTATTTCCGGCTTTGTTCGATAGCGAACCGTCGGCGCGCTCGCGACGTGCTAGGCTGACTTGGCTCCTTACCCATGATCGGCGACTTGATGCGAGTACCCGCGAGGCCGCCACGGCCTTAATCGAGGCTTGTGAGCATTTAGGGGTTTTGCTCTGGCCCGATGCGGAGACTGCCTGACGCGATGCAATTTCCATGCGTCGCCTGTCGCGGCGTATAATGGGGAGTTGCTTGCGCCACGTGCACGCCGGAGTTTGTAGTGCAGACATCATTGCCGCCTGAATCTTCTGTTGCGCCGCTGCCAGTCGATAAGACGCGTTTCAGATTCCAAAAGCTGCTGCAACCGTTCGCAGCGACACGCGGTGTCGCCACACCGATCATATGGTTTTTGCTGGATTGGCTGGTGCTGACCGTTGCCATCGCCAGTCTGTTCGTCGTGGATTCATGGTGGGTGAAGATATTCGCTTCGCAGGTAGCGGCTCTGTGGATCGCTCGCTTGTTCGTGATCGGGCACGACGCCTGCCACGGCTCCTATACGCCGAACAAGACGCTCAACAAATGGATCGGCCGAATTGCCTTCCTGCCCTCGCTCACTCCATATAGCCTGTGGGAGATCGGCCACAATCTCGCGCACCATGGCTTCACCAATCTCAAGGGGCGTGATTACGTGTGGACGCCCTTCTCGCCTTCGGAATTCGCCAATCTCTCGTGGGTTCGCCGCGGTCTGGAGCGCATCTACCGCAGCGGATTCGGCCAAGGCGTCTACTACATGATCGAGATGTGGTGGAAGAAATTGTTCTTTCCGGGGCGCAAACATGTGACGACCCGGCGCCTCAGCTACACGTTCGACAGTCTGCTGGTGGCCGGCTTCGGCATCCTCTGGGTGGGAGGCTTGGCTCTGTGGGGGCTGTACAGCGGCAGATCGGTTTGGTCGCTGCTGACATTCGGTTTCGCAGTGCCTTTTTTCTGTTGGAACTGCCTGATGGGATTCGTGATCTATGTGCAGCACACGCACCCGCGAGTCGCCTGGTACGAGCGGCGCGATCAGTGGACTGCCAACGCCGGCTATGCGACCACCACGGTGCATATCAAGCTCAAGCGGCCGCTCGACGGGATGATCCACTACATTCTCGAGCACGGCGCCCATCACGTGAACATGGGAATTCCTCTCTACCGTCTCAAAGAGGCTCAGGCGAAACTCAGCGCCACTCTCGACGAGCGATTGAACGCCGAGGTCTTCACCTGGCGCTACTATTGGAATACGGTGCGGCGCTGCAAGCTGTACGATTTCGCGCGGCACGTGTGGATGGATTTCGACGGGCATATCACCTCCGAGCCGTTGGTCCTGGTCCGCTAACCCCTCGCGATCTCAAAACTTCGCCTTGACTCCGGCGAACGCGCCCACCGTCGGCTGCATGAAGCCGTCTGGGTTCTGGTAGTGCCGGTTGAATAGATTGGTGATGCGTCCGAAAAGAGCCCAATGGCTGCTAAGGTCGTAGCTCGCGGCACAATCCACGGTCGTGTAGCCCGGCGCAGTCAGCCGCGGAATCGAAAAATCCCTGTTGCCGTCGATCCACGAACTGACCGACAACAGCGTGGCGTTCAGCCGCAAACGGCCGGTGGCTTGCCACGCGGCATTCAAGTCGCCCTTGTGCTTCGGTCTGCGCAGTAATTCCTCGTGCAGAATCTCGTCGGTGGCCTGCAGGTAGGTGTAATCCACGCGCAAGCTGAGCGACGGCAGCGGTTGATATGATGCGAAGCTTTCAACGCCGTCCGTCACGGCGCGTCCGATGTTAGTCAGGGACGTAAAGTCGGCGTTATCATCAATCAAATTCTTGATGTTGTTGTGAAAATAGGTGACGCCAAATCTCATGTTGTCAGCGCCGAGCGACTGCTCGAAGCCTGCATCGTAACCTACGCTGGTTTCGGGTCTTAGATTCGGATTGCCGAAGAAATCGAACTCCGGAAAGTTCTGGAACATTTGCGACAGACTGGGCGCCTTGAAACCGGTCCCGACGCTCGCCTTTAGCTTGGTCCCTGTTTCTTCGATGAGAAACGCGGGCGCCACGCGGTAGGTAAACTGGCTGCCGAATCGGTCATTGTCGTCGTAGCGCACGCTGATCGTATCGAACAAGCGGCCGCCGAAGCTCGATTGCAGTTCGGCGTAGCCGGAGTTGATGTTGGTGGCGGCGGCGATGGGCTGGGTGATTTCATCGCGTTGATGTTCGGCGCCCAGCAACAGCTGTTGGTTGGCGGCAAGCTTGAGGATGCCCTGCCAATCGAATTTGGTCCGCTCGCCGTACAGGTAGGCGGCGGGGTTATCAGGACTGTATTGCGATGATTTGACATCGCTGTAGGCGGCGCCGACGGTCTGCTCGAGTGCGCCGTCCAGCGCCAACAGATGGCCGGTGGCCCGCGTGTAGTACTGCAGGGTGTTGTTGTCGCTTTGCGTGGCGTCCGGCGTCGCGGGAAAGGTGGCAAAGTTATCGCCGGTGATGCGCAGGTGCGAATCGGTGTAGCGCGCGACCAGCCCTAGATCGAAATGATCCGTGACATCCAGTCCGAGCTTGGTCGATGCGGTGAGATTATCGTCGTAATCGTCGATGCGCGCCTGTCCCGGCGGCAGCAAATCCAAGGGCGTCACCGGCGTCGCACCGGCGTGGTAGTGCTGCAGCGTC
>Ga0210398_10005715_pt1 | contig 11559 bp, 11 predicted proteins | sample IncBWC4OmetaG_FD_161047 | JGI IMG/M metagenome (GOLD analysis project Ga0210398, IMG submission 161047) | Forest soil microbial communities from Barre Woods Harvard Forest LTER site, Petersham, Massachusetts, United States - Inc-BW-C-4-O | ecosystem: Environmental > Terrestrial > Soil >... | reverse complement strand
TCCCAACGATCACGTCAACATGTCGCAATCGTCGAACGACAGTTTCCCTTCGGCGATGTATATCGCCGCCGCAGTCGGGGTGACCAAGCGCCTGATCCCGGCGGTGAAGGCGCTGCACGACGCCATCGCCGTCAAAGCCAAAGAATGGGACGACATCGTCAAGATCGGCCGCACCCATATGCAGGATGCGACGCCGCTGACGCTCGGCCAGGAATGGTCGGGTTATGCCGGGATGCTGGCCGACGATCTCGACCGCATGACAGACGCGCTTAAGGGCATCTATCGCCTGGCCCTTGGTGGCACTGCGGTTGGCACCGGCATCAACGCTGAACCGGGCTTCGCCGAAGCCGCGGCCGCCGAGATCGCCAAGCTCACCGGCTTGCCGTTCGTCAGCGCGCCGAACAAATTCACGGTGCAGGGTGCCCATGATGCGTTGGTGCAGCTGTCCGGCACGCTGCGCACGCTCGCAGTGTCGCTCTACAAGATCGCCAACGACATCAGATTGATGTCCTGCGGCCCGCGTGCCGGCTTTGCCGAATTGATGATCCCGGAAAACGAGCCCGGGTCATCGATCATGCCCGGCAAGGTCAATCCGACCCAGTGCGAGGCGCTGACCATGATCGCCGTGCAGGTGATGGGTAACGACGTCGCCGTCGGTTTCGGAGGCGCCGGCGGCTACCTGGAAATGAACGTCTACAAGCCATTGATGATCTACAATATCACCCATTCGATCACGATCATGACCGACGGCTGCACCAATTTCCGGCGCTTCCTGGTCGAGGGCACCAGGCCCAACCTGAAGAAGATCAAAGAGGACGTTGACCGCTCGCTGATGCTGGTGACCGCGCTGGCGCCGGTGATCGGCTACGACAAGGCCTCGAAGATCGCCCATTACGCCATGGACAACGACCTCACGCTCAAGGCGGCGGCGCTCAAGCTCGGCTTCGTCAACGAGGCCGAGTTCGATCGCGTGGTCGATCCGAAAAAGATGGTCAAGCCATATGTCGCCACGGGGTCCTAGAGCATGATCCCGAAAAAGCCTGCCCCGGACTTGATCCGGGGTGGAAGCCGGTTTTCGGAAAAGATCATGCTCCAATGAAAAAACTAGACCATGATCCGCCCAGCTTGATCGGATCACGGTCTAAGCCTGGTTAATCGCTTGGAGCAGGGGGAGTCCATATCGACGCCATTACGCGAGCCGCCCGCTCCGGCGGACGCTCTTGCTTTGCTGGCAGCCACCGCCGAGCTGTTGTTCGCCGACGGCGAGACCACGCGGCGGATGATCGTCGGCGTGGAACGGTTGGGCGCCGCGCTCGGTGTTGACGTCGCGGTTTTGCCGCGCTGGGGCGCGTTGACGCTGCGCGTCGACGATTCGAACGCCCCACTTTTGGAGAGCATCGCCGCCGAACCGCTCGGCGTCGATATGACCAAGGTTTCGGCCACCAATGAGCTGATCGACAAGGTCCGCGATCATCGCCTTGCTGTCGACGCGCTGCAGCCGGCGCTCGATTCAATCCGCCATCTACCGCCGGTTTCGCTGGCGCGCTTCGTGTTATTGACGGCGGCGGGTGCCGCGGCGCTGGGCGTCATCTTCGGCGCGAGTCATTGGCTCACGCTTGTTCTTATCGCGTTCAGCGCCGGCGCTGGAGCTTTGCTGCGCCGCTGGCTGGCTGGGCTGAGCACGAACCCGTTCGTGCAGCCGTTTTGCGCCGCGTTGCTTGCCGGCGTCGTCGGCGCGATCGTAGTCCGATTGCAGCTTAGTTCGCTGATGCGCCTGGTCGCCGTCTGTCCTTGCATGGTCTTGGTTCCCGGGGCGCATTTTCTCAACGGTGCCATCGATCTCGCGCGGGCGCGGATTGCGCTCGGCGCCTGCCGCGTCGGCTATGCGTGCCTCATCACGCTGGTGATCAGCGCCGGCCTCCTGGTCGGGCTTTCGCTCGCCGGCGTCGACCTGCCCGTATCGCCGCCGGTGCCGGCCGTGCCGCTAGGCTATGACGTGATTGCCGCAGGCGTCGCAGTCGCGGCCTATGGCACCTTCTTCGCCATGCCCTGGCGCATGCTGCCCATTCCCGTCGTCATCGGCATGCTCGCGCACGCTCTACGATGGCTGGCGATTGAGATGGGCGGCGCCAGCGCCGAGGCCGGCGCCCTGATCGCGTGCCTTGCGGTGGGCATCATTGTCACGCCGGTTGCCGATCGGCTGCGCATGCCATTTGCGGCGTTCGCCTTCGCCTCGGTGGTGTCGCTGATCCCCGGCGTGTTCCTGTTCCGCATGGCCGGCGGGTTGCTCAGCCTGATCCGCGCCGGCAGCGGCGCTTCATCCGAGCTCCTGCTCGGCACGATTGTCGACGGCGCAACCGCGCTGCTGATCATCCTGGCGATGGCGTTCGGCCTGATCGTGCCGAAAATGTGCATCGAATATTTCTTTCCGGCACTGACCGATGCCGAACCGCCAGCATCGAGTCGATAGCGGGTCTGCGCCGCCGATGTTAAGACGATGGCGCTCGCGCTTTCCGCGGGCAGCCATGCTTGCAACTGGAGAAGCCAATGCCTGCTTATTGGGTCGCGCGCGGCAAAGTGAATGATCCCGAAGAGTACAAAAAATACGCCGATCAGGTGCCACCGATCCTGGCAAAGTATGGCGGCAAGCCGTTGGCGCGCGGCGGTCGTTTCCAGATCATGGAAGGTCCGGAGAAATTTCAACGCTTTGTGGTGATTGAGTTTCCGACCTTCGAGCAGGGCGTCGCCTGCTTCACATCCGAGGAATACAAAAAAGCCGCGACGTTCCGCCGAAGCGGCGCCGGCGAGGTCGAGATCGTCATGATCGAAGGGCTGGAGGGGGTAAGGTAGCGCTCGTCATTCCGGGACGCGGCGAAGCCGCACGCCCGGAATCCATAAAGGCCGGATCAGCTCTCGGCACCAAGCCAAACCCGAACAGCAGGGATTAGGGATTCCGGGTTCGCGCCATTGGGGCGCCCCGGAATGACGTCTCACGCCGCCGCGCGCGGCTCGCCGCCGCCAGGCGGCGGCACCGGCACGCCGTCGGCGGCATATTCGTTGAGCTTGTTGCGCAGCGTGCGGATCGAGATGCCCAGCACGTTGGCGGCATGGGTGCGGTTGCCGAGGCAATGCTTGAGCGTCTCCAGGATCAAATCGCGTTCGACCTCGGCGACCGTGCGGCCGACCAGCGCGCGTGAGATTTGCTCGGCGGCGAGCGTGGCGTGGGCCACCGATGACGTGCCGCGCTGCTGATCGAGACGCGCGCCGTCGGGCGCGAGAATCGACTCTGGCCCGATCTCGACCCCGGTCGCCATCAGCACGGCGCGATGCATGGTGTTTTCCAGTTCGCGCACGTTGCCGGGCCAATAATTGACTGTCAGCGTGCGCCGCGCCTCCGGCGACAGCGGCCGCGCCGGCACGCCGTTGGCGGCCGCGTATTTGCCGATGAAATATTGCGCCAGCTCGATCACGTCGGCGGGGCGTTCGCGCAGCGGCGGGATTTTTAGGTTCACGACATTGAGGCGGAACAGCAGATCTTCGCGGAACGTGTTGTCGCGCACCGCGTCGGCGAGATTGCGGTTGGACGTGGCGATGATGCGGATGTCGATCGGCACCGGCCGGGTGCCGCCGACGCGATCAACGACGCGCTCCTGGATCGCGCGCAACAGCTTGGCCTGCAGCCGCACGTCCATTTCGGATATCTCGTCGAGCAGCAGCGTGCCGCCATTGGCCTCCTCGAATTTGCCGATCCGCCGCGCGACTGCGCCGGTGAAGGCGCCCTTCTCATGGCCGAACAGCTCGGATTCGAGCAGGGCTTCGGGAATGGCGGCGCAATTGACGCTGATGAACGGCTTCTTCGCCCGGTTCGAGCGGCCATGCAGGTAGCGCGCCAAAACTTCCTTGCCGGTCCCGGATTCGCCGGTGATCAGCACCGAGGCGTCGCTCGGCGCGACTTGCAAGGCGAGTTTCACCACCCGCGCCATGGCGTCGTCGCGATAGATCAGTTCGCGCGTATCGTCGGCGACGGCGGCGAGCACAGCCGCGATCAATTCGGGATCCGGCGGCAACGGGATGTATTCCTTGGCGCCGGCATGGATGGCGGCGACGGCGGCGCGGGCATCGGTGGCGGTGCCGCAGGCGACGATCGGCGCGTGGATGTGCTCGGCTTCAAGCGCAGTCACCAGCTCGCGGATGGCGATGGCGACATCGACCATCAACAGGTCGGCGCCGCGCCCGGAGCGCAGCACCGCGAGCGCCTGGGCGATGTCGGTGGCGTGGGTGACCGTCGCGCCCCGATCCATTGCGATCTTGGTGGCGGTGGTGAGCTGGCCATTGAGGGTGCCAACGATCAAAAGCCGCATGTTGAGCTTCCTTTTTCTCTTGTTCCGCCGTCACTCATCACCGTTCCGCCTTGATGATTTCGGTCATGGTCACGCCGAGCTTTTCCTCGACCAGGACGACTTCGCCGCGCGCGACTAGGCGGTCGTTGACATAGATGTCGATCGCCTCGCCGACCTTGCGGTCGAGCTCGAGCACGGTGCCGGGGCCGATCTTGAGGAGATCGTTGATTTCCATCCGCGCCCGGCCGAGCACGGCCGAAACCTTGACCGGAACGTCGAACACCGCTTCGAGATCGGCGGCGATTCGCGTCGTCGGCTCGTCGGGTTCGGGCGCGGCCGGCACCTCGGGCGCCGCCGCGCGGTCTTCGAGATTGGGCAGGGGCACCTTGCCATCCTCACTCATTCTCGCTCCTCCTGGTCATCTCACGTTGCCGCGGCGACGCTGCGCCGCGCGCTGATATAACGAGCGACCGCCTCGGCGATGGCGCCGTCGGCCAAGCCGGCGTCGCGGTTGATGCCGCCGTCCGCCCATTCGATGCGACAGTCGCCGACCGCGACGCTGGGTTCGCCGAGCACGACGAGGCGGCCCTCGTAACCGTGCGCGCGGGTGATGTCCTCGAGCTTTTCGCGCGCCGCCGCATAAAGCGCATCGTTGATGCGCACGACGATGTGCGGAGCGGCGACGAGCTCGCGGAAGCAGCTCGAGGCCAGCGCCGAGATTTCGGCGAACGGTTCGCGCTCGATCAAAGTCGGCGCCAGCTTGCGCGCGACGGCCACGGCGACCTCGACCGCTTCGCATTCGAGCCGCGCTTCGACCGCCGCCAGCGCCTTGGTCGCTTCGGCGAGACTGGCGGCAATGCGCTCGAGCGTGCCGGCAACGCGGCGGCCGGCCTCGACCGCGGCGTCGCTTTGCGCTTCGGCATAGCCGCGGCGGTGCGCGGCCGCCTCGGCCTCGGCGAGTTTGGCGGCATGCTCGGCGAGCGCCACCGTCGCTTCGCGTTCGTGACCGGCGGCGAAATCGACGTCGAACAGGAATTTTGCCGGAGCGCCCATCAGTAGATCAACTCTTCTTCGCCGCGGCTCTTGGAAATGACGATTTCGCCTTTGGCCGCGAGGTCTTTGGCGAGATTGACCAGCAGGACTTGCGCCTCGTCGACGTCACGCAGCCGCACCGGTCCCATGGCGCCCATATCGTCGACCAGCATCTTGGCGGCGCGGGTCGACATGTTGGACATGAAGAACTGCCGCACCGGCTCGGCGGCGCCTTTGAGCGCCACCGCGAGCTTGTCCTTTTCGATATGGCGCATGAGGGTTTGCGCCGATCCCGGATCCAGCTTGACCAGGTCGTCGAACGTGAACATCAGCGTCTTGATGCGCTCGGCGCTCTCGCGGTTGTCCTCCTCGAGCGCGGTGAGGAATCGAGTTTCGGTCTGCCGATCGAAGTTGTTGAAGATTTCGGCCATCACCTCGTGGGCGTCGCGCCGGCGCGTCTGCGAGAGGTTCGACATGAATTCGGTGCGCAGCGTCAGTTCGAGACGCTCCAGCACCTCCTTCTGCACCGCTTCCATGCGCAGCATGCGGTTGACCACATCGAGCGCCAGTTCCTCGGGCAGGATGGCGAGAACGCGCGCGGCGTGCTCCGGCCTGATCTTCGAGAGCACCACCGCTACCGTTTGCGGGTACTCGTTCTTGAGATAATTGGCGAGCACCTCTTCCTGCACGTTGGAGAGCTTCTCCCACATGTTGCGGCCGGCCGGACCGCGGATTTGATCCATGATCGCGCCGACCCGCTCGGGCGGCAGATATTGCTGCAGCAGGCGTTCGGTGGAGTCGTAGCTGCCCATCAGCGCGCCCGACGCCGACATGCGGGTGACGAATTCGAGCAGCAGGTTTTCGACCAGTTCGGCTTCGATCGCGCCGACGGTCGACATGGCGACCGAAAGGTCGCGAAGCTCGTCGTCGTCGAGCATGGCCCAGATTTTGGCGCCGTAGCTCTCGCCGAGTGCCAGCATCAGTATGGCGGCGCGCTCCTTGCCGGTCAGTTGCCGCTGAGTGGTGCCGGGTGCCGCGCGGGCGGCGAGCGTGGCCATGGCCCCGGCGATATCGCGGCGGGTGGCCGCGGCCTCGACTTCGTTCTTCTCTTGCGCGGCGGGCGGCATGCGTCACTGATCAGGCTGCGTTGCTTTCGCTCATCCATTGGCGGATGATCGTAACGGCTTCGCTTGGATTCTTGTCGGCAAGCTCGCCGACCTTTTGCACCGATTGGGCGTGGACCTGGCCCTGGATTTGGGCGATGTCGATCATCTTCGCTGTTGGGCTTGGCTCAGCCGCCTTAGCGGCTTCGGCGGCCAGCGCCTCGGCGAGCTGAGCGTCGCCGCCGGCGCCCGCCGGCAGCGCCAGCGGACGTTGTTCCGGCGCCAGCACACGCCGCACCAGCGGCCGCACCACCATCAGCAGCACGACGAGACCTAGTAATCCCATCACCGTCATTTCGATGGCGCGCATGAGGTCGTCTTTGGTCAATTGCAGCGCCGCCATCCAGCCGGTCGGCTCAGTAATCGGGGTGGCCGGCGTCTCGGCGAAACGCAGATTGACGACCTCGACCTGATCGCCGCGCTTCTGGTCGAATCCGATCGCGGTGCGGACCAGGGCCGCGATCTGATCGATTTCTTCCTTGCTGCGCGGCTGGTAGACGATGTCGCCCTTGTCGTTTTTGCCGTAGGTGCCGTCGACCAGGACCGCGACTGAAATGCGATTGACGCGGGCGCCTTCGATCACCTCGGTCTTGGTGGTCCTGGAAATCTCGTAGTTGACGATCTCCTCGGATTTCCGGCTCTGGTCCTTAGCACCCCCATTGGCCTCGGGCGGCGGCTGGCCCGGCCGCTGATTGCCGCCGCCGGGGATCTCGTTGCCGACCGTCACCTGATTTTCGCGTTCGTTCGTCGCCGAAGTTTCTTCGCGCGTTTGGCTTGAACGCACGACGCGCCCCTCCGGATCGTATTTGTCGGAAGTCTGCGTCACCCGGTTGAAATCGAAATCGGCGCTGACCTGAGCGCGGGCGCGGCCCGGGCCGACCACGGACGTGACGATGGCGTCGATCTGCTCGCGCAGCCGCTTCTCGAACGCCGACCGCCGTTCGTCGCCGCTGATTTCGCCGACCCCGTCGTCGCCGTTGCCGTCGGCCAGGAGGTGACCGGCTTCGTCGACGATCGACACCCGCTGTGGCTTGAGCCCGTTGACCGCGGAGGCGACCAGGTGGCGGATGGCCCGCACCTGCTGCGGCTCCAGCGTGCCGTGCACCTTGAGCACGATCGAGGCCGACGGCTCGACTTTGTCGCGCGAGAACAGCGGCCGCTCCGGCAGCACCAGATGCACACGGGCAGCCACGACGCTGTCGATGCCGCGGATGGTTCGCGCCAGCTCGCCCTCGAGCGCGCGCAGATTGTTGATATTCTGGACGAAGCTCGTGGTGCCGAGCGCATCCGATTTGTCGAAAATCTCGTAACCGATGCCGCCGCCCTTGGGCAGGCCTTCGCCGGCGAGCGACATGCGCAGCCGAGCAACGCGATCCTTGGGCACCATGACGATGCTGCCGTCGTTGCGCAGCTCGTAATTGACGCCTTGCCGTTCGAGCTCCTTCACGATCGCCGCCGAGTCCTCGTACGACAGATCGGTAAAAAGCGGCGTCATTTGCGGCGCCGTGACGCGCAGGATCAGGAAGGCGAAAAAGGCCACCAGCGCGATGGTGACGGCGACCATCGCGGCAATGCGCGGCGCGCCAAGTGTCTTGGCAAACTCAAGAAAACCCTGCACCGATCGTTATCTCCCACGCGCGAAAGCTTCGCGCATCCCGCCCGGCAAGATTTGCCCAGTTTATGGTTAGCGCCCGGTTAATGGCGGTGCGGGCGGCGGACAAAATCGCGGCCGTGGAAGATCGGGGGGCGTTATCGCGCGAGCGCTGGCGGCGTCCGGCATTCCGTCCGCCAAAAACAAAAACGCCGCCCACGGCGGGCGGCCGATATTGAGAGATCGGTAAGAGGTATTAAGCGCGCGTTACTGGCGATACTGCTGAATGCGCGTGGTGCGCAAGCCGGCCAGGCCGTGTTGGTCGATCGAATATTGCCAGGAAAGGAATTCCTCGACCGTCAGGGTGTAGCGGCTGCACGCTTCTTCCAGCGACAGCAGTCCGCCGCGAACGGCGGCGACGACTTCGGCCTTGCGGCGAATCACCCAACGCTTGGTGCCCGGCGCGGGGAGATCAGCAATCGTCAGAGGCGAACCGTCAGGCCCGATGACATACTTTACCCTCGGGCGATGGGGCTCAGTCATAGCGAGAACTCTCACACTCGACACTACAAGCCCGGACGTTACGCACCGCGGCTTAAGATTTGGCTAAGCGCAAGCCTCGATTGCAGGCTTTTGGCTGCAAGCCGCGGCGGTTCCGGTTTGCGACGCAACACCAAGGTCGTCGGCGCCACGCTGATGATCAGTGGCTGATCGAAGTGACCTGGCTGATTTGCACCGTTTGGCCGCCTACCGTGAGCGTCGGCGGATTGACGTTGGTATTGACCGCGCTCACCACGCCTTGAACCTGGCTCGAGACGTTGACAGTCTGGCCGTTGGCCCCGGTTGCTGTGACCGTCAGCTTGTAGGTGCCGTCAGGCCAGGTTTGCCCGTTGTTGCCCATGCCATTCCAAGAAAAGCTTTGCGAGCCGGCATTAAGCGCCATCGTGCCGGTAAAGGCGGTCTGTCCGGACGAATTGGTGATTGTGAGGTTCGCGGTCGCCGGCGAGGCTGCCGTGAGATTCCAGATGGCCGAACCGCCGGTCGCATTGGATAGCGTCGCGGTCTGGCCGCCGACCGTGACGGTTGAGCCAACCAGTTGCAGAGCCGACGTAGCCTCGGAGGTCTGCTGCATCGAAATGAGCGTCTGCAGATTGGTGTTCATGTTGATCTGCTGCTCGACGCCGGCGAACTCGACGAGCTGTTGGGTGAATTGATTGGTGTCGAGCGGCTCGAGCGGATTTTGATTCTGCAGCTGCGTGGTCAGGAGCTGCAGAAAGGTGTCGAAATTGCCGGCGAGCTGCTGCGAAGCGCTGCTATTGACGGCCTGCGCGGTGGACGCGCTAGAGGAGGTGGATGACGTCGTCGTCGAGACGTTCGATATCGCGTTGATGCCCGTGTTGATGGCGCTGGAGGTGGTGCTCATTGCTCTCGTCCTCGATCACAGGATCGCGTTCACACGCGGATGTCGACGCCGCTGCCGAGGCCGGCGCGCGCATAGGCTTGCGTCGCGGCGACCGGCGTCAGATCGGCGTCCGGAATGATCAGTTGCGCGGGAGTGTTGGTCTGCGCCCCCGGGCCGTTGTTCTGCCCACCGGTAAAGGACTGGTCGCGCAGGGTGAATTGCAGGCCATTTTCGGCGGTTTTCAAGCCGGCATCCTGCAGCGCTTGTTCGATCTGCGGCTGCTGGCTCTGCAGCAGTTGAAGCGTATCGGCGCGGTCCGCGGTCATGTGCGTCGTGACCTGCCCGGTGCTGTCGACGTCGAGGCGCACGTCGATTCTTCCGAGTTCGGGTGGATCGAGCCTGATGTCGAACTGGTTGGATCCGGACTGTGCCCGGGCGGCGATCGCGACCGCGAGGCCGGCAACCGGCACCGGGTCGGCGGTCGACGCGGCACTGGATGCCGTCGACCCGGCGGCGTTCGACGGCGCCGCTGCCGCCAAAGCGGTAAAGCCGAGATTTGGCACGCCGGCGACGTCCGCTTTCGCGGCGCCGCTGCCGTTCTGCGCATTCGCTGTCAGCGACGCAGACGCGGTGGAAACGTCCGTCGCCCGGGCGTTAGCGTGATCGGTGCTCGCCGGCGCGGCGGTGTCGGTCGGACTCGATGCAGTTGGGTTCGTATCGCTCGCTTGGGCCTGGATTTGCTGGATGACGTTGCTCGCCGTTTGCGTCTTGCCTCCGGTCACGGCTGCAGCCGACGCGAGTTTGTCGCTGCCGCTATCGATCGTTGCCGATGTGGACGCCTGGTTCGCTGGCGCCGTGTCGCTCGTGTCCGGCGCCGGCGCAGCTTCTTGCTCGGCAACCGTCGCCGTGGCGGGCTTCGTCGGTCGTTTGGTTGCATCGCCGATTGCTGCGGTCACGGCGCTGGCGGTGTTGACCGGCGTTGTCGGACTAACCGGCGGAGCGACGGTGATCGCGGCGGCTACCGGTTGCGGCGGATTGGCGGCTGCGATTGCCGCCGTGGCGATTGCCGGGTCGGTCGTCGCCGTGCCGCTATTGTTGCTGTCGTCGCTTTTGCTGTCGCCGGACGATGCTTTCGCCGGCGTGGCCGACGCCACCGTTACGACCTGGGTCGGATCGGTCGGCGGAACATTGTTGGTCTCCGTCGGGTCGGCCGGGGAGTCGGGATTGCTTGGGACATTCGCGGCATTGGCCGCGGCGCCGGTCGGCCCCTGGGGGCCGGAATTGCCGTTGGTTGACGCGCGCGACGGTGCCTTCCCTTCGTTGAGCGCCGGCGGGCTTGCCGCGCCGGGTTGCGGCGCCGTCGGTGCCGAGCTGCTGATTGGCGTCGCGGCCGGATCTGCCTTCGGCTTGACGGATGATGGCTGGGAGGCGCCTTGGCCCTGTGACGGCGCGCTGCTCGCATTCTTTGGTGCGGAATTTGTCGCCCCGGTATTGGTCGCCCCGTTATTGGTCGACGCGGGATTTGCGGCTGAGGAACTCGTCGGTGCTGGATTCGCAGATGCGGGGTTCGTCGGCGCAGAATTCGCCGGCGCCGGGTTCGACGACGCCGAATTTGCCGGCGCGGGATTGGTAGGCGCCGGGTTCGCCGGTGCAGGGTTGGCGGCGGGTGGTGGATTTACCGGTGTGTTGGATGTGTCCGGCGCGCTCGTCGCATCCAGCAATGCCGCAAACGGTTGGGAGTCTGCTTGCGGCGCCGGCGGCGCGGGCGCGAGTGCCTGTAACCACTGCGACTGGGCGAAAGATGACGTTGAATTGACGTCCGACGCTATACTTGACACGGCCAAACCCTTGCGAAGCGAGAAGCTGACATCTTTGCTTGCAACCGCCGGGCCAGCGCGCAGCCGGGTAGAAACGACGTAAATTCAATGGATTGGGCGACTTCCCCTTAGGTCGCCATGCGGCAGTGTTTGCGCCAACCCGGCAAGTTTTGCCGGCTTTTTGTCGTGAATTCCGGGAAGCGCGTCGTCCAGC
>Ga0210398_10005712_pt1 | contig 11562 bp, 14 predicted proteins | sample IncBWC4OmetaG_FD_161047 | JGI IMG/M metagenome (GOLD analysis project Ga0210398, IMG submission 161047) | Forest soil microbial communities from Barre Woods Harvard Forest LTER site, Petersham, Massachusetts, United States - Inc-BW-C-4-O | ecosystem: Environmental > Terrestrial > Soil >... | reverse complement strand
CACGTGCTGCGCGACATCAATCTGAAAGTCGCCCGCGGCGAGCGCATCGTTATCTGCGGTCCGTCCGGCGGCGGCAAGTCGACGCTGCTTCGTTGCATTAATCGCCTGGAAGACTGGCAGCAGGGGCGGATTGTGGTCGACGGCATCGAGCTGACCGAAGATCCGAAACAGATCCTGGCAGTGCGCCGCGATGTCGGCATGGTGTTCCAGCATTTCAATCTGTTTCCGCATCTCACCGTGCTGGAAAACTGCACGCTGGCGCCGATGTGGGTGCGGCACATGGCGAAGAAGGAAGCCGAGGCGCTGGCGATGAACTACCTCGCCCGGGTGAAAATACCGGACCAGGCCGGCAAATATCCGGCCCGTCTTTCCGGCGGCCAGCAGCAGCGCGTGGCGATCGCGCGGGCGCTGTGCATGAATCCGAACATCATGCTGTTCGACGAGCCGACCTCGGCGCTCGATCCGGAGATGGTCAAGGAGGTGCTCGACACCATGGTCGAACTCGCCAGCGACGGCATCACCATGCTGGTGGTTTCCCACGAGATGGGATTTGCCCGGCAGGTGGCCGATCGCGTCATCCTCATGGACGACGGGCAGATCGTCGAGATCAACGAGCCGAAAAATTTCTTCGGCAACCCGCAGCACGAGCGTACGCGAACCTTTCTGCAACAAATCCTTCACTGACTCGCCGTCGCGACCAGCGAACGCCTTCGCGTACGACGACGTCCGATAGTCCGATCTAACGAAAATGTACCGGCGTTCAACAACGCGGCGCGATTGCGTTGCGTTGATTTACAGACATTCATTCCAGACGGGCTTTGCAGCAACATTACCGCGTTTTAATGCGCGCAGCACCGTTCTGACCTAACTTTAACTTGAGTCTGGATGGGGCCAGTCTTTTACTCGTGCCATCTCAAATCATCCTTTCGGAGGAGAACATGTGGAAGTCCGTGGTCGCTGCGACGGCCGCTCTCGCCATCGCCGGCTCTTCAATTGTCTATGCCCAACAGCGCTTCGGCGAAGATGGTGATGGTGATGGTGATGGTTCGCGCTTCCAGCATCGTCATCATCACATGAGCGCCGAAGACCGCGCCGCGTTCGTCGACGCCCGCATCGCCGCGCTCAAAGCCGGCCTTGAACTAACGGCCGATCAAGCCAAGAACTGGCCGGCGTACGAGCAGGCGCTGCGCGACATGGCGAAGCTGCGCGCCGAGCGCAGAGCAGCGCGTGAGGCGCGTGAGCAGAATCCGGGCCAGGCGCCGGCGCCGTTCGACCGGTTGGCACAGCGCGCCGACAACATGGCCAAGGCGAGCGCCATCCTCAAGCGCATCGCCGAGACCGGCCAGCCGCTCTATATGAGCCTCAACGATGCGCAGAAAGAGCGCTTCCAAAAACTCGCCCGCATGCTGCGGCCGCATCACCATCATATGCACGGCCGCTTCGAGGAGCGCGGCCAAGAGCGCGGCCAAGGCTGGCGCGACGGCCAGGGCTACGGCCGTGGCGACGGCGAGCGCGGTGGCCGTTCCTGGCATCACGGCCAGCGCTTCGGCCAGGACGACGGTTGGCAGGGCGGCCGCATGCGTCACATGAGCGACGAGCAGGGCACCGAGCTCTAATTGATCTCAACCGGATACGCGCTCGCTGGTCCTCCCCCACCGGGCGCGAAGGCGGAAGCCGCAGGGCGCGTACCCCTGCGGCTTTTGCGGTTATCTAGACGACGCGCGCACAGGTATTGCGCTTCGCGTTTTGGAGGTTGAAACCTGAAGTTAGAGGGTGGCGGGACCGGTCGACCGCCTAAAAATACGACTTCTCGGCTACGCCTTTTTCCATTTCTGGATGCGGCCGGCCTTTCGCAACAGAAAGTACTTGAGAACCAGCTTGCCTTCGCGCCCGGGCAGCGAACTACCGCACGAACGGCAGGTTATGTCGCGCGCGACGGTCTCCGGACCGGCCTCGATGCAGACGAGCTGGTAAAGCGCGTTGCAGTTCGGGCAATTGAAGGAGGATAGCTTGCCGGCAATCATGATACGCCCCACAGAAAAGTACGCCGCACAACGATTTTTTTGATTTCTTGAAGGTAAGTTAAACTGGAGACTGCTTTGGCGCAACCGAACGTTACGCCATCGTCATATGCCGCGCGATCGCGGCGGCGAGAGGCAGCGTGGTAGCCCTACCTCTCGAAGACCTTTCAAGGCCGCGCTCTTGCGCAATTACCGCTGCAGCGGACCCTCGGCCTTCTTCCAGGCGGCGATGCCGCCCTCAATGTGACAGGCCGATGTAATACCGGCATCCTGTGCCGCCTGCACCGCCATGGCCGAACGTTCGCCGAAGGCGCAATAGAACACGATGCGCTTGCCGGTCGCCGCCGCCAATTCGTGCAAGATGCCGCCGGCGCCGACATTCGCTTCCAGGTTGGTGTAGGGCGAATGCAGGGACCCGGGAATGACGCCGTGTTTCTCGCGCTCGCTCTTCTCGCGCAGATCGACCATGGTGACGCCAGGCTGGCCGCACAGCGCCATCGCTTCGGCCGCTGAGAGCGACCAACCCTTGCTGGCGATGTCCTGCTGGCGAAGCCCGACTTGCATGTTGGCCGGCACCGCGACGTCCATCATTTTCGGATTGGGCAGGTTCAGATTGTTCATGAGGTCGACATATTCGTCGATCGATTTGACCCGCAGCCGCGGATTGAAGAACTTCTCCTCGCCGATGGTCGAGACCGTGTCGCCCTTATAGTCATGAGCCGGATAGACCAGCGTCTCGTCGCGCAGTTTCAACAGCTTGTTGAAGATCGAATCGTATTGCGCGCGCGGGTCGCCGTTCTGAAAATCGGTGCGGCCGGTGCCGCGGATCAACAGCGTGTCGCCGGTGAAGACGCGATCGTTCAGCAGGAACGAGTAGGAATCGTCGGTATGGCCGGGCGTGTAGAGCACGTCGAGGCTTAGCCCCTCGATCTGGACGCGGTCGCCCTCGGCGACCCGCATGGAGACGACGTCGGCCTTGGTATGCTCGCCCATCACAGTGACGCAATGGGTGCGATCGCGTAGCGCGCCGAGCCCGGTAACGTGGTCGGCGTGCAGATGGGTGTCCACCGCCTTGACCAGTTTCAGGTCAAGCTCGCGCACCAGCTGCAGATAGCGATCGACCCGCTCAATCACCGGATCGATGATCAACGCCTCGCCGCCGGGCCGGCTGGCCAGGAGATAGGTGTAGGTGCCGGACGCGCTGTCGAAGAGCTGGCGAAAGATCATGAGCGCCTCCCGCTCTTGCGGTGCATCATACACCCGCGCGGTGAGGCGCGCGAAGGGTCAGGCGCCGCCGGCTTGCGCCGCACAGCCTTCCGGCTTGAAGACCCGCTGGGGCGAAGCCGGGAATTTCGCAAGCTTCGCCGCCGGCCGAATTGGCCGCCGCACCAATTCGCCGCCGCAATTCGGGCAATGCCCTTTCAGCACGCCGTCGGCGCAGGACCGGCAGAACGTGCACTCGAACGAGCAGATCATCGCCTCGAGCGAATCCGGTGGCAAATCGGCATCGCAGCATTCACAGCCCGGCTTGAGCAAAAGCATGAGTCGGCCCCCGTTCGTGCCGGATTAACGGTGAACTAGTCGGTATCGACCGGGCCATGCGGCACGGTTGCCGCCGGCTCGACTTTTTGCAGTGCAACGTGCGCGTGCTCGGCCTCGTCGTCCATTCCCATCCAGCGCAGCTTCAAAATCCGCGTGACGAGATTGTGCGCTGCAGGCTGTTGGGCCGTTTGGTCGGGGTTTTCGTTAATTCGGGGCGCCATGTCCATGGCTATTCCTCCTTCGCATTGTTTTTCTTGTGGGCAGTGCAAAATGCCGGCTGCCGATTTTTTGCTCCGCAACACCGACTCGCTCGCGGAGCGAACTGAAACACAGATAATCTAACAACGTCGGGAAGCAAGTGGCTGTGATCTACATCAAATCCTGATTCGGCGCTCGCTCGCCTGCACGCCTCGCCCGAGACTTCGAGTATTCTGAAAAAAGGCTGTTCGCAAAAAGTCTGCTGACGAATCAGCCGGCGCCGAACACCATGCGATTGCCCTTGGCGGTGTCCATATATTCGCGCACGCGGTGGATGAGGCCGTCCTCAAGCTCGAGGACGAAGCAATAGTCGTTATCGTAGGCATTGCCGTTCGCCAGCGTGGCGCGCAAGCGCTGTTCGATGACGACGACGTTGCCGTCGGCATAGCAGCCGCGAAATTCGGCGGCGACATCGGCAACAAACAGCTTGCGGACCTCGGTTGCGAACATGCGGGCAATTTGTTCTCTGCCGATCATGTGCCAGGGCCCGTGTAAAGCGACCGCCGTTGCGTTGTTTGCCGGCGCCAGCCATTCGGCATCCTCCGTAAAGACCGCCGCGATCTTTTCGGGATCGCGCGTTCGGAACGCCTGCCACGCGGCAATGGCGGCTTGTTTGTTTGTTTCGGAATTCATCGCGCAATCTCCGTGGCGGATCGCTCGAACAGCGGCCGCTCGCCGCGCTCATGCGCCAACAGCCAGCGCTTGCGATCGAGCCCGCCGCCATAGCCGGTCAGCGACGCGTCGGCCCCAATGACCCGATGGCAGGGAACGACGATGGAAATCGGGTTGGCGCCGTTCGCCAGGCCAACCGCGCGAACAGCCTTCGACCGGCCGATCTGCGAAGCGAGGATGCCGTAGCTTACGGTACGCCCCACCGGAATTTTCCGCAGCGCCGACCACACCGCGCGCTGGAAGGCGGTGCCATTGGTCGCGGTCGGCAGGCTGTTGATGGCGTCGAGCTCGCCGTCGAAATAGGCGAGCAGAGCGCGTGCCGCAGTCGACCGTCGCGGGACTTTACGCAACTCTACCGCGTTAGGACCGTAGTGGCGACGCAGCAGGTCGCGCATACGCGGTTCGCAGTCGTCCCAATCGACGGCGCGCAGAATGTGCGCGTCGTCGCAGACGACGTGCATTCGCCCGGTCGGCGTCTCGATATGCTCGACGAAGAACGTTTGTGTGGGAGCCATGTGTTCGTCTCCAGGGAGCCACTATCGCTTGAAGCGCCGGTGAATCTGGCGGTTTTCGGACACGCTCATCCGTGGCGTTGGTTTGGACATCGACCATGTCCGAAAACCGCTAGACGAAAACCGGCCACCGGATCAGTGTGCGGCTATGAAATATGAAGAGCAACGCAATCAAATCGACTTCGATCACGAGGCCTGTTACCGGGCGATCTGTCAGCGCGACGCCCGTTTCGACGGACGCTTCTTCACCGGCGTGAAAACCACCGGAATCTATTGCCGGCCGGTGTGCCCGGCGCGCGTGCCGCTGGCAAAGAACGTGATCTTCTTCCCGACCGCCGCGGCCGCGCAGGAAGCGGGCTTCCGTCCCTGCCTGCGCTGCCGCCCGGAAACAGCTCCTGATTTGGGCGCCTGGCGCGGCACTTCGAACACCGTGTCGCGCGCGCTCAGCATGATCGAGCATGGCGCGCTGGACGAGGACGACGTCGATGGACTTGCCGGCCGGTTGGGCGTTGGCGAGCGGCACTTGCGGCGGCTGTTCCGCCAGCATCTTGGCGCCTCGCCGGTCGCGGTGGCGCAGACCCGCCGCATTCATCTCGCCAAGCAATTGATTCACGAGACCCGGCTGCCGATGGCGGAAGTGGCGTTCGCCTCGGGCTTCGGCAGCATCCGCCGGTTCAACGAAACCTTCCAGCAATTGTGCGGCAGGCCGCCGAGCGAACTTCGCCGCGCCGCCGGACCCGATTTTCCCGCCGGACCGGCGGGCGAGATCGTCTTGCTGCTGCGCTACCAACCGCCATACGACTGGCCCGCTATGATCGCGTTTCTGAAGCGGCGCGCGATTGCTGGTGTGGAGCATGTCACCGCGGACCGTTACGCGCGCACGGTGCAGTTGGATGGTTCGCAGGGAACCGTCGCGGTCGAGCCGGCTCGCGGCAACGCGCTCTGCGTTACGGTGCGCTTTCCGAAGCTTTCAGTTCTGCCGGCCATCATCGCACGGCTGCGGCGCGTGTTCGATCTCGGCGCCGATCCGGTAGCGATCGCCGCGCATCTGGCGAAAGATCCGACGCTCAAGCCGTTGGTCAAAGCGCGGCCGGGATTGCGCGTTCCAGGCGCCTGGGACGGTTTTGAGTTGGCAATCCGCGCCGTCCTCGGCCAGCAAATCACCGTGATCGCGGCGGCGACGCTCGCCGGCCGTCTGGTCGCGGGGTATGGCGAGCGCCTGGCCGCGGCGGACCAGCATCTAACGCATGTCTTTCCGCAACCGCAGAGTCTGGCATGCGCTGACCTCGCGACGCTCGGTATGCCGAGGAGCCGCGCGGCAGCGCTCGCTGCGGTGGCCGCCGCTGCCGTCGCCGATCCGCATCTGTTCGAGGCGAATTGCGGCCTCGACGACGCGGTGAAGAGGCTGCGCGCCATTCGCGGCGTCGGCGAGTGGACCGCACAATATATCGCGCTCCGCCAGCTGCGTGAGCCGGATGCTTTTCCGGCGGCCGATCTCGGTCTGATCCGCGCCATGGCCGACCGCGAGGGGCGCGACTCTTCGGCGTCCGAGCTGCTTGAGCGCGCTGATGCGTGGCGGCCGTGGCGCGCCTACGCCGCGCAGCATCTCTGGGCGTCAGCTTAACCACGCTCTGTCGGTACCCTTTTTGGGAGCTTGGGCGCGCCGCCTAGCCGCCGCGGCGTGTCTTACCTATATCCAACCAAATTACAGAAGCTTTCGAGGCTCGGTGATGCACAAGCCCTTCAGGGTCGGTGACCACGTATCGTGGGACTCTGAAGCCGGCCGCGTCAGCGGAAGGATTGTCAAGGTGCATGCCAAGGACTTCGCCTTTATGGGCTACGTCCGCCACGCGACCAAGGACGGTCCGCAATACGAGATCAAGAGTGACAAGACCGAGCACATCGCCATGCACAAGGGCAGCGCGCTCACGCGGATCCGCTGACGCGCCGGCATTCTATACCATCGGCCATTCGACCCGTTCGCTCGACAGCTTCGTCGCACTGCTGCGCGAGGCCAAGGTTACCGTAGTGGCAGATGTACGCACCATGCCGCGGTCGCGGACCAATCCGCAGTACAATAAGGATTCGCTGTCACGCGAATTGGCAGCACGGCAAATTGAATACGAACATGTTCCCGAACTCGGTGGGCTGCGCGCCAGGCAGCAGGCGGTGCCGCCCGACGCGAACGCATTTTGGCAGCACACCAGCTTTCACAATTATGCGGACTACGCGATCAGCGAAAGCTTCCACCGCGGGCTTGAACGCTTACGCGAGCTCGCGCGCGGGCGCTCCTGCGCGATCATGTGTGCTGAGACTTTATGGTGGCGATGTCACCGCCGGATCATCGCCGATTATCTCTTGGCGGCACATGAAACGGTGTTCCACATCATTGGCCCAGGGCAGATTGTGCCGGCCGTCATGACAAAAGCGGCGCGGTCCGGGGGGCAAGAGCTCTTGATCTATCCCGCCGAGGCGGAACAGAAAACGTGAAACCGACCGGCATGAGACTGCGCTGCATGACAAAAACGGACTCGAAGCCAGCGTCCGCCATCAGGAAGCGGCAGTAGGCGCGCTGGGCGGCATTAGCTCTATTCCGGCGGCAAGCCCTCGACGGCGAAGGACCGGAATATCGCGTACTTCTCGCCGATTTTCCGAATTTCGTCGTAGTCGGGGCCGTGCGCCCACGCTGCGATTTGCTCCGGACTGTCCCAAACCTGGATGACAACGCGCTTCGGCGCTGGTCCTTCCAGCTGCGTGACGTTGAGACTGGCGGCGAGAATTTTGCCGCCGGCTTTCTTGATGCTTGCCTGCGCACGCGGAGCGTATTCGTTGACGTAGCCAGGAATGTTGCGCACGGCGATTTCGGTCACGACATAGACCGGTGGTTTGGCTTGCGCGTGAAGCGTTTGGGTGACGGCGGCGCCGACGCCGGCGCCGGCCAGCATCGCCAACGCGACGGCAAATCGTGTTCGCATGGGTCTATTCCTCCGCAAGCCTGGCCGCGCGGTGTTGCGTGCTTGCAATTGCTGCCGCGCGAGAGCGTTCAGCATAGCATGCCGCCGCAGCAAACAAACAACAGGGACCGCTGATCGGGGCTTGTCGGCTCGGCGCTGGAGAGAGGGCTAGCCGCGCTCGATCGGCAGATCGGGGCGGGAGGCCCATTCCGACCACGAGCCGTCATAGAGGCCTTTCGGCTCCCGGCCGATGGCCTCGAGTGCGAACAGCAAGATGGCGGCGGTGATGCCGGAGCCGCACGATGTGATGATCGGCTTGTCGAGATCGACCCCGGCTTCGGTGAACGCCGCTTCGATCCGCGCACGCGGCGCCAGGTGGCCGTTGTCGATGAGCTTGCCATAGGGCACGTTGAACGAGCGCGGCATGTGGCCCGAGCGAAGGCCGGGGCGCGGCTCCGGCGCCTTGCCGGCAAAGCGCTCCGCCGAACGGGCGTCGACGATTTGGGTGCTGTCGTCGACCAGCGCCATGCGCATGTCGGCGAGCATCGCGACCGCGCCGACATTCATGTCGGCATTGAATGTTCGCGGCGGCCGGTTGGCGTCGCCTTGCTCCAGCGCGCGGCCTTCGGCTTTCCATTGCGGCAGGCCGCCGTCGAGGATGTAGACCTTTTTGGCGCCGAAAATCCGGAACGTCCACCACACGCGCGGCGCCGAATAGAGGCCGGCGCTGTCGTAAACGACCACAGTGTCACCGTCGCCGATGCCGAGCGCGCCGACCGCGGCGCCGAATTGCGTCGTTCCGGGCAGCATGTGCGGCAAGTCGGTCGAGTCATCGGCGATCGCGTCGATGTCGAAGAACACCGCGCCCGGGATATGGCCGTCGCGATATTCGGCATGGGCGTCGCGCTGCGTCGTCGGCAACACCCACGTCCCGTCGACCACGATAAGGTTGCGATCGCGCAGGTGCTCGCCCAGCCATTCGGTCGAAACCAGCCACCGGCTCGTGGGCGAGGGAGCAAAATTGTCTTCAGGTCTGAGCATGGCGATCATTTTCTTGATAACGCGCGCGCGACCGCGACGTTCAGGCGAACGGAACCTTGATTTGCGAACGGCGCTCGAGCCAGGCCGGCACCGGCAGCTTTTTCTCGCGCAGGAATTCCGGGTTGAAGAGCTTGGATTGATAACGGGTGCCGTAGTCGGCGAGGATGGTGACGATCGTGTGTCCCGGTCCAAGCTCCTTGGCGAGGCGGACGGCGCCGGCGACATTGATCCCCGACGAGCCGCCAAGGCACAGGCCTTCGTGCTCGAGCAGGTCGAAAATGATCGGCACCGCCTCCTGGTCGGGGATTTGATAGGCGATATCGATCGGCGCGCCTTCGAGGTTTTTGGTGACGCGGCCCTGGCCGATGCCTTCGGTGATCGAGGAGCCTTCGGACTTCAGCGTGCCGGTCGTGTAGTAGCTGTAGAGCGCGGCGCCCATCGGGTCGGCGAGCGCGATGCGCACGGCGTTGTTGAATGACTTGAGTGCGATGCCGATGCCGGCGAGCGTGCCGCCGGTGCCGACGGAGCAGACGAAACCGTCGACCTTGCCGTCGGTCTGCCGCCAGATTTCCGGTCCGGTGGTTTCGACATGGCCCTGGCGGTTGGCGACGTTGTCGAACTGGTTGGCCCAGATCGCGCCGTTCTTCTCGGTCTTGGCCAGTTGCTCGGCGAGCCGGCCGGAAAGCTTCACGTAGTTGTTGGGATTGGAGAAGGGGACCGCCGGCACTTCGACCAATTCGGCGCCGCACAGCCGCAGCGTATCCTTCTTCTCCTGGCTCTGGGTTTCCGGGATCACGATCACCGAGCGGAAGCCCATGGCGTTGCCGACCAACGCCAGCCCGATACCGGTGTTGCCGGCGGTGCCTTCGACGATCACGCCGCCGGGTTTGAGCGCGCCCTTCTTCACTGCGTCCTGGATGATGAACAACGCGGCACGATCCTTGACCGACTGGCCGGGATTCATGAATTCGGCCTTGCCGAGGATATTGCAGCCGGTCGCTGCGGAGACGCGCTCGAGCTTGATCAGCGGCGTATTGCCGATGGCCTCGACGATCCCGTTGCAAAACTTCATCGCGGCAACAACCTCAAATGGCGGGCGACCCTAAATGACTAACCCCTTGGAAACAAGGCGGGCCCGGCGTTGCATCAATTGCGCGGCAAGCGCGAAAGCTTATCGAAACCATAGGTAAGCACGCGACGAGCCAGTGGAACTCCATTCACAGATTTTTTCCGGCATTGACCCTATCGCAGACGCGCCGGGGTCTTTCACGATCGGATTTCCCTTAAAGCCGCTTGGGCCAAGCACGATGAATCTCGACGTCAATACTCTGTTCGTCGTCACCATCTATGTGGAAGCGATCCTTGGATTGCTGCTGCTGTTCGCCTGGGTGCAGAACACCGCGATCACCGCGGTGGCGTGGTGGGGATTTGCCGACCTGTTGCGCGCCGCCTCGGTGGCGCTGTTCGGCTTTTACGGCACCGTATCCGAGCTGATCTCGATCGATCTCGCCAACGCGCTGCTGTTCACATCGTTCGCGGTCACCTGGACCGGGGCACGGCTGTTCGACCATCGCAAAGCGCAACCGGTGTTGCTGTTTGCTGGTGCTGCGGTATGGCTGATCGCCTGCCGGATTCCCGGCCTGGTCGACTCGTTCGATATGCGGGTGCTGCTGTCATCCGGCATCATCGCCGCCTATACCTGGGCTACGGCGTTCGAGTTCTGGCGCGGACGCAGCGAACGCTTGGTGTCGCGCTGGCCGCTGATCTTCATGCTGTTCGCCCACGGCGCGCTTTATCTGCTGCGCACGCCGCTCGGCGCCATGCTGCCGTGGCTGCCGACCTCCGATCAGGTATTCGAGAGCGTGTGGCTGACCGTGCTGAGCTTCGAGGCGCTGCTGTTTACCATCGCCATCGCTTTTATCCTCCTGGCGATGGCAAAAGAGCGCGCCGAGTATCGCCACAAGACCGCGGCTCTGGTCGACCCGCTAACCGGCATCTCCAACCGCCGCGCCTTCCTGGAGGACGGCGAAGCCCATCTCCGCCGTCAGGCCATCGATCCGCGCCCGACCGCGGTAATGCTGCTCGACCTCGACCATTTCAAATCGATCAACGATCGCTTCGGTCATGCGGTCGGTGATCGGGTGCTGGAAATCTTCGCCGACGTGTCGAGCGGCTGCCTGCGCCGCATCGACCTGTTGGGCCGACTGGGCGGCGAGGAGTTCGCCGCGTTGCTGCGCGATACGACGCGCGAGCGGGCGCTAGCGGTCGCCGAGCAGATTCGCGTGGCGTTCGCCGACGCGACGCGCGACGTCGATGGCCGGCCGGTCGCCGCCTCGGTGAGCATCGGCATCGTCATCATTCAGGATGCCGTGCTCGACCTGTCGGCGCTGTTGGCGCAGGCCGATCATGCGCTCTACCGCGCCAAGGACGGCGACCGCAATCGCTGCGAGATCGCCTCGATCGAGCAGATTTTGGATCGTACGCGGCGCGCCGCCGCCGATCTGGTCAGGCCCGCCGTCCCCCAACCGGCGACCAAAACCGCCGCCTGAGCGGTGCGCCGGC
>Ga0210398_10005711_pt1 | contig 11564 bp, 7 predicted proteins | sample IncBWC4OmetaG_FD_161047 | JGI IMG/M metagenome (GOLD analysis project Ga0210398, IMG submission 161047) | Forest soil microbial communities from Barre Woods Harvard Forest LTER site, Petersham, Massachusetts, United States - Inc-BW-C-4-O | ecosystem: Environmental > Terrestrial > Soil >... | reverse complement strand
CACCGCGTCCAGACGAAGCGCGTCGATGTGGAACTCGGTAATCCATTGCAGCGCGTTCTCGATGAAGTAGCGGCGCACCTGGTCGCTGTAAGGGCCGTCAAAGTTGAGGGCTTCGCCCCACGGCGTTTTGTATACATCGGTGGAATAGGGACCAAAATCCGACAGATAATTCCCTTCCGGGCCGAGGTGGTTGTAGACCACATCGAGCGCCACGGCGATTTCCTGCTGGTGGCACGCGTCCACAAACCGCTTGAACGCGCTTGGCCCGCCGTAAGATTCCTGCACCGCAAACGGATACACGCCGTCGTATCCCCAGTTTCGACTCCCCGGAAATTGGGACACCGGCATAAGCTCGATTGCGGTCACGCCAAGCTCTTTTAATGTGGCGATTCGAGGGATGGCGGCGTCAAAAGTCCCTTCCGGAGTGAACGCCCCGACGTGCACCTCGTACAGAACATATGTTTCCAAAGGAATTCCACGCCATCCCATGTCGTTCCAGGCAAACCGGTGATCTACAACCAAGGAAGGTCCGTGGACGCCCTGTGGCTGAAACCGGGAGACAGGATCGGGCCTTTCTTTTTGCCCATCGAGCCGGTAGCGGTAAAGCGCGCCCGCAGCGACGTCGTCAACGATCGCGCGGAAATATCCGCGGCCGACGGCCTCCATCGTGACGTTGCGTTCGCGCGGGGAGGTGAGCTGCACTTCAACCTGGGTCGCTCGCGGCGCCCATACGAGAAAGCTGCACCGGCGATCGTCCAAAAGCGTGGCACCGAGCCGTTCGTCAGGATGCGCAGTCATTGCTGCAAGCCCTCGATTCCGCACGAGAAACTGCAAACGCGCGATTTTACCTCGGGCAGGCCTTGAGGCGTGCAAAGCTGCATTGTTAACCGCCGATTTATACAGAGAATCCTTTCGATTTCATTTCCAAAGAGATGGACTTCGCCGACGTGGTCTACGAGAAGAAAAAGCTGGTGATGAACAGTCTCTTGCGGGTCGAAGTGCGTTCCCTCGGCCGCCAGCTGGCGGATCTTGCCGCTCACGATCGCTACGCCCGGGACATCCTGCGCCCGGAGCTGCTGGACGCCTTGATTGAAGTTACCGCCTGCGTGCCCGTATACCGCACCTATATTCGAACGATCGCGCCCTCGGAGTGGGCAAAGCAGGTGATCGAAGACGCGATCGAGGAAGCGAGCCGCCGCAGGCCGCATTTGAGCCCCGCGAGTTTTGCGTTCCTGCGCGACGTCCTGACGGTCGCGAATCCTCCACACGTCCTGCCGGAACAGCGTGGGGAGCGCCTGGCTACATTCCCAATGTTCTGGGGGCGATATTGGTGTTGTTCATCGGCACCGTCGTCGCGCGCTTTTTGGGACGCAGCGTTTTGATCGGCGCGGTGAACATGAACTTCCAATATGCGCGCCTTCTCAGTGCGGGCGTGAAGTGGCTGGTAATCGTTTTGACCGTGGCCATGGCCCTGGAGCACTTGCGGATTGGACCCGGGATCGTGCAGCTTGCCTTCGGCATTCTGTTCAGCGGAATCGTGCTGGCCCTGGCGCTCTCCGTGGGCCTGAGTTCAAAGGAGCTGGTCACAAAATCGCTCGACCGCGAAACAAGACCCAACACGAGCGAAACCATCGAAGAGCCGTTCCATCATTTGTAGGAACGAAGATCGAGTAAAACCGAGAGATGGGATCGGAAACTCTTACAATTCGGGCACCAGGCGAGACTCCGGCTGTGTTTTTGAATTTCGCATTCGCTGGCCGCCCGTAACATCGTTCCATCCCGCAAAAATATGAATGGATAAAATAGAGATGGCGGAGAGGGTGGGATTCGACCCATTGAATGCCGAGTCTTGTGCAGCCTTGCATGGCTTTGTTCAGAGACGGGAAACAAAGCACTTATCGGGATTTCGGTTTCCGCCCGATCTTATCGATATGTTCTGAAGAATAATTTACCCGGAGAATGTAGCACAGCAATGGAAAATGTAGCACGCGACTGTGCCTCCCTCACATCCCGATTGTCTTGCTGAGTTCGGTAAGGTCACGCCGCCCAATTTCTCGAACCGCTCAGCGAGCGATACGCTTCATGATCTTCTGGTCCGCTGTATTCTCCCCGGACGGCAGGAAGCGATACCTGCGGGCAGTTGCCCTTTGTCGGCCTTCTCAACTTCTTGGAGGGTCGGAAATCCATTGTCGACGGAGATCACTTCATATCCCTCTCGTTCGAGAGTTTTCTCGAGTAACCATCGAGACATCTCGTCATCATCCGCGATGAGAACCTTTATGGTTCTGTCGACGTTTTGTAAGCATCCAGCTCAGGCAAAACTGTCTTCACTTCACGTTCGAGGAGGGTCAAGACTTCGCTAACCCCTGACGATTCTCCCTCTCGAGCCATCTGTTCAAGCTGTGATGCTAACGCGGCGGCTCGCGTCACAGAGATCTCAGAGAGCATGCCTTTCAAAGCGTGGCTCGTCGCTTCCACTTGCTTCATATCCCCTCGAGCAACGGACTCTTGTAATGAGTGCATTAGACGAGGAGACTCCTCTTTGAATAGACCGATGAGTTCGCCTAACAGATCAAGATCGTTCTCCACCCGTAAGAGGAGCTCGGGGAGATTCACTCCAACTTGAGACAGGCGATCGCTTTGTTTCGTCATGGCCCTCTTTTCCCGTTTCCTGCTGGAGGGGCCACATCGCGCCCCTGGAGCTTGCGCTCGATCCTTGTCGCAGTTACCGTTTTTCTGCCCCCGCAACATTTCCGTTCATTTGCTTAGCTCAATGATTTCAGGTTTATTCGTAGAAGAACTCCGTCGCCCCACATAAATCTCTAAGATCGCATCAAGTTCATTTGCTCGAATGGGCTTCGTCAGATAGCCATCTACTCCTGCCGATTGGCACCGCTCCCGATCGCCCTTCATGGCGTGTGCGGTTAAGGCGATTACAGGCTGGTGCACGCCATCTCCCCTTTGCTTTTCCTTCTTGCGGAGTGCTGACGTAGCTTCGAATCCGTCCATCTCCGGCATCTGCATATCCATTAAAACGAGGTCATAACTATCTTTTGCGAGCGCTTCAAGCGCCTCGCGACCGTTGGCCGTGATCACGACGCGATGCCCTCTTTTTTCGAGTAAGCGAGTTGTGAGGCGCTGGTTGACGCGATTGTCCTCGGCCACGAGCACCGCCAAAAAAGCCCCTGGGTCGCGAGCATCTTGCAATAAGTTTCGAGTAACGGGTGGAATTGCATCTTTTTGTTCTCGCGCTCCCAGTACTCGCGCGATTGCCTCCTGCAACTCGGATTGCCGGATGGGTTTCAACAGGTACGCAGCGACTCCCAGCGCCTGGCAGCGAGCCCCGTCTCCCCGGTGGCCGGCCGAACTGAGCATCATGATTGTGGCCATAGACAATTCCGGCCTTTGCTTGATTTGCTCGATGAGATCAAAGCCGTCCATTTTTGGCATGTGCAGGTCCGTCAAAACCAGCCGATAGGGTGCTCGCTCGTCTAGTGCCGCGGACAGGTGCACGAGCGCGTCTTCTCCGCTCTCCACCGCTGTCGACTTCATGTCCCAGCGCTTCAGCATGCCCTCAAGGATCCGCCGGTTCGTACGGTTGTCGTCCACGACTAGAACTTTCACGTCCCGTAGTGCTTCAGGCGGAGCAATCGTTCCTACTTCAATCGGTTTCTCGGCCCTTTTGACGCGTACGGTGAAGTGAAACGTAGTTCCTCGGCCCACTTCGCTTTCCACCGAAATACTGCCACCCATCAGCTCCACCAGCCGTTTCGAGATCGTCAATCCCAGGCCCGTTCCTCCATATTTCCGCGTTGTTGAGTTATCTGCCTGGGCGAATGGCTGAAATATTAGTTTCTGCTTCTCAGAAGAAATTCCAATTCCTGAATCTGATACAGTAAAACGTAAAGTTAGGTGGTCCGCGTGTTCGGCTTCAACGTGAACGTTCAACGCCACTTCACCGTGATGTGTGAACTTGATGGCGTTTCCCACGAGATTCACCACGACTTGACGAAGCCGATTGGAATCTCCGCAGACGACGTCCGGAACTGGCGGAGCAATCTCGCACAGAAGCTCCAGCCCCTTTTCGTCGACTCGCAGCGCCAGTGTTTTTAGTGTCGCTTCCAGGCTGTCGCGAAGGTTAAAATCCTCTACCTCCAAGTCCACTTTTCCCGCCTCGATCTTGGAGAAATCGAGAATGTCATTAATTACATTGAGTAAACAATCCGCCGAGAGTTTCACAGTCGCCAGATATTCCCGCTGTTCGGGCGTGAGATCGGTTTCCAACGCCAGATCGGTCATCCCAATAACCCCATTCAGCGGGGTACGAATTTCATGGCTCATGTTCGCTAGAAACTCGCTTTTCGCCCGGCTACCCGCCTCAGCAGCCTCTCTCGCGGCGATTGATTCTTGCTCAGACCGCTTCCGGTCGGTAATGTCACGTAGAAACGCACCGAGGCGGTATGTTTCCCCCATGCGTACCAGAGAAGCGCTCAGCTCCACCGGGAGTTCGTGTCCGTCCCGGTGCAGCCTCGTGGTCTCAACACGCTTTCTTAAGACGGAGGCGTCCCCGGATGCGAGCGATTCATAAAAGGCCTGCCGTAGCTCGTCGCGAAAGCGTTCCGGCACAATTGTTTCGTAAATACTGCGTCCAATTGCCTCGGAACGTGACCATCCGAATGTAATTTCTGCTTGTGCATTCCAATCAGTGATGATCCCTTTTGAGTTGGTCCCGATGTAGGCATCGAGAGCGGTTTCCACGATCTGGCGGTAGCGTTGTTCGCTGGTCTCGAGTTCCAGTGCCTGCACAGAGAATCGTCGATCAGCGAGCGACGTCACGAAGACAATACCGAGGACTAAGAAGGTCACAACACAAATGCCGGTCATGCCGAGCATCGTGATGCTCACGGAATGCAATAATTCCTGCTGATTCATTTCAGCAGGCACAAAGCGGGCAGCGGCCATGCCAGTGTAATGCATGGCCGGGATAGCCGTGCCCATGACTAATGCGCTGGCTTTCTTCCGCCAGCCTCCCGACGTAGTAACTTCCCGGAAGTGAAAAGCCAGCCATAAAGCCACGAAAGAAATCGCGATCCCAAGAACTATCGACACGATCACGAGTGTCGAAGAATAGTGGGGCGTCGCGGGTAATCGCATGGCTGCCATGCCGATGTAGTGCATGGCCGCGATGCCACCGCCCATAATGATGCTGCCTACTGTGGCTCGAAAAACCCCCATTTGAGGGCGGCTGACGACAAAAAGTGCTTCCGCGGAAGCGCAAACGGCAGCCAGCAATGACAGCAGTACGGTAGGCCAGTCATACTGCACCGGGACAGGCAGGTGGAATGCCAACATCCCGATATAGTGCATTGCCCAAATACCAATTCCCATGGCTGTGGCCCCGCCACTCAGCCATAGAAGGCGCATACGGCCCTGCGCGGAGGTTACCCGGCCGGAAAGATCGAGTGCAGCATAAGACGCAAGGATCGCGATAAATACGGATAAGGCGACAAGGCGATAGTCATAAATGCCAATTAGGACCGAATCGGAAGGGGGCATATCGTGATCCTTGGCAATTCCTGAAGATCTGCTTCGTTCTTATTGCAATTTCAATTGAAAGACGCGCGCACCGGTCTCGGCGGTTATCTAATTACCCCAACCTGCTCGGGGACACGCAGCATCGGCACATCAGTGGGGGTGGAACTCAACCAGGGCCTTGCAAGCCGTTGATATGTCACCTTCACTGACTTTCTCACCTTGCGCCGCCTTCGAATCAAACTTACAACCGAACAGACGCTACGGAGCAATTTTCTTGATGGGCAGAACTTAAGATACAACTGACCTGATTGCTGGTTTAGATGGAGGGTTCCAGCCAATAATCTGCGCGTCGGATCTGCAGCAGTCCCGGCGAACGGAAGTATCTCGATTCTGCTGGTTCGCAGCGCGTGGTTCACTCTGGAATGTTTCAGTACGTTAAGGAAAGAAACTAAACGCGCGTTATAGAGGGCTAAGAGTCAGCGGTAGGATCCATGGCGCCAAGCCGCCTGCCTGCGCGTCCTCTCGCGCAAATGCTGCACATACCATGAGCCCATTTTGAGTTGTGTCCAATGGTTAACGCGTACCAAATTGGGCATATAGCTGCCTCCTTACATCTCCGATGGGTTTAAGCTAATAGGGTGAGCCTCTACTGGGGTTAAGTGGGACGTTACCGCTCCATGCCCTCCAGAAGAAATCAATGCGATAAACGGAGGGACTCTTGGTCGTCGCGAACAAAGAGTTAGTCACGCGTCCAGAGCTTAAGGGAAGTCTTCGAAACCAGGTAGAGCAGTGGCTTCGCTACGGCCTCGGCAAGAGGCTCGAGGAATCAGCGCCCCACGATGTTTGCCGGGCCTTGGCGTATGCACTGCGTCCCCGTCTTCTCGAGGGCTTAGAGCAAACGGAAAAACGGTACTCGGCGTCGAATGCCAAGCGGCTCTACTATTTGTCCGCGGAATTCCTAATCGGCCAGTCTCTTCGCAATAACCTATTCAATCTTAATCAGTCCTCGGAAGCGGAGGAAGTCGCTCAGGCCTTCGGATTCAATTTGGAAGAGGTCCTCTCGACCGAGCCAGATGCGGGCCTCGGAAATGGAGGATTGGGCCGTTTGGCCGCATGTTACTTGGAATCCTTGGCGACGCAAGGCTTTGCGGGATTCGGTTATGGAATTAATTACGAATTTGGGTTGTTCCAACAGGAAATCCACAACGGCTATCAGCAAGAGAGGCCTGATCAATGGCTCAAGGAGCCATCCCCGTGGGAAATTCCGCAAGTGGACGAAGCATGCATGATTCCTGTGGGCGGCCGGATTGAACACGAACTAGATGCCACGGGTGGGTACAACCCCATGTGGGTGGATTGGAAAGTGATCGTTGGCGTCCCCTACGATATTCCGATTGCAGGCTATGGCGGCCACACCGTGAATCGGTTGAGACTTTATTCGGCACGGGCGTCGGACGAGTTCGATATGCAAGTCTTCAATGAAGGGGATTACTTTCGAGCGGTCCAACAAAAAATCTCATCCGAAACCATTTCAAAGGTCCTGTATCCCAGCGATTCGTTTGCCGCAGGCAAGGAACTTCGGTTAGTGCAGGAATATTTCATGGTCGCGTGCGCACTTCGCGACATCTTCCGCAAGTACCTGCGCACCTCCAAGGACTTAACGGCCCTGCCGCGTCATGTCGCCATTCAGTTGAATGACACGCATCCATCACTGGCCATTGCCGAACTGATGCGGCTCCTGGTGGATGAACACGATATGGCCTGGGAGCGCGCGTGGCAGGTCACCCAAGCGACTTGCGGTTACACAAATCATACGCTGATGCCAGAAGCCCTGGAGCGCTGGCCTCTCGAGTTGTTCGAGAAAACATTGCCCCGGCACCTGCAAATCATCTATGAAATAAATCACCGGTTTCTACGAGAAGTGAGCGACCGGTATCCGAACGACGATGCCCGGCAATCCAGAATGTCGCTCATTGAGGAAGGTTCGCCATCACAGGTGCGCATGGCGCATTTGGCAATCGTCGGGAGCCATGCCATTAACGGCGTGGCCGAACTTCATTCGGAATTGATCAAGACGACGCTCGTGCCAGATTTCTACGAATTCTGGCCTGACCGCTTCACGAACGTTACAAACGGGGTCACGCATCGACGATGGTTGGCTTCCTGCAATCCCGCACTCGCAAGTCTTCTGACAAAAGTTGTGGGGCCCGGGTGGGAGACTGATTTCAGCCTGGTTCAAGGGCTCGAAAAGCACGCGGACCTTCGCGACCTGCAACAAGAGTTCTTGCTTATCAAACGCGCGAACAAGGAACGCCTTTCCAACCTGATTCGCAAAGAGCTTCGGCTGAAGGTGGACCCGGATTCCATGTTTGACGTTCACGTAAAAAGAATCCATGAATACAAACGCCAACTCTTGAATATCCTACGAGTGATTCACGCCTACAAGTCAATTATCGAAGATGGGGCTCTGCCTCCTGTCCCGAGGACCGTAATCTTTGCCGGCAAAGCCGCTCCCGGCTATCACATGGCAAAACGGATTATCAAACTGATTCACAATGTGGCGGCAAGAGTCAATGAAGATCCGGCTGTCCGGGGCCTATTGCGTGTGGTCTTCCTTCCAAACTACCGCGTGACTCTCGCCGAAGCGATCATTCCGGCGGCTGATTTGAGTGAACAAATCTCGACAGCCGGGACGGAAGCTTCCGGTACCAGCAATATGAAATTCGCAATGAATGGCGCCCTGACGATCGGAACCTTGGACGGGGCCAATGTCGAAATTCGCGACAGTGTTGGCGAGGAGAATTTCTACTTATTTGGACTGACAACAGGGCAGGTAAAAGAGCGCCGAGGGAATTACCGCTCGCGTGCACTCTATGAGTCGGACCCGATTCTTCGCTGGACCGTGGATGCTTTGCTGGAAGAGAAATTCTGCACGGGCGAGCCGGGCATTTTCCAAGATGTCTACAATCTGTTGATCGAGCACGGAGATCACTACCTGCACCTTGCGGACTTTCATTCCTACTTGGACGCGCAGGCGCGCGCGAGCCAAGATTTCCTTGACCAGCGTTGCTGGGCCAGGAAAGCAATTCTGAATGTGGCGCGATCGTGGAGATTCACGAGCGATCGTTCTGTCCGCGATTACGCAAAAAACATATGGAACATGACGTCGAATGAAAGTTTTGGTGAGCCCACCACATGAAAGGACTGCGGCGAACGACGACGGAAGCCCTGTCCGTGGTCTCGGCTGATTTCGAACTGAGTCCTGGCAGTCCTCTGCCATTGGGCCCAACGGTTCAGAGGGGTGGAGTGAATTTCGCCATCGTCTCCGAGACGGCTACCTCCGCGACTCTGGTGTTGTTCCTGCCCGGTGAGGATGACCCTATTTTGGAGTTTCCGCTCGACCCAGTCCTAAATCGAACCGGGCATATCTGGCACGCGTTGCTCGAAGGACTGGACGCCGGAATTGAATATGGCTATCGCTTCGATCGTTCACCAAACGAAGCGCCCCGCTACTTCCGATTCGACCCAAGTAAAATTCTCCTTGATCCGTATGCCCGTGCAACGAGTCGAAACTGGTCCTGGGGAGCGGCAAAGGGAGAACGGCAATTGCGTTCCGTCGTCGCGGATTCGGACTTTGATTGGGGCTTTGACAAGCCTCTCAGAACGCCGCTCTCGGATACAATCATTTATGAGTTACATGTAAGGGGCTTCACTCAGCACCCTTCCTCGCGTGTGACTTCGCCGGGCACATTCGCAGGCTTGGTTGAAAAAATCCCCTATCTGCAAGAACTTGGTGTGACCGCGGTAGAACTGATGCCCGTGTGCGAATTTGATGAAGTCGAGATGGGCCGAAGGAATCCGGTTTCCGGCGCCCCGCTGGTGAATTTTTGGGGATACCACCCGATCGCTTTTTTTTCCCCGAACGCCGCCTATTCCGCAAAGAGTAATGGGCGGGCGGCAGCGCTCGAACTAAAAGAGATGATCCGTGCCTTTCACAGAGCAGGCATCGAAGTAATTCTCGACGTCGTTTTCAATCATACTGGAGAGGGAGCGCCGGACGGTCCAGTTTGCAGCTTCCGCGGCATAGACAATCCCCTGTACTACATGGTGCAGTCGGGTTCAGGATCCTACCTGGATTACACGGGGTGCGGAAACACGCTCAATTGCTCGCATCCGATTGTCAGACAAATGGTCCTGGACGCCCTGCGACATTGGGTTTCGGAATACCACGTCGATGGTTTCCGGTTCGACCTCGCTTCGGCATTGAGCCGCGACCGCGACGGAAAGGTGCTGGCAAGCCCTCCGCTCCTGGAGCGGATTGTCGCTGACCCCTGCCTCGCGGATGTCAAGTTGATTGCCGAGGCGTGGGATGCCGCTGGGCTCTACCAGGTTGGCAATTTCCCCGCATATGGGAGATGGGCGGAATGGAATGGGAAATTCCGCGATGACATTCGGCGTTTTGTCAAAGGCGATCCGGGAATGGTCCCCGCACTTGCCAGCCGACTGACGGGGAGCGCGGATTTGTACCAGAGCAGCGCGCGACAGCCTTTTCATTCCATAAATTTGGTTACGTGCCACGACGGATTCACGTTGCAGGATCTCGTCGCCTACCAGCAAAAACATAACGAGGAAAATGGGGAAGAAAATCGAGATGGGTCTTCGGAGAACCTGAGTTGGAGCTGCGGCACCGAGGGCGGCACGGCCGATCCAGAGATCGAAAAGCTTCGCCGCCGGCAAGTCCGGAATTTTGCCTCGCTGCTGATCCTGTCGCACGGCGTGCCAATGATTCTCTATGGAGACGAAACAGGGCGTACGCAGAAAGGCAATAATAACGCCTACTGCCAAGACAACGATTTGACTTGGATGAATTGGGAACTGAGTCGCGAACAGAGCGATCTTTTGCGTTTCTTCAAGAATCTGATTCAATTCCGACGCAGCCATCCGGCGCTGCGTCGCGAATGCTTTGAATCTTCGGCTGCAAAGCATCCCGTCGAAATGCACTGGCATGGGAGGCGCGTGTTTCAAGCCGACTGGAGCCCCGAATCCAGGTCTCTCGCGTTGCACTTGAAGATGGGCGGCGACTCGCAACAGGAAGACAATATTTTCATCATTGCAAACGCTCACTGGGAAGGGTCGCATTTCGAATTGCCCCAACTGGAAGGGCGGACCTGGGTGCGTTTCCTGGATACAAGTGTCGATCCGCCACACGACATTTGCGAGGTAGGTAGAGAGAAGCAACTCGAAGACGTCGAATCCTACAAAGTTGGAGCACGCTCGGTTGTCGTGCTAGTTCTCGGCCGACAAAAGCCGCGAGGGCGCAACGAATGCCTCCGTTATTGTGAAACTTAGGAACCGCGGGATCTCCATTTCGTGGAATTGGTTTTAGTCGCAGTCGGGCCCGCAATCTGGAAAGGATCGATATTGAGCAGTGTAAAGGTGCTTGTCGCGGACGATGACCGGATGCAGCGCATGATGTTGAGTGTTCTGCTTCGCAAGAGTGGCTACGAAGTTGTCGAAGCGTCCCATGGCGCGGAGGCGTGGGAGCTCTTGCAGCAAAATCCAATACGCCTGCTGTTCACTGACTGGATGATGCCTGAAATGAACGGTCTGGAACTCATTCAACATATTCGAGGCACGGACCTGGGCCACTACGTTTACATCATTCTATGTACGGGCAGGGAGTCGAAGGCCGATATCGTCGAGGGGCTCGGCTCGGGGGCCGACGACTTTCTGTCCAAGCCGACCGATCCAGATGAGCTGCGGGCACGCCTCCACGCAGGAGAACGGGTGATTGAGCTGGAAAACAAACTAGCCAGGGAAAAACAGGCGCTGACGGAAATATACCGTTCTCTTTCCATCGCGCACGAGAAGATTCGCTCGGACTTGAAGGCCGCCGCAAAACTTCAGAAGAGCCTGTTGCCACGTCCCGGCTCGCTCCATAATCTGCGGTTCGATTGGGTATTTCGTCCGACTTCGCAAGTCGCTGGCGATATCTTCAACGTCTTTTCTCTCGATACGCGGCAGATTGG
>Ga0210398_10005710_pt1 | contig 11564 bp, 9 predicted proteins | sample IncBWC4OmetaG_FD_161047 | JGI IMG/M metagenome (GOLD analysis project Ga0210398, IMG submission 161047) | Forest soil microbial communities from Barre Woods Harvard Forest LTER site, Petersham, Massachusetts, United States - Inc-BW-C-4-O | ecosystem: Environmental > Terrestrial > Soil >... | reverse complement strand
CCGGAGAGTGGGTTCATTACGCGGCATCGAAGGGGGCGATCGATAGCTTCACGATTGGGTTGGCGCGGGAGGTTGCCAGCGAAGGAATTCGGGTGAACGCGGTTGCTCCCGGGCTGACTGCCACCGGGCTGCATGCAGCTAATGGCGCTCCCGATCGGCTGGAGCGTTTGGCGTCAACCATTCCGATGCAAAGGGCGGGCACACCGCTCGAAGTAGCCGAGGGCGTGTTGTGGCTTCTTTCCTCCGCGGCTTCTTATACAACCGGCGCCATCCTTGAGATCGGCGGCGGGCGGTAATCGCGCTCCTAGACGGAATCCTATTTTCTCTCCTTCAGATTGTTCCGCAGATACACTTTGATCTTCTCTGGTAGGCGGGAGGTGTGCAGAACATCGCGCAGAAGCGGTGGTGGAAGCGTGCTGGCAAACTCCAGTGCACGCGCGAGCGGCGTGTGCGGGCTGCGCAGCAGGGCCATGCGAATCTCGCGCCGCACCGCCCACTTGGGGTGGTGGCACACCAGTTCGACAAAAGCGGCCGGTGAGTTCGGCCGCATCAGCGCTTTGAGGACAGCCGCTTCCGTCAGCCGCGGGTTTTCGAGCGCGGTGCGCGCGAGCGGCGATTCTTTATCGAGCAACAGCGCGGCGGCGACCGCCTGCGATCCGCGGCGGGCCAACGTCAGGCGTTCCCCAAGCGTGACCGAAGCCAGGCGTGCAATCAGCTGCTGCTCGGCGACGCGTTTTAAGTCAGCTGCTACCGTCGGATGCAAGCTGAAGCGCATCAGATCGAAGGTGTAAAACTGCCGAATCAGGCGCAGCGCAAGGTGCCGCGGCGCCCGGGGATGCGCGGCCAGCGCCACGCCTGCTTTTCGCGACTTCTTCGCGGCTGTGTTCCGGCTGACTTCCTCGATGGTCTCCGGAAGCAGGTCGCGTCGCTCCAATAGGGCCAGGATCTCGTCTTCCGTCAGCGTGGGCGGTGGGGTCGAAGCTAGGCCAGCAACCGGTGGTTGTTGCCCGCTCCCCTCTTGGATTCCTTCGTCATTCATAATGGAGCGCGGCGCTTATAAAGCGGATCGCCGCGCCATTTGCAGCGCGCCGTGAACCGGTTCGACCACTTCAGAATTCAAGACCGCGTGAGGATGCGACGTACGCATCAGATTGTAGAAAAGCTCGCGGGTCATCGCCGAGTGACGAAAGACGCCGCCCGCCATGGCCACCCGGACAGCCCCGTGCCGCTCCGGGAAAAGTCGCCGCACCACAAGGCCGGCAAGACGCGCCAGCTCTGTCGCTGCTTGCCGCAGGATGTTTTGTGCAAGTTCGTCCCCTTCTCGACTGGCCGCCAGGATAGCGGGAAAAAGACCGGCAAAGTCTGCAGTCGAGTTGGCCTTGCCGGCCAACTGCTCGAATGATTCTGCCTTCCAGAGGGACTTCATTTCCCGGAAGATTATTGCGATCCGCTCCGTCTCGCGACCCTCTCCCGACTCATCGACCGCCCGCAACAGGGCAGCCACCGCGGCACGCCCGATCCAGTGCGCTGAGCCTTCATCCGAAATGGCGAAGCCCCAACCTCCGGCGCGGGCAGTCTGGCCATTGACATCGCGGCCAAAGGCGATCGACCCCGTCCCGGCGATGACGATCAGGCCCGGCCCTTCGCCCAGTGCCGATTGCAGCGCAATCTGCATATCGCCCACCACTTCGATCTCGCCGGGAACCACCTCCGCAACCATCTTGCGAACGACAGTGGCGATTTCTTCCCGTCCGGCTCCGGCGGCTCCGACGCAGGTCCGCTGCAGTTGTCGCGAATCGATTCCTGCCGCGGCACACGCTTGGCGTATCGCATCATGCAGCGCTTCGCGGGCGAGTACTTCCCCCACGCGGGTGATATTGCTGGGACCCGACACGGCGGTCGCGAGAATCGACGATTCATCGCCCACCACGCACGCCGTCTTGCTACCGCCACCATCCACGCCAAGGTAGTAAGCCACGGGTTATTTCTATCACAGCAGTTCTGGGTTCTCCGTATCTCGAAATCATGGAGGTTCATAGACTCTCACTCGCAGAAAAGATGGAGTGCGGCCATAATGGCTCATTTGAAAAGAGCTTCCGGCAAAGCGTAGATCGGACGTGGTATGGCGGCAGAACGCATGGGTCTCGACAAACTCGATCTGGCGATCATCGCGCTCTACTTAGTCGGCATCACGCTGTTCGGACTACGTTTCCGCAAACGGCATCGTTCCCTGCGCGATTATTTTCTGGCAGGACGCGATATCCCCTGGTGGGCCATCTCGCTTTCGATTGTTGCCGCGGAGACCAGCACGCTCACCATCATCAGCATCCCCGGCCTCGCCTACGACACCAATCTCACCTTTCTGCAGGTGGTCATGGGTTATGTGCTCGGGCGGGTCGTGATCAGCTTCATCCTGCTGCCGCATTATTTTCGTGGCGACCTTTATACCGCTTACGAATTGATCGAACGCCGCTTCGGGCGTGGGTTACGCTCGCTGACGGCGGGACTGTTTCTGCTCACGCGAACGGCCGCGGAAGGGGTACGGGTCTATGCTGTCTCGATTGTCGTTGCCATCGCGCTAGGTACGGGCGAGGTGGCCTCGATTGCCATCATTACTGGATTGACGGTCATCTATACGTTCGAGGGCGGACTGGCGGCCGTAATCTGGACCGACGTGGTGCAGACCGTGATCTACGTGGGCGGAACGCTGGTGGGGTTGTGGACGATCCTGCAGCTTGTTCCCGGCGGATGGGCCGCCATTCATGCCGCTGCTGCGAACTCCGGGAAGCTCCACATCTTCGACTTTACCCCGAGCTTGTCAATTCCTTACACCTTTTGGTCGGGCGTGATCGGCGGCACGTTCTTCACGGTCGCCAGCCACGGCACTGATCAACTCATCGTTCAGCGTTTGCTGGCCGCGCGCAATCAACGACAGTCGGCGCTGGCGCTCATCTCCAGTGGCGTCGCGGTGCTGTTTCAGTTTGCGTTATTCCTGGTGCTAGGAGTCATGTTATGGGCTTATTACCGCGTGCCCTCGGCGGTTTTCGGCAGGCCGGACCGTATCTACCCAAGCTTTATCGTGAGCCGCCTGCCGCACGGAATCTCCGGTCTGCTCATCGCCGCCATCCTGGCGGCAGCCATGTCGAATCTGAGTGCGGCTCTGAATGCCTTGTCCTCAACTTCCATCATGGATTTTTATGTGCGCTTCCGTCCCCAAGCCGATGAACGTGCGCGTATGCGCCTCTCCCGTTTTTCAACCTTCCTATGGGCTCTACTCCTGTTTGCTATTGCCGTACTCTCGCTCCATAAAGTGGGGCGCGTGGTCGAAGTGGGATTGCAGATTGCATCCATAGCCTATGGCGCTCTGCTGGGAGTATTTCTACTCGGCGTGTTAACCCGCAAGGCCAATCAGCGCGGCGCAATGCTAGGCATGCTGTTTGGATTCGCCAGCGAGTTATATCTGTGGCAATGGACGCGCGTCCCCTGGACATGGTGGGTCATGATCGGCACGCTTGCGACTTTCGCGGTGGGATATGTTTCTAGTTTGCTTCTGCGCGAAGCGTCGTAAAGAGTCTCCGGCAGCCCTCGGGTATACTTGCACCCTTCGATTATGCAGAATCTGACACAGCGAACTGCAACCCGTCCCGGGCTTTCTCGTGATCTGGGGGTAAGCCATGCCTCGGCGGTAGTCGTGGGGACCATCATCGGCAGCGGAATCTTTCTGGTTCCCGCCGAGATGATGCAAGCGGTCGGCTCGGCAAAACTGGTTTATCTGGCATGGCTCGTGGGGGGGGTGTTGTCGTTTTTTGGCGCGCTCACCTACGCCGAACTCGGGGCCATGAAGCCGCAAGCCGGCGGCGAGTATGTTTACGTTCGCGACGCTTACGGCCCACTCGGTGGTTTTCTTTATGGTTGGACATGGTTTGTCATCGCGAAACCAGCATCGATAGCCACCGTGGCCACCGGGCTGGTCCGCGTCCTGGGCACGTTTTCCATCTTTTCATTTTTCTCTGAAAACATTTTCCCCGCCGGCCTCATATCCCGCTCCTTCCAAGTCACCTGGGGGCAGCTTGTCGCCATCGCCGCAGCCATTCTTATTTCCGGGCTGAACTACCTGGGCGTGAAGAAGGCGGGAGAATTTCAGCTGGTATTCACCCTGCTGAAAGTGGCAATTATTCTCGGCATCGTGGTGGTCTGTTTCAGTGGTGCGGGGAGCGCCTCCGGCCGGGGCTGGACGAACTTTGCCGGAACCTTTGCCGGAGCCAAGGGCGGCACCGCCGGCTTTATGGCCGCGCTGGTCGCGGCTCTATGGGCCTACGACGGTTGGAACGATCTGAACATGGTTGCAGGCGAGGTGAAGCAGCCAGAACGCAATATTCCCATCGCTCTGATTGCCGGCGTGGCGACGGTGGGCGTGCTCTATGTCTTGGTAAATGCGGGAGTGCAGTACGTGCTGCCGGCGAATGTGATTGCGGCCTCGCCCCGGCCCGCTTCCGACGCAGTTGCGTTAGTGATGGGTCACATGGGCGCAGCCATCGTCTCGGCGGGCATGGCTATTTCGATGCTGGTCACGTTAAACGGCACCGTCATGAGCGGCGCCCGCGTCCCCTTCGCCATGGCCCGGGACGGGTACTTCTTCCGCGCTCTTGCCCAGGTGCATCCTCGTTTTCACACACCGTCAGCCGCGATCATCGTGCAGGCACTCTTGTCGATCATCCTGCTGCTGCTGGGAGGAAATTTTCGCCAGCTCTTTTCTCTCGCAATTTTTGCCGAATGGCTGTTCTACATGATCGCCGGCAGCACGATCTTTATCTTCCGCTGGCGCGATCCCCAGGCAGCGCGCCCTTACCGTGTGTTCGGCTATCCGTTTGTTCCGGGGCTATTCATTGCCGTCGCGGCCGTCCTTCTTTTCTACACCTTCCGTGAAAACTGGCCGAACTCCGGCTATGGACTCTTGGTGATTCTGGCTGGTGTCCCGGTTTTCTCCTGGTTTCGGCGGCAGCGTCAAGCGCAGATGGCATCCTAAGCCGCCTCCTCCCTGGCCGGTTTCGGACCGAATTCCCCAAGGGTTGCCGGCTGGTTACCTTAGGTCAAGAGCCGTGGACACGTTTACCCACTGTCCTTTCTCCCTTAGTGTGAAGACTCCAATCCCGGTCCGTCCGTCCCCTCCGGCCCGGATCCCCTTGGAGTGAAATACATGTCTACGCCTCAATATAGCTTTCAGCTCGGGATTTTGCCGGAACGCAAGATCGACAGACGCGCCCTGGCAGCCAGCTACGGCTTCGTGGTTCTGGTCACCTTTCTTCTGGTGAATCTTGGACTGGTCTTCCCGGATCGGTTGCAGCTCAAGGCGTACCGTGTCACGGAATTGATTCCTCTGCCGGCGATGAAACCGGAGCACGCACCGGTGGTCAAGGTAAAGCGGTTGAAGATGAAGTTGCTTCCCTCAGCGCCGGTTTTCGATCAGCCCAAGCTGGTCGTGCCGCCGCAAGTTCATCGCGCGCGCGCGCCCGAGCCGGTGGAAGCTCCCAAGGTGGTGATGAACCAGTTCGCTGCTCCTCAGATCAAGATGACTGCAGCCGCGGCTCGTCCACAGCTTCTACACACTGGAGATTTCTCGGGAAGCTCGGTCGCGCCCACGGTGAATGCGGCGGTGCAGAAAGTGCAGACCGGAGGCTTCGGCGATCCCAATGGTTTGACGGGCACAGGCAAGCAGGGTGCCAAGCTCTATGCCGCACAGGCCGGATCATTTGATATGCCCGCAGGTCCTGGACAAGGCAACGGATCGGGCGGCGCGAAAGGTATTAAAGGCACCGTCGCGAGCGCCGATTTCGGCAATGGCATCGCGACCGGAAGTAAAGGCGATGGTCGTAGCGGTGGAATCTCGACCGGCGGATTCGGCGCCGAGCAGGTGGTGCACGGCGGACCGAAGCTCGCGCAAGCCGATGCCGGGCCGGCCAGCATTCCCGTGGAAATCACCTACAAGCCGCAGCCGGTTTATACCGATGAGGCCCGCGGCCTAAAGCTCGAAGGTGAGGTTCTACTGGAAGTAAGCTTCGGCGCCAACGGCAAGCTGCATGTAAACCGCGTGGTTCGCGGCCTAGGTCACGGTCTGGATGAAGCAGCCATGGCGGCTGCCAACAAGATGCGCTTCAAACCGGCGTTGCGCATGGGACAGCCTGTGGACTCGACGGCCGTCGTACACGTCCTGTTTCAGATGGCGTACTAAGAGTTGGGATAGACGGAGGGGTTTGTCCCTAGGGTGGTTTTAGCGGCCCGCATCTGCGGGCAAATCGGGGACATCGGTCACAGAGATTTGGTTTGAAGAAACTGGTTGTAGGAATTTGGAGAGAATATCATGCGCACTTCGAAATGGATGTTTACTGCCGCACTGCTGGTCTCGGTGAGCGCCGCCGCGCAGCAGACTGCGGATACTCAAAGCTCGGCCCCGCCGAACGTGGCTCCTGCACCGTCGGTGCAGACTTCCGCGCCGTCCGTTGACTCGCAACCGGCCGCGGCTCAGAGTACCGCACCGGTGCCAGCGCCCTCGGTTCTGCCCCAGCCGACGACCATGGATCAGGTGGTGGACCGCTTTATCGAGCGTGAGCATGGACTCATGAAGGCTCTGGTCACGCGTACACCGGTGGTTGAGACCTACCTGCAGAATCTGACCGCAGATCCGCAACTCGGCCCCGTCCCCAGCGCAGATCATTATTTTCTCGGACGGCTGGATATGGGCGAGACCGTCGATCGCAAGGATTACCTAAAGGACCAGGACAAGGGGATGCAAACCCGTCTGATGGGCGGATTTAACAAGCTCTTCAAGGTGGAGTACCAGCCCATCGGCTTCTCCTGGATGGTATACGCCGATCGCACCGATTTTGACCGCTCGCACTACGAGTTTCATTACATTCGCCGTGAATTTCTGGGTGACGTCCGCTGCTTGGTTTTCGACGTAACTCCCAAGAAAGGCTCGGGCAGAGGACGCTTCCTCGGCCGTCTCTGGGTGGAGGATCAGGAATTCAATATCGTCCGGCTGAATGGAACCTATTATCCCGCTCCGCGTAACTCCTACTTCTTCCACATGGATAGCTGGCGCCTCAACCTGATTCCCGGCTACTGGGTACCCGCCTACATCTACAGTGAAGAAGGCGACTTCAGCGCCGGGGTGAAGAATAAGATCGCCTTCAAGGCGCAAACTCGCATCTGGGGCTACGACCTGAAGAAGGAAGGCAAGGACGATGAACTCACGCAGATTCGCGTTGATAGCGTGAAGGACGAAAGCGCGACCACCCAGGACGCTTCTCCGCTGCAAGCCGAGCGCGAATGGCAACAGCAGGCGGAAGATAACGTCATCGAACGCCTCACGCGCGCCGGCTTGCTTGCGCCCGAGGGCGACGTCGATCATATTCTCCAGACCGTGGTCAACAATCTGGAAGTCACCAACAACATCGATCTGCCACGCCCGGTTCGCACCCGCGTGCTGCTCACCGCGCCGCTCGAAACTTTCAGCGTCGGCAACACCATCGTGATCAGCCGTGGATTAATCGACGTTCTTCCCGACGAGTCCAGCCTGGCCGCGGTGCTCGCGCATGAACTGGCGCACATCGTGCTCGGTCACAATCTGGGCAGCAAGTACGCATTCAACGACCGCATGCTGTTCTCCGACGACTCCACCTATAACAACCTCGGCTTCAAACATATTCCGGAGGAAGAAACCGCGGCTGACAAGAAGGCCATCGAACTGTTGAAGAACTCGCCCTACGGGCAGAAGCTAGACAGCGTTGGCTTATTCCTGAAGGCGCTGCAAGCCCGCGCCCCTCAGCTCAACGCACTGTTGACCACGCACCTGGGCAATCCGCTGGGCGAGAATGGCACCATCACCCGCCTCTCTGCTCTTGCTACCCAAGGCCCGGCACTCGACAATGCCAAACTGGATCAGGTGGCGGCTCTGCCTTTGGGCGGACGCGTCAAGATCAATCCCTGGGACGACAAGGCGGAAATGGTCAAGACCGCTCCGGTCGCCATCACTTCGGCCCGCGACAAGATGCCGTTTGAAGTCACACCGTTCTACCCGCGGCTGGCGCGCTACGGCACCACGAACGCTCCGGGAGCCGCGCCGACCACCGCGGCTGCCAATTCAAACTCATCCAACTAACACTAACCGAGCTCTCCTTCAAGTTGCATTAAGACGATGGCCGGGATCCGGAATCACCTTCCGGGATACCCGGCCATCGTCTGTTCGGTTGATTGCAGCGATAGCTCTTCTACTGCATGGCCAGACCTAACAGGTCGGGCCAGAGTTCGAGCAATGCGAATCGAAGAGCGAGGCCCGCGCAGAGCGCGACCAGCACGCTGGAGAGTGATCCGATCAGGAAGTATTCGGCAAAGTCGCGGTTGTTCTCGAATTCATCAGACCGCACCACTCCCTTTGCCGCCACCAAGAATGCGAGCGCCGCATAGCTCCCGCCGGCAACCACGATGGTCAGTACAATTCGTTCCAGATTGCCAATCAGACGGCCTCGGTTGTACTCTTTCACGTCTACGCCGCGATCCGCGGGGGGCTCGGCCGACGCCGCCATCGATGGTACAGAGGCTGAGGCAGCGGATTCCGATGCTCTCTCTGACGAATCCAGCGACGGTTCCTGGTATGGCTTGCGGTCCTTTGGGGAAGGTAGAGTGCCACATTTTCTGAGCACGCCCCGAACGATGTAGGTGCCGCCCCGAACCACCACGAGCAGCATGCTCGCCGTGATGCACAACGCGGCCAGGTGAGAGGCGCCGATCGAAGTTGGCCTCCATTGCGTCGTCAATTGCCAGGAGCGAATGAGGGCCCAGCTGAAACCCATGAAGCCTGCCATCCAGAAACACTCAAACTCGGCCAGCCAACCCACGGGCAAACGGCAACGAAGAAGCGGGTGTAGGAGAGTAGTCACCAGCAATAAAGCAGACAACGTGACCGAGCGCGACAATATGTAGGAAAAGGCCGCAACGAGAATCACGCGAGACGCAAGGACGAATCTCCACCGCGTCCAAGAGAAATGCGCGGTTTCGCCTTGCAAAGGGTCCGCCGCAACCCCGTATGCGGCGGCCGTCCACAGAAACAGGGACTCTGACCAAAGAACAAACCCGGAGCTAGCGACGATGGGAGAAACCATGAGGGTTCAGCAAGGGGTCGACCTGCTGCTGAAGAATCATACGCCAAGCTCGATCCGCCGCCATGTAAGGAGAATAACCACAGGCCAGAACCTGCCGCGATACCACTTGTTTCTTAATTCCCAGCTTGCTGGCTACCTCCGTTTGCGACATCCCCTGGCGGAGCAAACTCGCAATCTTTCTCTGAGCATTCGTCCACTGGGAGCGCTGAAACCAAAGCAGCCTTGCCATCCCATTCAGGATCTCATCCAGATCGCCAAACCCGCGAAATACTCCTCCCAATGCTTTGGTTTTCTTGGCGTACTCGATCGCCGTCCGAGCGCTGTGCAATGCCGGCCCATCAATGTTGATGGCGTATTTCTGTAGCGGGGTATCGAGCCGGCCGAGACCGATGGCAACGCGGAATGGGCACGCCGGGAAATCTTCCTCCAGGTGCCAGATCAGCTCTGGGATCACGGTAGCAGACCTTAACAGCCCCTGGAATTCGTCTCCCAGTGTAATCACAAACTTCGCCGCGATCATCTTCCGGTAATCGCGGTTTAGGCGGACCATCAAGTCGCCAAACTTCTTCTGTAGCGGGCCCCGCCGGGAGCGTGGCACGCCTCGCGACCCTACCATATCCGCAATCACTGCGAGGTAGCGCTGAGATGCGCCAGCCAATATAGCCTCCCCGGTACCAGGCTATTATCACCCATATTTGGGTGATTGTAAATAAGTCACCCATTTGTGGGTGACAATGCACAGGTCATGCAACAATGGGTGACCGTACCAGATGCTGGTTTTGGCCTCTATTCTGCTTTTTTCTTGGCCGCGTCTTTTCCCGGCAACCCCGCCGGATTCTCATGCGTGCGCTCGCGGAAGCGTCCCCGCATGCCAGCCGCCAGCGATACGCTCGATTCGCCAAACCGGTCGCGCAAGCGGTCGGCGGCGGCCAGCGCATCTTTCCAGCGCTGCTGGCGCCCTGCTTCGAGCAAACTAATCTGCTCCGTCTGCACCTCAAATGAGGAAGCCTGGACTCCCAGCAGTCGGACCTCGATGCCAGGCTTCCAGTTCTTGCGAAACAGATTGCGAACCTCGTCAAAGATTTCCCCATCCAGCTGACTGGGTGACGGCAGGGTATGAGCCCGTGTGATGGTGCTGAAGTCTTTGTAGCGCAGCTTCAGTTGAATGGTGCGCGCGTAAAACCTCGCCTCGCGCAAGCGCCGCCCTACCATCTCGGAAAGGCGCATCAGGGTAGCTTCCAGCTGGTTTAGGTCAGCCGTGTCTTCGTTGTAGGTGTGCTCGTGGCTGATCGACTTGGCTGCCGTATCGGCGCCCACCTCGGCGTCGAACCATCCCCCCGCGTCTTCTCCGCGAGCCTTGCCCGCCAGTGCCAGTCCCCACTTGCCAAACCGTTCTTCCAGTTCAGATTCTTCGAGCCTCGCCAGGTCTCCCACTTTCTTGATGCCCAGCCCGTGCAGATGACTCTCCATCACCTTGCCCACGCCGGGAATTTCTCGCACCGCGAGAGGCGCAAGGAACTTCGATTCTTCTCCCGGCACAATCCAGAGCAAACCGTTGGGCTTCGCTTGCGCGGACGATACCTTCGCTATCAATCGCGATGACCCGATACCGATCGAACAATTCAGCTGCGTCTGTTCTTTCATCCGCTGGTGTAATTTGTGAGCCGCTTTCAGAGGTGGTCCATGTAACCTCGCCGTGCCCGTCATATCGAGATAGGCCTCGTCGATCGAAGCCATCTCCACCTGCGGCGAGAACGCGGTCAGCACCTTATAGACATTTTCCGAGCATTCGCGGTAGCGCTCGGGATGGCCATCGACAAAAATGGCCTGTGGACAAAGCTTCGCCGCGGTTCGCAGCGGCAAGGCCGAATGGACCCCAAACTTCCGCGCTTCATAGGACGCCGCCGACACCACTCCCCGCTCATGGCGCTGTCCGCCGACCACAACCGCCTTTCCCTTCAGCCGGGGATCGTACAATTCCTCGACCGAGACGAAGAACGCGTCCATATCGACGTGGAAGATGGTGCGAGGAAAAGCCGGAATATGCGAAGTCGCGGCCATGCTAAGCGAATTCTAGCAGCCGGAATACCCGCTTGCAGGAAGGGCCAGGAAGGGCAGGAACTCATATCCGGCGAAGATTCGATCGGCTACAATCGCGCCGCTTGGAGCCCCTGTGGAGGCTAACTATCATGGGACGAACCGTACCGGCATGGGGCCATGGGAAAGCGCACGGAATATGGTTGTCATGGCCGTATTGCTCGCGCGCTCCTATCAGGCAGGCGTAGGCCGGGGGGGAGAGAAGACTACGGGCTCAGTACGCTGCATTAAGATCCCAGCACGATAGGATGTTGTCGGAACGTGATCGGGCATTCGGGCAAGTACTCCGCAGGGGAAGAAAACCACGAG
>Ga0210398_10005709_pt1 | contig 11565 bp, 8 predicted proteins | sample IncBWC4OmetaG_FD_161047 | JGI IMG/M metagenome (GOLD analysis project Ga0210398, IMG submission 161047) | Forest soil microbial communities from Barre Woods Harvard Forest LTER site, Petersham, Massachusetts, United States - Inc-BW-C-4-O | ecosystem: Environmental > Terrestrial > Soil >... | reverse complement strand
CTCGGCTACGGGGTCAACAGCGTCCTGGAGGTGGTCTTCATCCTGGCCCAGATCGGCGTGATCATGGCCTTCGCCGTCATCGTGGTCTACTCCAAGCACCTGCACATCGCGCTGGCCCCGGTGAACGTCCTGTTCTCCCGCCGCCCGAACGCCCTGGGCGCCCTGGAGCCGATGCGCAGCAACGGCAAGGTGCTGGACTTCGAGGAGGCCGACCCGGACACCGACGTGTTCGGCCTGGGCAAGATCGAGGACTTCACCTGGAAGGGCCTGCTGGACATGGCCACCTGCACCGAGTGCGGGCGGTGCCAGTCGCAGTGCCCGGCCTGGGCCACCGGCAAGCCGCTGTCGCCCAAGCAGGTCATCCTGGACCTGCGCGACCACGCCTTCGCCAAGGCCCCGTACCTGCTGGCTGCCTCCGACGAGGAACGCGAGAAGCTGCCGGAAGCCGTCAAGCAAGAGGCCGAACGCCCCCTGGTCGGCAAGGACGGTGGCGTCATCGACCCCGACGTGATCTGGTCGTGCACGAACTGCGGGGCATGCGTGGAGGAGTGCCCGGTCGACATCGAGCACATCGACCACATCGACGGCATGCGCCGCTACCAGGTGCTGATCGAGTCCGCGTTCCCGGTCGAGGCGGCCGGGATGCTGAAGAACCTGGAGAACAAGGGCGACCCGTGGGGGATGGGCCAGGCCCGCCGCGCCGACTGGATGACCGAGCTCGACTTCGAAGTCCCCGTCGCCGACGGCAAGATCGACCCCGACGTGGAGTACCTGTTCTGGGTCGGCTGCGCCGGCGCGCTGGAGGACCGGGCCCGCAAGACCACCAAGGCCATCGCCACCCTGCTGCACACCGCCGGGGTCAGCTTCGCGGTGCTCGGCCCGGCCGAGACTTGCACCGGCGACCCGGCCCGCCGGATCGGCAACGAGTTCGTGTTCTCGATGCTGGCCCAGCAGAACATCGAGACCCTGAACGAGGCCGCGCCCAAGACGATCGTGGCCAGCTGCCCGCACTGCTTCAACACCATCTCCCGGGAGTACCCGCAGCTCGGCGGGAACTACGAGGTCATCCACCACACCCAGCTGCTGGCCCGCCTGGTCGAGCAGGGCAAGCTCACCCCCACCGAGCGGATCGAGGAGAAGCTCACCTACCACGACCCCTGCTTCCTGGGCCGCCACAACCGCGTCTTCACCCCGCCCCGCGAGATCCTCGAAGCCGTCCCCGGCGTGAAGGCAGAAGAGATGCACCGCTGCAAGGAGCGCGGCTTCTGCTGCGGCGCGGGCGGCGCCCGGATGTGGATGGAGGAGCGCATCGGCAAGCGGATCAACACCGAGCGGATCGAGGAGGCCCTGGCGCTGAACCCGGACACCATCTCCACCGCCTGCCCGTACTGCCTGGTCATGCTCGGCGACGCGGTCAACGAGAAGAAGGCCAAGGGCGAGGCCAAGGAAACCGTCGAGGTCGTCGACGTCGCCCAGCTCCTGGCCCGCTCCGTCACCCCGGCCGTTGCCCCCGCCGAGAGCGGGCCAGGCACCGCGGAGGGCTGACCGTCCGTAGCCCCTTCATTTTTTATCCGAACGGTCCGTGGTGCCCACTCCGCCATGCCAGGCAGGCTCCTCGGGGTCGACGCTGTCCTTCTCCCCGCAGTTGAGGAAGGAAACCGCTTGACCTGAGATCGAGCCGGGTCAGGCGCCGTCCACAGGAGTTGATGACGTGTGGAGCTTATTACGTGATTCTCGGCGCTCAGACCTTTGCGCGGTAGAAGTTCAGGTAGGAGCGCGAGGGAGTCGGACCGCGCTGGTCCTGGTACCTGGAGCCGTAGACTGGCGAGCCGTATGGGTACTCGGCGGGGGAGCTGGTACGGAAAAGGCACAACTGGCCTATCTTCATTCCCGGCCAGAGCTTAATCGGCAGTGTCGCCACGTTGGACAGCTCGAGTGTCACGTGCCCGGAGAAACCGGGATCGATCCAGCCGGCTGTCGAATGCGTAAGCAAGCCAAGCCTTCCAAGGCTGGAATTGTGCGTTGGGATGAAAGTAGGCCCGGCGAGGAAGAGACCTGTCGGGTTTCCGACTTGGATGCACCGAACAGGGCGTGGCTCACACTCGCGCACGTCGACGATAGAACGGAAATTATGAGCCGGTCCTTCCTTGAGGCGGGCGGTCTTCCGTTTCAACCGAAACACCTGGAGCCTCGGCGTGAACTTGACCTGGAACGCCGGTGTCTGCTCGACTCCGTTAAGCGTTACCCGCTTCTTCCGCTTGACGGGGCGAAGACCGAGACTGGCCGCAAGTTCGACCACAGCGTCTGCGAGACACTCCTTTGTGTTGCAGAACTCACATCTCCCGTAGACGTCTATGTACCCATCGGAGTCCATGAGCCCCTGGAGAAGTGCGAGCCGCTGACTGACGGACGCGCGTAGGTACATTTCAGGAACGTGCTTGTTGCGGAGCAGCCGCATCGCCTCAAATTCACTTGACAGTGAACCGTCAACAGTGAACTGACCCGTCACGACATCGCGCAGACGACCAATATGTCTATGAGATAGGCCATCGATCCGGAAGGCGCGCTCGCCGCTTGAGGGCCACACGGCGTACCCGGCTCGGATAATTTCTTCGAGTATCTGTTCATCGCCCCGGCCAACCGTGACCTCGGCCTTGCTGGCAGTCCCGTCTCCCAGCCATATTCCCAGGACGTAGGGATCTATGGGGAGCGGTTGCTCGGGATAACGCACCGCCCCGGCCAGCTGAATCTGATGATTCCACTCGTCTCCGGCCAGCAGGGAGTCGGCGATCTCCTTTGTAGTTCGTGCTCTTGCGGGATGCGCATGCTTGCGTTCTGACTTAGATCGGGTGAGCCACCGGTGAGCCAGGTCGGCGACGATGCTCTGGCCATCGGAGAAGACAACTTCGGCGCAGGTCCGGTCAAACATGACCCCGGTGGCTGCGACGATGGGCGTCGGTCTTCCCATCTCGTCGAAGACCTCCTCGCCGACTCGGAGATATCCCATCGGCCGCCAGCCGCCGGGCGTGGGAATCGGCGTATCAACGGCAAGAGCCTTCCCCTCGAGACGCCCCGCGATATCGTCGGGCAGCGTGATCACCTCAAAAGTAGAGGCCAGCACGAACTCGTTGGGGTGCAGGACGAACGAATCTTCCCCCTCGGTCTCGACCAGCCGGGTCAGGTCCGGCTGTTCCACCGCGGGGTCGATATGCGGGTAGCGGTGGTTCTCGAAGACCCGGAAGTACCGGTCTAGCCGCACGTCGATGCTGGCTGGCTGGATCAGATCGGGCTCGTACGGGTCGAGCTTGACCCGCCCGGACTCGATCTCGGCCCTGATGTCACGATCGGAGAGCAGCACCCTGGCAACCTACCTGTTCCGGTACGATATCGAGGCAAACACAGCGCAGGCTCGTCCGGCAGTGCGCGCGGGTGTAGTTCAATGGTAGAACGTCAGCTTCCCAAGCTGATAGTGCGGGTTCGATTCCCGTCACCCGCTCCAAGACAAAGATGCAGGTCAGAGTCATACTCTTTCGTCCCGGCCTAGCCGCCAGAGAGTCGTCGGCTGCATGGCAGCATTGACACGTGGCCGGGTTTGATGCTGAGACGTATCTGCGGCTGACTGGAGAGCAGCGGCTAAAGGAAGGCGGCAGCATCGGCGCGGCGCCGTTCAACACGGTACTCGTCGCGGCTGCTGCTGCCCTAGTCGCGGTGGACGCGATAACCACGGCGGACGCCCAGGCCATCATCGACGATTACGACCTGGCTGTGCCCTTGCGTACGGGCCGCCATCTGATAAGCGGGCAGGCACCCCGCCTCCTTGCCGCAGCAGCACCCGGCATCGGCCAGGTCCGGGTTGTGCCCTGCGGGCGGGTAATCGACCAGCCGTGGGGGCAGCTCACCATCCTCTACGTCGCATTCACTGACCACGCAACGACCCTGCGGGTAGAACTTCGGCTTGATGTGCCATCTCAGCGTTTCTCGTCCGGCCACCCGATCCCTGCGTGGGCGCGGCGGTTGAGCGTCACTGACTCCTGGAGAACGACCGCGATGGCTGAGTTCTCTGGCGGTGGCCGGATCGGTAGCTCAATCTGGCATGGCCAGTACGAGGTCCGTCCGCTGCTTGCTGTGGATGCAGCGTGGATCGAGCTACTTGGCGAACGAGTCGAGTTGACCGCCAAGCCTGCAGCCATCGAGACGTGGGCAGAGCCGCTGCCTGCGCAGGACCCAGCCGTGCAGCACTTGTGGGAGCGCGTGGCGACGTTGAACGACTTCCACGATCCGCATCTGGCGCTGGAAGCCACGATTACCGCCCTCGTCGCCGCCGGGGCGCTGCCCGCGCGTGACCCATGTATCGGCGCCGCCCGGGCAGTGCTGACCGTGCTGCGGCCCGACGACGCGGCCCCGGCCGGGAAGCCCGGTGACCCACCCGAGCCGTGGCCGTCGCTGCTGGCACGCTGGGGACAAACCGGTGGTCCATCAGGCACAATCGCGGTCGGCTCGATCACGCCATCATTCGACGGCATAACCGCAACAATCATCGAGCTGGAATCCCGCGATGAGCACTTCGGCATCAAGGTCGAGCTGGTGCCGAGCGTGCGCACCGGGCTGCCCTACCGCGACCTGCCTGACCAGCAGCACGTCACCTGGTGGGCGGCGGACAACCTAGGTAACCGCTACCTCGGCGAACAGGGCAGCTGGGACCCCCGCGGTGGCCGAGGCCAGGGCTCAATCGGGTTCTGGCCGGCCCTGGACACCCGGGCCAGCAGCATCGACCTCATGCCCACCGCCACCACCGCGCGTGCAGTGATCCGCGTGCCGCTGCCATGGGCTGAGCACGAGTGAGCGGGATCGGCCAGCAGATATCCCAGAAGATGCTTAATCCGCAGGTCCCGCTAGACAGGATCGGGGTTCAATGGACAGAAGGGGTACAAGATTCCTGGCCCGGCTCAAATCCGGGGATGGCCCGTCCGGAGGCGTGAACATGCGTGCTGCGTGGCGGACCAGACGGCGAACCACGTTTCATGCCGGATACTCACGGGCCGTGGCGCTCGCAATGACCTGCGTTTCAGCAGTACGACGAAAGGGCAGTCGCGGCCTTCTGCGCAGCGGCTCAGGACGAGCGGCACCCCCGGCCGCTACCGTTGCTGCCGCGCCCACCACCCGCGGATAGCGGCCTCGGTTTGGGCGGCGCCTGACTGAAACTTCTGCTCCGTGCCATTGACTTCGCTGATCAGAGCACTTACGGCGTCGAGCGTCGCACCCGCATCGAGGTCCGTGCTGGCCATAGGCAACCTGACGAGGATCCAGGTGCGGTCCTCCCGCTGCTCGGCCTCCGTAGGCGTTTGCATCCGGTGCGCCGCCAGGCCGCGAAACACCGTTAGCCAGTGCTCGCTTGCGTGCCCGGCGAGCGGAATCGCAGCCGTCACCCCCTGCGGGGCTGCGGTGATCTCGATATCCACGGTGCGATCGATGTCTGGCATTGTGGCCAGCCTCCTTCGCGAGGGCACGGCTGGTTGTCTTACGACAGTACGGTGCGTATCGAAGCGGGGCTGACAGCAACGGCGCCGGCAACGGCAGCAGCCACCGGCTAGCAGCGACCAGCGACAGCACATAACTCGCGCACGATCCGCGCCAACTTGGGATAGGTCCAGCCTGAAAGGCAGACGGTTGGGGATCAGCGCTGTTCCGCGACTGCAGCCAAGGCGCTGGACAGCGCCTGACGCACGTGGACAACCGTGGAATATCGGCCCAGCCCACGACCGGTGGTCAGGGACAGGATCGAACTGTCGACCTTCCGCTAATCAGTCCTTCGGTGGTGGCAGCGGCCGACCATGGTTCTTGGGGCGGTTCGCGCTTGGCTGCTTGCCGCCGCCATTCTGCCAGCCACCTGGCGGGGCTGGGATCCGCACCTTCCGGCCGTACCGGGGAGCCATGTCCACCTTCGCCATGATGCGCAGATGTTCCGCCTCATGCTGCTCGTGCGCGCGGCGACGCGCACGGAGCCAGTTTGCCAGCCTCGGAGGCAGCTTCATACCGCCATACTAGGCATGTCTGGATGGACGCAGCCGCGACGGCGACCCGTGCAGCAGGAAGTGCAGCAGCCACATCGATCTAGACCGACGTGCATGGACCCGAATCCGGGTCTTGACCTGCGCTAACGACCTTCAAATGACCTACATGCCCTAGATGGTAAGGAGAAGGTCTACAGTTCGACGGGCCTGCGGCGAGGCCCAGGCCAGGCGCAGGTCGATGCGTGGGGCGAACCTTGGCATTCTTCACCTATCAGATGAAAGACAGGATTTACAGGGAAATCGACTGAGGTTTCCGTTGAATACGCTGATTTATTTGATCGTTAGTTGTATTAGGCAACGCCAACGCCTCACCCTTAACGCGTGCCTACGACTTTTCAAGGGCGCACCTTCGGCGGCCGGGCCTGACGGCGAGGGCCAGACCAGAGGCTAGGGCCCCGAGGCGCGCGGCGAACCTATGGCGTTAACAATTGGCGACAACACCGGCCGACACCAACGAGCCCGGATCAGTGAGGACAATCTTCACGCGGTCTCCACGAAGCTTTCATCGACCCTCGATCCATGCGGCGTGGGCTAGAAGCCACTCGCAAGGTTCCGTCCGACGAGAGCCTTGGGAACGGGGGTGCACTGATGCAAACTCACATTACATTCCTTGACTGTCCTGCGTACATGGACAAAGACGGCAACGCAAGATGCGGGCTTCCCGCTGCAGTGACGTGCCGGTACATCATGAACTCCACCGACGGGCCGCTTGAAAGCGCCATGATCAGGTGCCCTCGCGGTCACTTTTTCAACGGGCCTATCGAATTCCTCACCTATGAGAAGCGTCTACACGCGAAGGACGAAGCGGATATCCGGTCGCCTGACGAACGAGCAGCCCATCGCCAGTCTCGTAAGTAGCCAGTCATACTGCCCGCGCTCATCGTCCAGCTCGCGGGTACCGGGTCACTGCCGACCGCCCGGCCGGAGCCACACCGACACGTGAGCCGGCTCAAGAGCGGTATGGATTACGCCGGTGAGATCGGCGCGGACCGAGTCGGCGTCTACCGCGTCTTGGAGGCGGGCCGCGAACGCCGTCACCATGCGCTCGGCGTCGTAGCGGGCCCGGTTGAACCGGCGATCCACGGCGTGCTGCACCCGCCGCCGGACCGGATTGAACAGCGCTGCCGCCACCAGGGTGGCACCGGCCACCGCCACCGTGCTGTGGAACTTGAACACCTGGGTGGACAGCAGGACCAGCCCGGCGTACACGCCGACCAGCAGGCCGGTGACGATCGCATAGGCCAGCGTTCGGGAGATGATCCGGTCGATCTCGTACAGCCGGTACTTCAGGATGCCTACCCCGATCGACACTGGCAGCGCACCGACCCCGAACCAGGCGAGGCCAGTGATCACGAGCAGCGTCTTCGGGCCGCCTGAATTGCTGAAGGACCCCGCCAGGAACAGGCAGATGATCGTGACGGCGGCCCCGCTGGCCAGCCACTTCAGCTGCTGGCGCCGGTCCCCGCTGCTGCGCCGCCAGCTCAGCGCCTGCCGGACGATAAAGGCCAGCGACAGCCCGATGATCACGAGCATGAGCGGGCCCTGGACGACCTTGAACCAGCCGACCGGGTCATCAACCGCGGCCAGGCCGCCCGTGGTGTCCACCCGGATCGGGTGCGCGGCCAGGGCGCCTGCGATCGCCACGCAGGTCGCGAGGACCAGCAGCGCGAAGGCCACGGCGTAGATCCGCAGGGCCGACCGCCACCAGCGCGAGGCCAGCCTGCCGTCGGGGAACAGCAGGACGTCGGCTCCGAGTATCACCAGGCTGAGACCCCAGAACTGGGACAGGGCCGATCCCGCCGCGCCCAGGGGAAGGTGGTGCCCGAGCCGGTAGACGTAATACCCGTAGTCTCCGCCAGCCGTGCCCAAGAACATGAAGACGCCGGTCACCAGGAACAGCCAGCCGATCGGGTTCCCCGCCTGGCGCCGGGTCACCAGCCAGCCCACCGCCGCGCAGGGAACGCCGATCGCCGCCGCGACCAGGGCGTCAAAAATCTGACCCGACAGCACGGTCAGCGGGACCGCGGCGGCGAAGGACGCCACGACCAAGACGCCGAACACAACTCTCCAGGTCCTCGCCGACCCCAGGCGGACGCCCATGAACCGAACCCTACGCGCGGACCGTTCCGCAAACGTTACGGCTCATAACGGCAGGTGCAAGTCCTCGCCGGGATAGTGCGGGTTCGATTCCCGTCACGCGCTCCACGGCAAAACCCCAGGTCAGGAGACTTTCCGAAGACCGACCCTGACCGGGGCGAGGCGCATAACCTACCGTCCTCACCCTGCGGCCATCCCCGCACTCTCCCGAACCCGGACGCAGAATGACCCATTCACTAAGCAGTAGACCAGGGAAGACTCGGATTCTGGTCGGCCGGTCTCAGCTTGACGCCCGGCGGGACGTAGCCCGCGCAGGGGCAGCGCCTCCACAAGTGGAGCACATTCATGCGCCACGTGCAGGTATGGGGCTTGGTGTGAAATGTATCGCCGTGCCCGCATCGAACACACGCTATCGGCGGCGGCAGGAGCCTACGTCGGCTCGCCAACCCAACGTAACCCATTTCACCCTCCTCCTCGCGAAAATGGTCTCCGAGGGTGAGGCCTTCCAACACCTACCCCCGTCCCGGCTGACCAAACCAGCGATCCGTGCCGTTGCCTGCAGCCGGACCGACGGCGGGTCTGGATCCGGCTTGGTGGCTTACCCCCGCGCGAGGAATAGCACCTGGCCGGACTGCATCTTGGCCGTGCCGCTGAGCAGCGTGGCGAGGGAGGCTGTGATCGCGGACGGGAGACCACGGCTTTGCGGGAAGATTTTGGTCGAGACCAGGATCAGACCCGCATGGGACTGGTCGGCGGCACGGTAGCGGCTGTCCAGCGGGACGAAGTCCTTAATGTTGGCGGTGACCAGCGCCCGTCCTGCGGTCGCCGCGTATGCGAAGACAAGTTCGTCGGGGAGTCCCGCTAGGGCTGGATCGGTAACTATCGAGATGACGTCGTGGCCCATGACACGCGGGCCGCCCAGAACGTGAGAACGGGCTGGAGAACCGCCCTGCTACCTCATGCCTCGATAGTGTTGCTAGGTGACGATCCGGATCAGCACAGCTACGACCGATGATCTTCCTGAGATCGTCGCCTCGGTCGATGCACTCTTCGCAACAGATGCCGGAGCGCATAATGCCGCTGCCACCAATCTGCGCTGGGCCTCCGAGAACGGCATCGCGTACTACACGTCGCTCCTGGCGGACAGCAACAACCTGGTCTTGCTCGCGCGTGAGGACAACGAGGTAGCGGGCCATCTGGTCGGGCGCATCAGCGGCCCCGGCAGCGTGCATCCCATCCGGGTGGCCGACCTGGAAAGCGTCCACGTGTATCCAGCCCACCGCAACCGCGGCGTCGGCGAGCAGCTCGCGACGGCATTCCTCGCGTGGGCCGCCGAGAAAGGCGCGCAGCGGGCCACGGTAACGGCGTATGCCGCCAACGACGGCGCCCGGCGCTTCTACGCTCGCCACGGCTTCGCCATGAGGTCTGTCACTTTGGACCTTGACCTGCCGCGCAAGCCACCGGCCGCCCGCTCTCCTGATCACGGCTGACAGCAACAGCAGCCACCAACCGCAGGCCATAGAAGGCCCCTACCGCACAGATTCCCGTCAGGAGAGACGAGCCCAGGTCACGAACTGATCTGAACGGGCCCGGACGACTACACGGGAATCTATGGATCCGTGAGGCCTGGCGAAGGCTTGATAGAAATCAGAACATGGGCGTCGGACAGCTTCCCATCAACCAGCAGGTAGTGCATTTTCGGGCCGGACTGCGCCGCAATCGCACGCTGACCGAGGTACTCGCTCGTGCGGCGGTGATGAACCTGCCTGGCTGGTACCTCGTCGCCGGATGCTTGTATCAGACCGTCTGGAACGTGGTCACCGGCCAGGCGCCCGAGGCTGGAATCCTCGACTACGATCTCGCTTACTTCGACAGCTCCGACCTGTCCTGGGAAGCTGAGGACGCAGTCATCCAGACCGGACACCAGATCTTCGCGGCCCTGCCCGCTCCGGTCCAGATCCGCAACCAGGCCAGGGTGCACCTGTGGTACGAGCAGAAGTTCGGCGTGCCGTGCCGCCCGCACGAGTCCGTCGAGGCGGCGATCGACACATTCGAGGCGACCACCGCCTGTCTCGGTGTCCGCTTGCAACCTGGCGGCCGGTGGCAGGTCTACGCTCCACACGGATTCGCCGACGTGTTCAACCTCGTTGTGCGGCCCAACCCCGTGCTCGCTCCGCGCCACGTCTACCAGACCAAGACCACGCGGTGGTGCCAGCAATGGCCAAGCCTTACCGTCCTGCCCTGGCCTGAATAGCCTCCATTCTCCGACTCGTCTGATACTGGGCCGGCGAGCCGGCCAGGCTTTGCGCTCACCGCCATCCTGGTAGAAAGGCAGCAGCGCTGAGACGATCGTGGGAGGTGCCGCCAGATCAGTACATCAGCGGCGGGAGGTATGAGAGTGCCGGTCACCGTTTCCCAGTTGGCGATCGCGCCGGTCAAGGGCATGCGGTTGCACGGTACCAGTGAGATCCGGCTCGGGCAGCACGGGGTAATAGGCGATCGTGAGTTCCTGGTCATCGGGGAGGACGGCACGCTGCTGCTGACTACCCGGACCCCGGCGCTGCTGCAAATCGAGCCCGCCTGGGACCGGGCGCGAGACGTCCTGGCGTTGCGCTTCCCGGACGGCAATGTCGTCCAGGACACGCCCGAGCCCGGGGCTTCCGCGGCCACCAGGACGTATGCCGGGCGGGAGATACCCGGGTGGATCATCCCCGGGCCGCTTAGCACCGCGCTGTCTGGCTACCTCGGCCGGGAGGTACGCCTGTTCAGACGGAAGCCAGAGCACATCGGTCACGACGACCAGCCCGTGACGCTGGTGTCCGAAGCATCGCTGAAGGCGCTCGCCCCGGAGTTCAACGGCACTGCTCCCGACCCGCGCCGGTTCCGCATGACCATCACGATGACCGGCACTGACGCATGGGCCGAACACGGCTGGGGCGGGCAGCAGGTCTCCATCGGCGAGGCCATCTTGCGCGTCATAGCTCCCGTGCCGCGCTGTGTCGTCACTACCCGGAACCCGGAGTCAGGCGCCACCGATGCGCGGGTTCTGCATGCGCTGGCCCGGCTGCGCGGCAAGAACGACATCACCTTCGGCGTCTGGTGTGACATCATCCGCCCCGGCCGTATTCACATCGGTGACCTTGTAATAGGGCCGGAACTTCTCACAGATTTCTCACGGCCTGACTGACCGGACAGCTTCAAGGGCGCCGGGCGTACCAGAAAGCCGATCACGGATACGGTGGGTCGCTGGACCGGCGGAGCGGAGTGCACTGTCATGCGCGAACCACAGATCGTCACCACGTCGGAACGGCATGACCTCGATGAGCAAGCCGAGGAGGCTTTCCGTCCGGGCTGGCCCGAGTTCATCTTCCACGACCCAATCAGCTCGAAGTACATC
>Ga0210398_10005708_pt1 | contig 11567 bp, 9 predicted proteins | sample IncBWC4OmetaG_FD_161047 | JGI IMG/M metagenome (GOLD analysis project Ga0210398, IMG submission 161047) | Forest soil microbial communities from Barre Woods Harvard Forest LTER site, Petersham, Massachusetts, United States - Inc-BW-C-4-O | ecosystem: Environmental > Terrestrial > Soil >... | reverse complement strand
AATGAACTCATGGCTGGCGCGACGTTCGGGGTAGGCCGCTTCGAACCCCAAACCCTGCAGGCGCTTCATCAGATAGTTCGCATTCAGCGCCGCGAATTCCGCGACCCGCACCATGCCCTCGCGGCCCAGCAGCCGCATGTAAATATAGGCGCGCAAATTGACGCCGGCATTGCCCATGAAGCCCGACAGTCGCCCGATGGATTGCGGCAGATCGCGTTCCGTCAGCCAGTAATACCGAGCGCCGTCCTTGCCCACGATGGGAAGCGGCAAGAACGGCTTGAGGCGGGCGCTCACGCCCACCGCACCGGATCCCGGCCCCCCGCCGCCGTGCGGGGTGGAGAAGGTCTTGTGCAGATTCATGTGGATGACGTCAAATCCCATGTCGCCGGGACGTACCTTGCCGAGAATGGCGTTGAGATTTGCCCCGTCATAATAGAGCAGGCCGCCGGCCTCATGAACGATGCGGGCAATCTGCACGATCTTGCGTTCGAACACACCCAGCGTGGAAGGATTCGTGAGCATGATACCGGCCGTTGCCGGGCTCACGGCTGACTGCAGCGCCTCGATATCCACATCGCCGTTGGCATCGCAGGGAATTTCCTTGACGATGAAACCGCACATGGTCGCGGTGGCCGGATTGGTGCCATGCGCCGCCTGCGGCACGATGATTTCGGTACGCGCCACGTCATGGCGGGCACGATGGTAGGCGCGAATCATCGCGACACCGGCAAATTCGCCCTGGGCGCCGGCCATCGGCGTGAGGCTCACCGCCGTCATACCCGTGATCTCCTGCAGCATGTCCTGCAGTTCGTACATGCAGGCCAGAAAGCCCTGCGGTTCCGGCCCCAGCGGGTGGCGGCCCAGGAACTCCGGCAGCATGGCGTAGGTGTTGCAGGCCTTCGGGTTGTACTTCATGGTGCACGAACCCAAAGGATAGAAGTGCGTGTCGATGGAGAAATTCATCTGCGACAGACGCGTGTAGTGGCGCACCGCCTGCAATTCGGACACTTCCGGCAATTGCGGCAGTGCGCTGCGGCGCAGATGCGCGGGCACTTGTGCGGAGCCTGCCACCCGCGGCGGGAACTGCGTGGGAGCGCCCCGCCCGGCCTTGCTCAACTCGAATATCAGAGGTTCGCGTAAATTGAGTTCGGTCATGAACAATTCTCCTTAGGAGCCGGTCTTAGGCCGCGGCGCGCGAGGCGCTCATCACGTCGGCCAATGCTGTCCGATACGATTCGATGTCGGCCTCGAGTTTGGTTTCGGTGGCACACACCAGCATCGCATGACCCAATTCCGGATAGCGCTCGCTCAAATCCAGTCCGCCGAGTATGCCGCGCCGGGACAGCGCCGCGAGAATCGCCGCCGGCGGGCGATCCAGCAACAACACGGCCTCGTGAAAGTGCGGGGCCGTGAACGCTCGTTTCACGCCCGCGACGCTGGTTGCGGCCGCGACCAGATCCGCGGTGCGCTGCATGCTGGCCTCTGCCACGGCCGCAAGACCTCGAGGCCCGAGCAGGCTCATGTAGATCGTCGCCGCCGTCACCATCAATCCCTGATTCGTGCAGATATTGGAGGTCGCCTTGCTGCGGCGGATGTGTTGTTCGCGCGCCTGCAGCGTCAAACTGAAGCCCGGACGCCCATCCACATCCACCGTGCGCCCGACGATCCGGCCCGGCATCTGGCGCACGAACTGCATGCGCGTCGCCATGAATCCGAAATAAGGACCACCCGAGGCCAGCGGCACGCCCAGCGCTTGGCCCTCGCCGCAGACGATGTCGGCGCCGGATGTGCCGTCGACGCCCCAGACCCCTGGCGGTTTCAGCAGCGCGAGCGAGGTCGGGTTCACCACCGCGATCACCATGATCTTGTTCTGGTGCGCCCAATCGTTGAGCGCATCCACTTCTTCCAAGCTGCCGAAAAAATTCGGCTGCTGCACGACCAGGGCCGTGAAGTCCTGGCCGCTATAGGCTCGGAGCGTCTCGAGCAGCGTCCTTCCTGCGGACCGGTCGAAGTCCACCGGTACGAAGCTGATGTCCTGATTGCCGGCGATGGCCTGGGCCACTTGGGCGTACGTGGGATTCACCGTTCGCGGCACCAGTATCCGCCGTGAGGTTGAGTGGCGATTCGAACGCACCGCCATCAGACAGGCTTCCGCGAGCGCCGAAGCGCCGTCGTACAGCGACGCATTCGATACCTCCATGCCGGTGAGCGCGCACATCATGGATTGGTACTCGTAGATCAGCTGCAGCGTGCCCTGGCTCGCCTCGGCCTGGTACGGCGTGTAGGCAGAATAGAACTCGCCGCGCGTGGCAATGGCCCACACAGGCGCGGGAATGTGATGCTCATAGGCCCCGGCGCCGATGAAATTCAACGGCCGTCCGTCGATGGCGGCGCGCATCGTCATGAGCCGCCCGATCTCCATCTCGGACAGGGGCGGCGGCACGTCGAGCACGCCTGCGCGCAGTTCGGCGGGAATCTCATCGAACAGATCATCGATGGAGCTCACGCCGATGACCTCCAGCATGTGCGCGATGTCTTCGGGCGTATGGGGAATGAATGCCATGAACGCCCCTTACTTGGATTCTTCTGCCAGGAGAGTCTCGTAGGCGCTCGCGCTCATGAGCGATGCGGCATTGGCGGCAGCGCCGGTCTCCAGGCGGAACAGCCACCCCGCGCCATAGGGGTCTTCGTTGAGCAATTCCGGTTTGCCCGCCAACGCCTCGTTGTTGGCCACGACCTTGCCCGCCAGCGGACTGTAAACATCGGAGGCGGCCTTGACCGACTCGACGACGGCGCATGCCTCGCCGGCGCTCAATGCACGGCCGACCTCCGGCACCTCGACGAACACCAGGTCGCCGAGCGCACTCTGCGCATGGTCGGTGATGCCGATCTCGATGGTGCCGTTAGGCGTCTCGCCGTGCACTTGGCGCACCCACTCATGACTCTTGGTATATCGCAAATCGCCCGGTACTTTGTCGCTCACGTTGAACTTCCCCTAGCTGATGTCGATCAATGGCTTGCCATGACGCACGAATGGCGGCTTCACGATGCGCGCCGCGTGCAATTTGCCGCGAATTTCCACCTGCACGGTCGGCTGCGATGTTTTCGGCACCCGCGCCAACGCAATGGAACGATTCAATGTAGGTGAAAAAGTTCCGCTGGTGACTTCGCCGTCGGCCGCGGCCCCGGCGCTACCGGCCAGCAGCACCTTTTGATGGCTGCGCAGTACCCCGCGTTCCTCGAGCAGCAGCCCGACGAGTTCGCGGCCGCCCTCGCGCCGTGCACGCTCCAAAGCATCGCGTCCGATGAAGCCGCGATCGGCGGGTTCGAAGGCCACCGTCCAAGCGAGTCCGGACTCGAGGGGATGAAAGTTTTCATCCATGTCGTTGCCGTACAGGTTCATACCGGCCTCCAGCCGCAGCGTATCCCTCGCGCCCAAGCCGGCGGGCTTCACCCCTTGCGCGAGCAGTCCTGCCCATGCGTCCGCGACCTCAGCCGCGGGAATCATGAGTTCAAATCCATCCTCGCCGGTGTAGCCGGTGCGAGCCGCGAACCATGATCCGAAAGGCGCGCCGAAGAAGGGTTTCAATTCGAGGACAGCCGCTTGCTGCGGCGGCGACAGCAGCGACGCGGTCTTGCGCCGCGCATTGGGGCCCTGCACCGCAATCATCGCCAAGTCCTTGCGCTCGACCGTCGTCACGTCGAAATCGGCGGCATGTTTGGTAATCCATGCCAGGTCCTTGTCGCGCGTTCCGGCGTTCACGACCATGCGAAACCAGCTGTCGGACATGAAATAGACGATCAGATCGTCGATCACACCGCCGCTGGGCAGCAGCATGCAGGAATACAACGCCTTGCCGACGGTCTTGAGGCGGCCGACATCGTTCGCCAGCAGGAATCTCAAGAATTCGCGGACACGTACGCCGGTCAAGTCCACGATGGCCATATGCGACACATCGAATACGCCGGCATCGCGGCGCACGGCGTGGTGCTCTTCGATCTGCGATCCATAGTGCAGCGGCATGTCCCAACCGCCGAAGTCGACGATTTTTGCGCCCTGCCGGACATGGGTGTCGTAAAGCGGAGTCTTAAGGCCCATCGCAACCTCGCTGCGAACGAATACAGAGACGCGAAAGCACCTGTGTGCTTCAGCCCCTCTGTCCTTAAGACCTGAGAGATTGCGCGCTGAACCTCAGCGCTGCTCCCCTTCGGTGGATCGCCAGATGCGACCGCTCTCCAGAGATCGCGAGAGTCTGCCGTTCATGTGCCTGAGCGTTTCCGGGCGGTTGCGCCTTCGGCGGCCCTATTGAAAGGACTCTCTCCAGACAGCTCTTATCGCGAGTGGGCCGGGATCATACAGAAGACGATCTGGGGATTGAAGCGCGAAGCCCTCATATATCTCGTACATGCCCGGTTAACCGCCGGATTTCTTGGCCGGCCAACCCAACTTGATCAGCTCGGCGACTATGGCGTCGCGATGATCGCCCTGAATCTCAATGATGCCCTCACGCACCGTACCGCCCGAGCCGCAGCGTTTCTTGAGCTTGGTCGCCAGCGATTCGATGTCGGAGAGCGACAACGGCAATCCGCTGATCGTGGTAACGCCCTTGCCCGCCCTACCCTTGATCTCGCGCGCCACGCGCACGGCCGCGGGTTTGGCCGCACCCGGGACGCCCTTCGGGCAGACGCATTCGCGCACCGGCCTGCGGCAATTTGGGCAGAGGCTGCCGATGCCCGTGGAGTAAATGACGCGCGAGTTCATGCGCTATCTTAACCCGGCGAAAAAGCATTCTCGTTGCTGGAGGGGCGAATGCCCGCACGCAGCCGCCGGATTTCCGCTTAGAATCCGCGGTCGCCCGAAACAATCCATTCTTCCCAACACCTGCGAGCCTAAAAAAGTGCCCTTACAAAAAATCGTGCTCACCCTTTTGTTCAGCCTGCCCTCCCTGGCGCTGGCAGACACCTTTACCTATGTCTATATCACCGGCGATAAAAACGTCGGCCATCTGATCGCCGAGACCAAGGGCGATCAGACCACCATCGACTTCGATGTGAAGAACAATGGCCGCGGTCCGACCATCGCAGAGACGATCAACCTGGATGCGGCCGGTCTGCCCACGGAATGGACGGTCAAGGGGACGACGACATTCGGCAGCAAGGTTGCCGAGCATTTCATTCGCAAGGGCGCGCGCGGCGAATGGGTGGACTCCACCGGCATGGGTCACTCGACCATCCACGTGCCCACCATTTATCTGGCGCAGAGTTCCAGCCCCTGGGCGAACGGCATTTACGCGCGCGCGTTGCTCAAGACGACGGACAAGCAAATGGCGGCGCTGCCGGGCGGTGCGATTCGCCTGGAGAAGGGCGAGACGCTCACGGTGAAGGGAAACGCGGGCCCGCTGCAAGTGACCCGGTACGATCTGATCGGCATCAATCTGGAGCCTGAGACCGTTCTGCTGGATGCCCAGAACAATCTGTTCGCCGACGTCGATGCCAGATCGGTACTCGTGCGCGCAGGCTACGAAGGCGAGCAAAAGCGCCTGCGCGACTTGGCGGCAGCCTGGGAGAGCCAGCGTTTCGTCAATATCGAGCACGAGGTCGCGCACCGCTACTCCGGGCCGATCCGCATCCGCAACGTCAGGTTGTTCGATCCGAAAACCTCCACGCTGACGCAACCCTTGGCGGTGCTGGTCCAGGGCAAAGTGATCGCCGCGGTGGAACCGCTCGACAGTCCGGCAACACCCGGCGAGACGGCCATCGACGGGGCCGGCGGCACCTTGATCGCGGGTCTGTATGAGATGCACTCGCACCTGGGTCAAAGCGAGGCCCTGCTCGATATCGCCGCCGGCATCACCACGGTCAGGGATATGGGCAACGACAATGCCGTGCTCGACCAGCTGATCGAACAGATCGACAGCGGCACCATCGGCGGCCCCCACGTGATCCGCTCCGGCTTCATCGAGGGCAAGAGTCCCTTCAGTGCGAACAACGGCATCCTGGTCGACAGCGAGGAGAAGGCGGTCGAGGCCGTGCGTTGGTACGGCGCCCGAAACTACTGGCAGATCAAGAGCTACAACAGCATGAATCCGGCGTGGGTGCCGGCCATGGCCAAGGAAGCGCATCTGTTGGGAATGCGGCTGGCCGGGCACATTCCTGCGTTTTCGACTGCCGATGCGATGATCCTGGCGGGCTACGATGAAATCACCCACATCAATCAGTTCTCGCTCGGCTGGGTGATTCAGCCCGGCGAAGACACGCGCACGCTGTTCAGGCTCACGGCATTGAAGCGGCTACCCGGCCTCGACCTGCAGAGCCCCAAGGTGCAGCACACCATCGAGTTGATGGTCGAGCGCAAGATTGCCATCGATCCGACCTTGGGAATTCACGAACAATTGACGCAGCGGCGCGATGGCCAGGTCCCGCCCGGCGCGGTCGACTATTTCGATCACATGCCGATCGGCTGGCGCCGCGATGCGATGAAGGCCCTCGCGGACACTTCCGCCCCCGGAGATGATCTGGCCTATCGCCAGGCCTTCGACAAGCTGGTCGCCGTGGTTCGCATGCTGCACGACCGCGGCATCTTCATCGTCTTCGGCACCGACACCGGCGGCTCCTTCACCTATCACCGGGAACTGGAGCTGTACCAACTGGCGGGCATGACGCCGGCCGAGATCTTGAAGCGCGCCACCTTTGATTCGGCGCACTACGTGAGCCAGGACCAGCGCATGGGATCGATCGAGAAGGGCAAACTGGCGGATTTCTTTCTGATTCCGGGCGATCCGATCAAGAATCTCAAGGCAATCAAGACCATCAGCATGGTCGTGAAGGACGGTACCTTTTATTACCCCAGCGAGGTTTATCCGAAATTCGGCATTCAGCCATTCGCCCCGGCGCCCAAGGTGACGCCCCAGTAGCGGCCTCGGCTGCCCCGCCTCGAGGCTCCCTGTATAATGCCGGCATGAGAAATCGTCGACATTCCCTGACTGTAAAAGTGGGTTCAGTCTCCATAGGCGGCGCGTCGCCCATCGTCGTGCAATCCATGACCAACACCGACACGGCCGACATCGAGGGCACGGTGGCGCAAGTCAAGGCGCTGGCGCGGGCGGGCTCGGAGTTGGTGCGCGTGACCGTCAACAATGACGAATCGGCCGCCGCCGTTCCGCACATCCGGGAGCGGCTGGACGCACAAGGCATCGGCACACCCCTGGTCGGCGACTTTCACTTCAATGGGCACAAGCTGCTCAAGGCTCACCCGGCGTGCGCCGAGGCGTTGGGGAAACTTCGAATCAATCCGGGCAATGTAGGCCGTGGTTCGAAGCGCGATCCGCAGTTCGCCGACATGATCGAGACCGCGGTCAAGTACCAGAAGCCCGTACGCATCGGGGTGAACTGGGGCAGCCTCGATCAGGACTTGCTCACCCGCATGATGGACGAGAACTCCAAATTGGAGGCGCCCCTGGCGGCCATCGACGTCATGCGCGAAGCCATCGTGGTGTCGGCGCTGGACAGCGCCAAGCGCGCGGAGTCCTTAGGGTTGGGCTCGAACATGATCGTCATCAGCGCCAAGGTCAGCGGGGTACAGGACCTGATCGCCGTATACCGCAACCTGGCGGCGCGCTGCACCTACCCCTTGCACCTGGGGCTCACCGAGGCCGGCATGGGCAGCAAGGGCATCGTAGCCTCCACGGCGGCCATGGGCGTGCTGCTGCAGGAAGGCATCGGCGACACCATCCGCGTCTCCCTGACGCCGGAGCCGAATGGCGATCGGACTCAAGAGGTCATCGTCGCGCAGGAAATTCTGCAGACCATGGGTCTGCGCGCCTTTACCCCCATGGTGATCGCCTGCCCCGGCTGCGGACGCACCACGAGCACCTACTTTCAAGAGCTCGCGCAGAAGATCCAAAGCCACATCCGCCATCGCATGCCGGAATGGCGCAAGCAACGCGAAGGCGTTGCCGACATGACGGTGGCGGTGATGGGGTGCGTGGTCAACGGCCCCGGCGAGAGCAAGCACGCCAACATCGGCATCAGCCTGCCGGGTACGGGCGAGCATCCGGTGGCGCCGGTGTACGAAGACGGTGCGAAAACCGTGACGCTCAAGGGTGATCGAATCGCCGAAGAATTTCAGGATCTGGTCGAGCGCTACATCGAGCGCACGTATGCCAGAATCTCCACGTGAAGGATTTATCGGAGAAGAAATGCGCGCCGTGCGAAGGCGGCGTCGAGCCGCTCAAAGCCGCCAAGGTCAGGCTGCTCAGCCGGCAGCTGCACAAGGACTGGAAGATCGCCAAGGACGCCAAGAGCATTGAGCGCACGCTGAAGTTCAAGGATTTCTATCGGACCATGAGCTTCGTCAACGCGCTTAGCTATATTGCGAATACCGAAGACCATCACCCGGATCTGAAGGTGGGCTACGGCTACTGCCATGTCACCTATTCCACGCACTCCATCGGCGGGCTCTCGGTGAATGATTTCATTTGCGCCGCGAAGCTAGATCGCCTTTAAGTATTCCGGCACATCCCCGGTCAGTCCCAAGGCACGCTGCGCAAAGCGGCGTTTCATGAACGGTATCCTGCCCACGGCGCTCAAGGCCGCGCCACGCATCCCGGCGCTCACAGAGTCGGTGCTGGAAAACAATCGCTCCAGCCCGTCCAGTGCGGCCGCCGCGAGCAAGTTCTCGCTGCGCCGCCGGCGCTCGTAGCGCCGCAGGTATTTGTAGTCGCCGAAATTCTGAGGGTCGCCGGCTTCGCCGAGCACCTCCGCCAGGGTTGCACAATCGAGGAGCCCGAGATTCAAGCCCTGGCCGGCCAGCGGGTGCACCACATGCGCGGCATCGCCCAGCAGTACGGCGCGCGGCCGTACGTAGTCCAATGCGTACTGAAGCTTCAAGGGAAATGCCGCCACCTCCGAGGTCAGCTTGCACGCTCCCAACACCTCGCCGCTGGCCGCCGTCAGCTCGGCGCCGAAGGCATCGGGATTCATGGCGCGCAGCAGGTCTGCCTTCGGCCGTGCAACGCTCCACACGATCGAGGAGCGGCCGTCGTTGAGCGGCAAGAAGGCAACCGGCCCCGTGCTCAAGAACCGCTGCCAGGCGGTGCCGGCGTGCGGTTGCGCCGTTTGCACATGCGCCACCAAGGCGTCCTGATGGTAGGCATGACCCGCCGTATCGATCTTCAGCAGTTCCCGCAGTGTGGATTCGGTACCGTCGGCCGCCACCAGAAGCCGGCCGCGCAACTCCCGGCCATCGAGCAAACGTAAGCTGACGTCTTCATCGGTGGTAACGGTGGCGTGTACCGCGCCCTCGATCAGCACCACGCCGGCCGCGCGGGCGGATTGCAGACACTGCCACTGCAAGGCGCGCCCATCGACGATGTGGCCAAGATTCGGTTCGCCGATTTGCGCGCAATCGAAGGTCAATGAGCCTTGCGCCGTGCCGGCGGTGTCCCAGACACACATGCGTTGGTACGGAAACACGCGGGCCGGCGGCAGCAAGTTCCAAACCCCGCAGACCTTGAGCAGCCGTTCCGATGCGCGGCTCATCGCAAATACGCGCAGGTCCCAGTCGGCATCCGCGGGCGGCGGCCGCGCGAAGCGATCGGCAATCACCGCCACCCGGCCGGCCGTCGTCAGCTTGCGGGCAATCAACAGCGTTGCCATCACCAGGCCGATTACGCCGGCACCGGCGATGATCACATCGAACTCGCAGGACCCGGGAGCCCGGCTCTTGAGCCCGTTCACTTGAGCGCGACCCCGCGCGCCAGTTTGGGGACCCGGCCGCCGCCGCCCGTGCTCAAACGGGACAGGGCAGCCTTGGCGGGCGGCAGCAGATCGAATGCCAGCAGTCCCAAGTTGCGCAGGCGCCGGATCGAACCCAAGGGATTGGAAAACATCCTGACCAATCCGTCCGTGAAAGCGATGACGCCGCCGCGGTCCGCCGCGCGCCAAGCGTCGTACTGCGCCAGCAGCTCGGGGCTGCCGGGATCGGCATCCACTGGCCCTGCGCGCTCGGCGATGAGTTCCGCGAGGCTTGCCACATCGCGCAATCCCAAATTGAATCCCATGCCGGCCACCGGATGCAGTCCCTGCGCCGCATTGCCGATGATGACGCACCGGCCGGCACTGGTTCGCGTCGCGCGGGTCAGAAATAAGGGATAGGGCACGCGGCGGCCGACTTGGAGGAATCGCCCGAGCCGAAATCCAAAGCGACGCTGGACTTCGGCGAGGAACTCCTCGTCGGACCACGACAGGGCCGACTGCGCGGCCTCTCGGGTCAAGGTCAGCACCAGCGTGCAGCGCCCGCCGTCCAGCGGCAGCAGCGCCAGAGGTCCGCTCGGCGTGAATCTTTCATACGCCACGTTGTCGTGGAAGCGCTGCGGCAATACCGTGGTGATGACGGCGGTCTGCTCGTAGTCCCGCACCTGCGCATCGACGCCCGCCGCGCTGCGCACCGCGGACTGCGCCCCATCGGCGGCCACGACGAGCCTGGCATCGATGGTGGTCTTGGCTCCCCGCTGCGCAATCTCGACCGTGACCGACCGTTCATTCGCATCGATGCGCGAGACTTCGGCGGGGCAATACACCTCGAGGCCGGGGCTTGCGGAAAGGCGCGACCACAGCGCGCCGCCCAGGTCGCGATTGGCCACCACGTAGCCCATGGCGGGAAGTCCCTGTTCGGCGGCATCGATTCGCGCAAAACCGAAACGGCCCTGATCGGAGACATGAATTTTGCGTATGGGCGTCGCGGCCGCGTTCAATGCGGGCCAAACCCCCAGTGTCTCGAGGATCCTGCGGCTGCCGTTCGACAGCGCCGTCGTGCGCTCATCGAAGCTCGGTTGCGCGGCGGCATCATGCGGAATCGCTTCGATGATGGCGACGCGCAAATTCAACGGCGCCAACGCCACGCCCAAGGTCGCGCCGACCATCCCTCCCCCCACGATCGCGACATCGAAACTCATCGCAGCGCCTCGATCGCGTCCGGTGTTTTCTCGAGCGCACCGGTCAACACCTCGGGCGCACCCTGGGTGACCAGCGCCTCATCCTCGATCCGGATACCGATATTCCAGAATTCCTTGGGAACCCGCGGCGAGGGGCGAATGTAAACTCCGGGCTCGACAGTGAGCACCATCCCCGGCTCCAGGACGCGCCATTCGCCGCCGACCTTGTAGTCGCCCACGTCGTGCACGTCCAGACCCAGCCAGTGGCCGGTCCGATGGCTGAAAAAAGGCAGATAGGCTTGGTCCTTGATCAGCTTCGCGGTTGTGCCATGCAGAAGCTTGAGCTTGGCCAGACCCTGCGTGATCACGCGCACAGCCGCTTCGTGCGGGTCATTCCAATGGTTGCCGGGCCGCACCTTGTCGATGGCGGCGAGCTGAGCTTCCAGCACCACCTCGTACACCGCGCGCTGCACCGCAGTGAACCTGCCGCTGACGGGAAAGGTACGCGTGATATCCGAGGCGTAGTAGTCGTGTTCGCAGCCGGCGTCGAGCAGCAACAGATCGCCATCGCACAAGGGTTGATCGTTATCGCGGTAGTGCATGACGCAGGCATTGGCGCCGCCGCCGACGATC
>Ga0210398_10005706_pt1 | contig 11568 bp, 7 predicted proteins | sample IncBWC4OmetaG_FD_161047 | JGI IMG/M metagenome (GOLD analysis project Ga0210398, IMG submission 161047) | Forest soil microbial communities from Barre Woods Harvard Forest LTER site, Petersham, Massachusetts, United States - Inc-BW-C-4-O | ecosystem: Environmental > Terrestrial > Soil >... | reverse complement strand
AGCGCCGGCGCACCCGGAAATCTTGTGATCAGCGCCGCCAAGAGGCACCCGGAAAGTTGTCACCTCGGGTCCGGCGAACAATTGCAGCGCCATCCTGCCGGTGATCTTACGACCGTACGCGAGCTCTGCCGAGTGATCATTAACTGCTTGGGGATTGCCCCCGTAGCGATAGCCGCTGAAGCGGTATAAAATCCCGATGGTATCCCTTCGCGACAAGGTGTAGTCGTAACCTGCGCTCAAGATCGTGTCGTCCGTATCGATGCTTCCACCCTCGACAAATCGCAGGATCCCGTAGGATCCGGAAACGGTCACGGACCCGCGCGAACTAACGGAGTAAGCGATTTCACTGGTAATGGAATTGCTATAGCGCGAACCAATGGAGGTGAAAATGGTTTGATTGGGCTGATAGTTGGGCTGCAAATTGGGCAAAGGAGGTCCCAGCGGCCCTGCGATTCCGGGACTTGCGAGATCGCTTGCAGCTCCAAAGCCGAATTGCGTTTGCGGAAGATAACTGAACTGGTCAATGAAAGATAACCGCCATCTCCGCCAATCAAAGGTCTGGATGAGTCCGAGTTGCTGGAAGGAGTCGTTCCCCTGCGACTTGTCCGTGGAAAAATTACCTCCGCCCGTATAGTTGACGGACAATTGCGAGCGATTCCAGGTTTCAAGAAGACTGACCGTTCCTGCGACAAAACTCGTGGTATTCCATCCGGAAGTAGTAGGTTGGCTGATGGTGTTGGAGCGCACGAAGTTGCCGTACTCAAAGCCGGGCACCCAATAACTGTGGCGTATCTCGGGTGTGCCCAGCGTGGGAGTTTGCACGCCGGTAAGCGGTTGAATATCTGGATTCAAGGTGTCTGTCGATGCCTGATCACTCGCCGCATCTTGATCAGCCACGAGAGGGGGTGGGTAGGTGCGAGCCGCAGGCTTGGGCTTCGAATCATCCTCCTGGGCCATTGCGGGACGAGTTCCGCCCAGCAAGCTCAGGGTGATGATGCATGCGGCCAGATACGGTATGTAATGTCTCATGACGATCAATCCTTCAAGGAACCACAATCACGTCGCCTGGCTGCAGCAGAATGTTCTGTTCCGGCTTCTTACCGGACACGACGTCTTTATAGTTGAATGGATATTTGACGTCCTTACCCTCTTCTTTGCGCAGGACGTAAATATTCTTTATTCTTGCGAATTGCGTAAACCCTCCGGAACTCGATAGCGCCTGCAAAACCGTCATGTTAGGCAGCAGAGGAAAGGCTCCAGCTTTTGAAACCTCCCCCGTTACGTAAATCCGCCGGCTGTTGATCTCGGACACCGTCACCGTTACCTGTGGGTCAGTAATATATTTCTTAAGCCCTTCGCCGATGACTCCGGCAAGTTGCATCGGTGTGAGACCAGCGGCCTGCACGTCATTCAGTAGCGGCAGAGAGATTTTTCCATCCGGTCGAACGGGAACCGTACGGGAAATCTCCAGCTCCTTCCAGACATCGATGCGCAGGAGGTCTTGTGGGCCAATCCTGTAATCGGGATCCAATGGGGAGTCACGGGTTGCAGCGGCGACCCCACCGCTTGTCTGGCTCTTTTTAGCGGTGTTCTCCTGCGCAGCTTGATCGCGTGTCCGCTCTGTCTGCCCGTTGGCTGTGATTAGCCAGGCCGCCATAAAGAAACCGATTGTAAGATTCATCTGATATTCCCCTAAGGTTCTTCGGACTCAGCCCCTTGCACGCCGATCTGCTTTATCTTGTATAGGAGCGACTTGTAACTGATCTGCAACTCGCGGGCGGCGCGCTTTCGGTTCCAGCGAGTTCGCTCGAGAGCTTGTAAAATGAGTTCTTTTTCCGTCCGTCGAGAGGCCGCTCGCGCGGCTACTTTGAGTGGCGAAAACCGCGAGGTTTCGGTCGATCTCGGCAGGGTCGCTCTAGCGATGCGCAGATCGCTAAGGGCCAACATTGGATCTCCAAGAACCACAATCTTTCTCGCAACGTTTTCAAGCTCGCGAATATTTCCCGGCCAGTTGTACGACGCTAGCAGCGCAAGAGCAGTGCCATCGATCACCGGCACCTGCTTCCTCAATTCGCCAGCATGTTTGGCTAGGAGGTATTCCATTAGATCAGGAATATCTTCTTTTCGCTCCCGCAAAGGGGGCAGCCGCAGCACCACTCCATTGATGCGGAAATACAATTCTCGGCGAAAGCGTCCTGCCTCAATGCCCTTTTCAAGATCGCTGGACGAGGAGGAAATGAACCGCACGGCAGCCTCTCCGCTTTCACATTTTTGCTCACTGTCCGAGAGTAGGGAAAGAAGCACACGCTGGCAGGTGAGATCCAGTTCGTCCACACCATCCAGAAACAAGGTCTGGGGGTTCCCGCATCCGCTGGCCCCAACAGTAGCTAGACTCTCGCGTATCTGAGCGAGCATGCGCCCGGCATCCGTGGCAGCACAATTCACCTTTTTCATGGGCGTGTTACCTAGATTCGAGACTCGGTGAATCAGTCGGGCGTAGACCTCCTTGCCGGTCCCGCTTTCCCCTATGAGGAGAATGGTGATGTCTGTTTTGGCGATCTCCTCCACCATGGCGTTTAGCGATTGCATGATCGCATTACGGGCCGGCCGGTTTCCGGCCTCTGGCAATCGACTAAGCGTGTTGTCAGGAATCGTTGCCATGGTTCTCCAGGGGAGCAAAGGAGCAAATCCCTTACCATGCAGGAGCCAGCGCGTTCCGTGCCTGGTGTTCAGTTAACCCATTTTGTATCTGTACGTTGAGACGTGCGGTCAGGTGAGGGCTGGGAGGGGAACGGGGACAAGAGTCCCGGTTTACTTCCACGAAGTGGCAAATTCGTGTCCCTCATGACCTCGCACGGCTTGGGCCGAACTAAGCAAAACCCGTTGGTTCGTGGTCTAGCCGGCCGTGATTGGCGTCGCTGGTGGTTTCGGCGATCTAGACATGTTGCGCCCAGCACAGTGAGGTCGTGGACCCGCCCCGAACTCCTTGAACTTCTCAGTCTGCCGGTCAATCGCAAGGGTATTTCTCGGAGTTGCAATGAGTTAGATCGCGCAGTACGCGAACGCGTCATACGGTTTCACCTTTCCGCTGACGCGAATCCGCATTCCTGGCAGTGTGTGTGGCGCGATGCGGGATGATCTTAAGATTCTTTGATTCTTCTTTGCCTTTCCTTCAGCGAAGTACTCCGAACCAGAATCGGCGCGATCGCGCGATCGAAGTCGGGCCGTTCTGGCCAGTCGGACGAACTCGATAGGGGCAATCTTTTTCACAATATTCGCAGGAACTTTGCCCTGGTTCAGAACCTTGCTTTTGTCTTTGCCGACCATCTCCCTCTATCGAAAGGAGATGCCAGGGAAGCCGAGACCAGGGATTCATGGAACGGAATGTGCTGTTAAGGGCCTCGCCGGCGTGGACGAAACCGGCAGGCACGGAGAGGGCGTACTAGCACCCTCTGTCCCTTCAAACACATGTCGGTTCAAATTCGGGCCTCCGACGCTACTCTGTTTCCTGACCTATGCGCGAAGAAATAGGCAACGCAATGCGATACGATCCAATTCTGAGACGCGAAGTTGCTGTCCGTCTTATTTATAGCGTAGGCGAAGGACCCAGACCGGACATCGTCCGGTGGTTTCTCGTACGGGAAGAGGTACAGAACTCACAAGACAGCCAAAGTTGGATTTGCCGGCACGATGCTGGCCAGGCTCGTCTGAAATAGAGACTGGGAGCCACGCCAAGGTTTCAACCGTGCTCCTTGGTCCCTTCCACGTGGTAATTCTAGGGAAACTCGCGGTCGCAATTCACACATTCAGTCCAGCGTGGCAGGCAGCGAGTCCGAAGAAGCCGCACGCCCACGAGTTAGCCCAACCCCATACCGAAGCACATCGGTCAGCTCAACTTCACCGGTGGGCGACCTCCGACCTCATCCCAAATCCTAGTGCCATGGGTTTCGCGTAACGCGGAACTGCCTACTACGAAGGTCACCGCCGCCACGGCCATCGGGTAGTAGAGCCCAGCGTAGATGTTGCCGGTTGCCGCGCAGACGGACAGTCCGACAACTGGTACTAGCCCTCCGAAGACGCCATTGCCTATGTGGTATGGCAATGAAAGTGAGGTGTAGCGGATCTTCGCCGGGAAGGCTTCGACAAGGTACGCGGCAATCGGCCCGTACACCATACCAACGTAGATACTCTGAATCAGAATTAGCAGAATGAGATTGCCCTTGTTCGGATTGGTAGCCTCGTTGGCTGCAACGAGGGCACCCGTGGCATCCGTGGTCATCGGAGTAAGGGTAATAGAGCCTGTCACCTGGCTGCGGGTGGACTTGACGGTGACGACGTGGTTGCCCGCGGCACGTTCCATGGCGTGATAGATCGGAACATAGGTGAGCACAGCAAGCAGGAACCCTGCCATCATTATCTTTTTGCGCCCGACTTTGTCCGAGAGCGCTCCGAAAACAATCAAGAAGGGCATTCCTATCCCGATCCCAACGGCCTCTATGATAATGGCTGTGCGAGGATTCAGCTTCAGAATGGTCTGCAGATAGAAGAGGGCGTAGAACTGTCCGGTATATGCCACCACGCCTTGTCCGGCCGCGGCCCCGAACAAAGAGACCAGGACTTGCTTCAGGTTGGGCCACTTGGTGAAAGCGTCCTTGAGCGGCTGAATGGAAGTTTTTCCGGCGGCCTTGATGTGAGAGAAGATTGGCGACTCCCGCAACTTCAGTCGGATATAGATGGAAATGCAGACAAGAAAAAGAGAAAGCAGAAAGGGAATACGCCATCCCCAATCTGTAAAGTCTCGACTGCTCATCGCAGATTGTGTGCCCAATATGATCAGCAAGGAAATGCACAGTCCCAGGATCGCCGTGATTTGGATAAAGCTCGTATAGAAGCCGCGCTTGCGGTCAGGTGAGTGCTCACCAACATAGACGGCTGCGCCTCCGTATTCGCCGCCGAGGGCCAGCCCTTGGAACATGCGGATCACGATCAGGGTGACTGGCGCGAACCATCCGGCAGTTCTGAAAGTCGGCATGAGGCCAATCAACGCTGTTGAGCCGCCCATAATGGACAAGGTCAACAGGAATGTGTACTTCCTCCCTATACGGTCGCCGATACTTCCGAAGAACAAAGCGCCAAACGGCCGAACCAGGAAACCGGCGGCAAACGTGGCAAGGTACGCGATCAAAGCGAAGGTATCGTTGCCGGGGGGATAGAATTTGACAGAAAGAACCGGTGCCAAACTACCAAAAATATAAAAGTCATACCATTCGATCATGGTACCGAGAGACGATGCGACGATGACCAGGGGCAAAGTGCTGGTTTGCGAATTCCCAGCTGCGGCACCGATTGCATCTGCCTGCCTAGCCACGCTCTCTACCCCTCGTTTTTCGGACCATCGGTTTCAACATCACCTCTCCTGGATTGCGGCTTCTTTCCTTTCGACCCAGCCCGACATTGTACTGCTGTGGGCAGTGAAATCGCGCTTGCGGAGACTCTTAAGTCAGTCCAAGCACGTCCGCTCGAATTTCCACATGCGGTTGAGGTTCTAGAGATCATGTAGGCAAGCTCTAGGTTCGCGATTTTGCATGGTCATGAACCGTCGGAGATGTCGCCGACGCCGATATAGATACAATCGAGGTGTTGGACGAAGCAAACCGCCTATGCCACCGTCATCTCCGGCGGACCTGGGGACTCCCGGTGTGCCAAGGAAGGCTACGGATGGGCAAGGAAGGGTCCCTCACTTGAGGGGCTTGGATGCCTCAAGGCGCAGGCTTGCTCTTTTCGGTCTGATTGGCCTGCTGCGTGATTGGCCCTATTCTTCCGCAGCGGCTAATTGGTCTCGCAGTGATGCATTAAAGGCTTAGGATCAGGCACGTTGTGGTTCCGTGTGCGTAGAGCTTCCCTGCTGAATCGAAAAGTCGTCCTTCTGCCGTGGCGATGCGCTTTCCTGCGTTGATGACTTTTCCCTCTGCCCGTACCACGCCGGTGTCAGAGGTAATCGCTCGCACATAGTTGATTTTGATTTCTACGGTTGCGTAGCTGTACCCCGCCTCAAGCGTAGAGTGCACAGCGCAGGCCATGCACGAATCGAGAAGGGCGGCGGTATATCCGCCATGAACTGATCCGAGTGGATTGTAATATTCAAATTTCGGGTTGCCAGCAAACGCTGCGAATCCTCGCTCCACGCGCACTATACGGAAGTCTAACGCCAGCTGAATTGGCGGCGCGGGTAGGCTACCTTCCATAATTCCGGTCAGAAGTTCGAGGCCGGGCATAGTCTTTGAAGTTTCTGGAGGCACGACGCCATACCGAACTGAATGGCCAGAAGTAGTCATTAGTCATTTCTCCTGAAGGGTGCTCCAGAATGCTTCGCCACGACGGTATTCAACTGACCGTTCCGTCTGGCCCAGATGATATCAGGTGCGAAAGTTTCGGGAAACGGACAGCGACCTCCGCGGTTGGCAATCCCTGTATGCTTGTTTTCCGAAAAGCGGACTCAGGCCATACGAAGTCGAAACTTCACGGCCTCGCCGAAGAAGGCTGTCCAAGATCTGCAAGCGAGATGCTGCCAACGCTTTCATTTTCAGAAGCACAGCGTTTGATTGACCTTCCCCACCTTCTCTATATCCTCTATATCAACCGCAAACGCGCAATGAGGGGCCCTACGTCCATAACACGACATCTAACGGGACTTGGCGTTAGGCAGGTTTTCACCTGACCGCAACTTAAAGTGTTGGCCTACTGGCCGGTACCATACCGCGCTTCTAAGATGTCTCTCGCAGAACTTGTCTCTTCCTTGTGGTGTCAAGTTGTTGAAAAGGGACCACTTGGACAAGGCTAGACCATTTGCAAGAAGGCTTCACAGAAAGGCGAGGAAATAGACCCATGTCCACCGACTACCCAGACCAGTCGGACGAAACAACCTTTGTTGGACGCGAGCCTGAACTGGTCCAGAAGCTAGTGTCCCGGCAAGCATCCAGTATTCCCCAAGCCTTGGCAATTACGGCGGGTTGCACATCACTCACTTACTTGGAGCTTGAGGCGCGCGCCAACCGCCTCGCGCAACATCTGCGATCTTTGGGAGTTGGCCCTGATGTTGTCGTTGGCCTCTGCATCGAGCGCCCGGCCCCACGGCTTAATATTCCGCGCACAGTACGATCCTGATCGGTTCGACGTCGAACGATCCGCCGCATGACGGATGATCTGAAGTTGCTTCTCGAGGCAGCGGCGGCAGAGCCAGGAAAGACTATTTCCGAACTTCGCTGGAAATAACCATGGAAAAACCGCAGCTAAGTCTCGAGAACACTCGCTTGTCTCAGTCCAAGCACGGACTACTTGAGAAATATCTCAGAAGGCAGGCAACGCGCAAGACAGATGCTAGGCCGACCATTCCGGCTCGGCCAACTGCTGAACCTGTTCCTCTATCTTTTGCCCAACAACAAGTGTGGCTGCACGCAAAGATGGCGGGCGACGTTCCTATTTACAATGAGGCCATCACCATCTATAGGCTAGGAGCGCTCGACCTGAAGGTCTTTGAACACTGCATGGTGGAGATCATTCGCCGTCACGAAATTTGGCGAACCACTTTCGACACGGTCAATGGGGATCCCATCCAGGTTGTTCGACCGGCTCCGGATCGATTCCATGTGGAGATGACCGACTTTCGACACTTAAAGGAATCCGAAAGAGATAGGGAAGCGAGGCGACTGGCCACGGAGAATGCGCAAAAGCCCTTTGACTTAGTGAAGGGCCCGCTTCTGCGCGCCATCGTCGTCCGGCTGAATGAAGATGAATATCGCGTCTACATGACGTTTCACCAACTGGTGTTTGACGCCGTCAGTGCGTATCGTGTTTTTGTCCCGGAATTATCGACGCTGTACGAGGCTTTCTCTGTTGGCCAACCATCGCCCCTGCCGGAGCCAACCCTGCAGTACGGAGATTTCGCCTTCTGGGAGCAGAAGACATTCGCGGACAAGACCCAGTCAAGTCAGCTCTTGTTCTGGCGCGAAAACCTTTCCGGCGAGCTGCCACTTCTCCCCTGGCCTAACCACCGGCCCAGGCCGGATTATGAAACGCATCGCGGCAACGTTCAGCGATTCAGATTTGATCCTGCAGTCATCCCGGCTTTAAGAGCCTTCTGTCGGCAAGAGGGTGTGTCGTCATACATGACTTTGCTGGCCTCCTATGTCGCCTTGCTAAACCGCTATACCGCACAAGAGGACATCGTGATTGGCGGGCTTTCAGCGGGCCGGAGGTGGCCTGAGGTTGAACTGCTGGCCGGCGACTTCGTCAATCCGCTCGCTCTACGAGTGGATGTCTCCGGCGACCCGACGTTCCGAGAGCTAACCAAGCGGGTCATGTCCGTCGTGCTGGATGCCCTTGCGAATGAGCAATTCCCGTTCAAAAAAGTGGTCGAAAGCTTGCAACTGCGGCCCGATCCGAGCCGCAATTCGATTTTCCAAATCATTCTGTCTCAACAACCGCGATTGGCGTCTGTTTGTCAGGGTTGGAATCTCGCGACAGAAGAAGTCTCGAATGGCAGTTCGAAGATGGACATGATGATCGTTGTCGACGAGCGTCCCGATGCCATTTCGGGGCCTATCACGTATAACGCCGACTTGTTCGAGCCTTCCACGGTCACTAGTATGGTCGAGCACTGGCAGAAGCTTCTCGCGGGAGGACTAGCGAATCCCGATTCCAATATTTCGGAACTTCCGCTGCTTACAGACACCGAGCGCAAGCAACTTCTTGTGGATGGGAACGATACGCTCGTGGATTATCCGAAGGACCAAGGTCTGCATGATTTGGTGGAGATTCAAACTGAGAAAACTCCGGACGCTGTGGCGGCAGAATTCGAGGACGTGCGGTTTTCCTATCGCGAACTCAATAGCCGCGCCAATCAGCTCGCCCATCACCTCGAGAGACTTGGCGTAGGGCCAGATGTCTTGGTCGGCGTGGCCATGGAGCGCTCGCTGGAAATGTTGGTAGCCCTACTTGGGATTTTGAAGGCAGGGGGGGCCTATGTGCCCTTGGATCCTTCTCTTCCCGAGGACCGCCTCGCCTACATGGTGGAGGACAGCCGGATGTTTCTGCTGGTCACTCATCGCGACGTCGACAAGACTCTATCGGTCCGGCCGGGATTGATCGTCCGCCTGGACTCTGATTGGGGAGAGATCCGAAAGCAAAGCGCCGATGGGCTGACACACCTGAAGGCGAGCCCGCAAAACCTCGCCTATGTGCTCTATACTTCCGGTTCGACCGGCAGGCCTAAGGGTGTAGAAATTCAACATTCGGCACTCGTAAATTTTATCCTTTCCATGCAGCGCGAGCCGGGCTTTACTGCCAGCGATGTGTTGTTGGCCGTTTCCTCGGTGTCCTTCGACATTGCGGGGCTCGATCTCTACCTTCCCCTCGCCAGCGGCGGAAAGGTGGTCATCGCAAGCCGCGAAGACGCTCGCGACCCCGTCCGGCTAATAAAGCGAATGAACCAGTCTCGCGCGAACGTGATGCAGGCTACACCGGCGACCTGGCAGGCGTTGATCGATGCCGGCTGGCAGGGTTCGCCAAAGCTGAGAGTTCTTTGCGGCGGCGATTCCCTTTCCCGCCCGTTGGCAAAAGAGCTCCTAGGCCGCTGCGGGGAATTGTGGAACATGTACGGGCCGACGGAAACCACCATCTGGTCAGCGATTCATCGCCTCACGTCCGCTGATGGGCCGATCGCTTGTGGTCGGCCCATCGCCAACACTGGGCTCTTCGTACTCGACCGGCATGGCCATCCAGTTCCCAAGGGCGTCGTCGGCGAACTATACATCGGCGGTTCGGGTTTGGCACGCGGTTACTGGCGTCGCCCCGAGCTTACACAGGAACGCTTTCTTGAAAGCCCTTTTGAGCCGAACGCGCGTCTGTATCGCACGGGCGACATGTCGCGGTGGCTCCCCGATGGCAGTCTGGAATGCCTTGGCCGCATCGATAATCAAGTGAAGATCCGCGGATTCCGGATCGAACTGGGGGAGATCGAAGCTGTACTCATCCACCATAAAGCGGTGAGGCAATGTGTCGTGGTCGCGCGGGAACAAACACCGAATGACAAAATATTGGTCGCCTACGTCGAAGGGAAGCCCGGTTCGGTACCCGAAATTAATGATCTGCGAGCCCACCTAAAAAGGGCACTGCCCGACTATATGCTCCCGTCAACCATCGTCGTCATGGACAGGTTTCCGCTGACGCCCAATGGCAAGATTGATCGCAAGGCGCTGCCTCGTCCAGCGGGGCGGCACACCGAAGTGCAACGAGGACTTGTCCCGCCCCGAGATCCGCTGGAACATGCGCTGGCAAAGATCTGGGCCAAGATCTTAAGAGTCAAGCAGGTAGGGTTAAACGACAATTTTTTTGAGCTGGGCGGACATTCGCTCGCCGCAGTCCGGATGTTATCCGAGGTCCAAAAGCTGACCGGTAGGACCCTGCCGCTTGCGACCCTTTTCCATGCTGCGACGGTCGAAACATTTGCCGAAATGATACGCAGGGAGGGCTGGGCCCCATCGTGGACCTCGCTTGTGCCCATGCAACCGCTCGGATCAAGTACTCCCTTATTCTTGGTCCATGGTGCCGAGGGAAACGTATTGCTGTACCGCAGTCTGACTCGTTATCTCGGACCGGATCAACCGGTTTACGGCCTGCAATCACAAGGTCTGAACGGCGATGGACGTTTTAACACAACGATTCAAGAGATGGCATCCCAGTACGTAAAGGAAGTAATGATCGTGCAACCGGATGGTCCGTATTTCCTGGGGGGCTACTGCCTTGGAGGAATCATTGCTTTTGAGATGGCCCAGCAACTAAGCGCGATGGGTGAGAAAGTTGGACTAGTGGTCATGCTTGATACTTACAATCCAAATGCGGCTTCACGCTTGAGATTGTCAGGGAAACTGCCCATGCACTTCTTCGAGAATTTGTGGTTTCACTGCGCAAACATCGCCGCGCTTCGGTCGAGAGAACGTAGAAAGTTTCTAAGGGAGAAAGTCGATATCGAACTGACTAGGCTCCGCATCCGGCTACATGCCGGACGTCATCTTCTCCAGCGTGCCTGGGGCCGGAAGTCACAGAACAACTATCCGCACTTGGTCGTAAAGAAGGTCAATGATCAAGCTGCACTTCGCTATAGGCCCCAACCTTATGCCGGTCGTGTGGCTGTCATCCGGCCAACAGGACATTTCTCAGGCTTGGCAAGCGAAAGCTTGGGATGGAGCGAAATCGTGCGCCATGATCTAGAAGTTCATCAACTCCCCGTTTATCCCAAGGGCATGCTAGTCGAGCCATTCTCTCGTTTGTTAGCAGAGACTTTGAAGTTGTGCCTCGAGGACTTATGAACTTGTAGGAACGGCATTGCCGACGCTTGGAGATGCAGGCAAAGCTGCGGCCGAGCTCTAGATCCTGCACCCGGCCATGTTGGAGCCTTGGCCACCTCACTCGTGTCTTTCCGTCTTTCCCTTGGTCCAAGGACTTTCGAGAGGGCCGAGGAGCGTATCGAGCGCCTTTAAACTCCGTCGGGGCCAAGATGGTGGGCGGTAG
>Ga0210398_10005705_pt1 | contig 11570 bp, 12 predicted proteins | sample IncBWC4OmetaG_FD_161047 | JGI IMG/M metagenome (GOLD analysis project Ga0210398, IMG submission 161047) | Forest soil microbial communities from Barre Woods Harvard Forest LTER site, Petersham, Massachusetts, United States - Inc-BW-C-4-O | ecosystem: Environmental > Terrestrial > Soil >... | reverse complement strand
TGGGATGACAAGCTGACGGAATCTTTTTCTGGACAGCGATCGGCCGATTTAGTGCAGTTCAGTTTGACGGGGCTGCTTTTCGGCTCCAGCATCTTCAGGGGCAAGCCGCTTGCCGATCTCGTTAACCATTACGCGACTGATGAAATGCTGCAGGCCGTTGCAGCCGAGGCCGCAAAGGGCCGGCTCCTGCTGATCGCAACCACCGACCTTGACAGCGAGCGCACCGTAATTTGGGACATGGGCGCCATTGCCATGCAAGGCGGTCCCGCGGCGCTCAAGCTGTTCCGTCAGGTGCTTATTGCGTCGGCGAGCATTCCAGGGCTCTTTCCTCCCGTCATGATTCCGGTCGAGACTTCAGGGACGATACTCGAGGAGATGCACGTGGACGGCAGTACGACGGCGTCGCTGTTCATTGCGCCGGAAATCGCTTCCGTTTTACCCGATCAACTCAAGGACTTACGCGGAGCCAATATTTATGTAATTGCGAACGGGCAATACGGCGCACCCACCATCTCAACCCGAGTCAGGGCAACCGCCATCATCAAACGGGGAGTCCAAGCTTCGCTCCATAGCACCACTCGAGGAGCCGTCCTTGCCACGCTGGCGCTCGCAGCAAAAAACGACATGAGTTTATATGTCACGGCAATCCCCGACGACTACCCGTTCACGGGCTTGCTTGATCTCCGGCCCGAGAGAATGCAAGCCTTGTTCAGCTTCGGCGCGGAATGTGCGATGCGCGGCGAATTGTGGACGACCCCGGAGGGATTGTTGCAACGATCCTTCCGGGCTTCGTTGACTCTCCCCGGATCAATCCCTATGTGCCCCGAACCCCACTAACGACGTATCGATCGTGAGATACATCGTGCCCTCTCAGTACTTCAAATTCTCGAGATAGGAGGCAATATTTTGTTCTCTGTCTTTGAATATAGGAGGAATCTGCAGCCGGCTGCCGAGTTCTTCGTATCGTTCGTCGATCAAAAAGCCCTCGGGTTTGGATACCGTCGCTTCGAATAGTGCTCCGGCGGGCGTCCGCACGTAGATCGAATCAAAATATCCCCGGTCCTTGCGATCAGACGTGTCAGTAAAACCCAGGCCCTCGAGGCGAAATTTAACGTCGCTTTGAATCTCGAGATTTTCCACTTTGAATGCACAATGATGGACAACACCCTCACCGTACGCCCAGGATCCTTGCGGAAGGCTTGGCTCCAGTAGAAAGTCAATGATGCAGCCACTGCCACCGGCTCCAACCTCGTAACGGATGCAACTCCCGTCAACGCGGCGGTGCTTGCCACTCCATCCGTATTGCATGAACTCGTCGGAACTCTCGGCATCCCGTAGTGAGACGGTTATTCCGTGTGTGCCGCGAATGCCGAATTCCGCCGGCACACGTCCGTTGGAATACGGCTGACGGTTGTCGTCGTCGATGGCGACCATCGCGTAGCCGATGCCGCAGGGGTGACTGAAACACAACATTCGCTCTGCGAATCGTTCGCCGTGTTGCGTCTCGATGCCGTGCTTCTTCAGGCGATCTTCCCAGAATTGCAATGACGAGCGTGGGACCGATAGAGCCAGTGTCTTGATCTGTCCCGTTCCGGGGCGGGCTTTGCGACCGGATTGTCGCATGGGAAAGCAGGTGATCAGCGTACTTTCGTCGCCCAAATCATTTCCGTAGTAAAGGTGATATATCGGTTCGTCGCCATCATACAGTGCGGTTTTTTTCACGCTCTTTAGGCCCAGCACCTTGGTGTGAAAATCATAGTCTTCCTGTGCGGTGCCGACACTCAGCGTGATATGGTGGTGCTTCAAGATATGTGGATTTGGTTCCATCGTTGCTTCCTATTTGACGACTGTGTTCATGTGACTCACACCCGACTGCTCATACTGTACTCGCTCGGCGACGCGCTTGCGCGCGGTCCTTTGCTGTTGTAAGCATGACCCGCCCACTGAAAATCCAGGCAAAGTCGTTGAAACCAGCAAGCCGCGACTGCTTGCCATATTGGGTCCGGGGCTTGTAACAGGAGCCGCTGATGATGATCCCAGCGGCATCGCTACATACAGCCAAGCCGGCGCGCAATTCGGCTTTAGCCTCGGATGGACGCTGATCCCAAACTTATCCGCTGATGGTCGCGATTCAGTCGATCAGCGCGCGGATTGGCCGAACCACCGGACTAGGCATCGCAGGAAATGTCTTTCGACATTACCCCAAGTGGCTGCTCCATGGACTGGTAGCTGCGCTTACATTTGCAAATGTGTGCAATATCGGCGCAGACCTGAATCTGGTGGCGTTAGCCATAATGGCGACTACGGCAGCCACCTTGCATGTCTCGAACGTCAAGGAAATTGAAAGCGCCGCTCAGGCCGCCGAAGCCCTTCGCCCCCTCGCGGGACCATTCGCATTTTCCCTCTTTTCACTGGGGATTGTGGGGACTGGTTTGCTGGCGGTCCCAGTCCTAACAGGTTCCGCAGCGTATGCGCTTGGCGAAGCGCGGCGCTGCCGGTGGGACTTTCGCGCCCACCAAAGCAAGCAAAGGCTTTCTATGGAACCATCGCGGTCGCCACGTTGATCGGCGCCGTCGCAAATGCGCTCAAAGTCAGTCCTATCAAGGCCCTCGTTTGGTCCGCAGTCCTGAACGCAATCGCCGCAGCGCCGATTATGGTGCGCTTGATACAAATGGCGACAAACCCAACAGCCATGGGAAAATTTACTATCTCTCGGCGCTCTCGCGCTGTCGGGTGGTTCGCGACTTTGGTGATGGGCGTCGCGTCACTGGGCTTCATCATTTCATCGGGCTTCGGCTAGCTGACTAGATCACGTGTTGGTCGCCGCCTTCCGCGGCGCGCCTAGCCTTCAGCCTCCTGTTCGCGGCGAGATTGGCATGCCATTGTTGCCGCCGATGACGACTTCCACGCGTCGATTCAATTGTCGGCCGCCAGAATCGTTGTTGTTCGCCACTGGATATGACTTGCCGTAGCCCTCCGTGCCGATTCTCGAGGATTCAACACTTCGGGAGATCAGTGCCTCTCTGACCGCGTTCGCGCGGCGTTGCGACAGCTCTTCGTTATAGGAGTCGGTGCCAACGCTATCGGTAAATCCATCGATTTGTACACGACGGTCAGGATGTTCGACCAGAAACTGCGCCAACTGGTCCATCTTTCGGTTGGCTCCGGACTTAAGTTCAGATCTGCCCGTATCAAATAGAACGTCGCCCAGCGTCAAGACCATTCCACGCGGTGTGGGTGTGGCCTTAAGCGCATCAAGTTCGGCTTGCACACGGGCGGTTTCCTCATTCGCCTGGTCGCGCTGATTCAGCGCGGAGTCGGCTGCCTGCTTGGAGTTCGCAGCGGCAAGCTTTGCTTTGTCGACTTCTTGCGTTCGCGCGGCAAGCATGATCTGGTCGCGTTCAACCTGACCCGCCGCCACTCGAGCATCGTCCGCCTTGGCGGCCGCGTGTGCCTGTGCAAGTCGCGCATTTTCCATGGCCAAGTAGGCAGATTGAGCAATTGCCGCATCTTGATGATGCAGCGCTGCGCTTTCGGCGTTGCTTAGATCCTTCCTCGCCACGTCCAAATCCAGCGCCGCATATCTGTTCACGTTTGGATCGGCCTCAGCCGTGTGAACAGCCATGCGCGCGCTCTCAAGCGCCGCGTTCGGTTGGGGCATGGAAACACAGGCTCCGAGCGCCAGCGCCAGCCCCATTCCAGTGAGTACTTTTGCTTTCATAAATCACATCCTCATTGATTAGGTTGCGAACTGCGCTGCGATTCTTGCCTGAGCGCTGTCATGCTGGCGTCGAATTCTGTGGCTGCTTTGTGCGCGCGACGCTCCTGCGCCGTAGCTTCGGCCAGTTGCGCGTCCACGTTCGCCTTCTCGGCCCACTGGGTAGCTGGCAGCGCCTCGCGATCGGCCGCGGCTTTTTCCGCGCTAGCTAACTCTTGGCGGGCGGTCGACATTTCCACAGGCGCCAGCTCTGGCGCTCCGCTTTGTTCGGCGCGTTGCACTGACGATTTCGCAACTGCAATTTGTTCGTTCGGGATGGGCGTACTGGCGCACCCTACGGCGCAGACTGCAATCGCCATCCACAGCGACGCGCTTTTGGCCAGGTTTGAAGAATCAATTAGCATGTCCATACTCCTGATGATGTCGCGCCAAAACCGGACCTGATTCTACGGCCTTCGGCAGTTCCCGATTTCACTCATGATTAGCGACGGCATTCATCGCGCTCGTCATAGTTGTTTAGATTGCACGAAATTCAACCGCGCTCTCCATGTCCTCACGCTACGCGTCCACCGTCGTGCAGTCTGTACGCTAACGAACCCCCAAGCGATAAATCAGAATCTGATTGGAACCAAGACTGGAAGCTCGCGCGAGAGAAACACGCCGAGCGCGGGTGGGGTCCCGACGGACTCGCTCACTGATATTGCGAATGCCAGCGCTCTGCGTACGACAGCGCACCGACTTGGCGAGACAATTCATGCTCAATCATAAAATTCTACGCCGATGTGGCCGCAACGAGGTGAGCTATGGACGTCTTGATCATTCTAATTCTTCTCTTGTTATTGTTCGGCGGCGGCGGCGGTCTCTATTGGGGAATAGGTGCGGGATGGGGAATCGGTCCCATAGGGTTGATACTTGCGGTTGTTGTGATCGCGTTTCTTCTAAATGGGTATCGAGGACGACGCGGTTCGCGACTCTGATATCGCCGTAATCAGCGCTACGCCATGCGTCGCGGACATTATCGCGTTGAACTCCTGTCTCGGCACTCAAGCGTGAATCAGTTTTTCAAGTCATCTCATCCCCGGGCAAGGGCAAGCGGGCATCGACGATCTTCTCGCCACGGAACAGAAAGGTGTAGGTCTTGAATCCAAGGTAGTGGTCGTCTTCGTTATGGGCGCGTCGATATGGATGAGCGGGATCGCCCAGGGTCAAGATGCCCCCGCGGTGGCTAGGACTGCCGCTCAACAAGCCGCCCTGCACAAGACGATTGAAACCTGCGGAACTTGTCACGGGATCAATGGCCGCAGTGTTGCGCCGACATTCCCGAACTTGGCAGCGCAGACCGCACCTTACATTGAGTGTATTGCGCATGGCGCCTGTGATGCACGGGGTGGTAAAGGATCTGAACAGGGACCAGATGCAAGAGCTCGTTGCTTATCTGGAATCGATTTAAACGGACTAATGACGACGGGCCGCAGCGCGCGTCCGTTGCGCTTACACTGATTGACTCCATTGTCTGACAGCCCATCGACGTGTAATGGACGCCTTACTTGTTCTCGAATGCACCAAACTCCAGGCGGAAACACGCTTACCACTTTTGACAAACTTGAAAAGGACCCCAAATGGAAAATTCAGTCACTGGCAACTTGCCGAAGAATGGTCAGAAGATAGCGGATAAGGTCGATGACCTTCGAGGCGACGCGACCTCGGCGCTGACGAAGGCCGCTAGTCGGGCTCAGTCGATGGGCAGGCAAAGTATCGACGCGATCGGCGACGTGGCGAGCCAGGCGCGAGATGTGGTCTATGACGCGTCGGATTCGATTGTCGCTTACACCAAGAAAAACCCAGTGACGGCACTGATGATCGCCGCCGCCTCCGGCGCATTGCTGTACGCTGCAATCAAAGCGCTCACGCCATCACGCGACTAGCATTTCATGCGCCGGGCATTTTTGGTTGCCTGGCGTCTTTTTTTGGAATAAATCCTTGGCAATTACGGTTGATGGATGGGTCTTGCGTCTCGAAGTGCCTCTGGCAAGCGCGACATCCCGAGAGGAATTTTGCTCCGTCTGTCGATGTCAGCCAGGGCCGAGCGCCGGCGGCGTAGTTGTTCGAGTTCGGCGCGCACTATGAGTAATCGCGCGGAGCGATAGTAATCGCTATCAATTTGGTGCAGCAGTTCCTGCATAAGCCGCCCGACCATGACCGATGTTGCGCCGCGTTGTCCGTCTGCTAGCGCACTTTAGGGCCGAAAGTGCCGTTCAGAGGAACTGGATGCGGAACCATGTTTTGCTAGGCGGCGAGGTCGTCCACCATCGATATCACGCCTAACAAAACCGCGCCGCGCACTCTGAGACGGCAGTCCTCGATCTCTTGCCGACTAAAAGATCTCTCTACAGTTCTTCCATTCACGGTGATTTCGATCTTTGAGCCGCTGAGAACATGATCAGCTGCCTCCACATCATTGTAAGTGACGCTGCCGAAAAATCCGTGCGGTACCAGCCGGCCTTTTATTTCATGCCTGATCCTAGCAAGACCAGTGTCGAACTCCTCTCTCTTTTGGTTCTCTTCCACGGGTACCTCGTCACTCAACAGCCACGCGCAGGATGATACGCGCTCATGAGCATGCGCGGGGCTGGTTAGGCGCACCAACGGCGTAAATAAGCAGCGTATCCGTACTTCGATGCTACGTGGGACGCCGCACAGACGGGACTTGTTCTGCGCTGTAAGTTGGCTGCGACGCGCTTCCGGTTGTTGTGCGAACTCATCCCGTCCCCCTGTGCGATCGGCCAACTCCACGGCGATCACGGCCTAAGGAAACTTTCCCGTTACGAACGCGCTGCACCAAGTCAATTGCGGTAACCTTGACCAGCGCGTTTGCGAACGATTTGAACCCGGCTATCGAAACACATCGTCGCTAGATCGCGCGATTGCGACCGTTCACGGGAAGTACCGATGAGTACGTCCAATCGCCGTTTGGCGTTCATCGGTAACGCCCTTCCGCGCCACTGCGGGATTGCCACTTTCACAACCGATCTGCAGCAGGCGATTGCCAAGTCACGACCCAACCTAGACACTGCCATCGTGGCAATGACCGATCATGACCGCACCTACGACTATCCGCCGGTTGTTCGACTGCAAATCAATGATGAGAACTTGTCGGAATATGCGCGCGCCGCTGATTTCCTGAATCAAGGGCATTTCCAAGTTGCCTGTCTGCAGCATGAATTCGGCATCTTCGGCGGAGAAGCCGGCAATCACATCTTGACACTGCTGTCGCGGCTCAGCATGCCTCTTGTCTCGACGCTTCACACGGTTCTAGCAGAACCAAAAGCGGCGCAACGCGGTGTACTGAACAAAATAGTCGATGCTTCAACCACGGTAATCGTCATGGCGGAGAAAGCCCGCGATCTGCTGCTCAGGGTGTACTCCGTGCCGGCGGAAAAGATCCAGGTCATCCCGCACGGGATCCCCGACTCCGCTTTCGCTGAACCCGATGCGGCCAAGGCCAAGCTCGGCTTCGGGCACAAACCAATTGTCCTCACATTCGGCCTGCTCTCTCCCAACAAGGGCATCGAAGTCATGATCGATGCCATGCCTGCGATCCTGGAGCGCCGTCCTGATGCCGTCTATGTTGTCCTTGGGGCGACGCATCCCAACCTCGTGCGGCGTGAGGGCGAGACGTACCGTGAGAGCCTGCTAGCGCGCGCACGCGCGCTCGGCATCGAGAATCATGTCGCTTTTCTCAACCGGTTTGTCGATCAAGCGACATTGCTCGACTTCATCTCGATGTGCGATGTTTACGTCACGCCGTATCTTAACGAAGCCCAGATGACATCGGGCACGCTGGCCTACAGTTTTGGGCTCGGCAAAGCAGTCGTTTCGACACCATATTGGCATGCCCAGGAGCTGCTGGCAGAGGGCCGCGGCATTCTGGTGCCATTTAATGATCCCAAAGCAATTGGTACCGAAATAGCGGGATTGCTTACCGACCATGCCCGACGAAATGCGATGCGCAAGCTCGCCTACTCAAGCAGCCGCTCGATGATTTGGGAGCGTACAGCGGAGCGTTACATGGAGGTTTTTGACAGGGCCCGGCGAAACGATCCGCTGAAGGTTATCGCACGGCGCAGCGAAAGCATCCTTCTGCCCGACAGCTCGACTACACCGCCGATGCAGCTGAGCCACTTTCTATCAATGTGTGACGATACAGGACTTCTGCAACACGCGGTCTGTTCGGTGCCCGATCGTGTACACGGCTATTGCCTCGATGACAATGCTCGCGCTCTGCTCGTTGCCTGTGCGCTCAATGCCCCGGGGGAGCAACGCTTGCCTGAAACGCTGACATCGCGATTGGCTGCCTTCGTGCAACACGCCTGGAACCCTACGCTCAAGCGGTTTCGCAACTTCATGAGTTTTGATCGGCACTGGCTCGAGGATTTTGGTTCCGAAGACTGCCACGGGCGCACCGTTTGGGCTTTAGGCGAGTGCGCCAGTCGAGACGCCAACGAGTCGCGCCGGGCGTGGGCCGCCGCACTATTCGTCGAAGCCTTACCAAAAGCCGAACTCTTTACCTCGCCGCGCGCGTGGGCCTTTACGCTTCTGGGATTGGACGCTTATTGCGGCATGATCGCCAGGGATTCATATGCCGAGGTGCTGCGGCTTCTGTTGGCCGATAGGCTGATGTCAATAATGGCGTCAGTGGAGACCAGCGATTGGGTGTGGTTCGAAAATGGCCTTGCCTACGATAATGCGCGCTTGTCGCAAGCCCTGATCACGACCGGCATGGCCATTGGCGCACCCGGCTACATAGCTACCGGCCTAAGATCCTTGCGTTGGCTCATGACGCTGCAGACTTCCGAGGAAGGCGTCTTTCGGCCGGTTGGCTCCGACAGCTTTGGCGACAAGCGAATGCGGCCTCGGGCGTTCGATCAGCAACCTCTCGAGGCCGCGGCTTCAATCTCGGCCTGCACCGCGGCCTGGCGCGCAGACGGCGACATCAAATGGAAGGATGACGCCGGGCGTGCATTTGCCTGGTTTCTCGGCAAAAACGATTTGCTGTCGCCGCTGGTTGACGTGGAGACTGGAAGCTGTCGCGATGGGCTGCATCCTGACCGCGCCAACCAAAATAGAGGCGGTGAGTCGGTCGTATCCTACCTTCTTGGTCTGGCTGAGATTCGCCAGCTTGCGCGCATGACTGGCAATCGCTCAAAACCTGCGCCGCTTCTCGCTTTGCGCGCCTGATTCCCGTTAGACTTCCTCTTCCGCCCACTCTAAGGACATTTTGTCACTACCCAGGTTTTGAACCGTCAGGGTCTTTATCTTCGCCCTGATCCGGCAAGAGTTGTCGTGCGTCCATTCAGGCCGGCGACCGAGCCGCGAGACCTCAATCCCACCGACAAGACGCGGGCGAATCATATCGTCGATCGAGTCTTGGCGCTCGATTCCGGAACAGCTGCCAAAGAGCTGGCTGATGTCCTCGAGAATTTCCAGAGTCGCCACCGCAATCTCATCGAAGTATTCGAGGCACGCGCCAATGAAATGGAGGAAGCCTTGGCCGCCCACGCGACTTTCACAAAGGAGCAGCGTTGGCTGGTCGGCGCCTATTTCATGCACGAGTATTCCTTCGAAGCGGCGGCGTTATTCAATCCCAGTATCGTCGCTCATCTCGACCAATCCGGCGCGCCCGAGGGCGGTCGACGCTTCATCCTGAGCCTGCGTGCAGTCGGGGAAGGACATGTATCGTCCATCACATTTCGATCCGGATCCATTGATGCCGATGGCAGAGTGGCCGTCGATCAAACGGCACGGCTTGCATCCATTCCGACGGTGAAGAGCCGGATTTCCGGTCCAGACGGGGAGGACGTCGAGTTGGTCTTCACATCGGAAGAAGATATTAGCGAACGAGTGATTTTCCCCGTCACCGAAGCTCAGTCAAACGGCATCGAGGATGCCCGCTTCGTACAGTTCGAGGACGGCGGGACAAAGACCTACTACGCGACGTACACGGCCTACAACGGGCGCGCGATCAGGTCGGAGTTGATCGAGACGCATGACTTTCTATCGTTCCGAATGTCGCCTCTGAGGGGGGCCGCCGCCAAGAACAAGGGCATGGCATTGTTTCCCCGCCGCATCGACGGAAAGTACGCCATGATTGCCCGCCAGGACAACGAAAACCTCTATCTTATTTATTCGAACGACCTATATTCATGGGACGGCGGCGTTGCCATCGTGAAACCCCAATTCCCGTGGGAGTTCGTGCAGATTGGAAACTGTGGATCGCCGATCGAACTCGATGAGGGTTGGTTGATGCTGACCCACGGTGTGGGACCAGTCCGAAAGTACTCGATTGGGGCGGTTTTGCTCGACAAGGCAAACCCTTGCAAAGTTCTCGCCCGGACACGCGAGCCCCTGATCCGGCCTGAACCTTCCGAGCGGCAGGGCTACGTACCGAATGTCGTCTACACGTGTGGCGCCATGCGTCACAAAGACCAGATCGTCTTGCCCTACGCGGTCTCCGACACGTTCTCCAATTTCGCAACTATCAAGATAGCCACATTGTTGGCCGTTTTGGACGGCTGAACGCACCTGCTCGCACCATTCAGCTTCGAACGATGCTTCACTAGTGGCGCGACGGCGCTCCGGGCAGCAACCGATTCATCTCGTTTTTGACGGCGGCGTAACACTCGCAGGCGCGGGATTGCAAGCCGATCCGATCCAATACATCAATGTGCCCGCGTCGATACCGGATGAAACCGACTTGTTGCAAACGCCCGGCTGCCTCGGTGATGCTTTCGCGGCGCACACCGAGCAGGCTGGATACCAAATCCTGCGTCATGGTCAATTGCTGCGCAGGTAGTCGATCCGCGGTCCACAGGAGCCAGCGACTGAGCTGTTGCTCAACCGAGTGATGGCGATTGCAAGCGGCCGTCTGACACATCTGCGCGATCAGCACCTGCGTGTAGTTCAACAGCAGGCGCTGCACGGGGCCCGCACGTGTGAATTCCGCGGCGAGCGCGTTACGCTGCAACCGGTAAGCATGTCCCGCCGTGCGCACCACTGCGGAGCTCGTCGTTGTATTGCCGCCCATAAAGAGCGGGATACCGACGATGCCTTCAGGGCCGACGCCGGTAAACTCAGCCGATGCGCCCGACTCGGTCACGTACAGCAGCGACACGATGGCCGTGACCGGGAAGTAAGCGTGTTCCAGATGCCGGCCGGGCTCATAGAGGGCGTCGCCGAGACACATCGGGACAAGTTCCAGCCTCGGGGACAAGCGCTCGAATTCCGCGATCGGCAGCGCGGCAAGCAGGTGATTTTGATTGGGGTGATGAGCTGCGGGCAAAGGTCGATACTCGGGACTTTCGTCCTAATGGCCCGCGGTGATTTCCACGCCAATTCCGCGGTAGCCTAAGAAACGACAGGCAGTGTTGAACATAGGCTCGCCACTGATTCGAAACTGCTGGCATGAACCGTCGGGTTTCGCGCGGCTCAAGGTGAAGTCCAGAAACGGTTGACGCGCGCCGATCTTGGCTTGCAGCGCCTGGCGCTGGGTCACATCCCAGCCGTCTTTCGCTGTGGAGCGCGTCTCACCCATCAACGTATCCACGCGGATGCCGAGCATTTCCAGGACCGGCCCGGAAACCTTGGTAAAACTGCCGCTCTCGTCCTGCTCCCAATACCAATCGGAGGCGAGTTCGGTAAGACTGCGGTACCGCGCCTCGCTCTCGCGCAATTCGGCGGTGCGCTCCTGCACTGTTTTTTCGAGCACGGCATTGAATTGCTCGAGCTGCCGGTACAACAGACGTACTTCGATCATGTTGTGAATCCGGGTTTTTACCTCCACGAGATCGAAAGG
>Ga0210398_10005703_pt1 | contig 11572 bp, 8 predicted proteins | sample IncBWC4OmetaG_FD_161047 | JGI IMG/M metagenome (GOLD analysis project Ga0210398, IMG submission 161047) | Forest soil microbial communities from Barre Woods Harvard Forest LTER site, Petersham, Massachusetts, United States - Inc-BW-C-4-O | ecosystem: Environmental > Terrestrial > Soil >... | reverse complement strand
CATCCGCATCATGTTGCGCGACGTGCTGGGGATTGCCACCTTGGCGGAGACAACTGCTGAAATCTCCACGCTATCCGATGTCTTGATCGAAGAAGCGTTGCGGGAGGCAGACAGCCAGCTGCAACATCGCTTTGGCACGCCGCAGCGATTGGACGCAGAGGGCCGGGTGGTCGATTCGCGTTTTGCGGTGCTTTCGCTGGGAAAACTTGGAGGCAACGAGCTGAACTATAGCTCTGACATCGACCTGCTGTACCTCTACGACGGGGGCATGGAGCCGCCGGGTGCGGAGATCTCCAATCGCGAATACTTTATCCGGCTGGCCCAGCAAACCACCGAGCTATTATCGCGGCACACTCGCGAGGGACCGGTGTTTCGCATCGATTTACGCTTGCGGCCACAGGGCGGCGAGGGCGAGCCGGCGGTTCCGCTGCCGCACGCTATTCACTACTACTCCCACATAGCGCACGATTGGGAGCTACAAGCCATGATCAAGGCGCGCCACTCCGCTGGAGATTTAGGACTGGCGCGCGAATTGGTAAGGGCGGTGCAGCCCTGCGTTTATCGTCCTGAGGTGAATTTTGTCGCCATCAAGACCGCGCTGGAGACGCGCGAGAAGATTGGGAGCCATCGCCGCCGAAGTGTGCTGAAGCAGCCGGCGCAAAGTGGAATTGATGTGAAGATCGATCGCGGGGGGATCCGCGATATTGAATTTCTGGTGCAGTGTCTGCAGCGCGTCTACGGAGGCGGTGAGTCGTGGTTGCGGTCGCGAGGCACCTTGTTCGCCCTGCAAAAGCTGCATGACAAAGAACACATCAGCGGCAAAGACTTTCACAATCTCACCAATGCGTACGAGTTCCTGCGAAACCTGGAACATCGCCTGCAACTGAGGCAGGGGCAGCAGACGCATCGTTTGCCCGGCTCGCGTGCGGAACTGCAAGCGCTGGCGCGTAGCCTTACGCGCGAAGGGACGGCTGCGCCTACGCCGGAGGAATTTCTGGCGCACGTGCAGCGGCGTATGTCGGCGGTGGCGGAGATCTATCAGCGCGTCATCTATCACGAGCAGAGCCAGGACCAAAACGCGCTGGAGTTCCAGTTGCACCCGGAGATTACGGCCACCCACGAAAATTCTTATAGCCAAATGATGCAGCGCCTGGCGGTGGACTCACCCCGGCTACGTGACATCGCCACCCGGAGCGATCTCTCGCAGCATGCCCGTCGCAATCTCGACCGCTTTCTCAGTTCAGCGGGCACGACCTCCGAGCGCTACGGCGCAGTACTGCGCTCGCCCGAAGCGGTGGAGCGGGCCCTGACCATCTTCGAGTTCAGCGAGTATCTGACCGACATCCTGGTTCGCCATCCGGCGGAAGTTTCGCTGCTGGAGAATATTGAGGATCGCCCAGATTCAAATGAAGACGATTTGTTTGCCGACGATGCGCCCGAAGTGAGCGCGAACGAAGATCCAGTTTTCGCCTATCTGGCGCAGAAGAAGGTCGATCGTTACGAGGCGATGTCAATCTTGCGCCGGCACTATCGCCGGCGTTCGTTCCTGGCGGGCGCCGTCGATTTATTTCAGCGGCGTGAAGTATTTGATTCCCTGAGTGACAACACAGCCGCGGCTGAAACCGCAATCCAGGCGGCATTGGCACTGGCTACTTCCGATGCCGGATTCAGCGTGATGGGCTTGGGAAGACTGGGAGCGCGGGAGTTCGATCTGCTGTCGGATGCGGACGTTCTGTTCGTCTGCGATGAGAGCCGCAATAAAGAAGATGCGCGCCGTGTGGCCGAACGCCTGATGGAGGCCCTGACGGCTTATACGCGCGATGGTACGGTTTTCCCGGTCGACGCGCGCTTGCGACCGCACGGCCGGGAGGGCGAACTTATTGTGGCTCCGGCGCAGCTGTCGGGGTACTTCAAGGATGAAGCCCAGCCCTGGGAGGCGCTTACGTATCTGAAGCTGCGCTATGTCGCCGGCGATCGCGAACTGGCCGAGCGTGCTTTGCAAAGAGTGCAAGCAGGAATCGCAGAAGTCGCAAAGCGGCCGGAATTCGAGTCGAATCTCGCCGAGGTTCGCACCCGCCTTGAACGCAGCGAAAGCGCGCAGAATCTTAAGAGCGGTCCAGGTGGGACCTACGATCTGGATTATCTGGCTGGCTCTCTGCAGGCGCGGCATCAACTCTGGCTTGCGGGCACGTTGCCAGCGCGCTTGCAGTTGTTGCGCGACCGGGGTTTGCTGGACGACGACGAACACTTGCGTCTATCAGGCAGTGCGCGGTTTCTGCGCACGGTGGAACATGTCATTCGTCTGGTGAGCGGACGGGCGCGCAAGTGGTTGCCGGTGGCCGAGCATCCTCGGCGGGCGGTGCACAAATTGTTGTGGGGCATGCTCGGCGCCGATGACAGCTTCGAGCCCGAGATGCGTCTGACTGAAGTGTTGCGGCAAACGCGAGAGATTTATGCCAGGCACATCCCGATGAACGGTATACAAGGTTCCTCTGCACGGCGCGGAGGTCTTACTTAGGGTAGGTCGTAATCCCAGCGGTTAACCGCTCCCACAGAAGTGGGACTCGGATCTCGGGGTTTCCATTGAACCCGGCAGGCTCGGGTGGTAACGTTAAGGAGTTCGGGAATAATGGGTGAGCGTTTCTGATCCGGGCGCGCGGCAAGCGTCGCTAGAGGATGGGCCGCAAGTCGCTGTCATCATACCGAGTCAAACTTCGGCGTATCGCCGGTTCTGTTAGCTGCTTTCCCACACCCGACAAATGGCTGTAGACAGCCCGGTTCCTTTTCTACTTAAACTCTTCGAGGTGCCTCGTGGCGGCTTCTTACAACGGTATTCCTTTGCCCTCTTCCGGGACCAAGATCACTTACAACGGTAAGCTGGTAATCCCCGACAATCCCATCATTCCTTTCATTGAAGGTGACGGCACCGGCCGCGACATTTGGAAGGCGTCAGTGCGCGTATTCGATGCAGCGGTCGAGATCGCTTACGGCGGCAAGCGGCGCGTGGCCTGGTATGAGGTTTTTGCCGGGGAGAAAGCCATGGACCGCTTCAAAACCTGGCTGCCGGATGACACGGTCGCTGCCTTTCGCGAACTGCGGGTCGGCATCAAGGGCCCGCTTACGACCCCCGTCGGCGGAGGTATCCGCTCGCTGAACGTTGCTTTGCGTCAGATCCTCGATCTCTACGCTTGTGTGCGGCCGGTGAAGTATTACCAGGGAATTCCGTCGCCGGTGAAGAATCCCGATCGGATGGATATGGTCATCTATCGCGAGAACACGGAAGACGTTTACGCTGGTATCGAATGGAAAGAGGGTACCGCGCAGGCGAAAGAGTTGATCGATTTCATCAACAACAAGATGCTGGCCGGTACCAACAAGAGGATTCGCGAAGACTCGGGTATCGGTATCAAGCCCATCTCAATCACCGCGACCAAACGACTGGTGCGCATGGCCATCCAGTACGCGCTGGACAATCATCGCAAGTCGGTGACGCTGGTGCATAAGGGCAACATTCAGAAGTTCACCGAAGGAGCATTCCGGGAGTGGGGCTACGAGACGGCCACGCAGGAGTTTCGTGATCAGGTCATCACCGAACGAGAGAGCTGGATGGTCGATAACCTTGATAAGAATCCGGGTCTTTCAATCGAAGACAATGCCCATTTGGTGGAACCGGGCATGGAGTTTGCGCCGCAGGACTTCCGCGATGCACTGTACCAGGAAGTGAAGGGCGTGATCGACAGTATCTATGCAACGCACGGCCACGGCGTGTGGAAGTCGAAGCTGATGATCAACGATCGCATCGCCGACAGCATCTTCCAACAAATCGTGACTCGGCCGGATGAGTATGCGGTGCTGGCAACCCCCAACCTGAACGGCGATTACATCTCCGATGCAGCAGCGGCGCAGGTAGGCGGATTGGGCATCGCGCCGGGCGGCAACATTGGCGATGAACACGCCATCTTCGAGGCGACCCACGGTACCGCACCCAAGTATGCCGACAAGGACGTGATCAATCCCGGATCGGTCATCCTGTCGGGAGTGATGATGTTCAATTTCATGGGCTGGCATGAGGCAGCGCGGCTGATCGAGGATTCTCTGGAGCACACCATTCAGCAGAAGACGGTGACCTACGACTTCGCCCGCATGCTGGATGGCGCGACCAAGGTAAAAAGCAGCGAATTCGCGACCCACATGATCCAGAACATGGCGCCCGTGGAGGCGTTGGCCAAGTAGGCCCCGCAGTTGTTGTCATAGCTGCGCCTGACAGGAGCGGTGGTCGTTACGTCTCTCAGCTTTCAGCTATCAGTTTTCAGCCGTCAGCTTTCAGCCGTCAGCTAGAACGGTGGCACGCGTTTGCAATATCCGCGGCGAGCGTCCGGTGTTTGCCGGACTGGCTGCGGCAATCCTGATCTTAATTGGCAGCTGACAGCCGATGGCTGACAGCTTCTTTATACAGCGAGGACTCATCATGCGTAAGAAAGTGACAGTGGTTGGTTCGGGAAATGTGGGCGCGACAGCGGCCCACTGGCTGGCGTCGAAGGAACATGCCGACGTTGTATTGATTGACATCATTGAAGGAGTACCACAGGGTAAAAGCCTGGATCTACTGCAGGCGATGCCGATCGAAAAGCGCGACTCTTACATTCTGGGTACCAACGATTATGCCGACACGGCAAACTCCGACATTGTGGTAATTACGGCGGGCATACCGCGCAAGCCGGGCATGAGCCGCGATGATCTGCTCAACACTAACTTCAAGATCATGAGCGATGTGGTGGGCAAGGCAGTGCAATACTCGCCGAATTGCATCCTCATTATCGTCTCCAATCCGCTGGACGCCATGGCGCAAGCGGCCTATAAACTCAGCGGCTTCTCGCGCAATCGCGTAATCGGCATGGCCGGAATTCTGGACTCCGCACGCTTCCGCACCTTCATTGCGCGGGAGTTAGATGTCTCGGTGGAAAACGTGACCGCGTTCGTGCTCGGCGGACATGGCGATACCATGGTTCCGCTGCCGCGCTACTCAACCGTGGCCGGAATTCCGATTACGGAGTTGATGGACCAGGCTACGATTGATCGGCTGGTAAAGCGCACGCGCGATGGCGGCGCCGAAATCGTAAAGCACCTCAAGACGGGGAGCGCATACTATGCTCCGTCTGCGGCCGTTGCCGAAATGGTGGAAGCCATTCTCAAGGACAAGAAGAAGATCGTGCCCTGCGCTGCTTACCTGGAAGGCGAGTACGGCATCAAGGGACTTTTTGTAGGCGTGCCTTGCAAACTAGGCTCCGGCGGCATCGAGAAGATCATCGAGATCAAGCTGACGCCGGAAGAGCAGGCTGCCCTGCAAAAGAGCGCCGACTCGGTAAAGGAGTTGGTGGGCGTGATCGGGGTATAGGACTGTCCTCCAGTTTGAATATGGAAATCCCGCCTGGAAAGGGCGGGATTTGTTGTTTAAGACTGCACGGAAGATCTAGCTGGACGCCATCCCAGCGCTTCGTATCACCGCCCAATAGGCCGACAGCGTCTCGCCGAGCGGAGCCTCTCGCGCTCCAAACAAAGCCGCCAACGAACGCTTAAGCATCCCCGTCATAACCGCGAGGCGAAGAATCAGAACCTGGGTGTTGGAAAAATGCTTGCGGGCATAGCGCAGCATGTTCGTGTACCAGAAGATCTGTTTGTCGCGAAGTGAGAGCTGTCCCACACTGTGGGCGCCGCTATGGTGGAAGCCCGCGGCTGGGCAAAAGAAGATCTTGGCGCCCCCATCAAGAAGTCGTTTACAGAGATCGACATCCTCGAACCAAACGGGAAAGAACTGCTCGTCAAATCCGCCCACGGAACTCCACGCTTCGCGAGTGACGGCCAGGCAGGCTCCGGCCGGTTGTTCGATCTGCTGCTGTTGCTTATAGTCGGCGTCGAGGCAACGATAGCGCTGGTTGACAGGATTGCCAGGCCAAAGCTGGTTTATCAGCAAGACTTCGCAAACCAGAGGGGCAAGCGTTGGGATTCGGCGAAAGGCGAAGCCGCGTGCCGGCTGGGTGTCAGTTTCAAGCAACGCTCCGCCGGCGGCACCAGCTCGAGTAACGTCGATGCACTGGAGCAAAGCAGCAATGGCTCCCGGCTCGGCGATCGCATCAGGATTGAGGATGAGAAACACCTCGCCCTCGGCCTCGCGTGCTCCCTGATTTACCGCAGCGCCGAAGCCGCGGTTTTCCTCGTTGGCGATCAAACGGACGGGATGCCACGCCACGAATTCTTCGATTCGCCGTAAGGTGTCATCCTGAGAAGCGTTGTCGATTACGATAATGTCGCAGTCCTCGCGGGTCAGGGCTTCGAGGCAGGGGCCAATGGCCGCCGCGGAGTTGTAGGTTACGACAATGGCAGAGCAACGGGGCATAGTTAGAGGAAGCACGAATTATAATCGTCGGTTCACTGTTTCCGATTGCGCGGAGGGTGGGGCAGACTCGGAGGAGCCCAATCACTCGCCGACGAATTGCGAGTCAGGATGAAAATAGTGAGTGCGGGAGGGCGCGCCTGAACGTGCGCCGCTTAGAAACCTTCAGCGTTTGGGAGAAAACTTGCAGATCAGCGAGACGTCACTTCCTGGAGTACTGCTCATCAAGCCTCGCATTTTCGAGGACCCCCGTGGTTTTTTTATGGAAACCTACCGGCAGAATACGCTGGCCGGCGCGGGCATTCGTGAAACATTTGTGCAGGATAATCACTCACACTCAGCACGCGGGGTGCTTCGCGGATTGCATTATCAACTTCGCAATCCGCAAGCGAAGCTCTGCCGGGTAACGCAAGGTGAGGTCCTCGACATCGCGGTCGACGTTCGCGCTGGGTCACCGAACTTCGGCAAGTGGGTGAGTGTAGTGTTGTCGGGCGAGAACTACACCCAGCTTTTCATCCCGAAAGGCTTTGCCCACGGGTTTGTGGTGCGATCGGAAACCTGCGACTTCCTATACAAATGCAGCGATTACTTCGAGGCCAGCGACGACCGAGGCGTGCTGTGGAATGATCCGGAGATCGGCATCGACTGGCAGACGCCTGATCCGATCCTGTCGGACAAAGACAGGCGCTATCGGACGTTGGCTCAGATTCCGCACGAGGACCTGCCGAGGTACCAGCCATGAGTCTTCGAGTGCTGATAACGGGTTGTAATGGACAGGTTGGATGGCACCTGCAGCGCACACTCGCTCCTATGGGCGAGGTTACGGCAATTGATATTGAGCAGCTGGACTTAACGGATTCGCAGGCCGTCGCGCGCACGGTTCGCGAAGTGGCGCCTGACATTGTGGTCAACGCAGCCGCCTACACGGCGGTAGATAAGGCAGAGAGCGAGCCGGAATTGGCGCGCGCCATCAATGTAGGCGCTCCCGGGAAAATTGCCGAGGAATGCAGCCGCTCGGGAGCGCTACTCATTCACTACTCCACCGACTATGTGTATGACGGCAGTAAACAGACGCCGTATGACGAGCGAGACGCGACGGGCCCTCTAAGCGTTTACGGGGAGACTAAGCTGGCGGGCGATCAGGCGATCCAGGCCAGCGGTTGCGCGCATATTATCTTGCGTACCACGTGGGTTTATGACATTCGCGGCAAGAATTTTCTGCGGACCGTGATTCGACTGGCTCAGGAGAAGGAAGAGCTGCGAATTGTTGGTGACCAATATGGCGCACCCACTTGGGCGCGCGGTCTGGCCGAAGCAACCACCATCATCCTCGGCCGCTGCCTGGAGCACAAGGGTGGGACCGGGAAGTGGCGCACCGGCATTTTCCATCTCACCGCAGGGGGGCAGACATCGTGGGCGGGCTTTGCACAAGCGATCTTGGAGGACTATGTAGCATTTCGCCCGGCTGACGGCTCCGGCGAGTTCGGATCGCCGCTGAAGACCCAGAAGGTATCGCCAATTACGACTGAAGAGTATCCCACGCCAGCGCGCAGGCCGCGCAACTCGGCACTTTCGAATGCCCAGGTGCAAGCTGCTTTCGGCATCACGATGCCCGAGTGGCGCGATCAACTACGGCTTGCCATGCAGGACGCCCTTCGCCGATAATCTTGAGTTAACAGCTAGACAAAGTTTTTCTGGATTGCGCGCTTCGGCAAGGCGCTTTCGCGACCCAAGCGGAATTTGCGGCAAAATCTATACTTCGCGCTGTTCCGGCACATGAACGGAGACCTATGAAAGGCATCGTCCTGGCAGGCGGTATTGGTTCGCGCCTGTCACCACTGACTCGGGTTACCAACAAGCACCTGCTTCCGGTGTATGACAAACCCATGATCTTTTATCCGCTGCAGATTTTGGTGGACGCCGGCATTCGCGACATCCTGATCGTCACTGGCGGCCACAACGCGGGCGACTTTCTGCGCCTGTTGCAGAATGGCAAAGAGTTTGGGCTACAGCAGCTCAGCTTCGCTTATCAGGAAGGCGAAGCCGGCATTGCCGATGCACTGCGTCTGGCCGAACCCTGGGCCAAGGGCGACAACATTTGCGTCGTGCTGGGCGACAACATCATTGAAGGCGACATCAAGGATGCGGCGACGAAGTTCGAGAAGCTGGAAAAGGGCGCGATGGTCATGCTGAAAGAGGTGACCGACCCGGAGCGCTTCGGCGTGCCGGTCTTCAAGAACGAACGCATTGTTCGCATCGAAGAGAAGCCGAAAAAGCCACAGTCATCGTACGCCGTCATCGGAGTTTACTTTTACGATGTCAGCGTTTTTGACCGCATCCGCCGGCTGAAGCCCTCGGGCCGCGGCGAGTACGAGATTACCGACGTAAACAACAGCTACATCGAAGAGGGAACGCTTCACCACAGCATGTTGGACGGGTGGTGGACCGACGCGGGCACGTTCGAATCGCTGTGGCACGCTAGCAACATGGTTCGTGAAAAAGTACTGCGCAGTGTGGAAGAATCTGCCGGGGTGCGTGGCGTATGAAGCTACTGGTCACGGGCGGCGCAGGATTTATCGGCTCAAATTTCGTTCATCGCACGCTGGCGAAACATCCCGAGTGGAAGCTGGTAGTGCTGGATAAACTCACCTACGCCGGCAATCTTAAGAATCTAGAACCGGAGTTGGGCGAGGGGCGCTGCGAGTTTGTGCAGATGGACATCTGCGATCGCGCCGTGCTCGATCAGGTACGCGGCTGCGATGCGGTGATTCACTTTGCCGCCGAAAGCCACGTCGACCGCAGCATTGAAGACGCGTCGGCCTTCGTGCGGACAAACGTTGACGGCACTCACAACCTGCTGCAAGCGTGCCGCGAGGCCGGCGTGCCGCGATTTGTACACGTCAGTACCGATGAGGTGTACGGCAGCCTGGGCGACGAAGGGCTGTTTTCCGAAGATTCGCCGCTGCAACCCAACAGTCCCTATGCCGCGACCAAGGCATCTTCAGACCTGCTGGTGCTGGCTTATGTGAGAACACACAAGTTTCCCGGGGTAGTGACGCGCTGCTCGAATAACTACGGGCCGTACCAGTTTCCGGAGAAGTTTATCCCTCTGATGATTGCGCAGGCGATGGCGGGTGAGAAGCTACCGGTGTATGGCAAGGGCAGCAATGTTCGCGACTGGGTTCATGTGGACGATCACTGCGCCGCCTTGGATGTGGTGTTGCAGCAAGGCCGCGAGGGCGAGGTTTACAACATCGGCGGGGGCTGCGAGATGCGCAATCTGGAAGTTGCCAAGCTGATCCTGAAAGCGCTCGGGCAATCCGAGAGCCTGATCCAGTTCGTCACCGATCGGCCGGGACACGATCTGCGCTACGCTATCAACTGCGAAAAGCTAGGCCACGAGTTCGGATGGCAGCCACAAGTACAGTTCGATCAAGGTCTGGCGGACACGATCACGTGGTATCGCGACAATCAGCAATGGCTGAATGACGTGCGCAGCGGCCAGTATCGCGACTACTTCCAGAAGCACTACGTACAGCGTGAGAAGACCTTCGCTCGGTAAACATCTCTCCGCAGAAGCACGCGCGATTCAAAAAGAACCTCAGGAAACTTAGTATCGATCCGTCCGTCCGGTGTGAGCCGGACTTGAGCGCTTGGCAGCTTGTTGGCCTGCCGGGGGCCGATAGTGAGTGTGCGGTTAACGGCCGTAGCCCGTAACCCAGGCGCCATCTCAAGAAGGCGGTAATCGCCTGATGCAGGAAGCAGGTTTCGGACATGCAGTCTGGCAAACCTCTGCCGCGGAATTGCCGTCAAATCATAGAGCACTTGCAATAAGAGATCCCTTAGACGAGGTCAAAGGAGTGAGATATGAATAAGGTGACGACAGCGTTTCTCGCAATTGTTTTGTTTATACCGGCCCTGGCATTCGCTCAGGATAGCGGACAGAGTGATAAGAAGCTGCAGGAAGAGCAGAATCAAGCCGCCATGACCAGTACGACCGGCGAAATTGGTTCGGCAAGACACAACATGGTGGGCATGGTCAGTAATGCCGGCCAGAATTTTACCAGTGACAACACCACCTACATTGTCAACAATCCTAAATCGCTAAAGAATTATGACGGTCAGTCGGTAAAGGTGACCTTCCAGTTCAATACAGACACGAACACGATCCATATCATTTCGGCGTCTCCGGGCCAGTAACGGTAAAGCCTGATTCCTCTCGGACGCCCCAGGCCAGTTAAGTGGCAAGGTAATAATCTCCTGCCGCAGCATGCTCTGCGGCAGGAGTTTTTGTTGCGCCATTCGCTCATAAAACTCAACTGACTCTGGCATCCTCATCAAGTCAAGCTAACCAGTATGGCCATGCTGCTTCAGAACCCTCCTTTTTCCTGCTCACGTACAATCGGTGGGGAGGACTACTAGAAGCGCATGGCGGCCGGCACGACGGAATCGATCATGAAGGGCGCGGTAGTGGGTGTGATCCTGCACGATGTGTGCGAGGAGATTCGGCTGGAAGAGCTGCGTCTGATTCTTGGCGCCAAGCGCGTCGAGCCCACGTTCAAACATGCTACCCCCGAGTATGTCCGCTTCGAGAACCCGCCGGTGGTGGAGCAGTTGGAGCCGGTGCTGTTGGCCAGCGGCGAGAAGCTGATACCGCAAATCAAGTATTACGATTACGGCGTCATCAGCGTACTGTTGCAGCTGGAGTTTGCCGCCGATTGGCCCGGTCTGGTGGAACTGGCGGCGAGCTGGGTACCGAGTCCGGAACTGGAGCGGCAAGCACAACAGATCATTCGTGGCCGGCTGGAAAAGATTCTACCGGCGATCGTGCGTCCTTACTCGGATTGGCTGAGCGAGGACTATTACATCTTCCTGTTGAGCGAAGTGCCGGGGAATCCGCGGGGATTCGACTTGTTGAACCAGCACGGACCCGAGATCGCGCAGATGTTGCACGGCGAGCAGGCTCCCCTGGCGCGCAGCATCAACGACGATGTGCTGCAGTCCAGCCTCTTCTACTACCCTAACGATCTGGTAACGGTAGGCTGGAATGCCGCACTGCTGTATGACACCCCAGCAGGTGCGGAAACCGCGATTCAGATTCTGGAGTACGCCAACTCGCAGCTGCTGGAGTTTCGCCACTATGACGAATGGCTCACGCGGGAATTGGCAGGTGTCTATGCG
>Ga0210398_10005702_pt1 | contig 11572 bp, 17 predicted proteins | sample IncBWC4OmetaG_FD_161047 | JGI IMG/M metagenome (GOLD analysis project Ga0210398, IMG submission 161047) | Forest soil microbial communities from Barre Woods Harvard Forest LTER site, Petersham, Massachusetts, United States - Inc-BW-C-4-O | ecosystem: Environmental > Terrestrial > Soil >... | reverse complement strand
GTGTTTTTGACAGTACATACGGACCAGGATTTCGTGGCCGCCGCGCTTTCGGCTGGCGCTTCCGCTTATGTGGCCAAGTCAGAGGTCGCAAGCGACCTCGTACCCGCTATTCGCGACGCCCTCCAGGGTGGCACATATGTCTCGAAGTCGATAACACCGTAATACCTCAAGGGGTGTGCCGCGCGCTAACGCCTGGTTTGTTGAGGCGACGACACGCCGATCCCCCGCTGAAGGCGCCCGGGCACATGAACTGGACCTGTCGCAAGCGACAGGTGCCCCGGATTCTCATTTGTAGTAAAACAGCGCACCAGCGAAAGAGTGCTGGGCAATATGGAAAGGAAAAAGCCGATGTTTTTCCAATCGAAAGTTCGAGCGGCGGTCGTGACCGCGATTGTGACCCTTCTAAGTCTTGGCGCGTGGCAAGGAATGGCCGCGCAGGACGACGTATTTCATATGGTGAAGGGCGTGGTTAAGTCCATAGATAAAGATTCCAAAACGATGGTGGTCAAGACCGCTGATGGAACGGAGCATACGATCAAGTGGACTGATAAGACGACTGTGGCAGGTGGCAAAGATCTGGGCACAGATATTGCCGAGGGCAGCAAAGTGTCGGTGAAGTACACCGAAAAAGCCGGAGAGAAGACCGCGGTGGGAGTAAAGGATATGGGGAAGGCCACGGCCAAAGCCGTTCAATGACGGCGGCTACTCGCGTCTGAAAGAGGAAGAGCTCTACGCCGCATGAAACTGACGTGCGGACAACTTCTGCCCCGGTTCGGCCGGACTCGGGCAAATTTACGATCGGGGCGCCGGACACCTACTCGCTCAGCATGGAAACCCTCGCTGAGGGTTGCTTTTCACTTAAAGTTGGATTCTCGACTGCGATGCTCTCATCTGTGTGAAAGAGCAATGCCGTTAAAGGCCACCTCTTCCCGGCACACTAGAAGGCCTCGCCTACGCCCACGGACCACGTGAAATTGTCTTTGCCCCACCCAAAATCTGTCCGCAGATTGACGTGGTACTTCTTACTCAACATGTAGCGAATACCAGTTCCTCCCGCAGGGAGGAACTGGTTGAACCGCAACTGATTTCCGCCTGGAGTGACTGAGCCGACGCCACCAAATCCGACGAGCCCGAAACGCCACGGCAGGACCAGCCGGTACTCGAGTTGCGTCGCAAACATGTAGCGGTCCAGGTACCGGCCCGCAGTGTAGCCGCGGAACTCGTTATTGGCGCCGTAGATACAGTTGCCGTAGAAGGGTGGCGATCCGCCGGTGCCACACCATTAGAAGTTGTAGGCCAGCACCTGTCTATCGGTGAGGCTCCAATATTTGTTGAACGTGAATTTGTATAACTGGAAAAAATATTTGCTGCCGAGGTTGTGCGCAAAGAAATCGCCGGTGAAGTCAATCACGCTGCCTTTTAACGGGTAAAAACGGTTGGGGCGGGAGTCACGCCATACTTCCATCCCGAGCGCTCGCAGATCTGTAGGTAGCCCGACGTCAGGGGGGATCGGCGGCGTCTTGCCGGAAGCCGGTTTGAGCGAGATGAACGAGCTTCAGTCGACGAAGCGTATGCCCGCGTAGAAATCCCAACCGATGCGGCGCAGAGTTTTGAAAAAGAATAGGTGACCCGCCTGCTCCAGAGGCAGTTTGAGTCCGGCATTCCCGCTTATGAAGCCTTCGCCGTAGAGGTTGTAGTCTATATTCCCGTGCGCATAGATGGACTCCACTTCGTATCGGGCTTTATCGAGGTAGAGATCCGCGCCCACGCCAAAGCCGCGAGAGCCATCGTTGGTGATCAAACCGCCGGCTCCCATGACTGAGGGAGCGAATCCGCGGTGCTTGGCCGGGATGGGCGTGATGTAACCCAGAATGGGTATGATCCCGGTTCCCAGGGCTGGACTCACTATGGGCAACGGGGCAATCACAAATGATCCGTTGTCATTTGGATTCTTTTTATGGTGATCGCTTTCATCTTTCCGTTCAGATACATCTTTCGGTTGTGATTTCGGTTGTGCTTCAGTTGGTAGATTCGATGGGGATTGCGGCGCGGCATCCTGAGAATCTTGCCCTTCCGCAGCAGAAATCTGATCCAGGAACAAGGTGTTCGCTGCGGCAGCCGGCATAACTGAACGAATTCCGCTGAAACAGCTGAGGAACAATGTCAGGAGCCGCAATCCGCTTAAGGTGCTGACGAATCTCACGAGCCCTCCGCGCGATAACGTGCCCGCTGAGACTAAGCGTTACTTCAGAAACTTGCAATCAGGGGCACGCTGAGGCTGACCGCGTACTTACCATGTCGGTCTTGTTCCTCTTCGTTCAAGTGACTCTATGAAACAACGGAGGATTTTTTCTGTCACCTGTCGCAAGAGACAGTTCTCGCCGGCGCCAGTTTGTTGTCCAGTAGTAAGCGGACCAAGGGTTCCTAATTAGACAGCCGCAATCGCCGGGTCCCGGCTCGGCGGGGACTTCACACAAGGATTTGTTTACCGGAAATCAAGAGGAGAAACTCCAATGAAACTGAGAATCAGGAATCTGAAACTCGCATTGCTCATCTCTGCCGCTTGCGTGGTTCTGCTCAGCGGTCTGTTCAGTGAAGCGCAAACGTTAGAAGCTGGCAAGAAGGCCAAAGTGACGGGCGTGATTCAGTCACGCAATGGAGACCTGGTCACAATCAGGGCGAACAAAACCGGCGCAACTGTAGTTGTCAGCCTCACGGACGACACGAAGATCGAGCGTAAGAAGGATTTTCGTCTGCGTCGCGCGGACATGGACGTCACGGCCATGGTGCCGGGATTGACCATTGATGTGGATGGAGTTGGAAACGCAAAGGGCCAGCTTGATGCGAACAAGGTCACGTTCGATCCTAACGTTTTTGCGGTTGAAGTGGCCGAGGAGCAGCAGATCCAGGCTAATCAACGCTCAGCCGCAAAGGCACAGTCCACTGCCAACCAGGGCGTATCCGCGGCTGGGCAAGCCCAGTCCTCCGCAGACCAGGCTCAGGGCTCGGCCGATCAGGCCCAATCCTCAGCCAATCAGGCCGGCCAGATGGCTGCAACGGCGGGTGTAGTCGCAGTCAATGATGCCCAGGCTGTCGCGCTCGTAAATCAACGTGTCTCCGACTTGGCCGATTACAAGACAGTGGCTGAAGCCGATCTGTTTTTCAACGCAGGGCAAGCCACGTTGTCCGATAGTGACAAAGCGGCGCTCAGCAAACTGGCAAGCGACGCAGCGGCGATCCAGAACTACATGATTGAGGTTGCCGGCTACGCGTCCAGCACTGGAACGAAGTCAGAGAACCTGATGATCAGCGATGAACGTGCCAGTGTAGTGGCGAACTACCTTCGCGACTCAGCTAACGTTCCCATGAGACGGATTCTTTTGCCGGCCGGGTACGGCGCGAGCCATCCCGCCGTCGGCAACCAGACTGCCGAAGGACGCGACATCAATCAGCGCGTAGATGTGAAGGTGATCGTAAACAAGGGAATCGAAGAAGGATCATTGTAAGAGCTGTGTGGGCAGGGCATGCAGCGGGCGTTTTCTCAAACCTGGGTTACGCCCGCCATCGCGAGTACGTGGATGTCCGTTGTTCAGTGTGACTCGTGGCAGTGGATGCTCAACACTGGCGGATAGCTTCGCGGCGGTCTTATAGCGCTGGGCGTCTGCGACGGGATCAAGGAACTGGGTTATGGCCTTACTGCACATTGCGTTGGCGGCGATCGTTACGGTGCTGACTATCCCGAACGGGCGGACGTGGAGGACGATATGGACTCGATACTCACTGGACTGAAGAAACTACTCGCGTATCTGCTGAGTTTTACTTTGGTAGTGGCAACCATCCCCGCCGGCAGCGCCTGGTCACAGGCTGCACAATCTCAGATCCCGGCGGCCGCTCCTTCTGCTGATAAGACGACCTCGTCGTACACTGGCCAGGGCGTGCCGCTTACTACAGAAGAGATAGATTCACTCGTCTCGCCCATCGCCCTCTACCCGGACGCGCTCGTGGCCCAGATTCTTAGTGCGGCGACGTTCCCCGATCAGATTGCCGTCGCCAACTACTGGGTCGAGCAGAACAAAAGCCTGACCGGCAGTGCCCTGATGCAAGCGGTCGATAAACAGTCCTGGGATCCAAGCGTAAAGGCACTCACGCAGTTCCCCACAGTATTGGGGAACCTGGCGCAGAATTTGTCGTGGACCTCGCAACTCGGTGAGGCGTATCACAACCAAGAATCCGACGTCATGGCAGCCGTGCAAACGTTGCGCAAGCAGGCCCAGACCGCCGGCAATCTAAAAACCACGCCCCAGCAAACCGTGAAAACTGAAACGCAAAATGGGACACAGGTGATTGTCATCCAGCCATCAAACCCGCAGGTGGTCTACATTCCGAGCTACAACCCGACCGTGGTTTACGGCACTCCCTACACTGCTCCGGGTTACAGTACTGGTGACCTGGTGGCAACGGGCCTGCTTTCATTCGGAGCGGGAATCGCGGTCGGCGCCATGATGAGTGGCGGCTGCTGCGGCTGGGGATACAGCAGCTGGAACTGCAATTGGTACGGTGGCGGCGTGTACTACCACGGCGGGGCTTACTACGGAAACGCAGCCTGGCACGGTGGCTATTACGGTGGTTATAACAATTACGGTTACCACTCGAGCTATAACAACTACGGCTATCACTCAAATTACAACAATGGCTCTCAGCACTACGGTAATAACAACTACAACCACAATACCAACATCAGCGGTAACACGGTGAATGTGAACCACAGTGGAACCGGTGCTTCTAATTCGTGGGACAAGTCGGGATGGCCGAATTCTGACGCCGCTCGCGGTTGGGGGTCCCAGAGCGCTAGCAGCAAGTCGACAGCCTTCAGCGGCTATGGCGATCACTCCAGTTCCAGCTTCTCGAGCGGCGGATGGGCAGATCGGAGTTCAAGCTCGCGAGGCTGGGCAAGCCGCGGCGGCGGCGGTGGCTGGGGTGGTGGCCACTTTGGCAGCGGAGGCTTCGGTGGTGGTGGCTTTCGGGGCGGTGGCGGCTTCCGGAGGTAGTTTTTCGGCATAGGGCACCTTCGATTAGCGTTCTGTGACGGGTGCGACCAAGTATCAAGGCAGAAGGAGGGTCCGATGTCCCTGGCTCAAGCTGGAATATCCAGAGCAAAGATTGTTACTGCGCTCTTGTCGGTTGTCGTCCTGGCAGCTTCCTGTAACAAACAGGAAAAGCCCCAGGCGGCACAAGATAAATTTGCTTCTCCCGATGAAGCGGGAAAAGCACTGGTCGCGGCGGCGAAGTCAGGCAACGGTGACGCTGTTTTGGAAGTCCTTGGACCTGGGTCGAAAGGTGTCGTCAGCTCCGGAGACGCTGCGAAGGACAAGGCTGATCTCGGAGGTTTTGTCTCCGACTATGACGTCATGCACCGCTGGCGCAAGCTGCCGAACGGAAGCCTCCTGCTGATCACGGGCACTGACAACAAGACTTTTCCCCTCCCCCTCAAACAATCTCGCGATGGCCAATGGTCTTTTGACCTCCAGGCAGGCGCGGAAGAAATTGCGGCGCGCCAGATCGGCAGGGACGAGTTAGCGGCAATCGACATCTGCTGGGAGATTGCAGATGCCCAACACCAGTACTTCTCGCAACGTCACGACGGCGCGAAGCAGTACGCGCAAAAGTTCATCAGTGACCGAGGTCAGCAGGATGGTTTGTACTGGCCGGAAGTAAGCGGACAACCGAAAAGCCCCCTAGGACCACTCATCGCCTTTGCCACAGCTCAAGGACTCAACGTCCAACCCAACCAGCATCAGCCCTTTTACGGCTACTACTTTGCCATGCTGGAAAAGCAGGGGCCGGACGCGAAGGGTGGGGCAATGAACTATATCGCCAATGGCAAGATGACAGGCGGTTTTGCAATCCTCGCCTATCCTGCCCAGTACCGTGATTCCGGCATCATGACCTTCATCATCAATCAGAATGGTGTTTTGCTCCAGAAGGATGTGGGACCCACGACCAATGAAGTCGCCTCAGCGATGACGGAATTCAATCCGGACAACACCTGGAAGCCAGTAGAGCAGTAAGAGGGACCATTGAATAGCGAAGGGGGTGAAAGTATGCAAATACGGACAAGAGTCTCAAGAGTCGCAGCTATCGGCTTGGTGACGCTCGGCGTCATTCTGATTTGGGAGGGCCCAGCCCTCGCGAGAGACAGATATGAAACGATAGACGCCCAGGCCTTCGGGACGGGCACTCAAATGGGCGCAAACATCGGTGTGACCCTTAACACGAATTCTCCACTCCAGCCGACCGAGTGACTCTGGTGCAGGCCTACGATAAAGGGCAGAACCAGGGACTGGTAAATGCTCTCGCAAAGATGAGAGCTGTTGGCCACATTGAGATCACTGGTACGCTCGGCAACGATTGCGCTTACATCGCGATGACGCCGACGCCGACGGGCCGCAAAATCGTCTTCGTTACCAATCGGCAGATCCGGATTGGCGAGGCCTGGACCGACAGTCAAACGATGTCCTTCGATCTAACCGCCGGCATCCTCGATCTCAACGATCAGGACAAGAGCAAGAGCGCAGGCGTGCTCTATCCTTTGGCGCAGCTGGTGCTCAACAAACAAGGAGCACTGCAATGGGACCTGAATCAAAACCCCTGGAGATTGTCTGACCTGATCGACTGGAAGGGCACGGCCGGCGTCAACTAGCACCCCGCCGCGCGCTGTGACCCGAACCGTGGCAACTCACGGTTCAAACTTTCATTCGGCCGTAGTCCGATCACTCGGAAGTGAGGTAAGTTATGCGATTCCATCGACACTTTGCGGTCAGATACACTGTGTTCGCTTTACTGCTTGTCTCGCTGGTATACGGTCAATACGCGCAGGCACAGAATAAGAAGAACCCGTATGCATGCACGCTGGCTGACCCCACTGCAGCTTGCACCGCTGCCACAACATGTGGGTCGACGTTGGAGCCGTGTTCTGTTGATGTAAAGCGTACTGCAAACGCTGCCTCGGCAACTCCGAGCATTCCCGGCGCGAAAGGCAACTCCACCTTCTGCGTGAAGGCGGGGACGACCGTGATCTGCAAGAGCGACACAAAGCACCAGGGCTTCATCGTGGACATGGGATCGGCCTCACCCTTCGATACTCCCGACATCATTGGCGGCTCGGACAAATCGGTCACTGTTAAGGCCAACACGCCGGGTTGTTACCGATTCTCCGCCGGAGCATGTCTCTCGGGAGCAATCTATGGGATGTGCGGGAACGGTACTGCCCAATTGGTTGTAGTTAAGTAAGTGCTTATCGCTACTTCTCCGCAGCTGGGGCGATTCCGCTTCCTCCCACGGCTGTGGGCCCAGACACATTCTTAAGGGTGTTCGTAATCGGCCTAATAAGCACAATCACGTACCGATACAGTGGTGCAACAACCTGTGCCGGGTGTTTCGCCGCTGGCCATCACCGCGATCGCGTTGCTCGACTCTACGGGAGCTGCGTCTGCCGACTTCGTCTCCGTTCCACCGCCTGGATCGCCTCCTGGCGGCAGCGTAAACATTCAGAACGGTCAGCTTGTAATCACGGTGTGGTTAACCCCTGTCGCTGCCGGAGCGCGAAATGCGATTCTGCAAATCAGCTACAATCAGCCGGGAAGCCCACTCACCGTCCAGCTCTCAGACACGGGCAATCCGGCGCCGCTGCTGACTTTCTCACCGGGAAGTCTCAACTTTGATCCGAAGAAGTTAACCAATCACACGGTAACTCTGGGCAACACGGGTACTGCCCCACTTATGATCAGCAACATCGCGATCGTCGACTCTAACTATTCCATGAGCAACACCTGCAATTTCGGCGCGGGCGGAGGAACCTTGCAGCCGGGTCAACAATGTACGATCAATGTAGTTTGCAGGTTCACCGGGCCAGGAGGAACGAGCCAGATGGTGATCACTCACAACGCGGCAGGCAGCCCAACGGTGATCGAGCTGAACGCCACCTCGAAGAGCGGTTTGGGAGACCAGTAGATCTCTGCTGCATCCTTCGAGCCAGTGTGGCGACAAGAAACGGAACCGAGCGCGACGAAGCGTTCGAAATCTATCGGATCGGAACACAGTTCTCCGTCCGGATCAATGCAGCCTATGCCGATCAAACCGGCATCCCGGAGAAGTGCCCCGAAACCTGTTGCCGGCTTCCCGGCCCAAGTAGGGAATGATAAACGAGGTTCACATCAAGAATCGAAACGCCAATTTGCGCTGAGCTTTCCAACCGCAAGAAACTCTGGAAGCAGTGGAGTGCTGCGTGATAATCCGGTTTATCGTGCAGGATTGCGATGAAGAGGTACCTCCCGGATTTCGGCAACCACAATGGATCCATAAGCAAAACCCATTGGAGCGCTTGGCCCCAATCCACTTGGGTGAAACAGGTCTCCAAATTTCGTTGACTCCGCGCGCCTGCATCCACTATGTTAATCGGCCATGAACTTATCCCCCGTAACTGCGGATTCGATTGCTATCACGTGTGTCTATTCGATCCTGCTTCTGTGGGGGATGTGGGTGGGCGTTCGGCAAGTCTATCAGGGGTTTTTCCGGCCTCAGGATCTGCTGAATCCCTTGTTCGGGAATCGGAAGGCAATCGAGATCTTCACCTTTCACCTGATGGTGGTTACGCTGGACCTTTGGGTCTGCGGCCCGATCTCGCTGCACCACAAAAGCCGGCTTTGGTACTGGGGCGGGCGAATCGCGCTGCTCTCGTCGTCTCTGCCGGTGGCTTCGTACTTTAATCGCAATCCGCAGTCGTTCGGCGCGCTTATCGGGCATTGTGCGCTTCCGCAACTACTTCGAGATCTCGCTGCACGTGCTCGTCGCGTCGCTTGCGCTGAACTGGTTCTATTACTACGGGCTGCTCTATTGGCTGGTGGCTTACCGGTATCTCGATGTGGGCCCGAGGCGCGCGCTGCAGAAGCTCTATAACACGCCGGAGAAGAAGGCCGCTCGGCCGTGGGCGCCGATCCTCAACTGGGTGGTCATCACGACGATCTACGTGCTGGCTGGCGTGGCCATCTATCACCAGAAAGTGATCTTCGCCGCGCCGCCTCCTTCAGATATGCCCGTTCATGTGGCGAAGATGTGGGAAGTAATTGTGGTGGGCGCGATCAACGTGGGCGTTGCCCTCACCGCGTGGAATATGATGCGCGCATACACCGGGCCTGGACCGGCAGCTGCGCTTGTCCCGGCGAATATGGAGCCATAAGATCACAGAACGCCGCCCAGGCAACGGCACGGTAAGAAAAAAGGAAAGAGCACGACGATGAATCTCGACATTACCAAGTCCCTCGCCCCGGTCGATTAGCTAATCAGCATCACCACCAACCCGCGCCATCGTTATCTGCTGCTGGCATATGAACGCCATCTATATCTCGAGATGTCAGGACGGTATGACGATGTGCTGGGAGACGACATGATGGTCGACAACCCGGTGTACAACCTGCATGCGCTTGGCTTCAACACGACCATCACAGGCAAGGACAACGTCCGCAACCTGTATAAGTTCTGGGCCGAGACCAACCAGACGATCTTCTATGGCGAGAACGCGCAGGTGGCGGTGGCGGATAACTTTATCGCGCTGACGGTGCTGGCGCATCAGCAGGTCTGGGGCGGATCGATCCTGTCGTCGAAGGCGCTCGGAATTCTGCCGAAAGGGCTCTCTTCAGAACTGCTGCTGGACATGCTGAAGCTCAAGGGCATGAAGGCTGAGCCGGACTGCATGTATCTCTATACGAACTTTGAAGAGACGATTTGGCCGTATGACGATCGCGGCCGGCTGGTGCGCGAGGATGTGCTGGAGCCCAATCCAGCAGCATCACAGATCACCAAGCTCGACCCGAAGGATGTGCTGACGACGGCGCAGGCGGCGGAGAAGCTGGCTCCGTTTATCAAGCCGCTGCCGAACTTCGACGAGTATGTGCTGGGGAAGACAGTTGCCAGCTGAGCTCGGCGTCGGATTTTCTGATGCTGGTCGGCAATGGCCATAAAAAGAATTGCTACCACCATGTACGGGTGATAGCATTCGCGCTGTTTCTCACTGCGTTGCCCGCTGATTACCGATGCAAGCTCTTCACGCAGTCCCAACCTCTCATAATCATCCGCAATCCGCCCGCGGATATTTCTCCAGGGACACGGGATGCGCTTCAGGTGTTTGTTGCACTAAACAGAGATTGAAACTTCTCTCGAATGGAGGAAGCGTTACTCCCACTTTCAGCCCGACAGGTCTTGAGCTGGCAGGTGAGTTGCGATCCCTCTTCTCGAAGAGAATCCTGGGAGCAGCAAATGAGACTTCTGGGTTTCGCACCTTTCATATTGGCAGCAGCTTGCCTGTTGCATGCGCAAAACACCCGTACCGCAAATCAGAGTTCGAAACCGCCTTCGCCGAAAGAGGAAGAGGCCAAGGCGCTGCTGGCGTGCGGGCAGATGGTTTCGGACGAACTGAAGGTCCTTAAGATTCCGGCGGACCGCGGACCGCGGTTTCAAGGCAAAGTATCGGAAGCAACGGCGATGTGCCGCGGCGGATACAAGGCGCTGCAGTTTCGCGGAACTCCATGGGTTGATTGGGGCAATTACTGGGGCACCGGCGACATGTCCTCTCTGCCCACGGGATTTCTCTCTTCGAAACTACCCGCTGAGCGTGGCGTAGCTGGGGCACTGCTCGACCTTGAACTGCAGCGCGTCGAATTGGTCAAATTCAATCTCTTCGATAACTCCGGGTCGTATCCCGAGTACGTGCAGGGCCAGAACGGAGTAGGCGGACCTGCCCTGAAAGTCTGGCCGGAGATGAGACTTGGCTCCTCAAATCCCTTCTACAACGCCGTCGGAGGCGATGGCGTGCAGGTGTGCAAAGGCGATCTGATACGGTGGAGGACCGTCACGGGGATATGCAACGACGTGGTCAATCCCGCCATGGGCTCCAGTGGAATGCTGTTTGCGCGCAACGTTGAGTTTGAGACTTCGTTTCCCGACCAGGGGTTGAATGAACTGACTCGCAATCGCCACGGAAACCGCCTATCGCTGCTTGAGCCCGATCCACAGGTGATTAGCCGCCGGCTGTTTACTCGAATCCAGTCCGATCCGGCAAAATGCCAGGAAGGCTATGGCCTGCCCAACGACTCCAAAGCAGCCAGCTGTGACTACAAGAAGGCCCCGTTCTTCAATGTTCTTGCAGCCTTCTGGATCCAGTTCATGACGCACGACTGGTTTTCGCATCTCGAAGAAGGACACAACCAGACCGAGTATATGAGTGTAGGTTGCGCGACAAAGCTCGTGAGCGGCGCAGAAGTGCCGCTTACTTCCGAAGACATTCAGAAGCTCGGTTGCCGCCCCGACGACCGAATGGACAAAGGCTATGTCGCACAGGATTCCGAGCCAGGAACATTTACCTACAACGGACACACCTACCTGGACCGGGCCCCCAAGACCATGCGCAACACCAACACGGCGTGGTGGGACGCCTCGATGCTCTACGGCTTCGACGATACTTCCCGCCAGCGGGTAAAGCGCGATCCATCGGATCCGGCGAAGCTATTGCTGGTTTCGG
>Ga0210398_10005700_pt1 | contig 11575 bp, 11 predicted proteins | sample IncBWC4OmetaG_FD_161047 | JGI IMG/M metagenome (GOLD analysis project Ga0210398, IMG submission 161047) | Forest soil microbial communities from Barre Woods Harvard Forest LTER site, Petersham, Massachusetts, United States - Inc-BW-C-4-O | ecosystem: Environmental > Terrestrial > Soil >... | reverse complement strand
TCCTTTCGGGAGGTAGGCGCAGCCATTTCCGGGAGGTAGGCCCGCGGCCCGCCTCCCGGAGCGGTCAGGCGCCGAAGGTCACGATCACCTTCCCGGCGGCGCCGGGGGTGAGCGCGAGCTGGAAGGCCCGGCCAGCGCCGGAGAAGGGGACGCGGTGGCTGATAAGCCGGGAGAAGCGCTGCTGGTGCTCCGCGATCTCGGGGGTGACCTCGAAGATCTCGGTGGGGTAGCCCTGGGAGGTGATGATGGTCATTTCGCTGCGCAGCATCGAGCCCAGGTCGATGGGCTCGGGCTTTTGTGCACCGCGACGGTGACCAGACGGGCGCCCCACTTGGCGGCCCGCAGCGCGGTGTTGACGGCGGCGGCGGCGCCGGCCGCGTCGATGTAGATGTCGGTGTCCGGGCGGGGCGCGCCGAGCGCGTTGGTGCTGTGACCGTGCGGGCTGGTCAGCCGGGCGGTTACGTCTTCGCGGGAGGAGTCGATGACCGCGTCCGCTCCGGCAGCCAGCGCGGTGCGCAGGCGGCCGGGGATGACGTCGGCCACGGCCACCTGCCTGACCCCGCGCAGCTTGAGCCAGATCACCGCCCCGAGCCCGATGGGCCCGGCGCCGAACACGATCACCTTGTCCGCGGTCCGGGCCCGGGCGCGGTTCACGCAGTGCCGGGCGACGGCCATCGGCTCGTTGAGCGCGGCGACCTCGAAGGGCAGGTCATCCGGGAAGACCGCCACGCCCTGGCCCGCGGCGGCGTTCTGGATGAGCAGGTACTCGCCCATACCGCCCAGCGGGCCGCCGCAGCCGATGATGCCCGACGGCGCGGCCTGCGGGTTGACGACCACCCGGTCGCCGACCTTCAGCCCGGCGACCTCGGCGCCTATCTCGACGACCTCGCCGGCCGGCTCGTACCCGAGCGGGATGGCTGCCGTCTCCCCTTCCGGGCCCAGCGGCATGCCTCCCATCTGGACGAAGGACGCGTCGGTGCCGCAGATGCCGCAGGCGCGTACCCGCACCAGCAGGTCCCTGGGCCCGGGAGCCGGGCGCTGGATCTCCGCCACCTTGACCGTGCCCGGCGCGGCGGTCCGCACGGATTTCATCGTCGGCATGGGAACTCTTCCTTTCTGGTTCTGGTAGCTGGCGTGTGCGTCAGGCCCGCTTGGGGCGGCGCAGGTACAGGGCGGCGCCGGCGCCAAGCGCGACGATGCCCATGCCGGCGGCGGTCGTGACCTGCTGGGAGCCGTGCAGGGTGTGGCCGTGGAGGTGGAGGTGGCTGCCGGCGGCGCCTGCGGCGATGGCGACGGCAGCGTTGAACAGGAACAGGAACCAGAGCACCGGCTTGCGCTTGAGCAGGGCGGACATGACGTTCTTCCTTCCGGGTCGGGGAGCTGTGAATGGGGCTGACTGGGGACGGGCTGGGGTTACGGGCGTGGGGGTGGGCAGGGCGGACATGACGTTCTTCCTTCCGGATTCAGAGTTGTGAGTGGGTTGGTTGCGGGCTGGGCGGGGGTCAGATGCCGGCGTGCGCTGCGGCAGTGCCGGTGCCTCGCCTGGTGATCAGGGCGATGCCGGCTCCGGCCAGCGCGACGGCCGCGCCGACCAGGAAGGCGCTGTGCATCCCGGCGGTAAACGTGGCGTGGCTGATCTGGGTGATCACTCCGGCCGCCTGCGCCGGGGTGCTGTGGGTCACCGGCGCCACCCCGACTGAGACCGCGCTCTTGACCTGGGCATAACCGGCCGCGGTCAGCGCGGGCAGGTGCGCGGCGTGCCAGCTGGCGGGGAGCAGGCTGTCGATCCTGGCGGACATGATGGCGCCCAGCACGGCGGTGCCGAAGGCGCCGCCGAGCTGCATGGCGGTGGACTGCAGCCCGCCGGCCACCCCGGCCAGCTGGGCGGGGGCGTTGCCGACGATGACGTTGGTGGCGCCGACCATCACCGGGGCCAGGCCCAGGCCGAGCAGCACGAACCAGATGATGGTGTCGTCCGGGCTGGAGGCGGCGCCCAGCCGGGACAGGCCGTACATGGCGACCGCGGCCATGGCCATGCCGGTCACGATCGGAAGCCGGGGGCCTAGCTTGTTGATCAGCGCACCCGCGGCAGGGGAGCCGACGATCAGCATCGCGGTCATCGGCAGCAGGTGCACGCCTGCCTGGATCGGGTCGAGGCCGTGCACGTTCTCCAGGTAGAAGGTCATGAAGAACATGGCGCCGAACAGGGCGAACATGAGCAGGATGACCAGCACCACCCCGGCCGACAGCGACGCCGAGCGGAACAGCTTCAGCGGCAGTATCGGCTGGCGGGCGCGCCGCTCGCGGACGATGAACAGCAGCCCGAGCAGGGCGGCGGCGCCGAGGAAGGCCAGCGTCCGGGCGGAGGCCCAGCCGAAGTCCGGGCCCTTGATCAAGCCGAAGATCAGCGTGAACAGCGCACCGGCCAGGGCGGCGATGCCGGGCATGTCGAACGAGCTGGCCGCGGCGGCGGGGGTCTCTTTCAGCACGAGCACGCTCATGGCCAGGGCGGCGGCGCCGACCGGGACGTTGACGTAAAAGCAGGCTTCCCAGCCGACGTGCTGCACCAGCAGCCCGCCGACGATCGGCCCGGCGGCGGTGGACGCGCCGATGACCGCGCCCCACACGCCGATGGCCCCGTTCAGCTTCTCCGGCGGGAACGTCCGGCGCAGCAGGGCCAGGGCGGTCGGCTGCAGCATCGCCCCGAACACGCCCTGCAGCGCGCGGAACGCGATCACCAGGGTGATGCTGCCGGCGATGCTCCCGGACAGGCCGATGGCCGCCGAGCTGCCCGCGAACCCGGCCACCCCGGTCAGGAACACCTTCTTGTGCCCGAACCGGTCACCGGCCTTGCCGGCCGCGATCAGGCTGACCGCCAGGGCCAGCAGGTAGGCGTTGCTGACCCACTGGATGCCGGCCAGGGAGGCGTGCAGGTGGGACTGGATGGCCGGGTTGGCCACCGCCACGATGGTGCCGTCCAGGCCCACCATCATCACGCCCATCGCCACCGCCAGCAGCGTCAGCGGCGGGCTGCCCCGCCAGCGGCGCATCCGGCCGCCCGGGCTGGCGGGCCGCACGGTGTGGCTGGGGCGGGCCGCCAGGGCCCTGGTGCTTGTCATGAGATCTCCACGGGACGAATCGGTTACTTAACTTAGGTAAGTGAAGTTACAGGCCGGCCCCCCGCCCGTCAAGTTACGTAACTTAGGTAAGTAATGTAAGATGGCTCACATGCCCGGAACTCAGCCAGAACCCGCCGCCGCCCCGGCCGCCCCGGCCGCCGCGGATGCCGCGGATGCCGCCGAGATCCTGCGGGCGATCACCCGGATCTCCTACCTGATCACCCGGGCCCGGCGCCACGACCGGGTCCGGACCGTCGCCGCGCTGCCGCTGGACCGTGCCGCCGTGATGGTCCTGGGGCAGCTCGCCGAGGCCGGGCCGGCGCGCCCCGGCGAGCTAGCCGACCGGCTAGGGGTGGAGGCCCCGCACGTCACCCGGCAGGTACAGCGGCTCCAGCAGGCCGGCTACGCGGACCGCGTCCCGGACCCGGACGACCGCCGCGCCCAGCTCATCCAGCTCACCCCCGCAGGCGGGGCAGCAGCCGACCGCATCCGCGAGGCCGGCACCGCCGGCATGCAGGCCGCCCTGGCGCACTGGCCCCCGCAGGAACGCCACCAGCTCGCCACGCTGCTGCACCGCATGGTCGATGACTTCCTCGCCTACGCCGCCGAGGAAGAACGCGAGCAGCCAGCGCCCTGACCGCGAGCAGCCGCGAAGTCAGCCATGCACCCGCCGTCCGGGACCCCGGCCGGCCCGGCGTCTCCTCCCCACCCGTCGGGCAACGGGCGCGCGACGCCCAGGCATCATCGGTGTTGCCCTCACGCATGAACGCGAGGAAGCGGCCGAAACGGCGGCTCCGACCCCGCCCGGATCTAGCCGAGGAGCGGGCGGCGGTGACGCCGGCGGACGGAGGTCCGTGAGCGGGTACGTCCAGGTAGAGGCCTGCTGACGTTCGCCCCGGCATCTGCTATCGGGCGATGGGCAGGTCTGCTCGCAGGCTGCTCGGCGGCGGCTTTCAGGCTTCCGGGATCTCGAGACCGAAGGTTTCGAGAGTGATTGCGTCTGGCTCGGGGCCGCCGCGACGGCCGGTGCCAGTCCGTCGATCGCGGTGATCTCGTCCGCGGACAGCTCGAAGTCGAAGACGTTGATGTTCTCGGCGATGCGGGTGGGCTTGGCGGACTTGGGGATCACCGAGCGTCCGTGTTGCAGACCCCAGCGCAGCATCACCTGGGCGGGGTCTTGCCGTGGGTTGTGGCAATGTCTCCGATGACCGGGGCGGCGAGGGTGCTGCCGTGGCTACCGTCGCGGTAGAAGGTGATCCCGCCGATCGGCGACCAAGCCTGGGTGAGGATGCTGTGCTCGGCACCGAAGTCCTGCACCTCTCGCTGCGCGAGGTAGGGGTGGACCTCGATCTGGTTGACCGCCGGCACCACCGTCGCGCGGTCGGGCAGCCTGCTGAGGTGGTCGACCATGAAATTACTGACCCCGATGGCCCGGATCTTGCCGTCAGCAAGCAGCGTCTCCAGCGCCCGGTAGGCCTCTAGGGTTTTTTCGAACTCCGACGGGAGAGCCTGGTGGAGGATCAACAGGTCGATCTGATCGACGCCAAGCTTGCGCGCACTCTTGTCGAAACCATGCAGAGTCCTGTCGTATCCGTAGTCACTGATCCAGATCTTGGTCTCGACAAAGACCTCCGGTCGCTCAAGGCCCGAGTTCCGGATAGCCTCGCCCACCTGCCGCTCGTTGCCGTACGCCGCGGCTGTGTCCCCGTGCTGGTAGCCGTCAGCGAACGCCGTCTCGACTGCGACCCTCGTCTCCTCCGGCGGCGTCTGGAAGACCCCAAGACCGAGGGCAGGCAGGTCAACACCGTTATTCAAGGTCAGGAATTCCATGCCTCAACCGCAGGCCCCGAGACCGGGCCGAGGCAGGCACTGCCGCTACCCCCTCTTGCCCGACCCAATCGGAACACGCACACGCCCGCTCATGCTCGACCGGGCGTCCCCGCCCGGGCGGTGCCGAAGTGCTCGAGCAACGACGCGCTGAGGGCGCTGGCAGGTCCGTCTGTCGCTTCGTGCGCTTAAGGCATAACGGGTACCTGGGGGTGGTGCCTTGGGTGCCTGGTCAGGTGCCGGCTGGAGTTCTCGTCAGGCGTCGCCGGGCCGGGAGGCGGATCCGCTGCGCAGGTCATGTCCTGGGTCGTGCTGCCGGTCTTCCTGCCGTTCTTGCTGGTCGTCCTGGTGCGTGCTCGCATGGCTGCCGTGCGCGGTGCTGGCAGCCCAGCTGGCCAGCAGGCTCAGGGCGTCCTGGGAGGGCGACCCGGGCTCGGCGGTGTAGGTGAGGAGGCTCTGACCGGGATCGGCACCCAGCGGGAAAGACTCGAATGCCAGCTCAAGGTCCCCGACCACCGGGTGGTGGATGAGCTTCACGCCGGCGGCGTGGATCCGGACGTGGTGGGCGGCCCATCGGACCCGGAACTCCTCGCTGCGGGTGGACAGCTCCCCGATCAGGTCCGAGAGCCCCCGGTCGTAGGGATCGCGGCCGGCCTCGGCGCGCAGCAGGGCCACCGTGTCGTTAGCCACCTTGTCCCAGTCGCGGAAGAACCCGCCCGCGTGCGGGTCGAGGAAGATGAACCTGGCGTTGTTGGGCGGCCTGACCGGGTCGGCGTAGACCGGCGAGAACAGCGCATACCCGAGCTGGTTGGCGGTCAGGATGTCCAGGCGCCCGCTGAGCACGAACGCGGGCGTGCCGCTCATCGAGTCCAGGACGCGCTGCACCGTGGGCCGGACGCGCTGCGGGGCCGGCCGGCGGCGCGGCGGCCGGGTCGTGGCAGCGGCGCGGATCAGGTCGAGCAGATGCGCCCGCTCAGCCTCATCGAGCCGCAGCGCATGCGCGATGCCGTCGATGACGCTGTCCGAGACGCCGGTGGCGTTGCCGCGCTCGAGCCTGATGTAGTACTCGCTGGAGATGCCTGCGAGCACGGCGACCTCATCGCGGCGCAGGCCCGGGACCCGCCGGCGGTCGCCGCCATAGGCGGGCAGCCCGGCCTGCCCGGGACTGATCCTGGCCCGCCGCGTGCTCAGGAACTCCCGGATCTGACCGCGGACGTCGCCACGGATGTCGCGGTTGTCGTCCCTGCCTGCCATGTCTTCCACTGTACGAGCGCTTCGGCGGGGCTGGGGGTCCCTGCGAGTGCCCCTCTTATCAGTGTCTCCCACCTGCCCCCGCTGGCTGGTTCCGTAGACAGTGCACCGCCGCTGACCCGGCTGCCCTCAGCAGATCAAAACAACCAGAAGGAAGTGCACCCGCATGACTGACGAGAAGGTTTGGCTTATCACCGGCGCCGGCCGTGGCATGGGCGCCGACATCGCCAGGGCCGCACTGGCAGCCGGCCACGCTGTGGTCGCAACCGCCCGCAACACCGGCACCGTCACTGCGGCCCTGGGCAAAGACGATGATCTCCTAGCCGTCAGGCTCGACGTCACCGACCCCGCCGGCGCCCAGGCGGCCGCCGGGGCAGCCGTCGAACGGTTCGGACGCATCGACGTGCTGGTCAACAACGCGGGCAACTTCTACGCCGGGTTCTTCGAGGAGATCAGCCCGCAGGACTTCCGGACGCAGGTCGAGACCACCCTGTTCGGCCCGGTGAACGTCACCCGCGCGGTCCTTCCGGTCATGCGCGCCCAGCACTCCGGCCTGGTCATCGCGATCTCCTCGACCGCCGGCATCGCGGGCGGAGAGTTCTGCACCGCGTATGCCGCCGCCAAGTTCGCGGTGGAGGGCTGGATCGAGTCGCTGACCCCCGAGGTCGCCCCGTTCGGCATCCGCACAATGCTCGTCGAGCCCGGCTTCTTCCGCACCGAGCTGCTCACACCAGAATCGACAACATACGCCGGGCCCTCGATCGACGACTACGCCGAGCGCACCAAGCAGACCATCGCTGCCTGGAACGGCATGAGCGGCCGCCAGGGCGGTGACCCCGCCAAGCTCGCCGGCGCGCTGGTCCAGCTCGCGGGCCAGGAGGAGCCGCCGCTGCGCTTCGTGGCCGGCGCCGACGCGGTCGCCACTGTCGAGAACAAGGCCAAGGGCCTCCTGGCCCAGGCCGGCGCCTACCGCGACCTGTCCAGCAACCTCGCCTACGACGCCTAAGTCACCCACCGCCTACCGGAACCCATCAGGCGAACGGCTCCTGCGCAAGCACGGCACGGGCAGAACGCACGCTCGCTTGAGGTGACGCCCCTGCCGCCTGCCCGTACGCCGCACATCTGCGAGAGAAGGACAACACCGATGGAATCGACACTGACCGGCACCGCCGCCCTGGTCACTGGCGCGAGCAGCGGTATCGGCGCTGCCACCGCCCGCCAGCTCGCCGGGCACGGGTGCGTGCGTCGCGCTGGTTGCCCGCCGCCGGGACCGTCTGGAAGCCCTCGCCGCCGAGATCGACAAGGCGGGCGGCACCGCGCTGGCCGTGGAAGCCGACATCACCGACCGCACCCAGGCCGAGGCGGCCGTACAGCAGGCCGCCGGGCGATTCGGGCGGCTGGATACCCTGGTCAACAACGCCGGCCTGATGCTGCTGGGCCCCGTCGCCGGCGCGGACCCCGAGGACTGGGACCGCATGATCGCCATCAACGTCCAGGGCCTGCTCTACACCACCCGCGCCGCCCTGCCGCACCTGCTGCAGGCCGCCGAGCACGGCCCGCGCCGGGTCGCCGACATCGTCAACATCAGCTCGATCGCCGGCCGCGTCGCCTGGAACGGCTACGGCGTTTACAGCTTCACCAAGTTCGGCGTGAACGGATTCACCGAGTCCCTGCGCCAGGAAGTCACCCAGCGGCACGTGCGCGTCGGCCTCGTCGAGCCCGGCGGCGTGGCGACCGAGCTGGGCTCGCACAACAAGCCGCAGGTCCGCAACGAGATGATCGACCCCTTCTACCAGCAGACCGAGGTCCTCACTCCCGAGGACATCGCCGACGGCATCGCCTACATGGTCACCCGGCCTCGGCACACCGCCATCGGCGAGCTGTGGATCATGCCCACCGAACAGCTCTGACCGCATCCGCGGACCGGCCGAGACGAGCGCATTGACACCGGACACTTGGTCGACTTCCCGTGCTCCCGCAAGGGATGGATAAACGGCCAGCTCCTGATGAGCAACGGCGGCTACGCCTAACACGCGCCAGCGGAAGTCTGCGGCGTCCTTGCCCAGCCAGTCCCAATCGACACCAGCACGAAAGGCGGTGCGCACCGAGCCGCTTGTAATGCGCGCGCTGACCCGCACCAATGCGGCAGTAGTCAGCCGCACTAAATCGGCGATCTGATTTCCTGCCAGAACGATTGAAAAGGCTGCACGGCGATCGTCAGCAATGCCGAGGCAGCATAAGTGAGTATTCCATTACGCGCAGAGATATGCGTATGGATGAAGTACTCATTTCGGCAATTTCGTCGCGATGTCGGACGTCTCCCGCGGTATGAGTCGCGGGAGACTTGGGTTGGGCTGGTCAGGTATCCGCGGGACGGCGCGGCGTCCTTGGAAGGTGGTTGATCGTCTCCGCGGCCTTCAGCCACGGGCGCCGGGGCGCTGCCTGTCCGATTCGATCTGTCTGACACCCTGGACGGGTTCAAAATTGTTCGGCTGACCTGCGGGATACAGCTGGCTGGCGTCGGAATGTGGTGATCTCCATCTGATGTCCACATCATCTCCACTGTCCGTGCATCGTGGCGGGCGTGGCTGGTCATGAGGGCTTGCCGTGTCGTGCCGGCCACGTGCCGTGCGGGGACCGGCCAGGGGGGATGCCGATGTCCGGCTTTGTGATCGATCTATCTGCCGGTGGCGTGCTTCGTCGTCCCGTCGCCCTTACTTGATCTGCTCGGGAAGGGGAACAAGATGAGACGGTTGTTGACCGTGCTTCTTACGGTCGCGCTCGGCGGGGTCGGTTTCGCGGGAGCCGCCCAGGCATCCGCCGGCCACCAGCAGCAGGGGCAGCACGCCCCGGTTGTCTCGGTCTTTGCGACCGGCCTGAACAATCCGCGCGGGCTGACGTTCGGCCCGGACGGGAACCTTTATGTCGCCGAGGGTGGTCTGGGCGGCTCGCACTCCACGGTCGGGCTGTGCCCGCAGGCCGCGGGCGCGGCGGCCCCCTATAAAGGGAGCACCGGTGACCCGGTGCGCGGCGGGCGCATCTCCAAGGTCAGCCCGGGCGGCGTGGTCACCACGGTGGTGAAGGCGCTGCCCTCGACCCAGACCAGCCCGGCCCTTGGCAGCCTGGTCAGCGGCGTGTCGAGCGTTGCCTTCATCGGCCACCGGCTCTACGCTCTGCTGTCCGGCGCGGGCTGCTCGCACGGCGTGCCCACCGTCCCGAACGGTGTCATCAGGGTCGGCCCGGGCGGCACGTGGAAGCTGATCGCGAACCTGAGCGCCTTCCAGAAGGCGCATCCGGTCGCCCACCCGGACCCAGAGGATTTCGAGCCGGACGGGACGTGGTACAGCATGATCTCCGTCGGCCGGGCCCTGTACCCGATGGACTCCAACCACGGCGAGCTGGACCGGGTCACCCCGTCCGGAACGATCAGCCGGGTGATCGACATCTCGGCGAGCCAGGGCCATGTGGTTCCCACCGCCCTCACCTACCACGGCGGCCTGTACATCGCGAACCTGGGCCTGTTCGATCCGAGCGACCGCGCGGGTGACGAGCACGTGTGGCGGCTGACCGGCCACCGCACGCTCAAGGTCCGCGCGACCGGGGTGGAGAAGGTCCTCGGCCTGGCCTTCCGCGGCGGCCAGCTGTACGCGCTCGAGATGAGCACCACCGCCGGCACCCCAACCCCCGGCACCGGAGCGATCGTGCGCGTCAACCGGCACGGTCCGCCCGAGACGATCGTCTCGGGCCTGACCTTCCCGACCGGCATGACAGTCGGCCCGGACGGGGCGTTCTACGTCTCCAACCAGGGCTTCGGCTTCGGCGCCGGACAAGGCCAGATTCTCCGCATCCAGCCTTGATCACCGTGGACGGGCGGTCCCCGGGAGCCGACCCGGGGCCGCCCGCCACTGGGAGGGTCATACGGAACCACCGGGATCGCGCCGGTCCCGGCGACCGTCCGGGGTCGTCACCGCCAGCGGCATGGCGGGCTGGCAGATCACCCTGATCGCGCTCGGCGCCGCCCTGCTCGCGGCCGCTACAACGCTCGTGCTGGACCGGACCTGGGCCGCCGCCGCGCCGCCGCGGCCAGGGCCTGACACGCGCACGAGGGCGACGAACGACACGATCAGCAAGCGGCCCTCCGCCGCGGCCGGCAAGCCGAACGAGCCGCACCGCCGCACGCGGGCCGCCCCGGCAGGCAAGGTCACCAGTCAGAGGGAACGGCTTGCGGAATGCACACCGCAGGCGTGCTCGAGGTCAACGCCCCATGCCAGCTCCTCCGGCCAAACGGCACAGCCGGCCCCGGGCCCAGTCCCCGCTGCGACGGCCCGCCCCCCGGAGACCACGACCATGACGCAGCAGGCACCGCAACCGCGGGCCCCGGCGCATCGACCCGAAAAGATGCCCACCCGACGCGTGATGACCCAGCGGTCACCGACCTGGGGATACGCGCCAGCGGCGGGGACCAGCAGGCATGGGATGCACTCGTCGAACGGTACGCCCCGCCGATCTGGGCCATCTGCCGCGGGCACCAGCTGCGCGACGCCCACGCCGACGACGTCGGCCAGGCCGTCTGGCTGCACCTGGCCGGACACCTGGACAGCCTCCGCGACCCGGCCCCGGTAACGGCCTGGCTGGCAACCACCCGCCGGGAATGCCACCGGGTAATGACACCGGCGGCGCGATCGTGCCGCTGCTCGCCGTCGAGAACCAGGCCCGGTCGCGCGGATCGCGCTGGTGTCCAGCGACGCGTTCGACAACTTCCCCCCGGGGCTGACGGGCAAGGCACTGGTGACGCGGCGCAAGCTGTCCCCGGCGCTGTTCGGCGCGTCCATGCAGCGGCTGCGGCTCAGTCAGGCCCGCCCGGCGGGCACCGTTCGCGTTCGGCTGGTTGAGATCCCCGGCAGTTATACCCTCGTCCCGCTGGACCAGCCGACGGCGTTCGCCCGCGCGCTCAGCGTGTTCCTCAGCGCACGGTGCCGCCGACGGTCGGCGTCCCTTAGCCGCCAGCGTGGCTTAGCGTCATGAAGGAACATGTGAGGAAGCCGTTACCTAACGGGCTGGGGTCCATGGACGACAAGTTGCACTTCGCGGTCGACCTCTACCACGGGACCGCCGAGTATTACGACCGCTACCGGCTGCCGTACCCGGAGGCAATGATCGAGGACCTGATCGCGCGTACCGGGGTCTCCGGGCAGGGGCGGCTGCTTGACCTGGCCTGCGGTACCGGCCAGCTCGCCTTCCCGCTGCGCCGGTCCTTCGCGGAAGTCTGGGCCGTGGACCGGGAACCCGACTTCGCGCAGATGGTCCAGGCCAAGGCCGGCAAGCTGGGCGCGGGGAACATCCGCCCGGTCACGGCGGACGCCGAGACCCTCGACGCG
>Ga0210398_10005698_pt1 | contig 11576 bp, 9 predicted proteins | sample IncBWC4OmetaG_FD_161047 | JGI IMG/M metagenome (GOLD analysis project Ga0210398, IMG submission 161047) | Forest soil microbial communities from Barre Woods Harvard Forest LTER site, Petersham, Massachusetts, United States - Inc-BW-C-4-O | ecosystem: Environmental > Terrestrial > Soil >... | reverse complement strand
TGCTTGACGCTGATCGAAACCGCGCTGGGTACGCCCTGGGAACTCGACACGCATGGCGCGATCCTCGTGCTCGAAGACCGCGGCATGAAGCCCTGGCAAGTGGACCGCGCATTCATGCACCTGAAGCAAGCTGGAAAGTTGCGCGGAGTTTCCGGGGTGCTGCTGGGTGATTTCCCAGAATGTGACGCGCCGCCCGGAAGCGAGACAGTCCTCGATGTCGCTCGGCGCATTTTGGGGACGTTGGGGTTTCCCGTCGTGTGGGGCGCGCCAATCGGTCACACGCCGCGGCCCATGTTGACGCTGCCGTTAGGCGTGCGCGCGCGTCTAAAGTCCGAGGAAACTTCGCGGCTGGAAATTTTGGAACCGGCCTGCCGCGCGTAGCAGCCCAACAGCGCAGCGAACGCATGCAAATCGCGGCAGGAATTCACGGCAAGCGGCGACAAAGGCAAAAGGAGACAGCAAATTTCTACGCGGTCAAATAAAGTCAGCGAACACGTCCATTTGCTGGGCATCGCCGGCGCGGCCATGGCGCCCGTGGCGGGCATGCTAAAGGAACGCGGCTTTCACGTCACCGGCTCGGACGTGAATGTCTATCCACCGGCCTCCACGCTCCTTGATTCTCTCGGGATCCGCTGGAACGAAGGATTTCGCGCGGAAAACTTGCAGCCTGCGCCGGACCTGTGCGTGGTGGGAAACGTGATCGCGCGCGGCAATCCGGAGATCGAGCACATCCTCGACGAAAAGCTACCATATTGTTCGATGCCGCAGCTCCTCGAGCAATACTTCATTCCCGGACACACCTCCATCGTCGTCGCCGGAACGCACGGAAAAACCACCACCACGGCAATGCTGGCGTGGATTTTTCAAACGGCCGGACGCAAGCCCGATTTTCTGGTCGGCGGCGTGTCTCCGAATTTTGGCGAACGCAGCTACGGCCTCGGCGGCGGGGAAGAATTCATCATCGAAGGCGACGAGTACGAGACGGCGTTCTTCGATCGCGGCCCGAAATTCCTGCACTACCATCCGGACGAGCTGATCCTCACGTCGCTGGAATACGACCACGCGGACATTTACCCGGACCTGGCATCCATCGCCCTGCAATTCCGCAGGCTGGTGAACTTGGTCCCGCACCGCGGGAAGATTCTGATCTGGGGCGAGAGTGCGGATCTGCGGCAAGCTGTCGCCAAGGCGTTTTGTCCGGTGGAGACTTTCGGCTTCACGCCCGAATGCGATTGGTGCGCCGGGGACCTGCAATGGCACGACGAAGCCACGGGATTTCGCGTGGCGTTTCGCGGCAAGGAGGTCACCCGCGTGCGCATGCCGATCGCCGGAAAACACAATGTGCTGGACGCGCTCGCGGCGGTCGCGATCGCGTATGGCCGTGGCGTCGAGTGCGACGCGATCGAGCGCGCCATGGCCGCCTTCATAAGCGTTCGCAAGCGCATGGAAATCAAGGGCGAGGCCAACGGAGTGCTGGTGGTGGAGGACTTCGCGCATCATCCCACCGCGATTCGCATGACGTTGGATGCCACGCGCACGCGCTGGCCCGGACGCAAAATCTGGGCGGCCGTGGAACCGCGTTCCAACACCATGCGCCGCAAAATTTTTCAGTTCGTGCTTCCGGAAGCGCTGGCCATCGCGGATGCCATCGTGATCGGACCGGTGAGCCGCGCGCAGCTGCTGGAAGAAGGTGATCGCTTGTCGCCTGAATCCATCGCCCAGTCGCTCGTCGAACTGGGCAAACCCGCGCGAGCGTTCGATTCGGCGGCGGCGGTCGCGGACTATCTCGCGGCCGAAGCCAAGCCGGGAGACGTGGTGATGGTGATGTCCAATGGCAGCTTCGACGGACTGAGTGGAAAATTGCTCGACAAATTCAAATCGCTCGAAGGAGCTCGGAAATGAAATCGGCCCGGCGGGTCCTTTTGGCGATCGTCGTCTTGGTTTGTGCGCGACCCGCGGCTGCTACGATTGGCTATCATATTTCCCTGAAGAATCCGGAGCAGCACCTCTTTCACGTCTCGATGGAGATTCCCGCCCCAGCCACGGACCAGGAAATAATCGTCGCCCTGCCCGTATGGAACGCTTTGTACCAGGTGCGCGATTTTTCCTACCGCGTCCGCGATGTGCGTGCGCGCAATTCCGCTACCCCTGACGCGGCTTTACCCGTGCGCATGCTCGATAAGCAAACCTGGAGGATTTCGCTCGCTGGCGCTGGCGCCGGTGACGAAGCGCACGCCGCGACGCTCGACTACAGCATCGAATGGGACGACCCCGGCCCGTTCAATTCGCAATTGAACGCCCACCACGCCTTCGTGAATTTCGCCGAAGTGCTGATGTACGTTCCGACCCGCCGCGCCGAGGATACACGAGTGCAATTCGATGACGTTCCGGCCGGCTGGCGTCTCGCCGTGGAACTTCCCGCGGGCGCGCGGCCGAATTCATTCGTCGCGGCGAGCTACGACAAGCTAGTGGACGCACCGGCAGAAGTAGGGAAGTTCACTGAACTCGGATTCGACGAGGCAAGCGCACACTTTCGCGTCATTGTGGATGGCAAAGACGGGGGCCGCGAACACCTCGAATCAATGCTGCGGGACATCACCAAGTATGAAGTGCATCTGATGGGCGGCGCTCCGTTTACCGAATACACTTTTTTCTTTCATTTCGGACCGTATCCCGAAGTCGGCGGCGGAGGGATGGAACACTCCAATTGCACCGCGATCAGCTCTTCGTCGGGTGACGCAGCCGCCTCGGTGTCAGCGCATGAATTTTTTCACGCGTGGAACGTGAAACGCATTCGCCCGCAAACGCTCGAGCCCGTGGATTACACCAAGGGAATGTACACGCGCGCGCTGTGGTTCGCCGAGGGAGTCACGAGTACCTATGGCTCCTATACTCTCGAACGCAGTGGCCTCTGGACCAAAGATCAATTTTACGCGGACCTCGCAGCACAAATCGGCGAGCTGGATTCGCGTCCCGCGCATCGCTGGCAAAGCGTCGAAGAATCCAGCCTGGACGCCTGGTTCGAAGGCTACGACGAATATCACCGCCCCGAGCGCAGCATCTCCTATTACAACAAAGGGCAGATCGTCGGAGACATGCTCGACCTCGCGATTCGCAATGCCACCGACAATCGCAAATCACTCGACGACGTGCTGCGCCACATGAACGACGTCTATGCGAAGCAGGGCCGCTTCTATGACGATTCGCAAGGCGTCGAGGCCTCCGCCGAAGAAGTTTCCGGCGTCAAGTTCGACGATTTCTTCCGCCGCTACGTCGCAGGCACCGACGAAATTCCATACGATAAGTTTTTCAACTCCGCGGGCCTGGCACTGAAAGTCGAACGCCGCGCGACACCGGAACCGGGTTTTTACACCACCGGTCACGGTCCCGGCGCACAGGTGCTGGTATCGCAAGTAGTGCCGGGGTCTGCGGCGGAATCAGCGGGGCTGAAAGCAGGAGACACGCTGGTCACGCTGAACGGCCAGCCGCTTCCGCGCTATCTGCCCGCTTGGCTGCGCGAGCACTCGCCCGGAGAAACCCTCACTTTGCGCGTGCAGCGCGACAACGAAGATTTCGATTTGAAGTTCGCGCTCGGCTCGATTGACCTGAATAAATTTTCATTAATAGAAATCCCGGGAGCCAGCGAGAAGCAGAAGCGCATTCGCGAAGGCTGGCTGAAGGGGAAAACCGATTGAAGCTCCCACCGCCCCCGTTGCGTTTGCCCCGCTGAATCCATGATTCGTACCATCATGGTTCTGACGTTCGTCGCTCTAGCGTTGATTTTCGTGCAGCCCCTCCTCATTTTGTGGACGCTGCTGACCGGCGATCCCAATTTCATGTATCGGACGTTCATGCGCGCCCTGCGCATTGCGTTGCGTCTAGCCGGGATTCATGTCCGAGTGGAAGGCCTGGAGAATATTCCCACCGGCGTCTGCGTGTTTGCGTCGAACCACGCCTCGAACCTTGATCCCGTCGCGCTGGTGCCCAACATTCCCCGGCGCGTCGCGCTGCTCGCCAAAAAAGAAGTTTTTCGCATCCCCATCCTCAGTAAAGCGATTCGCCTGGCCAAACTGATCCCGGTGGACCGTGCCGACAAAGAAGCTGCGGCGGAAAGCGTGGATATCGCAGTTGAATACCTGAAGGAAGGCCTGTCGTTCTGCGTTTTTCCAGAAGGAACGCGCAGCCGCGACGGCCGCCTGCTCCCTTTCAAGAAGGGAACTTTTCTGATGGCGATTCGCGCCGCTGCGTGGGTGGTGCCCGTCTCGCTCGCTGGAACGCAGCGCCTGATGCGCAAAGGCGATTGGACCATTCATCCCGGCGAAGTGGTCGTGCGCTACGGCCCCGCCATCCAAGCAACGGAATTCGCGGAGGATCAGCGCGACGAACTTCGCCAGCGCGTGCAGGAATTAGTTGCCGCAGGCTTGCCGGAAGAACAAAGTACGCTGGCAGGGAACTAACCGCACAGCGCGGCACCCTAGGCGATTGATCAGCCGCGCGTTTGCCGAAATATCCTATTTGGCGTCTGACTTCTTCACCGCCTCGCGCAGCTCGCGCAATTCCTTCTGCAATTCTGGCAATCGATTGAACACTGCGACCGATTTTCGCCACGCAAGATTGTCCATCGCCGGGTATCCTGAGTACACTGCGCCTGCCGGAACGTCGCCTGGCGCTCCCGATTGCGCCGTTAGCACAGCGCCATCCCCGACCGTCAAATGTCCCGCTGCGCCCACCTGCCCGGCGAGGATGCACTTGCTTCCCACCTTCGAAGTTCCGGCAAGCCCCACTTGTCCACACAGCAAGGTATCCTCGCCAACTTTGCACGCATGACCCACCTGCACCAGATTATCAATTTTCGTTCCGCGCCCGATGTGCGTCTCGCCGACCGTGGCGCGGTCAATCACGCTGTGCGCTTGAATTTCCACGTCGTCCTGGATCACGGTGATGCCGGACTGGCGCATTTTGTGCCATCGGCCATCGTCCTGTCGCGCGAACCCGAATCCGTCTGCCCCGATCGTCACGCCGTTTTGCAACAGCACTCGGTTGCCAATGCGGCAGTTCTCGCGCACGGTCACATGCGAGTGCGCGAAAAAATCATCGCCGATTTTCGCGCCCGGATAAATCGTCACAAAACTATGCAGCACGGCGTTGCGTCCAATCTCGACTCCATCATCGACGAAACAGTACGGCCCAATGTGAGCACCGGGAGCGATTTTCGCGGTCTGCGCGATCACGGCGGTCGGATGAACCTCCATCGTAAAACGCGGCGCCGGATGAAACAGCTCAATCGCCCGCGCGAAATCGAGATACGGATTGGCGGAGCGGAGAGCTGCGATGCGCATCGGTCCGGCATCTTTCGCGACAAAAATCGCCGAAGCGAGCGTAGTCTCCAGAGCCGGACGATATTTCCGGTTGACGAGAAACGTCAACTCGCCCGGCCGCGCCTCCTCGATCCCGGCCACGCCAGTGATTTCCAGGCTGCCGTCGCCGTCCACTTCGCAGCCCAGCTGTTTTGCGATCTCGCCCAATTTCATGATGCCTCTCCTCACGCCTGTTATGCTGCAACCTCAATGTACAACAGAGCCGCAACCAGGCATACGCCCGCCGCAGCGCGCTCAGCGGCGATGCGCACACAGCAAAAGGTATCAGCTATTCGTTGAAAAGTTTGGATTGCGAAGATGCCGCCGCTCCAGCAGCCTGCGGAGTCCGCCGCGCAGCCCCCACCACTCCCAAAACTTTCATCTCAGCCAGAGCCGAGCGCGGAATAAACAATCGAAGGGTATTGCCATGCAGGTCAGGAGGCGTCAGTTGTACGGCATTGTCCAGCAGATCCAGAAGATCGTTCGCCACGATGCCTTCCATCACATCTTCGTCGCGGAACCGCAACCGCACCCACAGCCCGTCCAGCTTCGGCCGACTCAGGAACACCTTCCGCTCGGGCTGAAACGTCTCCGGAAACTCCCGCACGAAGTAGACCGATTTTACGGTCGGCATGGCAACCGATAGATGCTCTCCGTCCGGCGTCAGCAGGTCTACGGTCTCGGCCCGTACCAGGGTGGCAGGGTTCAAGTAGCCCTTCAGGTGGCTATGGTCGAGTAGCAACACCACCACTTTCTTGCGGGTCGAGGCTGGTGCTCGATCTTTCACAATTTTGAGGCCTTTTTGGGTGAGAATCTTGCTAAGTTCCCAGGCGTTATGTTATTCTTGCCCCTGTTTTTCGTCAAGTTATTGGTGCTTAAAGGGTTAGCATCGGAGTCACCGCCGATTGACCGAAAAGGGCAAGATCCTAAAGTCTGCCTCGGTAATAGCCCTAGCCACCGTTATCAGCCGGATTTGCGGATACTTACGCGATCAGCGAGTAGCGCTACTGCTCGGCACTTCGCCGGTGGCCGATTCGTTCATCCTGGCGTTTCGCATTCCCAATATGATCCGCCGCATGACCGGGGAAGGGTCCTTGGGCGCTTCCTTTATACCCGTATTTTCCGGGTATCTGAGGGGAAAACCGCGAAAGGAGTCTTGGGCTTTCGCGCAGCGAGCTTTCTGGGATCTGGCCGTGATTCTGGCGGTAGTCGCGGTCTTGGGCAGCATTTTTTCGAGGCAGATCGTCGGGATCTTTACGCTCATGGGAGCCAGCCAGATCCGCTGGGACCTGGCGATTTATCTGAATCGGATCATTTTCCCATGCGTGTTTTTTCTGGGCCTGGCGGCGCTGGCGGCCGCTATCCTGAACAGCTTTCATCGCTTCGGACTTCCAGCTTCGACGTCGATCGTTTTCAACGTCGTGTTCATCGCCTTTTCGTTCGGAATCGTCTATCGGCCCATCATGAGCTGGGCGCCGCCCGCATACCGAACGCCAGCAGCGGCATTGGCAGTGGGAATTGTCGTCGGCGCGGCGTTGCAACTGGCGATGCAGCTCCCAGCGCTCGCCAAGCTGGGCATGCGCTTCCGCCCGGACGTTTCCTTCAGCGATCCCGGCGTGAAGAAGGTCGGCAAGCTGATGGTCCCGGTGTTTTTTTGGCATGGGAGTATTTCAGGTCAATTTCATCGTGGACACGATTTTTGCGGCTTCGTCGCGCATGCCGGAGGGCAGCATCAGTTCGTTGTACTTGGCGGACCGCCTGATGGAACTGGTGCTGGGCAGCTACGCGATCGCTCTGTCTACGGCGCTGCTTCCCACCCTGTCGCACCAGGCGGCGCAAGGGAAGCACGACGAGATGAAGCAGACGTTCGGTTTTGCTCTGCGCGTCGCCTCGTTCATCACCATTCCGGCGGCAGTGGGGTTAATCCTGCTGCGCGTCCCAATAACGCAAGTGCTCTTTCAACATGGCGAGTTCATGGCGCGTTCGACGGCTCTCACGGCCCACGCGCTGCTGTTTTATTCGATGGGGCTTCCGGCGTTCGCGGCCATCAAACTGATTACGCCGATGTATTACTCGACGCAAGACACCGTGACGCCGACGAAGGTGGGTGCGTACTCGCTGGCGCTGCACGTGGCGCTGAATTTCATCCTGCTAATTGGGTTCGGGCGATATTTGTGGAACGCCAGCCCCGCGCTTGCCAGTTCCTTGGCGGCGTATTTTAATTTTGGCGCGCTGTTTGTAATTTTTCGCGGACGCTACGGGCGCCTGGGCGCCTCGGCCATTTTAAACTCGCTCGGGAAAATGGCGCTCTGCGCCTTGGCGATGTCGGCGGTGTGTTTCGCGGCAGTGAAGTATTCGCATTTGGCGACGCTGGAGCATTTCCTGGCCAAAGCCGCGTGGCTCACCGGAATCATCGCCGTTTCATCGGGAATTTATTTCGGCTTGGCCTGGGCGCTGCGCTGCGAGGAACTGCCAGAATTGTTCCTGCTGCTGCGGCGCGCGGAACCGAGCGTGGCAACCGGCGGCCTGGACGTTTCGTAGACTGGAAATGTCCCGGAGTTCAAAGTTTCTGCCGGAAGCCTTATTCCGGCGCATGAAATCGGGAGATGTGCATTGGAAGCGCAGATTCGATCGTTTCTAAGTTACCTGCGAGTCGAAAAAGGTCTTTCGACCAATACCCTGAATGCCTACCGCCGGGACCTCGAGAAGTTCGCGGCCTTTGCGGCCAAGCGCGGGTTGGCCCTGGACCAGTTCACGCACAGCAATGTGATCGACTTTCTCCGCACGCTCTATCTGCGCAAGCTGGATAGCCGTACCGTCGCGCGCCACCTGGTCACCATCCGCCATCTCTTCCGGTTCGCCTTTACCGAAGGGATGATCAAGGAAAATCCGGCCGCCAACGTGGTCGCGCCGAAATTCCGCCGCTCGCTGCCGGAATTTCTCAGTGTTGCAGAAGTGGATCGCCTGCTGCGGCAGCCGGATGTCTCCACCACCATCGGCCTGCGTGACAAAGCCATGATCGAGTTGCTGTATTCCACCGGACTGCGCGTCTCCGAATTGTGCGGGCTGAAGGCCGCCGATATACAACTGGAAGCCGGCTGCCTGCGCTGCATCGGCAAGGGCAGTAAAGAGCGGCTGGTCCCGGTGGGCCGCGCCGCGTTGGAGCTGGTGATGCAATACATGAAGACATCGCGTCCGGAAATCCTGGGAGAGAAAACTTCGCCTTGTCTTTTTCCCACCCGCAGCGGCACGGCCATCAATCGCATCGCGTTCTGGAAACTTTTGGGCGCTTACGGGCGCAAAGCGGGCTTGCGCAAGGCCCTCACGCCGCATATGCTGCGGCACAGCTTTGCCACGCACCTGCTGGATCGCGGAGCGGACTTGCGCTCCGTGCAAATGATGTTGGGCCACGCGGATATTGCAACGACGCAAATCTATACCCACGTAGTCGAAGAGCGTTTGAAACAAGTTTATAAAGCGCACCACCCGCGCGCCTGAACAGCTGCGCGCAATAAATCGAGGAAGGCGGAAACTTCATGCCCGATTACATGTATCTGTTGGAAAGCCGGCTGTCGCCGGAGCAGCGCGCCGTGATGGAGCGTGTGCAGGAACTGTCGCGGACGCAGGAAGTGAACGTGTATCTCACCGGCGGAGCGGTGCGCGATTTGATCTCCGGCATGCCCATCCGCGACCTGGATTTCACGGTCGAGGGAAATCCTGTGAAGATGGTGCGCGAGCTCGAGAAGGGCGGAGCGCGCGTCGTGTGGGAAAGCGAGAAGATCCGCCATCACGAAATGGTTTTCGCCGGCGATGTGGACGGTTCCATCTCCGCCGCGCGCGAGGATTTCTACGAACGCCCGGGCGTCAAACCCGAATACCGCTTTTCCAGCGTGATGGAAGATTTGCGCCGCCGCGATTTTGGCATCAACGCGATCGCCATATCGCTGAACACGCAATCGCGCGGCTTGCTGCTCGATCCGATGAACGGTCTCGCGGATTTGGAAAAACAGGAAGTCCGCGCTCTTTCGATTCACGCTTTCACGAACCAGCCAATCCGCCTGATGCGCATTCTGCGATACGCCGCGCGCATGGGATTCAAAATGGACCCGCGCACGCAAGAGTGGTTTGACTTGGCCATCGAACGCGGCGTCACCGACCGCATCGAAGGCGCCGAACTCGGCCACGAAATGCGCGCACTGGCGCGTGAAGAAAATCCCGTCGCCACTCTGAAACTTTGGGAATCACACGACATGCTCGGGTTGATTCACGCCTCGCTGCAAAAAAGAAAGCCGGATTACGACAGTCTCAATAAGCTGGCGCGCGTGCGCTTCAATCTTTACAGCGCGGGATTGCGGCCGCGGCTGCATCTGGCCGTGGCCTATTATACTCTGGGCCGGCTGAAATCGCGCGAAGCCGCCGCAGCCTTACGCCACATGGAATTCAGAGCCGCCGAAATCGAAGAAGCCGCGAAACTGGTTCCCGAAACGCAGAAAGTCGTGAAAGTATTGAAGAGCGCCAAGACCAATGCCGCAAAGGACGCCTACTATTATCTGGCATCTTTGCCCGCGGAGACTCTCGCGTTCATTGAAGTGGAAATGCCCAATCCGCGCGCGCTTTCCAAGATTCGCAATTATCTGCAGAAGTGGCGCCCGCTGCGCATGGCGTCGCCGGCCGGGGAGCTCGAAGCGCTGGGCGTCGAACGCGGACCCAAATTCGACAAGATCGTCGAACAATTCTTCGAATTGCAATTGCGCGGCAAGGGCAAGACTCCCGAAGACCGCACGAAAATTCTGAAGAACCTTGCCGGGATCAAGGACGAAATCAAAAAGCCTGAAAAGGAAAAAAAGAAGCGCAAAGGCGCGCCGGAAGCTGCGCCGCACGCGGAAGCCAAGCCGAACGACAAATCCAAGCGATCAGCGGCAGGCGCCAAGGCAGCCCCCGCTGCGGCAAGCGACGGCAAATCCACGCCCGCGGGAAAAGCATCTGCTGCAGCAGGGAAGCCAGGGCAATCCGCAGCGGCAGCAATCGGCGCAAGGGCTCAGGCCAAACACGACAAAGCGGAGCATGATGATAAAGCCGAGCGTGCCGGAAAGAAATCGAAGGCTCGCTCAGCGAAAAAATCGCGCCGCTAACGATGCGACGAGCATCGTCATCCTGCCTGCCCTGAGTGATCTTGCGATGGGAGACCGGCGCCTTTGCCTCCAGCCGTTCGAAGGATCTCTCCCGCCGCAGTTTCCCGGGCGCGGACGCAGACAGGGAACTGCTTTTGGCGCAAAGCCAAATCCGAGCTCCGCATCCGCGCGGAGATTCTTACACCCTCAGATTGCTGTTACACCCAGCATCAAGCTGGTTTAGAATGAACTTCGCATGGATGCCTCGAACTTTGTTCACCTTCATCTGCACACGGATTACTCCCTTCTGGACGGCGCTTGTGAAATCGGCGAACTTACAGCCGAAGCAGCGCGCCGCGGCATGCCTGCAGTTGCTGTAACCGACCACGGCAATCTTTTTGCCGCTGCGAATTTCTATCACCAGGCGACTACGCACGGCGTAAAACCTATCATCGGCTGCGAAATGTACGTCGCGCCGGACAATCACAAAAATCGCGGCACCGGCGCCGAGCGCTCCAATCACCTGGTCCTGCTTTGCGAAAACGAAAAGGGTTATCAAAACCTCATCAAGCTGGTTTCCACCGGATATATCGACGGCTTCTATTACAAACCCCGCGTGGATCACGAATTGCTCGCCAAACACAGCGAAGGCCTCATCGCTCTCTCCGCTTGCCTACGCGGCGAAGTAGCCGACGCACTGCTCTCTGAAAAATACGACCAGGCGCAGAAGAGCGCCTACCGTCTGCGCGATATTTTCGGCAAAGGGAATTTCTTCCTCGAAGTGCAGGATCAGGGTCTCGAACAGGACGTGCGCGTCAATCGCGACCTGGTGCGACTGTCGAAAGAATCCGGCATCCCGCTGGTTGCTACCAACGATTGCCACTACCTCACGCAGGCGGATTCGCACGCGCAAGAAGTCCTGATGTGCATCCAGACCGGCAAAACCATGAGCGACACCCAGCGCATGAAATTTGCCACCGACCAATTCTATTTCAAGACGGCCGAAGAAATGGCGCACGTGTTCCGCGAGCTGCCGGAGGCGGTGACGCGCACGCTGGCCATCGCCGAGCGCTGCAACGTGAAAATCCAGCGCGTCAGCAATCCCTTC